>OBEQ010969392.1_pt1 | contig 22670 bp, 20 predicted proteins | sample 1670901 | NCBI WGS metagenome assembly OBEQ01 (sample SAMEA104232315, study PRJEB22302) | groundwater metagenome | biome: forest; feature: aquifer; material: groundwater | place: USA | collected 2011-08-07 | depth 5.4 m
CCCCCAATTTTGAACGCCGCCTCGGACGAGTCCACTTCGGGGAACGAGCCGTCAAAAAGTTCCACCTCAACGTCAACCATCGGGTAGCCCGCGACGACGCCCTTATCCACCGCTTCTTTCACGCCTTTCTCCGCCGCCGGAATGAATTCCTGCGGGATCGTGCCTCCTCTGATTGCGTTCACGAATTCAAATCCCGCGCCGCGTTCGCGCGGCGTGACTTTGAGCTCCACATGCCCGTACTGCCCGCGCCCGCCGGACTGGCGGATATATTTTCCCTCGGCTTCGGCCTCGGCTGTGATTGTTTCTTTGTATGCCACTTGCGGCCGGCCCACATTCGCCCCCACGCCGAACTCGCGCTTCATCCGGTCAACGATAATTTCGAGGTGTAGTTCGCCCATGCCCTGAATGATCGTCTCGCCCGTTTCCTCGTCGCCTTTGACGCGGAAGGTCGGGTCTTCTTCGGCCAAGCGTCGCAGAGCCACGCCCATTTTTTCCTGGTCTGCTTTGGTTTTCGGTTCTATGCGAATGCCAATGACCGGCTCGGGAAAGGTTATTTTTTCCAAAATGATCGGGTTCGCCGGATCGCAAAGCGTATCCCCCGTCGTCGTGTTTTTGAGGCCCACGATCGCGGCGATTTCTCCTGTATAAATTTCCTCCACTTCTTCGCGCTGGTTCGCGTGCATGCGGACCACGCGCCCGATCCGTTCCTGCTCCCCTTTGATTGAATTCATAATGTAGGATCCGCGTTTCAGGACACCGGCATAATTTCTGAAAAACGTTAGGGTTCCCACGTAGGGATCGGTTGCGATTTTGAATGCGAGCGCGGTGAATGGTTCCTCGTCGCTTGGCTTGCGCGCCAGTTCCTCTCCCGTTTTCGGATTCGTGCCTTTGACCGAGAGCAAGTCGAGCGGCGAAGGAAGATAATCCACAACAGCATCGAGCATGAACTGCACGCCCTTGTTTTTCAAAGCCGAGCCGCAGAGAATCGGTACAAGTTTATTTTCAATCGTTGCTTTACGGAGAATTTTTCGCAGATCTTCTTTTGAAATTTCTTTGCCCTCGAGATATTGCGACATGAGTATGTCGTCGTTATCTGCGATTTTTTCGACAAGCGTGTGGCGGGCTTCCGCGACGTGCGATTTCATGTCTTCGGGAATTGGCATGTCAGTCATTTTTTCTCCGTGCTCGCCCTCGAATCCGTATGCTTTCTCTTCAATTAAATCTATGATGCCCGCGAATCCCCCCTCGATGCCTATCGGGAGCTGGATCGGGACGGCGTTTTTCGTGAGCCGCTCGTGAATCGAAGCCAAACTTTTTTCAAAGCTCGCGCCCATGCGATCGAGCTTATTAATGAAACAAACGCGTGGCACGTTATATTCGTCGGCATAGTGCCAGTTCGTTTCGGACTGTGGCTCGACGCCCGCGACGCCGTCGAAAACCGCGACCGCGCCGTCCAAAACGCGCAAAGACCGCTTCACCTCAACCGTAAAATCAATGTGCCCGGGCGTATCAATTAAGTTAATCATGTACTCTAAATTTTTATCTCCTTTCACGCGCGTCGGCATCCAGAATGCGGTCGTCGCGGCGGAGGTAATCGTAATCCCCCGCTCGCGCTCTTGCTCCATCCAGTCCATCACCGTGTCGCCCGTGTGCACCTCGCCGATTTTGTGACTCACGCCCGTGTAAAACAAAACCCGCTCGGAAACGGTCGTTTTGCCGGCATCGATGTGGGCGATAATTCCAATATTCCGAATTTTTTCAATTGGATAGGCTCTCATACACCCTACTAATGTACTAATGTTTTACTAATTTTACTAATCAAGATTAACGATTCTTTTGAATTTCAGGTCTTGCTTCGTGAAATTTGCTATGATTCCCAATTTCAAATCAAATCGCTTAAGATAACCATATACTTGATCAATATTGCTTTTTAGGAATCGATCTCTTTTCTTAAGCTCGAGAACAAGTTTGTTTTCTATTAAAAAATCTAAATAATATCTGCCAATAGTATTACCCTGGAATTCCAATGACACTGATACTTGCTCACAAAATGCGATATTGTTCTTTTTAAATAAAGTTGCAACTGCTCTTTGATAATATTTCTCCTGATATCCGTATCCTAATTCATTAAATACATTGAATAAAATTCCGATAACTTTATAACTTAATTCCGGATACACAAGATCAATAATTTTCTTTTCTGTCGGCATATCAAAACATTAGTACGATTAGTACTAATTCGTACATTAGTAGGGTGTCTTATCTTGCAAAGTGCGCAAACGCCCGATTCGATTCCGCCATTCGGTGCGTATCCTGTTTTTTCTTGATCGCGGCGCCTTCGTTTTTTGAAGCGGCGATGAATTCTTCTGCAAGTTTTACCGACATCGGCTTTCCTTTTCGTGAACGCGCGGCGCCGATAATCCAACGCGTCGCCAAAACAAACCGCCGATCCGGCCGCACTTCCCGCGGCACCTGATAGTTCGCGCCGCCGACCCGCTTGGACATCACTTCGAGCAGGGGCGACGCGTTCTGCATCGCTTTTTCAAAAACGGCAATCGGATCTTCTTTCGTCTCAATACCCACCCGTTCCAAAGCCCCATAGACCACTTTCTCGGCGACGGACTTCTTGCCGTCCTTCATCGTGTAATTAATAAACCGGCCGAGATCCACGCGGCCGTATTTCGAATCCGGCGTATGATATTTTTTGTAGACACGTTTCTTGCGCATAAATTATTTTCCCTACTAATGTACTAATTTATACAAATCGTACTAATACCGATTAGTAAAATTAGTAATTGATTCATACATTAGTAGGATGTCTTATACTTTGCCACGCTTAGCACCATATTTAGATCTCTGTTGTTTCCGTCCTTCCACGCCGCCCGCATCGAGCACACCGCGCACGACGTGGTACCGCACACCCGGCAAGTCCTTCACGCGCCCGCCGCGGATGACGACGATCGAGTGTTCCTGGATGTTGTGCCCCTCGCCCGGAATGTATGCCGTCACTTCCATCCCGTTTGTGAGCCGCACGCGGGCGACTTTCCGCAGGGCGGAGTTCGGCTTCTTGGGCGTCGTCGTGAATACTTTGAGGCACACGCCGCGCTTGAATGGCGAAGATGAATCCACGGGGCGGTTTTTAATCGAATTGAAATAGTACGACAACGCGGGCGATTTTGTTTTCGCCTTAATTCGCGCGCGGCCGTGCTTGATAAGTTGATGAACGGTGGGCATATGCTTGCGCAATTTCTAATTTCTAAACCTAAACAACTCTAAACGATAGAACAATTACTGTCAAATGAACCGAATAAAAATGGCTCTCGATGTTTCACGAGAGCCGTGTTATAAGTGCGCCCTGCACAAGGACAAATAAGGAGGGGTAGCTGTCCCCTCGCGAATCCCTATGCAAGGCGGTGATACCCCCGACGCGAGTCAGGAGTATGACGAATGGTAGACTTCTGTATTTTTTTGTCAACCTAAAACCCCTGATGGCTGACCGGTAAAAAGAATATAAATAAACGCGATAATCGGTTCGATCACAAAGAAAACGCTGGCAAGGACGTATTGGAAAAAGAAAATAAAAATGATAAAAAAGAGAAGCCATTGTCCCCGAATGACTGACATCGCTCGCGTTCCGAAGCTAGTGAGCGCGATCTGTGCGCGCGACGGCAAAAAATAATTAAGCACCTTTGAACCGTCAAGCGGCGGAATGGGCACGAGATTAAACACGCCGAGGAGAATGTTGAGATACGCGATAAGCCCGAAGAACGGCGTAAGCGCGAGCGCCCGCGATCCGGCGGCGGAGATGATCCGAATCAAAATCCCAAAAACGAGCGCGATCAAAAAATTTGAGAGCGGTCCCGCGGCGGCGATCGTGGCTCCCCCCTTCGCCGGATGTTTAAGATTGTAGGGATTATACGGCACGGGTTTCGCCCACCCCAATATAGGTAGATGAGAAATGGCGAGAAGTATCGGCAGAATCACGGAACCGAACGGATCAAGATGCCGGAGCGGGTTGAGGGTCAGCCGCCCCGCGAGCCGCGCCGTGGGATCGCCCAGCCGCTCGGCCACATACCCGTGCGACACCTCGTGGATTATGACGGAAAAAATTAAGACGACGAATTGAAAAATAAAAATGGGGGTGGATGATTCCATGCGGTAAGTGTACCCCCGCGCCAAACGAATTTGAAGAGCGCGATTCAAACCCCTCGACGCCCTTCGACTCCGCTCGGGACAGGCGGCTCGGGGAAAGAAGAAACTAAAGCGAAAGAAATGATCATCACGTTCAATCACGCATCCGCCGGTGACTTCAATGCGTCCCTCCTCGCAAAAGACCTCGCGCCATTCGCAAAAAAATAAGCCGCCTGGGACGCGGCTTACCGACGGGCGGCGAAGTGGAGTTCGCCGACGACGAAACGCTCGGGAGCGCTATTGAGCGGCGATCGTAGATATCTGACCTTCCGATTTCTTCTGTTTGCTCGATCCTTCTTTTTCGGGATCGCAGTGCGAGTGATATAGATTTCCGTTTCGTTCAACCACTTTCCCGCTCAAAATTGCTTTCAAGCAACCCGGACAAATCGGCATTCTCATCTCCTTTTTAATTTTTAAGAAATTTTCAAACCGAACGATTCAGTTTCTAAAATGGAATTCTACTCCATGAACTAAATTTTGTCAAAAAATAAAAAAGCCCCGGATGCGCATTGCGCACCCGAGACATAATCGAACTTACTGTTTTGCCTTGGTTTTCGCGGCTCCTCCAGCTTCGATATCAATCGCCAGGTCGCGGGCTGCTTTTACCGCAACCATTTCCATGAAATTTGACATTCCGCATTTGTCAAAAGGATAACTCGAAAACGCCTTATTTTATCTCAAAAAATCGTAGCTGGACTACCCGTGCCGGATTACCATCACGTCGCCGTCATGCACTTCGTACTCCTTCCCTTCGAGCCGAAGAAGCCCTTTTTGTTTTGCTTGATTCCAACCGCCCGAGGCAAGAAGCTCATCGCAACTGATGACTTCCGCCCGGATGAAATTTTTTTCAAAATCGGTGTGAATGACCCCCGCGGCTTGTGGCGCCAGCATCCCGCGCGCAATCGTCCACGCGCGCGTTTCGTCCTCGCCCGTCGTGAAAAAACTGACAAGATCAAGCGTCTCGTATGCTTTTGTGATGAGCCCCGACACATTCTCTGTCGTTGATAAATCCGCCGCAACATATGGCGCTCCTAAATCCCGAATCCGCGCCGTCAATCTCTCGGGCACGTCTTCCTCTTTGCCGTTGAATAAAAATATCTGCCGCTTCGCCGTGAGCAATTGCAAATCTCTTATGCTGACGTTCTTGAGAACATTTGCATAAGGTTTCCAATTAAAAAGCGGGTTGCCGGTTTCGAGGCGGGTTTTTACTTGCACGAGCGCATCGCATTCCGCAATCGCTTCTTTCTTGCCCGTCCGCGCCTCCCCCTCTGCCTTAAGGAGCCGTCGCCCCACGCTTTCCAAGTCCTTGAGCGCGAGTTCGGTTAAAATAATTTCCAAATCCCGCACGGGATCAACGGAATTTTCAACATGAATAATGTCTTCATTTCTGAATATCCTCATGACAATAATTATCGCTTCCGTCTCGCGAATGTGCGATAAAAACTGATTCCCGAGTCCCTCGCCTTTGTTCGCGCCCTTCACAAGCCCCGCAATGTCGTAGAATTCAACGACCGCCGGAACAACTTTTTTTGACTTACTCATCATCGCGAGCTTCCCGAGCCGCTCGTCCGGAACGGAAACAATCCCGACATTCGGGTCAATCGTCGCGAAAGGGTAATTGGCGATATGCACGTCTTGCTTCGTGAGAATCTTGAAAAGCGTGGACTTGCCGACGTTCGGCAGGCCAACAATGCCGATGGATAGTTTCATGGCTCAAGTGTACAAGAAAGTTAGGAAATTTGAAAAATAAAAATCCCCGAAACAATCGGAGATTGAGGACAGAGCGATTCAAGTCTTTCGACATAGTTCGTGAAGTCCTCAAAAACTAATTGATTCGGGGAAACCCAAATCATCAAGAACAATTCGCCTAAAGGTCTATGCCAGCCAACGATAAGTCCTTGACTGACTTTGGGAAGATGAACCCCGAGCCACGGGATTCTGGGCTGAGAACTTAGCCGATTTAGGTTTCCCATTTTTTAGTAAGTTCTCAAAACCAAATTCTCGCGGCTCGGGCTTGAGGACACTACAGCTAAAGATTTACCACTTGTGTTCAAGTCCTCAAAACAATCCTCATTCGCCGAAGTCGCTACGGAGGCCAAGCCGGAAGGATAAAGAAGAACTTGCGGGAGCATCAAAGCACACGAAGATTTTTCAACTCAGCCAAAGATGCTCCCGAACGGACGACAAACACCCATAAGTGTGGACAACCGCAGTTAAGTCGTCCGAAATGAAAAATTCGAGAAAGGGAGTGCCACCTCCGTGCAAGGCGGATACCATCGCGCATCAAGGCGCTCCCCCTTTCTGCCGAGACATTATCGCCGAAGGTTGCCCATAGCAGTGTAAGTCTCGACAACTTGGTGAGCGCTTTCGGACAAGAGTGGTTTAGAATTCAAGCGAACTTAAGTCCTCGGCGCTCATAAAGAAAAAGTGCGTGGGCGACACGGACTCGCAAGATTAACATTCAAGCTCAAGTCGCCCCCGTTGCAAACGCTTTCGGACAACGCTCTCAAAGGATTTCCACAACTCAAAAAGTCCGTCGGCGTTCACATCCGAAAAAATCGATGGGGGCGACACAACATCGGAAGACCTTGCGGTCACTGTAAGTAAAGTCGCCCCCGAGCGGCAAGGAAAGAACATGATTGCCAAAGGCAAGGGCCAATGTCCGCAAAGTTCTATTTCCCCGCCGCTGTCTCTTTTTCATGTTTCGGCGGCCGTTTCATCGTCGGCATCTTCTCGTAGATCAGCGAATCGAGCTGGCGGGCAATCTCCGGCGGCCGCGGGAACTTCGTCCCCGATGGCCGAAATTGCGCCAATGACCAGTTGTATCTTGAGGCATACCCTAAGACCCGCGTGAAGGTTTCCTGGTTGTTGAAGATGCGCGTCGTTTGCGTAATCCGCTTGTTCGAGGTTTTGCCCGTTGTCGTGAGGCACTGCTTGAAGGCATTCCCCACAACGAAGAGCTGAATCAACCCCGCCAGGCCGTCTGCCCGGCGCAGGAAATGCTGTTTCGGATTGTTCCATTCGTCCGGCCAGGTTTCCTTTGCGGAGTTGAAGAGCCGCGAAAGAATTTCATATTGTGTTTCCTCCGGATAGCTCCGGATGCAGGAGTGGGGCGAGGCGACAATCAAACGGAGATCCCGCATGATGCCGCTCACGTTCACGATCCCGAGCGTTCCTTCCCGAAGCGCGGTCGCCGGAGGCACACTGCCGATTAAGGACTTCAACGTTTCGGCATCTGCCCCGGCCGGTTCCCGCCGCGGCACTCGCTCTTCCATCCGGATCAATCCGTAAAGCGGTGAATCCGGACGAGTCGCGAGACGTTTGGCGATCCCATAGGCTATCTTACTGATCGAATCGGGAAATAAATCTGCCCGATCCTGAATTTGCCAGACGAGATGCGTGTCGAGCTTCAATCGCTTCAACTGCTGGATGAACCGGCGGCACCGTTCCGCAAACGGAGTGTTCACCGTTGCCGTTACTTTGAACTCCCAGCGCGAGCGTTCCTCGGGCGAGAGAAGTTGCAAAGCCGCGATGCGGTGCTGCCCGTCGTCAATCGAAATGCCGACACCGTTCTGTCCCGCGAGCACCTGCCGCGACTGGTCGAGTTCCCATCCTCCCCGTAAATCCCCGAGAATGGGTTCGGCCAAGCTCGCGTTCGGCTTGCGCATAAAGTCCACAAGACCGAGGACGTGCGTGTAATTGAGCTTGCGCTCTACGCCTACTTCTGTTTCATTGAACCGCTCCACTTTCGCGAGCGCGATCAGATCGTGAGCCGAAACGACGAACGTGATAAGCTCGCTCCCCGGCTGACCTTCCCGAATGTAATGATACTCTCTATTCATGTACTCTCCTTTGATGGTTTGACTTGATCCTTTTGCTTTACCCTCCGTAGCCTTGGCGAAGGATGGGTGAAAAGACGAAGGATACGCCATCGGTTTCATGCTTCGCGAAATTGCGAAGAATGGATTGTGAGGCAGAACTCCAAAAATCTGAAGGAAAGACAAAACAGTTCAAGGATATGCCCAGCGGCCAAAAAGTCTTTCTCGTATTCACTTTTTAAAGAACTGCCTCCGTGGGCTTTTATACCACGGCGCTCCAAATATTGCAAATTCAGACTCGAGGGTTATTTTTATCGATGAGAAAATCACCCCGCCCGCGGGCGGGGTATAAGAGTTGCTAAGCGCTCCGCGCAAAGCCAACTCTAATAAAAAGCCCCGCAGGCGAGTTTTGAAACTCACATGCGGGGCGGTGCGCGGTCGGACATACAGGTTCAAGATAAAACATTCGACCTTGAGTCCTAGGCGCGGGTCGGAGAATTCGAGTTAAGAACAACTAGAATTAAGGTTTTGCCATTCATCGTCAAGTTCCCAAAACCGAATCCGCCGATTCCAAAAGTGAACCCGCCAATTAAAAATAAGAACAGTTGAACCCAAGGAATTTCCAATGGTGATAAAGTTCTCAAGTCAAACAGGCGGGATTGAGGACAACGGCTCATAAGGAAAGCCACGCATAATAAAGTCCTCAATATTATCTCCTTCGCATAAAACTTCGAAGGATAAAGAAGAACTTGCGGGAGCATCACAACATTTTAAGAGTAAACTCATAATGATTCTAGATGCTCCCGAACGGACGACACATTATCCTAAGTTGAACAATCACGTTCAAGTCGTCCGAAATCGAATTCAAGAAAGGGAGCGCCAAACTATGTTAAGGCATCGCTCATGGCATCTTAAGGCGCTCCCTTGTCCCGTGATCCCGCGTTCGTGATTTTACGGGACGAGCCGAGACAGTTGTTACTGAGAACAATCAATTTACATAAAGTCTCGGCGTTTCCAAATTGGGCGAGCGCTTATTGGACAAGGCGTATTAAATTTAGACAGCCCTTCAGAAGTCCTCGGCGCTTATAAAGAAAAATTGCGGGGGCGACATTCGGTTTTAAGAATAATGTTCAGTCGTTAACGAGTCGCCCTCTACTGCAAACGCTTTAGACAAACAGTCCAAAGATTTTCATTTCTGATAAAGTCTTCGGCGTCTGCAAAAAAATTAGCTCGAAAGAGCCCTTCGCGATTTCGCTCAGGGTTATTTCCCACAGAAAATAATCTGACGGACCGACAGCGCTTTTTAAGGATTACCAATGCGCCGTAAGTCGGCCCGTCCGCGGATGCTTCGGACACTGCGCCGTAAGAATCACACGGTTGCCAAAGTCCTTCGCATCCACAATCAATGTTGTAAAAGAGCGGGGCATTTGGACAAGCATATTGAAGATATGTCATTTCGAACTAAGTCCATTCGCCCGAGAACAATATACCAAATCCAGAAAATAATTGCAAATGAATCATCTAGAGTTCATTCAGTAAATCATCATGCGTAATGTCGGCATCACGCAAAATGCTTTTCAATACTTTTGGATGGAGAATTTTCCCGGCATGAAACGGAACGGTAACCCGTTTCCCCTGCTGATTTTTATAAATTTTGTGACTGCCACTTTGGCGCGTAAGAATAAACCCCCGTTTTTCAAGTATCGCTATAATCTCTGAAGCGGTAACTTTGGGAAGCGGTGGCACGGATTTACACGGTAATGTCCACCGTGGATAAACTGACAAATTGCTCTGAGGGAACTTCCTCTCGTTCGGCAAGCCGGTCTTCAATATGCAAACGGATTGCGTCTTGAATATTTTTTCTCGCTTCTTCATACGTTTCTCCCTGGCTGTAGCAACCTTGCAGCTGCGGGCAAAAAGCAAAGTAGCCGTCTGAATCTTTTTCAATGACAATTGGAAAATGATACTGTTTCATAAGGAAAGAGTAGCAGGTGCCCGCCTGAAAGTCAAAGCAAACAAAAAGCCCCACGGATTTCTCCATGGGGTAATGCGATTGGACAAGCTATTACAAGTTTTACAGTAGCTTCTAAGTCCTACCGCAAAATAAAGAACTATGAGGACGGAAGCGCCACCCGCATCCTAGAAATAACATCATCGTGTAAGGCGCTCCCCTTTCGGCCGAGACATGGTTTTTAAAGGCAACCACGCACTCAAAAGTCCCGGACGATTTTTTAGAACTGGTGAGCGCTTTCGGACACTGATGGTCAAGTAATAGCAATCAAAATTAAGTCCTCGGCGCTCATAAAGAAAAAGTGCGGGGGTTTACCCTGAATAGAATTGAAGGGGCGACAAACAGCTTAAAGGAAATTTACCAGCGAGCATCAAGTCGCCCCCTGCAAACGCTTCGGACGGCGATTTTTAAGTTGCTTCCAACACAACGTTGTAAGTCCTCGGTGTTTGCAAAACGAAAATCTGACGGGCCGACAACCGTTGAAAAGACAATTTGCCATCTCTGTCAAAGTCGGCCCGCCTGCGGATGCTTCGGACACTCAATTCCAAGAAATTCAACGAACAACAAGTCCTACGCATCCACAACCGTTTCCAAGACATCTTCCGTTTCCGGCAATCCGGACGGCGGAATTTCTGTTACTGTTGATCCAGTCTCACTCGAACTCGAACTTGTCGAACGAGACGTATCCACCTGTAATCCGACTGGGAAAAGCGGTACCCCGTATTCTGGAACCGGCAATCCCTCGAACCGGTGCCACTCCGTCCATACGTACTGCAGGAATTTCTGGCCGAGCCAGCGCAGAGCGCGCTTTCTCGCGACTACCGGTATGCCTTTGTATGGCTCCGGCAGTTTCGCGATGCCGCCCGTTCCCGCCGCTTCGGTGCGGAGTGCCTGCACCCATCCGAGGAATCGTTCGATTGTCATCTCCGCAGGAACGGGAACGTTTTTCCCCGCGAGTGCCTTTGCCTCTTCAGCTTGAACATCGGGAGGAGCGCTTCCCCATTTTTCCTGCACCTTTCGCAGCAGCTTTTCGATTTCGTATCCATATCTTATTTGCAACTGCTGTTTCCACAGATGGTCGGCCGCCTGCTTGTCCGAGACCGACGTGAAGTAATAGACGGCTTGCTGGAGCACATGGTCCCAGTTCGCGCGCTGTCCCTTCATCGGCCGCGGAGCAACCCATTCACCATCCTCGTTCTTCACAAGATGGTACCCGGCAAAGGCCTTCAGCTTCGCGAATGTCGGGAACCGCCGGATGTCGATAATCTGGCCGATCACGTACCCGGCGATTCCGGGCCCGCAATTGCCTTTGAGCGGTTTGAAGACCGCGTTATAGAGCGGCAATACGTCGAGCGCCCGTTCCAAATCACGCTTCACCTTTACTTCGAGGGATTTGAAAAACTTGATCGCAACCATTTGCTCCGGATCGATTTCAAAACCCTCTTCTTCGGGAACGGTCATGAGAATGGACTCGATTGCCTGCTTCGTGACCGGAAACCCTTCCGGCCCGCCGAGGAACTCGAGATCCTGCGTCACATGCCGCAGACGGTTCGCGATCGTAATACGAATGCTCCTCTGGACGGTCCAGAAAAGCCGCGAAAGAAGCCGGACTTCGAGATACGGCAAGTCCGCTTCCCGAAAGGGATAAAACTCTTCCTGTATGCTCCGGGCAAAACGGTACAGGATTGAGGCCGCTTCTTCGACCGCCTCGCCTTTCTTGCTTTCTTCTTTTCGTTGCCGCTCTTGCTCGTCGTGGACGAAATTCGTGGGCAACCGAAGGAGTTTGACGTTCTTGCGTGAAGCCGCGATGCAGAACTTGTCGTTCTGTCCGCCGAGGCCCGTAAAAATCACATCGCTTGGCTCGAGCCGCGCGAAAAAATCGGCCGTACTCATTTCACTCGCGACCTTCACGCCGATTTTCTTGGGGACTTTCTTTGTGGCGCCGAAGACGCCCGTGCGCGCTCCGGCGGTCTTGCCGCTCTTCAAAATCATGCGGACAGGTTCGCCGCCTTCTTCCCACGCAAACACGACCGAATCTCCTACCGGCCGGTAGTCAACTGCATATTTCATTTCGCACGCTCCTTTTAGTTTGATTGAGTCCTCGTGAGCTTTATCCCTTGATATGTCCAGGGTTTTGCATCAGAGGACATGCCATCATTGGTTTATCCCGCTAAGCGGGATTTGGAGGAGGCGGTCCAAAAGAAAATAAAGACAGCACCGAATAAGGATCCCAAGTACTTCAAAGTCTTCAATTTTCAAAGAACCGCCTCCACAATTTGGAAGCAGGTATATTTTAAATCACCCCCATAAATAAGTCAAGCGGCTACATAAGGACCATTCGAGGTCAATTGGCAATTGAAAGAGCGTGCGGTACTCTATTAGAATAAGTAAGACATGATAAAGAAATACTCCATTATGGCGGTCGTAGCGTTCATTGGCATGGCGGGAGTTGCGACGCTCGCTCTCGCGAAAAACACGGCAACGAGCACGCGCGCGACGGCCAATTTCCCAAAACCGGTAAAGCCGATACTGGTAAAACCGGCTCCGAAGTCAGCCGCGCCGCCGCTCTACGAAGGCATCATCACGCAGTTCAACGTCGGCGACGGCACCTTTACTATCCGAACGCGCGACGGGAGCATCATCACGGTAAAAAATCCTTTCGCCGTCGGAGCGTTTGTGAGCGTGAACGGCATGTTCGACATTAGAGCAAACATCATCCCTGACGTCACGCAAATAACGTTTAAAAATCTTTCGGCCGCGGACGCGATTCCAATCATCTCCGAGGTGAATCCGGGATCCGGCGCGATCGGCACGCGAGTAATGCTCAAAGGTTCCGGATTCACGCCCAAAAATAATAGTGTCAATTTTGGCGGCGTACGGAACGCGATCCCGAATATCGCGTCGCCGGACGGGAAGACACTCATGTTCGTGATTCCGCCGCGGCTCTGTCCGGACGGCATTCAGAAAAATTGCGCCGCGCCGATCTTGAAGCGCGGCAATGCCGATTACGAACTTTCGGTTTCAAACGTGAACGGCTTGAGTAATGCCACAAAATTTGATCTCTTTGATGCGCCTTCGCTTCGGATCATAACGACTTCGCTCCCGCAAGTCATCGAACAACAGCAATATACCGCAACGCTCGATGCCCTGGGAGGCATTGAATCATATTCCTGGACGATTGCCCTCGGATCGCTTCCGCCGGGAATCAAGCTGATTTCGCCGGTCTGCATTATTGCTCCATGCCGGGTGCCCGCCGCCATAAAAGGTATCCCAACCGTTCCGGGATCGTATACGTTTACGGTGACCCTCGCCTCCGGCGCCGAAACCGTATCGCAGGAATTTACGATCGTGGTGGTACAGGCATTGAGTTCGTCGTATTAATTGGCAAACATAGAGAAATAACCCCGTAGGTGGCGGGGTATAAGATTTTGTAATCTCGCTTTACTCGAACAAAATCTAAAAAAAGGAAACCGGATGGTGCGGCATGAGACATGCCACGTCCGGTTTCCTTGGAACTCAACGAAACGCATCAGTTCAAATCGAGCCCGATGCAACGGCTCTATAAACGGACGCAACGAGAGGATAGTGTCTGTTGCGAGAGAAAGCGGTGGCTATGATGAGAAAGACGTTGCCTGTCATCTTCGTGCACTCGGGGAAAAGGGCTTCCGCGCTCGTGATACTCCGGCTCTGATGGGATAAGTGTGGCAAGATATTGATCGACAAGTGTGCCCACGACAATATTGGCAAGTTTGTCGATAGCGCCGAGAGGCACCCCGTGATACGTTTGATTTCCTACAAGAATAATCCTTTCTCTGAATGCAATCCCTTCTCCGGGCCACTCCCTGAAGAGAAAGTCCTTTTCTCCAAGCGCGGGGCGTCTTGCCCTGAATTGCGCGTTGTCCGTTATACGCGAACAGAGAAGGATGGTTATCTTTCTTTTCCATGTAAAAACTTTACAAAGACCTCCCTCGCCTTCTTTCCACCCCACGAACTGCCTCGGGCAATTGGTGGTGCCTTGTCCAGTCGCGATTGATTCCGCGAGTTGAACGCAGATTCCCGTAGGCGGCGATATAATGGTCGCCGTCGTTTCCCCGCCATTTTTCATCCCCGTCGTTCCGGACACTTTTTGCATACGTCTCCTCCCGTCTTTCGGTCAGTGAGTGTTCGTTTTTTCGTTGATCCGTTTGTAAAGGAACTCAAACCACGACGCCGTGATCTGAAGATTATCTGCTTCCCATGCTTCCGCGATAATGCGACAAGAAGCGGCGAACCGGACAATTTTCAAACCGCGCGAAAAACCAATAGTGAAAATAATATTCCTTTCGTTCGACGCTGTCAATTGTATGTACTCGTACCGCGACACGTTCACGCTGATTCCCATTTTAACAAATATGTCTGTTTGCTAAAATGCAAAAGAAAGAGTTATATTCACATCGGTTCATTGAAGCCACCTGCGCGGAGAAAACCACAAATCAAGAGCGAGCCAAGGTCAGGGAGAAAACCATCGAATGTGAGCGAGCCAGGGATACCGAGTAAACCATAGGATGTGAGCGAGCCATGTATTAGGAGAAAACCACAAAAAAAGAGCGGGCCATAGGGTGTGAGAAAACCATACAGTGAGAGCGAGCTAATGATCCCGAAAAATCCATGGTTGATGAGCGAGCCACCAAGGATGAGAAAACCATAAACAATGAGCGAGCCAGCATCATTGAGAAAACCACGGTGAAAGAGCGATTTATTATGCCCTGCAAATGCGGGGCTTTTTTAATATTAGATTTTGTTCGAGCAGAGCGAGATTACAAAATCTTATACCCCGCCGACGGTGTGGTAATCTCATACCCTTGCTTTCAAGAACGGGTTATAGTATTATATTGCGAGCAGTATCCAAAGAGTTATATCCTTGGATATCAGAAAATTGACAACTAATATAGGAGAAAACCATGAGAAGTGAGATTGGTGAAAGCAACGGAACGAAGCCCGTGGGGCTTCTGAAGCCCGTAACGCCGACAGGTCTTTTCGGGGAACCGGCCCTCGTGATCGAACGTCTCCGCGTTTCGCTTCAAGTGAGAAAGACACACCTCGAAAAAGTGGCGCGAGTTGACAACGAGACGAACGAACTTTTTCGAAGAACGAAGGCATTTGAAGAGTACGTCAATGAGCGAATGCAGAATCTTGTAGACAGCCATCCCACGGCGCCGTGGTTCCTCCGCATAAGCGGCTGCCACCGAGCGATTATGGGGAAGCTCATCTGGGATGTCGAGTCATTTGGGAAATACTATCCCGCAGGAGATCCAATGATCCCCGGCTATGTCACCCGCGAGCCGGTTGAGGATGAAGACAAAAAGCTATGGGTCTGGGTCGAAGGCATCGAACGATGTATGACTCCGAGCAAGCTCCGGAAATACGCGGGGATGATACCCGATTCGAAGGCAGTCAGGGGACAACTACTCAGTGGCAATAGGGAATTCAAATCCCATCTCTTCCGATTATCGCTCTTCGGCTTCATGATGGTGAAGAAGCGGTATTACGATCAGTACGTCCTCTACAAGAACTTCAAGAGAATAAAGTTCTTGGCGGACGGATGGAAAATCCTTCCGACTCCCAAGGGGCGATCCTGTCTAACCTGCGAGGAAGAAAAGAAAGTTCCGGCAACGACGTTCTATTGTCCCGATTGCAACACGGAACTCAGCAAGAAAGATGAGCCGGAAGGCATTTTGTGGGAGGGGCATTTCGACTGGATGTGCCGCCACAAGATGATCCAACTTTTTCTCGACCACTGGTGGGCCGTGTGGCGGGAGGCAGCCGGTCTTCCCCTGCGCGTGCCCTATCCAATGGAGTATCTCGGGCATACGACGCTTATCGATCCATGGGATATGTGCGATCTGCCGGCGCCCAAGGAACTTCCAAAAAGGACGGCAGTAAAGGCGGAACGGGCGCCTCGCGAGCGAAAGAAAGTCGCGAGTGGAAAATCGCAGACAGCAAAACCAGAAGAAACTCCATCGGAATCTTTACTCGGACCTTCCCACCTCGACTAAAAAGAGCGAGCCACTGGCCATGAGGAAACCACGAGAACGGAGCGAGCCATCGTAACCGAGAAAACCACAACCAATGAGCGAGCCGCCCAAGCTGAGAAAACCACGGACAATGAGCGAGCCGCGGAAATCGAGAAAACCATAGAACGAGAACGTTTAGCCGACCCCCAAAAGGTCGGCTCTTTTATTTTTTACTAATTCCTAAATACTAAGCACTCATTCCTCGCTAGCCCCCTTGCAAAAATAAATACTATCCCTATACTATTACTATCCGCGTACTGGTAATCCCCTCCCTTGCACGGCTACGGAGAGCAGGTAAAACAACAACTACGAAACCGGAAATTCATCCAAAATATTATGATAAAGCCGCTGTTCGCTGCGCCACAGCCCCATTGCGATAGGGCTGGACTCCGCTTTAATTGCCAACTCTCATCTCAAAACTATTATGAAAAAGGATATTCACCCGACTTATTATGAATCCGCAAAGGTTCGCTGCGGTTGCGGAAACACTTTTACGATTGGCGCGACGAAGCCGGAAATTAACGTTGACATCTGCTCAAAATGCCACCCGTTCTACACGGGCGAAGAGAAGCTGCTTGATGTTGCCGGCCGCGTGGAACGGTTTAAGGCGCGAAAGGCGAAAGCGGCGCCAAAAGCGAAAAAAGCGCTGGTGAGGAAGACGAGATAATCTATTTTCTCTCGTCTTGCGTTCCGTTTGTTTTCCGTCGTACATATCACATAAACTCATTCGTGCGCCTGCCCGCTTATTCTGTCAAACCCGCCGTAACTCCACGAAAAACGTGCTCCCTTGTCCGTCTCCTTTTGATTCCGCCCAGATCCGCCCGCCGTGGGCTTCCACGATTTTCCGCGCGATGTAGAGACCGAGGCCCGTGCCGCGGATTTCGCGCTTCACATTCTCATCCCGCACGAATTCTTCAAAAAGATAAGGCATGAGCTGGGGCTTGATGCCGAATCCGGAATCGGCGACTGAAAGTATGGTTATATTTTTCGGCGGCGTTTCGTCCGACTGCCCTTCGCGGAGATCAACTTTGACGAATCCGATCTGCCCCTCCGTCGCAGGAGTCGGCGTGTATTTGATCGCGTTATCAATCAGATTCTGGATCACCTGTTTCAATTTTGACGCGTCGGCGGTCGCTATAATCTCTTTTTGCGGCGGCGCGAATGTCAATTCCAATTTTTTCGCGGTGGCGAGCGGCCGCAATTCTTCAACGGTATCATTTACAATTTTCACGATATCCACCTCTGAAAACTGATACTCCATCTTCCCTTCTTCAACTTTCCGCAAATCAAGCATCGTGTTGATGAGTTCCACGAGCCCATCGGCCGAATGTTTCACTTTCCCGAGCGTGAGCTTTGTCGCGTCCGTAATCGGCCCATAGGTGCCGTCCAAAATAAGCGACACAAATCCCTTGATCGCGGAGAGCGGCGCCTTCACTTGATGTGAAGCCAAAGATAAGAGTTGCGTTTTGAAGTGGCTCAATTCCTCAACCCTCGCTTTTTCCTCCGCCAATATTTTATTCAATCGCTCCATTTCCTCCCGCTGCTCGACCTCCTTGCGAACGCTTCGTATGAGCAGCGTGCCAAAAATCAGTGTCGCTACAAATATAAGAATATCAACCGATCCTTCCGTAAAAGAATTCGAAGTAATTATTTTCGCAAAAAGAAGAATTAAAATAAGGATAATTAAGGCCTCTGTGGCAATAACTTTTATATTAAAAAGGTGATGTTTAACAATCGCATAGGCCGTAGCTCCAAAGAAAAATAAAGCGTAAATTGGCGCAAAAGGAACAAACAATCCTGATTGAAAAAGTATAATAGGAACAAGGACAGTCGAAACTGTTGAAAACAACATAAGTAAAATACCCCCCAATACAATTTTAAGGTATCGTTTTTCCTCTTGTAATTGAGAGTCCAATATTCTTTTGATAAGAACGTATATCGCCAATACACAAAATGTCGTTGATATAACTGCAAAGGGTAAAAATCCAATGCCTGGTTTCTGATGTATTACTCCATTAATAACTTCCCCGCTTACAAAGGCATACGGAGAAATATTTAATGCCATCATTATAATGGTTGCGATAACGACAATAAGAAAACTGAGCTTGCCAAGTTGCAACTTTTCATAGGGCAACGTTTTCGACAACAAAAAGAAAAGGGAGCTGATCGGAGCAGCAAAAAAAATTGCCAACCGTTCTATAAACACTGCTGGATAAGAAAAGTTGGGATGACGAAGGATATAACCGATTACTAACCAAATCAACGTGAATACGGTTAATATAAGAAAAATTTTATTGGTTGCGCTTTTTGGGTTCGTGAGATAAACGGTAATCGCCAACACAAGAGCAATAATAGTGGCGATAATTAGAATAACTAACTCCAATGACAAATCGAAAGATTGAAATAATAATGGATATATATGCATAGGAATGTCTCGATTATTAAATCGCAATGTTCGGCGGGAACTTGAACGAACGGGCTGACGGCTCGCCGTCGCGACCGACCCTAAAAATCATAGCAATGACCGCGTTTGACACACCGAATATATTTCTTATCTTCCGATCGGCATCCAAAATCGAATCAACTTGGGAGCGGGACAATTTTGACGTATCGCCGCTCGCGATTCTTTGAGATAGGTAAGGGATAGCAGTGATCGGCTGGAGGCTAAGGTTTAATTTCGTCACCTTAAGCCATAGCCGCTGGAAAACCCTCCCTGCCATAATAAAATCATTTGGTGCGTCACTTTCCATAGTAATAACACCTATAGCGCCGGAAGAGGCGTATAATTTTGAAGTTTGGGCTTGGAAAACTTTATAAAAATTAAATCTATTAAGTATTTTAACAAAAGACCAATTTCTAAGTAATGCAAACATCAATCGGCCTGGCGCGGGGAGCTCGAAGGTTTTTATGTAAAGCCCCGCTTTCTCATACTCTTCTTTCTCTGTCCATCGTATAATCCCGAACAAAAAATCGTGAATAGAGCGATTTTCCAGAATTAATCTTTCATTCAGACTTATCAGCTTCCCTAAAATATTTAATTTCTCTCTGTCTTCAATAAGCTTTATGTTTCCGAAATTAATTTCTTTTTGAGCAGAGAGGATCTCTGTTTTCTCTTTAACATCCAACAATTCCGATTTATAAGGCTTTCTATTTGTTGTACGAGATTTTATAAATTCATAAAGCGAATCTTTTACAAGATTAGATTTTTCTAATGAAACTGATGCGGTAAAGTTTTTATCATTTTGATACGGAAAAAGCGACACGATAATTTTATAACCGTGCTCGGAGGCAGCTATGGCTATGTTTTCTATGAGTGCTCCGTGGGCAATATACGATCCCCGTTCCTTAAAATTATAGAGGGTTGCATCCTTGCCGGGAACATTAAAAATAGAAATGTTATTATCTTCAATTTTAAATCCCCAAGGCTGAGCATTATCCCCAGAAGGAGCATGCACTGCAATATTAAGAATTTCTTTTAAAGAATCTCTATTCATTTTGTATTAACAGATAACTTGAGTTTAATAATCATTTACTTTAATATTATTTATCATACCATGTAAATTGTTTATATGAAAAATTTGCCCACAATAGATAGTTTGATCCCGCACTCAATGGAAGCAAACTCTGACGACAGGGCTTTTAAACGCGCCCTCACAATCTTTAAGGAAGCGTCTTATCGAGTTCCTGCTTATAATGACTTTTTGAATAAATATAAAATTAAAGCAGATAAGATAAAAACAAAATCAGATTTTTCTCAAGTACCACTCGTAGATAAAGTTAATTATATTTCTCAATACGGCATAGAAGACTTGAGCTGGGACGGCGTTTTGGCTTCAACTAAATACATCTCAACGAGCTCGGGTTCAACTGGTCTGCCTTTCTACTGGCCTCGGGGAGATAATCAAGATACGGTGGTTGGTATGATTTTTCATAATTTGTATGAGAATATTTTTGGAACCAAGAACAATCATACGTTATGCGTAAATTCCTTTGCCCTGGGTACTTGGATTGCCGGTTTTGAACTTTACAATGCAACAAAGTGGTCTGCGCATAATGGCAGTAAGATCGCTTTGGTTACGCCCGGCATCGATCGAGTAGAAGCCATTAATCAAATCAAGAAATTGGCTCACGGATTCAAGCGCATTATTTTAGCTGGCTACCCTCCTTTTGTTAAAGATATTATCGAATTAGGGAACATCTCTGGTATTAACTGGAGTGAATTAGATGTACGATTACTCACCGGCGGCGAAGCATTTAGTGAGATGTGGAGAGAATATGTGCTGAAAATGATCGGGAAGGAACCAGATGATGTTGCCAGTCTCATTAACATGTATGGCATGTCTGAAACGGGGGTGGTCGGGCACGAAACTCCTACTTCCGTTATATTGCGGCGAACATTGCGTAATTTGAATAATAATAAAAAATTACCCGTATATAATCACGAGATGTCCATATACCAATATTATCCAACTGCCCGATATTTTGAAGTTGCGAGGGATAATTCTTTAATACTTACCTCGAATGCCGGTCTACCGCTCGTTCGATACGATACTCGCGACGTTGGAGGGATACTGCATTTCGGAGATGTTATGAATGAAGCGGGTAATGAGTTGTTTGCTCAGGCAAAAAAATCAAACGTGAATGTAATGAGGTGGCAGTTGCCTTTTGTCTATTTATACGGCCGGAAAGATTTATCTGTTTCTCTGTATGCCCTAAAAATCTATGTTGAAAACATAAAAAGAGCTCTTGAAGATTTGCTTATTTCTTCAAAACTATCCGGTTTATTTATCATGAGCGTTAAAGAAACATCAAAATTCAACCAACGCCTTCGAATCACCATTGAATTGTCGCGCGGACGTATGCCGAGCAAGGCTCTTCATAAAATAATTTCTAGATTAGTTGTCATTAAACTGTGCGAGGTTAACAGTGAATATCGTAAACTGTATGCATCTGTCGGAGCCCGAGCACTGCCCAAAATTAAGCTGTTAAAGTACGGCGAAATCAATACTGCGCCGGGAAGAAAACATAAATGGATTAAGCGTCATTAATCCTATAGCCCAAAAGTTTTAGTAAATTTTTGCGTGAGAATTGCTCTTCGTTTTTTTTGTTTGGGAGAATTGTAATCTTTCGTAAAAATTTCTTCGCATCTTATAGTATATCGACCGGAAAGTAGGTTATTTTTATTTGCGATTTGCCGCACTACGTAGGCGACGGCAGACCCGGCCATGGTAGCCGCCGTACCTATTTGAGCTACCCCGGCAAGAGTTTTCCCAATATTGAGAATTGAATCCTGTTGCCTTTCAGTAAAATACGCGGGGTCGATGATCTTGATTATCATTTGCATTATTTTTAAACCTTCCATTTTAGAATCGTGATATTCCTTGGCAGGAATTTGCCCGTGAAAAATGAGCCGCTTTCGCTCGAGGTCAAATCGTTCGACGTCAACAATCACGCCGTCGCCGTTGTCCGTCGCCATCAGAACCGGAATTCCAAGCTTGCGGCATATCAGCCGGCTTTTGATTTTAAGAGCAATATTGTCCATTTCATCAATAAAAATATCCAGTCGGGGCGAGCCTGACATAAATCTTTCGATGTTGTCTTCGGAAAGTCCCTTGTCCCAAAGCTCGAGTTTTGCAAAAGGATCTATTCCCCACACGCGACGGGCGGCCAAATCAATTTTCCGTGAACCAACATCATATGCATTTGCATACATTCGGTTGAGGTTTGACGACGCGAGAGTATCGAAATCGGCAATTTTTATTTTTTTCGGACCGCCGGTTAAGACCAACGCCGAAAGAATTGAAGATCCGACGGAAAGCCCCGCGATACCGACGGCGGCATTCCGATACGCAAGCTGCTCGTCTTTCATGATGAGATTTTTATTTCTCGCGGTACGGAGTTCAAAATAGAGTTCCTCGTCGGGCATGCGCGCGACCGTATGCTCTGCCGGCCAATAAACCCAGATCGTTCTCGTCTGAATCCCGCGAAGAAATTGTTTCCATTCGGCGGTATGTTTAAATAACGTTTTTCCGAAACGCGGATTTCGAATGACGAATAATTCCTCCCATGACACGCCGGTAATATCAACCTGCACGGCGCCGCGAGGAAGTTCTTTTTTAGAACGGAAAAAGCGTGGTTTCTCTGAGGTCATTAAAATGAGTATACTAAAAAACCTTACAATTTCATACTTGCCAAAAACCGCCACGGAAAAATCCGGCGGTTTACCTTGCGCGAACGAAATGAGAAAAATTAAAAAGCGCATGGCCAACCGCTTCCGCGACAGACCATGCGCCTCATTATGATTCGAATTTCCCCAGAAAGAGAAGGGTGACGGCGAGCGCCAAAAGCATACAGCCGTTTATGCCTATCGTGAGTTGTAGGCCGAACTTCTGCGTGAAGTAGCCGATTGCCAAATTCCCGGCCGCCATACCTACGTAAAACATCATCACATCAAGACCAACAATCCGTCCGAGCATTTCCTTGTTAACGGTCCGCCGCAACGTTGCCGGGATGGTTGCCGTGGCAAAGGTTAGCCCCATGCCTGCAACGGCAAGTTCCGCTATTGCCAGAAAAAGAAGTTTTGTTGCTGCAAATACG
>OBEQ011160023.1_pt1 | contig 22658 bp, 23 predicted proteins | sample 1670901 | NCBI WGS metagenome assembly OBEQ01 (sample SAMEA104232315, study PRJEB22302) | groundwater metagenome | biome: forest; feature: aquifer; material: groundwater | place: USA | collected 2011-08-07 | depth 5.4 m
AGGCCTGACCTCGTGGCCCTCGCTCCGCTCGGTGCTCGACCACTCCGGCTCGGCGACGTCTGACGCCGCGCCGCGACCCGGAGCAGTCGTCGGTCAGGCGATCTGCTTGATCCGGTTGGTCATCTCAGCGATCTGGTTGTACAGCGAACGCCGTTCGGCCATTTGCTGACGAATCTTCCGATCTGCGTGCATGACGGTGGTGAGGTCGCGCCCGCCGAACGCCTGGCCGATGCGCGGCAACGACAGCTCAGTGAGCTCACGGCACAGGTACATCGCGACCTGGCGCGCGTTGACGAGTACCCGGGAACGGGACTGCCCACGCAGATCCTCCAGACTCACTCCGAAGTAGTCCGCAGTCGACGCCATGATCTGGTCGGCGGTGATCTCCGGACCGGAGCCGTCCGGGATGAAGTCGCGCAGCACCTCCTCGGCCAGCGCCAAATCCACCGGGGCGCGGGTCAGGTTGGCGAAGGCGGTGACCCGGATCAGTGCGCCCTCCAGTTCGCGGATCGAGGAGGCGATCCGGGACGCGATGAACTCCAGCACGTCCGGTGGTGCGAAGAGCCGCTCCTGAGCTGCCTTCTTCTGCAGGATCGCGATCCGCGTCTCCAGGTCCGGCGGCTGGATGTCGGCGAGCAGGCCCCACTCGAAGCGGGTCCGTAGCCGGTCCTCCAGGGTCGCCAACTGTCGCGGCGAACGGTCGGAAGTGATCACGATCTGCTTGTTCGCGTTGTGCAGCGTGTTGAAGGTGTGGAAGAACTCCTCCTGCGTGCGTTCGCGGTTCTCCAGGAACTGGATGTCATCGATCAACAGGATGTCGACGTCGCGGTACCGGCGCTGGAAGGCACTGGTCTTGTCGTCGCGCAGCGAGTTGATGAAGTCGTTGGTGAACTCCTCGGTCGACACGTACCTGACGAAACGGGCATTGCCCAGCGTCGTGGCGTAGTGGCCGATGGCGTGTAGCAGGTGGGTCTTGCCCAGCCCCGAGTGGCCGTAGATGAAGAGCGGGTTGTACGCCTTCGCCGGAGACTCGGCGACCGCGACCGACGCCGCGTGGGCGAAGCGGTTGGACGAACCAATGACAAAGGTCTCGAAGGTGTACTTCGGGTTGAGCCGGTTGCCGGCGGTGTCCGCGGTGCCGGACGGGCGGCGGTCGTCGCGGCCGGTCCCGCCGCCCCCCCGGGGCGGCTGGTCGGCCGGTACCCCGGCAGTGTCAACTGCTCGGCTGGAGAGGCCGGACGGGATCGCGGTTCCCCATGCGCCACCGTCGTCGGGGCTGACTTCGCCGTAGCGGCGTTCGCCACTGTCCCGGGCGGCCGGCACGACGGGCGAGGTGGCCGGGATCGAGGTCACCGCGGGCGCTGCTGCGGGTACCGTGCCCGCGGTGGTCGGGTCCTCGGGCGGGCGTACCGTCACCGCGACCTGGATCGCCCGGCCGAGCCGGCGGGAGAGCGCGTCGGTGATCGAGGGACGCAGTCGCGACTCAATCGCGTCGCGGGTGAACGCGTCCGGTACCGAGATCAGCGCGGTGTCCTCGACGATGGCCCGGAGCCGGGTCATCCGCAGGTAGGCCCGCTGCTGCGGCGAGACGATCTCGTCAGCGAGATCATCAGTCGCGGCGGCCCAGACCGCCCCCAGGTCGATCGTTTCGGCCATGGTGCGCCACCCTCTCGATCGTTGCGTTCCGTGCCCCGTCCTGTGTCGGCAACTGCCGCAGCGACAAGCGGAGGCCGAGCCCGACCTGCGGACTCCGGCCGGCGGTGAGTCGGCCCTGCCGAGTCGACGACGCCGACCCACAATTGCGCAGTCCACAAGTTATCCACAACTTGTGTATCAACGAGTCACCGGCCACCGACGGACTGTCGGTGGAGCCGGACCTGGTGCATTCGCCGTAGCGGCTTCTGGCCGGTGCACAGTCGGACCCATCGTGGCGAACGAGCGACCGCCTCGTCGGTTCTGGCCCGACCGACCGTCGGGAGACTCCGGGAGGTCCCGAATGTTCTGCCGGTTTGCTACAGGCAAAGGGGCAGGTTAACAGCGTTGTCCACAACCTCTCAACCGCTGTCCACAAGACGGCCGGCCGGCGGCTGACGGCGGAGCCGGCGTTTGCCCCGTCGTGGGTACCCGCGTACCGTGGAGGGGCTGATCTGCGGCCACTGGTAAGGTGGCTTCGCGGTCGGTACCCGCCCGCGAAGCATACGACGACGGAGCCTCCAGTGAGCAAGCGCACGTACCAGCCGAACAACCGCCGGCGCGCGAAGACGCACGGCTTCCGGCTGCGGATGCGCACCCGGGCCGGCCGCGCGATCATCTCGGCCCGCCGCTCCCAGGGCCGCACCCGTCTCACTGCCTGAGCACCGGTCATCCGGTTCTGAGGATTACCTGGTGCTGGCGGCTGCGAACCGACTGCGACGGCGGGCGGAGTTCGCCGCGGCGATCCGTGCCGGCCGTCGTGCTGGCCGCGGCGCCCTGGTGGTCCACGTCGCCAGCTCGCCCGTCGCGTCGGTACTCCCACCCACCGGTACCGCAGCCCCCGCTGAGCAGCCAACCGGAGCCCGTCCAGCGGCCGCAGCGTCGGTGGCGCGGACCGGTTTCGTGGTATCCAAGGCTGTCGGAGGTGCGGTGGTCCGCAACCAGGTCCGGCGCCGGCTGCGCCATCTGATGCGTGAGCGGCTGAGCGCACTGCCGGTCGGCGCCGACGTGGTGGTCCGCGCCACGCCCGCCGCCGCCGGGCGCGGCTATGCCCAGCTGGGAGTCGATCTGGACGCCGCGCTCGGAGCTGCCGCCGAGCCGGGGCGAAGGTCAGCGCGGTCGGGGCGGACCGCCGGCACCACTCGCCGCGGGCAGCCACGATGATGTCGTCCCGCGTCTTTGGTGAGCCTCCGCCGGTGCAGCCGCGCAGCAGGAGTGCCCGCATCATGGCGCTCCCGATCATCGCGTACCGTCGCTGGGTAAGTCCGGTGATGCCGGCGCGTTGCCGGTTCTATCCGTCCTGCAGCGCATATGCCCTGGAGGCGGTAACGACTCACGGGGCGTTTCGAGGACTTGGCCTGGCGATGCGGCGCCTGCTGCGCTGTCACCCTTTCCACCCGGGTGGGTACGACCCGGTGCCGCCACCGCGGGCGCCCCGCAGACGCGTGGACCGCATTGACGCGACGGGAGCCGCGTAGTGAAGCAGTTCTTCGGCTCGATCATGACCGGGATCTTTACCGTGATCTCCGCGATCCTGCTGTTCTGGCACGGTCTGTGGGAGAAGATCGTCGGCCAGGCTGCGTTCCTGGGTACCAACTGGGCCTGGATCCTGGGAATCGTCTTCCTGGTGCTCACCGTGCGGACGGTGCTGTTCCCGGTCTTCGTCAAGCAGATCAAGTCCCAGCGGGCGATGCAGGCGCTGCAGCCGAAGGTCAAGGAGCTGCAGGCGAAGCACAAGGGCGACCGGGAGACGATGCAGAAAGAGCTCATGGAGCTCTACCGGACAGAGAAGGCCAACCCGCTGATGGGCTGCCTACCGATGTTCCTGCAGATCCCGGTCTTCTTCGGGCTGTACCACGTGCTGCACCACGTCAACCCGGACACGTCCGGGCCGTGGAAGGTCCTGTACGGCTGGTCGGGAGGCCAATTCGACAGCGCATCGAGAGCCCGGCTCTTCGGTGCCCCGATCGCCGCGAGCTTCAAGTCCTCGGCCGTGGACCTGGGGAAGTTCGCGAAGTTCGGGTTGGAAGCCCCCTCCGTCACGAACGTGAAGGTTGTTGCAGCCGCACTGGTTGCCATCATGATTGTCACCACCTTCCTGACCAGCCGGCAGATGATCAAGAAGACCGGCTGGTCCGAGGAGCCACAGCAGCGCATGATCCAGCGGCTGATGCTCTACGGCGTCCCGTTCTCCTTGCTGATCTCCGGAGGCTTCTTCCCGATCGGCGTGATCATTTACTGGGTCACCACGAACCTGTTCTCGCTCGGCCAGCAGCACTGGGTGCTTCGCAAGTACCCGCCGCCGGCCATGGCGAAGGGCGGCACGGGCGGGAAGGGTACGGCTGGTGCCGCTGGTACGGCCGGCAAGCCGGTACCCCCCAAGCCCGGTCCGAAGGACACCAGCAACGGCGCCATCCCGGGCATTGAGGCCTCCGGCTGGATGGCCCCCAAGGTCGGGGCGAAGCCGAACAACCCCAAGAAGGGCGGTACGGCCAAGAAGCGGTAACTGGGTCGCAGCGCATCCCGCGCCGGCCAAGTTCGTCGCGCCGACCGGGCCTTCGTCGAGGCTCCGGAAGTCGATGGATCCGGGTCGCAGCGCCGTGCGGGAGCGCTCCCTGTGCCCGAGGTCGTACCACGAGACGTCCCGACGGTGCCCGTACGGCGCCCTGAAACACCGGAGATGAGACCCGTGACCGATATCAGTACCCAACCGGCCGACCTCGAGTCGGTGCCTGTCGTGGATCCCGAGGACCATGAGGACCCCGAGGACGCCGAAGGCCCGGACGACGCTGCGGCAACCGACGACTCCGATGACGTTGCTCCGCAGGCCGCTGGTTCGCGCTCCGGCGGTTCGCGGTCGGGTGGTTCCCTCTCCGGCGGAGCCGGTGACCGTTCGCCGGACAATGCCGCGCTGTTCCACGAGAGCGAGATCGCGGCCGACTATGTCGAGGGGCTGCTCGACATCCTGGACTACGACGGAGACATCGACGAGCTTGTATCGGCTGGGCGTCCGGTCGTGGAGGTGGTGGGTGGTCGACTGCAGGCGCTTGTCGGGCCGCACGGCAGCACCCTCGAGGCGATGCAGGAGTTGGCCCGGCTGGCGGTGTTCCGGCAGACGGGTACGCCGAGCCGGCTGCTGCTCGACATCGGCGGGTACCGCGCGACCCGACGCAAGGAGCTCACCGCCCTCGCCAAGAACGCGGCCGAGAAGGTCAAGGAGTACGGCGACCCGGTGCGGCTGGAGCCGATGAGCGCGTTCGAGCGCAAATGCGTGCACGACGTGATCAACGCGATGGATGGCGTACAGAGCGAATCCGAAGGTGTGGAGCCGGCTCGGCGGATCGTGGTGCACCCGGTCAGCTGAGCGGGTACGGGGTCCGGGCGCCGCGCACGATCGTGCGCGGCGCTGGCTTTTTTCTGGACGCTGTTGTCGGAGAGGCCGTTCGCCCATCGGGGCAGCCGTGGCACGAGGACGGGTGGAGATGACTGTCGAGCTTCCGGCCGAGCTACGCGGTGTAGCGCAACTGCTCTTCGGCGACCGGATGAGCCTGGCCGAGCAGTACGGTCAGGCGCTCGCGACCGAGGGAGTCCTGCGCGGCCTGATCGGGCCACGGGAAGCTCCGCGACTGTGGGAACGGCATCTGTTGAACTGCGCCGCCGCCGCCGAGCTGATCCCGATCGGGGCGCTCGTGATTGATGTCGGCTCGGGCGCCGGACTGCCAGGCATCGTGCTCGCGGTGGCCCGGCCCGATCTCACGGTGGTGCTGGTCGAGTCGTTGGCCCGCCGCGCCACGTTTCTCTCCGAGGTGCTGGCCCAGCTGGGACTGACCGGTACCCGGGTGGTCCGCGCCCGCGCCGAGGAGTGCCCGGAACTCCGCTCGTCGGCCGACGTGGTGACCGCCAGGGCTGTCGCGCCACTGGACAGGTTGGCGACCTGGTGCCTGCCGCTCATCAAGGTCGGCGGACGGCTGCTCGCATTGAAGGGGACCACGGCCGCTGAGGAGGTGGCTCTGCATGGCGCCGCGGTTCGTCGGCTCGGGGGTGGTGACCCGGTGGTACGGGAGTGTCGGCCGGATCCGCTCACTCCCCCGACGACCGTCGTGGAGGTGGTGCGGGAGCGGTTGGTGCTGCCGGCCGCAGCGGGATCGGGTCCGGTCCGTGCCGGCGCGGGCTCAGTGCACCGCCGGCTGCGGCGAGGCGTCGGCCGCAGCTGACCTCCGCCGATCCGCGAGCTTCATCCGTACCGTGGTACGGGTCGTAGAGTCGTTGCCATGAGCGGCGTGACCTGGTGCGACCGGACCGGACGACACCGGTACATCGAAGCCAGCCAGCGGCGACTCGCATGGATCCTCCGGGCGAAGAGCCCCAGGTTCAGTCTCGCCGAGATCGGCGAGTTGCTCGACGCGTCCGAGAGTCGATCGACCGGGGACATCCTGGACGCCGCCCACGCCAAGCTGACTCAGGTCGAGGCTGATCTGCGCGAGCGGGAGGCGCTGTGTTGCCGACTGACGCGCCTGATCCGGGCGTGCGCCGGTGGTGAGCGTGGCTGCGTGGCGTTGCAGGTGGAGGCTCTCCAGGTGCCCGGCGCCGCGGATTTCGGCCCATTCCCGGACGTAGGGCGGACGGCGGATTTGGGCCGCGCTGCGGATTGTCCCGCGTCCCCTTGTCCAGCCGACGGGGTCGGCGAGGCGAGGCGATGAACCCCGAACACCCGCTGACCGATGCTGCGGTACTGGCCACCGAACATTCCTTCTTCGAGGCGTTGCTCTTCGCGGACCGCGTCGGCCTCGACCAGGTGCTCGCTGACGACTTCCTGTTGGTGGACGTCATGGGTGCCGCTACATCCACGTGTACGTGGCAACCGATGACCGTTGGCGGCTACTGACCGCGCAGGGGACGCGCCAGCCAGAACAGCCCACCGCTGGCTGACGACTCATCCGCGGCTATTCAGACACTCACGACCGCCTCTCGATCATAGATATATAGTTGTCGATGGACTGGGGTCCGGCGGCAATTGCCAACGCCTGGGTCCGTCGGGCTCAGCCCTCGTTCCGGATCCCCGGCGTCGGGGCGAGAGGGATAGGCTCTCCGAGCCGCGAGAGCGGGCACCCGTAGCCTTGCTTTTGCTGCGGGCCGTAGGCTGGCCGCGCGCCGTTGATGTGGCGGCAAGACAATCGGATAAGGGCGTTTCGATTGCCCGGCTGTCCCGTTGAACCGCACGCCTCGTGTTAACGGGCATATCCATCCTGAATGGACGGTACTGGCAAGGTGCGCGAGAAGGATAGCTATCACGATGACGTACATGGCCACGCCGGCAGGTACGGCAACGAGTCGATGGGGGTTCCACGTGAAACCGCGTCGGGCCCTCCAGTGGTTCCCGCGGCTGCAGCCGAGAGTCAATCCGTACCGCATCCTCGTGGTGACAGCGCCCCGCGATCGGCGGCACCGGCCGATGGGGGCGTCACCCCTCCCGGATCACCCGCCCGTGCAGCTGTAGTAGGCCGCGCACCCGTCCCGCAGCCCTCGGGAACACAGGACGGGACCGGTACGGATACCGTGTACTCGCACACCGAAGCGCCTGTCGCAGACCATCACGGTGCGACACCCAAGAACAAGGCATCCGGCAAACCCAACCCCGGGTCGCCTCCCCCGATAGCTGACCCGCCCGCCGTTCCCGCTCACACCGAGGTCGCCATGACCGACACCAATGTTTCACGTGAAACCGAGGATCCACCCCTGGCCCAGGAAGCCAAGCGGGCGGTGGAGATCCTCAACCCCAGTGGCAAGGTGACGATGCCGCGCCCGCCCCGTCGGCGAATCATGGCCGTCGCCAATCAAAAGGGGGGCGTAGGAAAGACCACCACTGCAGTAAATATCGCAGTCGCGCTGGCCCTCCATGGCAACCGGGTGCTTGTGATCGACCTCGACCCGCAGGGCAATGCGTCCACAGGTCTGAACGTGCCGCACCACGCCAGCGTACCCGACGTATATGACTGCCTTATCGAGGGCGCCCCATTGGACGACGTCACCCAACCAGTCGAGGGAATCCCGAACCTCTGTGCGGTACCGGCGACCATCGACCTCGCTGGCGCTGAGATCGAGCTGGTCTCCGTGGTGGCGCGCGAGTCGCGGCTGGCCCGGGCTATTGAAGCGTCCGCGGCGAGCTACGACTACATCTTCATCGACTGTCCACCCTCTCTCGGGCTGCTCACCGTGAACGCACTTGTTGCGGCCGAGGAGGTAATGATCCCGATCCAGTGCGAGTACTACGCGCTGGAGGGCGTCCAGGCCCTTACCAACAACATCGAGCTCGTCCGGTCCCACCTCAATCCGAGGCTCGACATCACCACGGTGCTGCTCACGATGTACGACCGCCGGACGCGTCTGGCTGACCTGGTCGAGCAGGACGTACGGAACCACTTCGGCAAGAAGGCGTTGAACTCCGTGATCCCCCGCAATGTGCGAGTGTCCGAGGCGCCGAGCTACAGCCAGTCGGTGATGACCTACGACCCGGGTTCCCGCGGGGCGGTCAGCTATTTCGAGGCCGCGTTGGAAATTGCACTGCGGAGCGGGCAACAGGGAGGTGCGGCATGAAGAGCAACCGCCGTGGCGGACTAGGCCGAGGGCTGGGGGCCCTGATTCCGACAGCCCCGGCAGAGGCCCCGAGTGCCGTCAGCACCGCGGCTGTGGCCAACATTCCCCGGCCGGCGAGTGGTTCCAGTACAGCTCCGGTGGCGACCACGGAGGCGGACTACGCACTTGCGGAGTATGTACTCGCGCCCGTACCAGGGGCTCGTTTCGCTGAGATACCCGTTAACGCGATCGTGCCCAACCCGAAGCAGCCACGGCAGGTGTTCGACGACGAGGCGCTGGAGGAACTTCAGACCTCGATCGAGCAAGTGGGCTTCCTGCAGCCCATCGTGGTTCGGGAGCTCGACAGGGACAGCTACGAGCTCGTCATGGGGGAACGCCGGTGGCGTGCCGCGCAGGCGTTGGGCCTGAAGCAGATCCCGGCGATCGTTCGCGACACCCCGGACGACGCGATGCTTCGTGACGCGCTCCTGGAGAACATCCATCGGGCCAATCTCAACCCGCTTGAAGAAGCGGCCGCGTACCAGCAGCTCCTGGAGGAGTTCGGCGCCACTCACGAAGAGCTCGCCAAGCGCATCGGGCGCAGCCGTCCGCAGATCTCGAACACGCTGCGCCTACTCAACCTTCCGGCCGCCGTACAGCGGCGGGTGGCGGTGGGAGTGCTTTCGGCTGGGCATGCTCGGGCTCTTCTGGGGTTGGAGGATTCGGAGGAGCAGGAGTCGCTGGCACACCGCATCGTCGCGGAGGGCCTGTCGGTACGGGCCACCGAGGAACTCGTTGCGCTCGCCGTTGCGGATGGCGGTGCCGGGCGCAAGAGTCAACCAGCGCGTCGGGCGAAGCCCCACGCACCCGCGCTGTCGGATCTCGCGGACCGGCTGTCGGATCGTTTCGACACTCGGGTCAAGGTAGACATCGGCCGGCGCAAGGGTCGAATCCTGATCGAGTTCGCCACGGTCGACGACCTGGAGCGCATCGTCGGCCTGTTCGGCCTCGACGGGCAGGCACCAACGGAGTAGTTCGCGCGAAGCCCACACGTCCAAGACATGGTGTCGCGAGAGTTCTCCACAGCCGTTGTCCACAGGGCCGCTGTTTCACGTGAAACAGCGGCCCTGTGCTTGTGGACGAAGAGCAATCATGGGAGTGCTGCGACGGCCCGAAATCTGGTGAGGACAGGCTGTCCCTGGGTTGCTAGGGTCGGCTCGTGCCCGAAACCCCCCCTGCCCTTCCGAGCTTCACCGCGTGGCCAACCTTTCCATTCGACGGCGAACTCAACGTCAAGTACCTCGAGGAACCAGTCGAGGTAGAGCCCCCGAGACACGGCGAGAATCCGGCAGACTGCCGAGCCTGCCAGGCGCCGGACGAGGCGTATGTCTGGGTCAGCGACCGGTGGCGGGTACGGAGCCTGGACCGACCCACCGGGCTGCCAATGGTGCTGATTCTGGAGTCGCGGTCGCACCTCGATCTCGGGGACCTACCCAACATGCTCGCTGCGGAGCTCGGGGTGATGACAGTCCGGCTGGAGCGCGCAGTGCGCTCATTGAGTGGTGTGGCGCGGGTACACATAAATCGCTGGGGGGATGGCTCAGCGCACCTGCACGTGTGGTTCCTTGCCCGGCCCTACGGACGACTCCAGCTTCGTGGCACCTTCCTCTCGCTATGGGACGAGATCCTGCCTCCCATCGAGGAGGCGCAGTGGCGGGAGAATCTCGCTCTAGTGGCCGCCTGGCTGGAAGGGTTCGGTGGACGCGCCCTGGCTGAGCCCCCACGCATCGACTGGCAGGCCCCGGCCCAGTTCCCGGCGGCGAGCGACGACGGGGGGGCTGTCGAGGGCGGACTCGACCACGCTGTCGCTGCCAAGGATCCAGCCGAGGAGGGCATGGCTGGCGAGGCCGCGAAAGATGCGGATCACGGGAGCCCGGCGCAGTCGGGCACAGAAGAAGCAGCGCCTGCTGAGAGGCCGAGCAACTCCGACGACGCCGGATTGGTGCAGACGGAGGATTCAGCCCACAACCTCGGGCCGGCTGCAGTGTCCGCTGACGCCCCGGATGTCGCCAGCGTTGAGGCAGGGGCGCTTCGACAAGAGGCCGGCAGCGGATGACAGCGGGCGACCAGCGGGCCCGACCGCTGATCGCCGGGCCCCACCGACCTAGCCTGATGAGACTCGGGCCCGGCCGGGCATCGGGTCGGACCGAGGTCTTGATCCATGCAGGACAGACCGGCCCGGCGGAGTACCAGGTGGAACAGAAGCCAGATCTACAAGGGCGGACCGGCTCGGCGGACGTGCCTCCGAGCCGACGGTCCGGCGTCGCCCACCCGCCCACATGAGCCGGTCCGCGATTGACCGGAACGGATGATCACGCGGGTGGGGCTGGCGGCGGCAATGGCGCCAGCGGAACCAGACCCCGCATTCTGTTGGCAGATTCTTCCCGCCGGACACCATCCGCGATTACGATCCCATAGGGGCAAGGAGGCGACGGGTGGCTGGACTTAACTGCTCTGTTTCGAGGATCGGCCGATGTCACGTCGCCTTGTCAATCTGACTCTCGACACGCTCGAGGATCTTCCACGCCCCTGCCGGCGCTGTGTGTACTGGGAGCTGGATCCGGTCGCCGCTGAACGCGCGTGTGCCGCGGGCGACCCAGAGCTGGAGAAGGAAGCCTGGGTCTCGCAGACACTGCTCGAGTGGGGATCGTGCGGCAAGCTGGTGTACGTCGACGGTATGCCGGCAGGCTTCGTAATGTTCGCACCCCCCGCTTATCTACCACGATCCATGGCATTCCCGACATCTCCCGTCTCACCGGACGCAGTTCTCTTGACGACAGCGCGCGTCGTGACTGCGTTCGCGGGCGGCGGACTGGGCCGGATGCTCATCCAGGGCGTCGCCCGGGATCTGACCAAACGCGGGGTGAAGGCGATCGAGGCGTTCGGTGACGCGAAGTTCGGCGAGTACGCCGAGAGCGAGGCCGCCTGCCTGGCGCCAGCCGAGTTCTTCCTCTCGGTGGGCTTCAAGACGGTGCGTCCACACCCGCGGTACCCGCGCCTGCGGCTGGAGCTACGGACAGCGCTGTCGTGGAAGTCGGACGTGGAGTACGCATTGGAGAAGCTGCTGGGGTCGATGAGCCCGGAAGCGCTGCTGCGGCCGGTACGCCCGGCGACCCGCTCGACCCTGTCCTAGGGGTGCCCGCGGCGCCCCCAGGGGCACCAGGCGCCGCTCAGAGGCAGTAGGTGCGTCCCTGGAAGGCACCTGCAAAGGGCGTCGCCGGGGCCAACGCCAGCCAGGACGTGGCTGGGAGAGGGGCGCTGGGCGCCAGCCGGGACGTGGCTGGAGTGGGGCGCCGGCTGGACGGGCGGGGCGGTCAGGCGCGGGCGGGGCGGTCAGGCGCGGGCGGGGCGGTCAGGCGCGGGCGGGGCGGTCAGGCGGCGCTCGTTGCGGCGGTGGGGTTCGCGCGCAGCGAACTGACGTCGATGGAGCCGGTGGGGACATCCAGCTCGGCTGAGAAGTACATCCGCTGGACCGCTGCCATCAGGCCCTCGACGATGCGCTCCCGAAACAGCGGATCCGCGAGCCGCATCCGGTCAGCGGGCGAGGTGAGGTAGCCGGCATCGACGCGTACCGCCGGCATCCGGGTCAGCCGCAGCAACTCCCAGTCCTTGGCGTGGATGTGGCAGTCGCGCATCCCGGTGCGGGCAACGATCTCCCGTTGGACCAGCCCGGCCAGTCGCTCCCCGACGGTCGACGTCACGCCATGGGAGGTGCCGTAGTGGTACGTCGCGACACCCTCCGCGGCCGGGTTCGCGTACCCGTCCAGGTGTACCGAGATGAAAAGGTCGGCGCCGAGGGAGTTGGCGAGCAGGGCCCGGTCGGCGTTGCTGGCAGCCAGGTCGGGGGCCGGACCCCGGGTGAGGTGTACCCGCATCCCCGCGGCCGCCAGCCGTCCCTCCAGTCGCAGCGCGATGTCGAAGGCGAGGTCGGCCTCGGTCCAATGCAGCAATCCGTCCGAGACCGTGACACCAGGGTCATCCCCACCGTGCCCCGGATCGAGCACGATCCGCTTGCCGACGAGCGCTGGTCCCGATGCCTGGAACGCCGCGGTCTCCCGGAGGAGTTGGGGTCGCCCGCCCACCACTTTGCGACCCAGCCGGCGCAGCGCCTTCATCGTCACCGGGCCGCAGGCGCCGTCCGGCAACAGGCCGACCTCGCGCTGGAACTGGGCAAGTGCCCGGGCGGTGCGGCTGCCGTAGATTCCGTCGGGCCGACCCACGTCGTACCCCATCTCCAGGAGTCGCTCCTGCAACTGCCGGACGTCGTCGCCAATGAGTGGCCGGGGTACGGAGTGGTACAGCGCCCGGTTGCCCAACCGCCAGCGGGCGGCGTCGAGCGCCCGCCACGTTTCGTCACCCACGACGCCGTCGACGCTCAGGCCACGGCTCTGCTGGAAGGTACGCACGGCGTGTGCGGTCGCCGCGCCGTACTCATCGTCGGCATCGGCGTACGAGGTCAGCAGTTCCAGCGCGGTGAGGATCGTGCGGATTTCGGCCACCGCTGGACCGCGGTCCCCCGCGCGGATCGCCCGCATCCCGACCTCCCTCACGCTGCGCAGCAACGTGGCGCGCCGTTGCGAGACGAACGAATCGGAGCGTACCGTCATCCCGCCACCGGCGCGCGACCGGTCGTACGGCCCCGGGTCGGCGGTGCCGGCGAACCCGCGGTGCACGGGAGACGGATACCCCACCAAAGCACAGCGTCCCGTACCGGACCGGCACGGGACGCTGGCAGAGCGGTGGCTACAGAGCGGACTCGATCATCCGGAGGAGGGCGCCCTTCGGGTGTGCGCCGACGATGGACTGCACCGGCTGACCACCCTTGAAGACAGTCAAGGTCGGGACCGACATGATCTGGTACGCCCGGGTGGTTTCGGGGTTCGCGTCGATGTCGAGTTTGACCACGGTGATCTTGTCAGCCAGCTCCGCGGCGATCTCTTCGAGTACCGGCGACACTTTGCGGCACGGCGCGCACCACTCCGCCCAGAAGTCGACGATAACCGGCTTGTCGGACTGCAGCACCTCCGCGAGGAAGGTGGAGTCAGTCACCGCCTTGGCAGCTCCCATGAGGTATTCCTCTCTTCGTCAGTTGTCTTTCGTTTCCAGCGATGCGATGAAACGTTCGGCGTCCAGGGCGGCGGCGCAGCCGGTACCGGCTGCCGTGATCGCCTGGCGGTACGAGTGGTCGACCAGATCCCCCGCGGCGAACACCCCGGCACGGTTGGTCCGGGTACTCGGTGCGTCGACCAGTACGTAGCCGGACTCGTCGAGGTCGACCTGGCCGCGCAGCAGCTCGCTGCGTGGGTCATGCCCGATGGCGACGAAGACCCCGGTCACGTCGAGGGTGCTGGCTTCGCCGGTTTTTACGTTGCGCAGCCGTACTCCAGCGACCTTGCCGCCACCGTCGAGGATCTCGGTGACCACGCTGTCCCAGACCACTCGGATCTTTGGGTTGGCGAGTGCGCGGTCCACCATGATCCTGCTGGCGCGGAACTCGTCGCGGCGGTGGATCAGGACGACCTCCTCGGCGAACCGGGTGAGGAAGGTGGCCTCCTCCATCGCCGAGTCGCCGCCACCGACCACTGCGATCTGTTGGCCGCGGAAGAAGAAGCCGTCGCAGGTGGCGCAGGACGAGACGCCGTGGCCGAGCAGCTCCTGCTCCCCGGGGACCCCCAGGGGGCGCCACGCCGAGCCGGTGGCGAGGACAACTGCCCGGCCCCGGTGTTCCGCCTCGCCGACCCGGACAACCTTCACGTCGCCGGTCAACTCGACCGAGCTCGCCTCGTCGGTAATGAACTCGGCACCGAAGCGTTCGGCCTGCTTACGCATGTTGTCCATCAGGTCGGGGCCGTTGATGCCATCCGGGAAACCCGGAAAGTTCTCCACCTCGGTGGTGGTCATCAAGGCGCCACCCGACGTGACTCCCTCGATGACCAGAGGGCGCAGGTTGGCCCGTGCGGCGTAGACGGCGGCGGTGTACCCGGCAGGTCCGGAGCCGACGATGATCAGATTGCGGACCTCGTCCACGGTGACTCCCTCGCTCCACTCGTAACCCAGCCCCTGCGCTGGGCAGAACGTCATCGTACGAACTCCGGATTCCCGATCGACGCGTGCGCCACGTCACCGCGACGAAGAGCGCTGTGCATGGCTGATGGAGGGGCACATATATAAGCACGCTTCTAACGAATAGAGAACCACGGTTATAGAAAACGGCCACCGCCGAGCAGTGCAGACTCGCTGCCGTACCAGGGACAACGAAAGCCCGGGCCCGGAGCCACTGGTGCGGTCGCCGACAGTCGGTCAGCCGACCGGGATGTGGTACCGCTCGTCGGTGATCACGGCGTTCTCGCCACACCGGGCACCGACCACAACCGCCCACTGCCTGCCCTGCGCACGTGCCACGCCGCTCAGCAGTACCACCATGGCGGGTGCACCCTGGAAGCGGGCGTAGTCAATGAGCGAGACGCTGCCGCCGTACACCCCGATGATGGCGTTCAGGCAGTTGGCTCGCGCGGTCGGGTCGAGGAGCCGGCCCAGGTCGCCGGGGACCGAGGCGTTGTCGGCCTGGACGGAGCCCACGCCTGGAGCCGCCGCCCGCTGGCTCGCCCCGCCGTTCCGCCCGGCGAGCGCGGACAGGCCGCCCAGGGTGATCGGGGTGTAGTCGGTACCGGTGGCGAGCAGGATCGGCGGCTGGCCGGCTGCGGGCGCCCCCACGTCGGTTCGGGACTTCCCGGCCTCGGCGGAGTCCGGGCTGAGTGGTGCGGCGGCACTGTTGGTGGACTGGTGCTGGCTTCCGGAGAGAACAGGCAGCGCGATCACTGCACCGAGCCCGATCGCCACCGCTGCCGCGGCGGCCGAAAGTCCGACGATCCAACGCCGCCGACGCTGGTCGGCGCGGTGCGCGGGCGCGCGGGTCGACCGGTTCGACGGCCGGCCGGCCTGCGCTGCCAGGGCCGAACTGATCCGATCCCGCACGTCGGCGGGTACCGGCTCGGACTCCGCCGCCAGTTCACCGAGGTCGGCGCGGACTGCGAGATCCGCCGCGAGCAGGAAGACATGAGCTTGCGCCCAGCGTGGGTCGGAGGCGACCAGGTGGGCGACGGTCGCCGCCTCGGGCGTACCGTCGAGCGCCCCGCCGAGGTAGTCGGCGAGCCGGTCGAGATCGACGTCAGTCACGAGTCACCCTCCTTCCCGCTCGCCCGGTACGGCCTGATTCCCGGTGTTGCCGGACTGAGATGAGACGTCCTCGTCCCACGTCGGGTTCCGCAGGTGGCCGAGGAGTACGGCCAGCCGGGCCCGGCCACGAGCGCAGCGGCTCTTCACCGTGCCCTCGGCCACCCCGAGGATCGTGGCGGCCTCGGCAACCGGGTACCCCTGGAGATCGACCAGGACCAGGGCCGCCCGCTGGTCGACGGGTAACTGCACGAGCGCAGCTCGTACCACCAGTGCGGTGTCAAAGTCGACCGCCGGTGCCGGTGCGCTATCGATCTCCGGCAGCGGTACCGTCATCCGGACCTGACGCCGGCGTACCCGGTCGAGACAGGCGTTCACCACGATCCGGTGCAGCCAGGTGGTGACGGCCGAGTCGCCCCGGAACCCTGCCGCGGCGCGGTACGCCGACAGCAGCGCGTCCTGTAGCGCGTCGGCTGCCTCTTCGCGGTCGCCGAGCGTGCGCAGCGCCACCGCCCACAGCCGGTCGGAGTGACGGCGAACGATCTCACTGAACGCGTGCGGGTCGCCGGCGGCGTGGGCGCGCAACAGAGCTGCGTCATCGCCTGGATCCCGCGGGTCCGCCTGGCCCATCACCGCACGTACCCTACCCGGCTGGTTGCCGACGCTCGGTCTATCGAACGAAGACGGTGATCTCGTCGATACCGACCTGGTACCCGTTCTTTCCGTCATTCTTGGCGTCGGGGGGGAGCTTGGTGATCCAGATCAGCAGGTACTGGATGGGGTGATCCGGGTCGGACTGGAGCAGGACCGTCGGTTGGGTATCGGCCTTCGGTTCGCCGATGAGCTGGAAGTCGTGCAGGACCGCCAGATCGCCGGCGACACCGCCGGGGTCACTGCTGCCGGCGCGCAGCTCGACGGTGGCCCCGCGGGTGGAGAGCTTCACCTGCACGTGCGCGACCGACCTGGCTTCACCGAGGTTGACCAGTACTCCCATGCCGGACTTGAGGCCGCCGAAGTCGGCCTTGCCGTAGTAGCTGTCGGTCTTCCAACCGGTGTTGGGATCGCCGTCCACCGTCTTGTCGGCGTCCCTGACGTCGGAGCGGTCACAACTCCCGCAACCCGACCGGACACCATCCACGATGCGGACCTGGTCGGCCCGCAGTTTCAGCTCGACCGGCTGACTCGGCGCCGCGTGCTGCGGAGTGGCCGTGCTGCCCTTCGAATCACCGCCGGTGGAGCCGCCGGAGGACAGCGCCCTGGCCGCGCCGAAGACGCCGATCAACGCGATGACCAGGAGGCCCGCCAGGCCCAGGACCATCTTCCGGCCGGCCGGCCGGCGGGGTTCGGCGACGTGCCCGACATGCTCGGCGAACGAGTCGAACGGGAGACTCTCGTTGCTGGCCGGGAAGAGCTGGTTGTGGGCATCCCGCTCGAACCGGCTCAGCTCGTTGGCGAGCACCGCGGCGCTCGGCATCGTCAGTTGCGGGTCGAGCAGGTCCATCGTCAGCTCGTCGAGGAAACCGGGTATGCCGCCCCGTATCTGGCGGGGTGCGGCCAGGGCACCGTTCCCGTCGCGGACCGCGTCCGGTTCGCTGGTCGGGCCGGCCTCGGCGTGTGGCCACCGTCCGGTCAGCGTGCAGTAGAGAAGAGCACCGATCTTCCGGACGTCGGTCTCCGGGGTTGCCGCCTCATCGGAGTGGGCATCGGTCAGCACCACCCTTCCATCGACGGCAAACAATACGGTGCCGGAGTGGATGTTGCCGTGGGCGATACCGGTGGCGTGAATCGCCGCGACCGCGTCCGCGACGGCCGCCGCAACGACCACGGCGCGATCGGGGTCGAACGGCCCTTCGGCCACCAGCTCCCGGACGGAGGCGCCGTCGACCCATTCGCGGACCACATACGCCCGCTCACCCTCATCGATCGCGTCGTACACGCCGGCCAGATGCGGGTGCACGATGCGGCTGGCGGCGACGGCCGCGGCGAGCATCTCGCCGGCTGAGTCGCCTCCGGGGTAGCGCATCACGACGGCGACCGGACGACGCAGGATGACATCGATGCCGCGCCAGACCTGGCGGCCCAACGAGTCGTTGTCGATGTGCTCCTCGAGGCGGTAACGCTCGGCAAGCACCTCACCGAGGGTGGGTGCGCCGAAGGTCAGCATGGCTGGGCGGCGGCCCCCCCGCCCTGGCTGCTGATCTTCGTCAATTTGCGTCACCCGTCCTCCCTCCGGTCGGAGCCTCGATATGCGTGGCGGAGCGCTGCTCGCCGTGTGCGGAGAGGTCCGGGCACCAGCGTAGGCGTTTCCTGCCACGGCCGAGTCACGTACCCGGCTTGAGCAACTTTGTCGACACGACATTTTCGCTGGCCAGTGCGAGTTATGGCCAGTCCGCAACCCGGAGTATGCGCTTTGACACGGCTTGGCGCATCGCGCACATTACCGCTCCCCCGGTTGCGCAGTCCGCGTGAGTCCGGGCGGGTCTGGGGCAATCCGGGAGGGTCAGGACCGACTTCCCCGCTGCCGGAGTCGGGACGAGAACATCCCGGCGAGCTCGCCTACCTCGCGTACCCGCAGAGCGAGCGCGACGGCGACGTATGCAGTGACGAGTACCACGCCGCCGAGCAGGAGTTGCGCGATGCTGGCGCCCTTGCCCTGTCCGAGGAGCCCGCCGACCAGCGCCACCACCAACCAGGCCGGTACCGCGGCGACCGCGGCTGCCGCGCCGAGCCGGGTCAGGGTGGATACCAGCTGGCGCAGGCCGAGCCGACCGATGCGCCGGCGCAGCAGCCAGTACCCGAGCACCACGGCGACCAGGTACGAAACCGTGTTGGCGCCCATCAGGCCAGCGACCACCCAGTCGGTCGGCAGCACCATGAAGAGCGTGACGTAGCCGACGATCCGTACCGCGACCACCGGCACGTTGACCAGAGCCGGCGTCTTCGTGTCGGGCAGGGCGTAGAACGCAAAGATCTGCAGTTGGCTGATCGCGAACGGCAGCAGCCCGAGTCCGGCGACCGCGATCACCCAGCCGGTCTTCACCGCGTCGTCGTAGCCGTACCGGTGGTAGTTGAAGATCGTGATGGCGAGCGGGCGCCCGAGCACGAAGTAGCCGGCGGTGGCCGGAATGAGGATCACCGCTGAGAGCCGCGTACCGAAGGAGAGCTGCTCGGCGACATCGGCGTACCGGCGCTGCGCGGCGGCGGCCGACATCCGCGGCATCAGCGCAGTGATGATCGAGACGGCCACGATTCCATGGGCCATCATGAAAATAAGGAATGAGTTCAGGTAGATCGCCGGACCGGGACCGCCACGATCGCCGGCGAGTTTGGCAATCTTGAGCGCGGCAATCACCGCGGCCTGGCTCACCGCGACGTACCCGAGCATCCAGCCGCCGACCCGGGCCAGCTCTGCGAGGTGCAGTTCGCGGAAGTCCCAGCGCCAGCGCCAACGGAACCCGACCCGGCGCAGAGCCGGCCACAATCCGGCGGCCTGCACCACGATGCCGAGCGTGGTGCCGATGCCGAGGACGCCGATCTGCGCCGCGGACAGGAACCCGGCTGCGGGCGGTTCGGTCGCCGTCGGCAGCAGCATGAAGAGCACCGCGGTCACGATCACCACGAGGTTGTTCAGGATCGGGGTCCACATCGGTGCCGCGAAGTGCCCGCGGGTGTTGAGCACCGCCGCGACGAGCGCGGCCAACCCGTAGAAGAAGATCTCCGGCAGTAGCAGGTACCCGAGCACCGTGATCAGGTGCTGGTCGGCCGCCGGGGAGTCGCCGGCCAACAGGTACGTGAGCAGCGGCGCGCAGCCGACGGCGACCAGGGTGGCGCCGGCCAGTACCACTGTCGCGAGGGTGAGCAGGCGGTGCGTGTACGCCTCGCCGCGGTCAGAGTCGTTGGTGCGGGCGCGTACCAGCAGCGGCACGATCACGCTGGCGAGTACCCCGCCGAGCAGCAGCTCGTACACCATGTTGGGCAGGGTGTTCGCGAGGTTGTAGTCGTCGGCGACCAGCCTCGCGCCGATCGCCGCGCCGATCATGGCCGTACGCAGAAAGCCGGTAACCCGGCTGACCAGGCTGCCCACGGCCATCGCGCCACTGTGCCGCGCGACCGACCCGCTCGGCTCCAGCGCCCGCGGCTCCCCGTCGGGCGGCCTGGACGGCGTGGACGGCGGCTCGGGCGGCGCATCGGGGAGCACGCTGATGGAGTCCGGGGCGTCGGAGCCGCGAGGGTCGCCGAAGTCGGCGTGGCCGGCCATGGCACAGAACCCTATCGGGCGCTGCCGCGCCGGCCCCAGCCCCTCCGCCTTGCGATCTCAGTCCCCGTACCGCGGATATCAGAGGTACCTGCCACCCGATAGGCTGGCGCTCCCATGTCCGGTCCTTCCTTCCCCGACATCGCCGGCGAGCTGACGCAGGCGCAGCGCAGCGCCCTCGCCGGGCTGATGCGCGTCTCCCCCGTCGCTGACGAGCTCGGGCACCGCTTCGCCGCGGCCGGTCATGAGCTGCATCTGGTCGGCGGCTCGGTGCGCGACGCACTCCTGGACCGGCTCGGCGACGACCTCGACTTCGCCACCAGCGCCCGGCCCGAGCAGACCCTCGCGATCGTCGAGGGATGGGCGAGCGCGGTCTGGACCACCGGGGCGGAGTTCGGCACGATCGGCGCGGCACGGCACGGGCTACGGCTGGAGATCACGACATTCCGGGCCGAGGCGTACGACCGGATCGGGCGCAACCCCGTCGTGCAGTACGGCGACAACCTCCTCGACGACCTGCGTCGGCGCGACTTCACCGTCAACGCGATGGCGGTCTCGGTACCGGGGCACACGTTCAGCGACCCGTACGGCGGGCTCATCGACCTGGCCCGGCGGGAGCTGCGCACCCCGGGTACCCCCGAGGAGTCCTTTGCCGACGACCCGCTGCGGATGCTGCGGGCCGCCCGCTTCGCCGCGCAGCTCGATTTCGGCGTCGACCCGCAGGTGCTGGCGGCGATCAGGGCGATGGCCCCCGACCTGCGCCGGATCACCGCCGAGCGGATCCGCGACGAGTTCAGCAAGCTGATGTGCGCACCCGATCCGGTCATCGGACTGCGGTTGCTGGTCGAGACCGGGTTGGCCGAGCAGTTCCTGCCGGAGCTGACCGGGCTGCGCCTGGAGATCGACGAGCACGCTCAGCACAAGGACGTGTACGAACACACCCTGACCGTGGTGCGCAACGCCGTCGGGTTCGAAGTGGACGGGCCGGACCTGGTGCTGCGGCTGGCGGCGCTGCTGCACGACGTGGGCAAGCCCGCGACCAAGGCGGTCGGTCCGGACCGGCGGGTCAGCTTCCACCACCACGAGGTGGTCGGTGCCCGGATGACCCGGCAGCGGCTGCGCGAGCTGCGCTACCCCAAGGACGTCGTCGCCGACGTCGCCGAACTGGTCGGGCTGCACCTGCGGTTCTACGGGTACGGCCGGGGCGAGTGGACCGACTCGGCGGTGCGCCGGTACGTGACCGACGCCGGGCACCTGCTCCCCCGGCTGCACAAGCTGACCCGTTCGGACTGCACCACCCGCAACCGGCGGAAGGCTGCTGCGCTCGCGGCCGACTACGCAGCTTTGCAGGAACGGGTCGAGCGGCTACAGGAAGAGGAGGACCTCGCCCGGGTACGGCCGGATCTGGACGGCAACGCGATCATGGAGCTGCTCGGGATCCCGCCTGGACCGCTGGTCGGCCGGGCCTGGCGGTACCTGAAGGAACTGCGGCTGGAGCGCGGTCCGCTCGACCACGCCGAGGCGGTCGCCGAACTGGAGCGCTGGGCCGCCGAGCAGGGAATTACGCAAGCTTGACCGACTCGCCATCGCGACGGTGCCCTGACATATTAATTTGATCTCCTCCTGGCAGTGGAGAGTTCCGAGGCGAGGGAGCAGCATGCAGCCCTGCGCGGTCTGTGGCGGCACGGCAGTAAGCGCCGCCGGCTACTGCCTGCAGTGCGGGACCCACCGCGGGACTGGGTACGCCCCGACCAGTGGTGCCGGGTACGCCCCGACCAGTGGTGCCGGGTACGCGCCGACCAGCGGCGGCGGGTACGCGCCGACCAGTGGTGCCGGGTACCCGCCCGGCAGCTTTGCTCCGCCGCCCGCACCGACCCGATCGCGCAGTCTGGTGCCGTTGGTCGCGCTCTCGTCCACCCTCGTGGTGCTCGTCGTCGCGATCGTGGTGGTGGCGATCGTCCGCAAGAAGGGCGGCAGCACAGACTCCACGACGACGAACCCCGGTCTGGTGGACAGCTGCGTTGTCGGCAGCTGGAAGATCACCTCCTACGACGCGACAGCCGTGGGCAACAATGGCGAGACCGTGAAGTACGCCGGCAGCGGCGGCACGGTCCGGCTGCGGGCCGACGGCACCGGCGACGAGGATCTGTCCGGTTCGATCATCACGACGAGTATCAGCGGCCACGGGTACCAGTTCAGCGGCAGCGGGACGATCACGTTCGACTACCGGACCGCGAACGGCAGCATGGCCTTCAGCAACGTCGTGTCGAACGCCACCCGGACCTGGAAGGTCGACGGCGTCACCACGACCACCGAGGCGGTGGCGGCCAGCGAGGATCCGGCGAACTACAGCTGCTCCGGTGATTCGTTCAAGCAGTTCACCAGCAGCTACACCGTCGGGTTGAGCCGGACCAGCAGGAACGGCTAGGCCAGCTCGGCGGTCGGGCGTGGCCGTGACGGTCCGGCGATGTCGTCACCGACCCGGCGGGCCCAGCGTCCGGCGCCGATCGCGTAGCACCCGGCGATCAGCAGGTACCCGACGGAGATCAGGACCAGCGCGGCCGGCGAATGACCGTTGCCCGGCAGCGCGAGCGCCGCGATGAACAGCCCGGCCACGAAGCACAGGTTGAACGCGGTGTCGTTGGCGCTGAAGACCCGGCCCCGGTACTCGTCGGCGCACTCGTGCTGTACCGCGGTGTCGACAACGATCTTGGTGCTCTGCGCGGCCAGGTTGACGATGACGACCAGGACGACGACCAGCGCCGGGCGGAACGGCAGCCCGAGCCCCAGCACAGCTGCCCCCACGAGGCCGATCAGCCAGGCCACCCATCGCCACCCGCCGACGCGCCGGGTCACCGGCGGGGGGATGAAGGCGGCGGGCAGGCCGCCTGGCCCGCCCGCGCCG
>OBEQ010211531.1_pt1 | contig 22653 bp, 22 predicted proteins | sample 1670901 | NCBI WGS metagenome assembly OBEQ01 (sample SAMEA104232315, study PRJEB22302) | groundwater metagenome | biome: forest; feature: aquifer; material: groundwater | place: USA | collected 2011-08-07 | depth 5.4 m
TCATAGCCTTCACCGTAGCGGCTATAGAGTATTGCATCGTGGAGTCTCCTTATATCGACTGTTCGATGCTCACTATAGCCTAAGTTGAAAGGGGACATTTCACGTGCTAGGATGAGGGGACATTTCATTAGCTTACGACAGGTACACATGAAAGATTTGACAAAACTATTTAGTTATGTTACACTTTGATTAGGTATAGAGAGTCCTGATAAGGAATAGTAAAGTAGCTATAAGAGAGGGTAGGGTATAAAACGGCTTCATTATAATTATCCAGCTCACCCTCGAGTTTCCCTGTCAGACAAGCTCTCAGGTTCGTAACTAGTAACCAATGTAACAAGAGAAGGAGTATCTCCATGAAAATACAAAAAAACACTTATGGTTTCACGCTCGTTGAAATCATGATCGTTGTGGCTATCATAGGATTGCTCGCGGCTATTGCGGTGCCGAATTTCGTGCAAGCCCGGACTGCGGCCCGCCGGAATACCTGTGTTAATAACTTAAGACTGATCACGGCCGCGAAGGATCAGTACGCGATCGAAAATAACCAGGCTGATACGATAGTGCCCAGCCCTTCGGACGTTTCGCCGTACTTCAAGGCCAGTCAGCTCTCCAGCGGGCTTCCGAAAGAACCGCAGGGGGGTACCTATACCGTTGCTGCCATCAGTACGGCACCGACTTGTAGCCAGGCGGCCTCTCTGTCGCACTCGCTATAATTCGGGAGAATCTAACCCCGCCCTTCCTGGAGGGGGAAGTAAACTTAGGAAGGGCGGGGTTTTTTCATTTAGGAGCTTGGCGTGATGATCCCGAAAAAGTTTAACGACCAGGGTTTTACTCTGACAGAGATAATGATCGTGGTGGCGATTATCGGGGTGCTGGCCGCTATCGCGGTACCTAATTTTATTCAGGCGAGGACCAATTCGCGCAGAAACATCTGCATCAATAATCTAAGGCTGATCACGGCCGCGAAAGACCAGTACGCGATCGAAAATAACCAAGCCGACACGGTGACACCAAGCGCTTCGGATGTTTCGCCGTATTTTAAGGCGGTCCCTTTGGGTGGCGGCGGATTGCCGAGGGAGCCGCAGGGAGGGTCTTATACCGTAGGCGCTGTCAGTGTGGCCCCCACTTGCGACCAGCCGGCTTCGCTGTCGCATTCTTACTAGAGGCATGATTAAACTCCGCTATCCTTTTTTCATCGGCTCCTTTCTGCTGTGCGCCGTGATCGCCATTCTCTACAGCGTGTCTTGGGGGCACAATTTCCTCTTTGATGAAGAGAACATCATTCTCTATAACCGTTTCATCAAACACGCCGCACTTTTTCCCGAGATATTCAAGCACGGCTATTTTCCCTTCGAGGAGAAATCCGATACCGTTTGGAATGTTTATTACAGGCCTCTGACGTCGCTTACTTTCGCGCTCGACTATCATTTTTGGAAAGCCAACCCCTTGGGTTACAATCTCGTCAACACGTTTTTGCACTCCGGTGTTTCCTTGCTTCTTTTTGGCGTGGCAAGAAAAGCGCTGGAGAACGACTGGGCCGCGTTTTTCGCGGCGCTGCTTTACAGCGTGCACACCGCGCATACCGAAGCCGTGACGTATATCGCAAGCCGCGGCGATCTTCTGGGAGCGAGTTTCCTTTTATTGGCCTTGCTGGCCTATTGGCATCGCCGCGACCGCGCCGCGCTTTTTTTTTATCTTTTGGGCCTTTTTGCAAAGGAGAGTGTGCTCCTTTTGCCGGCGTATCTGGCAGTGCTGGATTTTTCATTTGTGAAGAACGACCCCAAAACCGTTTTAAAAAGGATAAGCCCTTTTTTGGCGGCCGCTTTTTTATTTTTGGTTTTCAGGAAATACCTGTCCCCCGCGCCGCTCGGGCCTCCCACGACGGATTGGGTGGAATGTTTTTTAAGATTTTTTTCAATGGGACCGGCTTTTTTAAACTACCTTCAGGCGGTTGCGGTTCCGGAAGATTTCAAATTCTGCCTGGCCGTTGATTTCGCGAAATCTTTTCTTGATACACGAGTATTTTTGACGATCGGCATCGCAGCGCTTCTAGCGGCGGGCTGGCTCTTGACAGAGAGGCGCCGGGGACCCGCTTTCTTCGGCATGAGTTTCTTTCTCGTTAGTTTTTTGCCGTCCATGCAAATTATTCATTACCAACCGGAATGGGCGGAGCATTATTTGTATCTCCCGGGCATGGGGCTCGCCATTTTGTTGGGCTGCCTTATTAAAAAAATTTTCGAGGCTAGAAAAAAGACGGCCGTTGCTATTTTTTTCTCCCTGTACCTGCCCTTCTTTTTTTTCATAAGCGCCAAGACCTGGCAGCGAAACGCCATTTATAACGACGCGGATTTGTATTACGAGAGGCTTTCGAAGAGCGATTCGCCGTTTGCCTCTTACGGCTACGGGTATAAGGCGCGTATCGCGATCGAGCGAGGGCGCTGGAAGGAGGCGATAGTCCCGCTTAAAGTGGCCAATAAAATGAACCCCAAACAACACATGACGTATGACTGGATGGGGCTTTATTATTTTCAAGACGGTGACTACTCCCAGGCCCTCGAAAATTTCAGAAAGGCTTATAAATACTGCTCTTTTCATAATTCCAAGCATCTCGTGAAAGTGGCCATGACCCTTTTTCAGATGGGCCGCTACCCCGAGGCGGCGAGAACTTATGAATTCATCCAAAAAGAACATCCGAGGGAAGCGGAACTTTACTCGAACCTTTTGATGACCTATGAATTTTTGGGTAATCCTGAAAAAGCCAGGTTCTGGATCGAGAAAGGCCTTCGGAACGTGAATGGGAACGACAAAGACACTGCATTTTTGACGATGGTATTCGTGCGGCTTTGCTACCGGCAGGGATGGGATGATCTTGTTCACTCGAAGCTCGATCTTGTGCTTCAAAAATACCCGGATGTTTTTTGGTATTCGGATGTCGTAAGGCTTTTGAAAGGAAAGACGAGCGTCCAAGAATTTCAGGCTCTGCTCAAGTTAAAATATACCGGAGAAGAATTTAAATCCACGGCCCGGCTTTATATTTTGATGGCGCTGACGTTGAATGAGAGGTGGGAGGAGCTCCGCGCGTATGTTCGCGAGAACCAAAATGTGCTGGAGGCCCAGGTGAATGATGAGCGTCTTTTTGAAAAGGAATGGGAGAGAGCCCGACGGGCTTTAGAGGCCCATCCGGTCAAAGCCGCATGAACGGGCTTACCCTTTCGGTCAAACGCCCCATGCTCATGGCGTCGCTCGTGCTCTGTGCGGTGATTGTGACGCTTTACAGCGTGTCTTTGGGGCATAATTTTTTGTTCGACGAAGAAAATATCATTTTGAGCAATCCTTATCTCAAAGATCTTTCGTTTCTCCCAGAGCTTTTTAAACGCGGATTTTTTTATTTTCAGGGTCGCGCCAAGCCTCTGTGGACGGAATACTACCGGCCTTTGACGTCTGTTACGTTCGCCGTCAATTATTATTTCTTCAAAGGCAATCCCTTGGGGTACAACCTCACGAACCTTTTTCTCCACTGCGGCGTCGTGCTTCTTTTTTTCAGACTCCTTCTTAAAGCCTACAAAAATGTCTGGGTGGCATTTCTTTGCGCGATGCTTTACGCGGTGCATACGATTCACGTCGAGGCCGTCACTTATATTGCCAGCCGCAGCGATCTTTTGAGCGGGGCACTCCTGTTGACGACGCTTTTGTGCTACTGGAACGCATGGCCTCTCGGAGCCTTGCTTGCTTTCGGCTTGTCGCTTTTTGTGAAAGAAAGCATGATCCTCATCCCCGTTTATTTATTTTTCCTCGAAGGGTGTTTTATAAAAAGCCCTTGGAGACGAGCGCTGTCGAGACTCGGCCCCTTTGCGCTTCTTATGGCGCTTTTTATTCTTTATAGAAGGCTCCTTTGTCCGATTCCGCTTGGGCCTTCGTCGATCAACCCCCGCGACGCGGGCTTGCGTTTTCTTTCGATGGGCCCGGCGTTTTTAAGCTATCTTCAGACTCTCGTGTCGCCGGAGATTTTTAAATTCAGCCAGACGGTGCGTTTTGCCCAGCACTTTTCTGACGCCCAAGTGCTCACGACAGTTGTCATCTTGATCAGCCTTTTTTTGCTGTGGCTTGTTCTGTTCAAATATAAGGCCGGCGGTTTTTTCGGGCTGAACCTCTTTCTCATAAGCCTGCTACCTTCGATGCAGATCGTGCCGTATTACCCCGAATGGGCGGAGCACTACCTTTATATTCCGTTTATGGGGGTGGTGATACTGGCCGGTGAGTTCTTAAAGGGAGTTTTAGAATCCAGTCGGAAATGGAGGGTGTTCTTTTTTATCCTCGTTTACCTGCCGTTTGTGCTTTTTCTTTGCCATAGGACCTTGCAGAGAAACCAATTCTATAACGACGCCAAAACGTTTTATCAGGCGCTGGCCGCGAGCGACTCGCCGTACAATTACTACGGGTATCAAAATCTCGCGCGGCTTCTCATAGAAAATGGAGACTGGGACGGAGCGCTGACGCCGCTTAAAACGGCTCTTAAGATTTCTCCTTACTCGGACATGGTTCACCAGCTCCTGGGCCGCTATTACATGGAAAAGAAGAATTATGCCGAGGCCCTTAAATCTTATCAAAGGGCCTCCGCGATTGACCCTGACAACAACGAGTTTAGGATGAATGTGGGGAATGCGCTCATGAGCCTGGAGCGTTATGACGAAGCCGCGAAGGCCTTCGAAGATATTCAGAAAAGGAATCCAAAATATTATTTCGTTTATATCAATCTGATCGCTTCGCATGAGCTGGCGGGCCGGCCTGAAAAGGCACTGGAATGGGGGAAGCGGGGGATTAAGGCGGCCTCGGGGAAAAAGATGGAGGAGGCGTTTCTGACAGCGTCGCTGATTCGCCTGGCCTATCGCGAGCGGTGGGAGGCGGTGACGAAGGCTTATATTCAAACGATGCTGCAAAAATACCCGGAGCTTCCCTGGTATGCGGAGGTTTCGAAACTTTTGGCCGGTCAAATGGACGCGGATGAATTTCTTAAGACTGCTCATGCCCGGTATGGGGGTTTCGAGTTTTCCGCGAAGAATTACGTTTTGATGTCTTATGTGTTGGGACACAGGACCGAAAAGATCCCGAGCTTCTTGAAAGAAAATAGGGATCAGATTGAAAAGTCATCCAAAGCGAGGCCTCTTTTTTTGAAGGAGGTTCAGCGGGCCGAGGATGCGGCGAAGGACGTAAAGTGAAAAGGGAACTTTCGTGGAATTTATATTCTCTCGGCTTAATCGTTCTTTTTAGTTTTTTTCAGATCATGCAATGGCCGCTTCTGCCGAAGTTTCTGGATACCTATTACCATTTGGCGGTGATGAAGGGTTTCGCGGACGCCGGCGGGTACGTGACGCATGCTTTTTGGGAATACGCCCCGGCCGGAAGGGTGCATCTCTATCCGCCGCTTCTGCATGTTCTGATGCTTCTTTTTTATAAGTTGGGATTTTCTCCGATAGGGATTGCCCGGCTCGTGGATGTCGTGTCCTATCCGGCGCTTTTATGGGCGCTGTGGCATGCGCTGTCCAAAATTTATTCACCGAAGACCGCATTTATTTTCCTGATTGTTTTTTCATCCGTTTATTCGGCGTATCTTTCTTCCGTGATTCTCACCGCGTTCAATCTGGCGTTTATTTTGTCGCTTTTTGTTTTTTTGAACGTGCAGGGGGAAAAACCGGTGGCGGCGGGGCTGTGGCTGGGGTTGTGTTTTTACGCGCACAGCTTCATGGGTTGGCTTGCGCTTTTTACGGTCGTTCTTTACGGGTTTCTCGATCGGGAAGTTTTAAGGTCTGCGCTCAAGGCGGCGCTGGTGGGAACGCTGGCCGCCGCGCCCATGCTGATCTTTCAATTTTTAAACCGGCACGCCTATGCCTTTATTCCGCTTCATGAAAATCGGCGGCTGGAGCTGGACATTTTTGTTTATCTTCTAGCGTTGGGCGGTTTGGGATTTGCGTTTAGAAAAAAAGGCGTTTACCTTTTTCCGGTCAGTTTGATCCTCGGGATGTTGCCGCTCGTTTTCACCTACCGCGTTCGTTATTTGAGCGGCCATGGGCTTGTGGGATTTGCCCTGCTTGCGACAATTTTTCTAGAGGAAAGCGGAAAGTGGAAAGCGGAAAGCGGGCAGAGGCCAATACGATTCCGCTCTCCGCTCTCCGCTCTCCGCTTTCCTTTTCTGATCTTAACTCTTTTATTTTTCTCATTCTTAGCGCCGGTTCTGCGCTTGGATTTGAAGGAAAAAAAATGGCAAGTGCTTTGGCATGAGAGAACGCTGACGCCGTATCTCATGCCGCAGGCGGTGAAGAGTTCCCACGCGCAGGGTTTCACGATTTATTTTCAGGCCGAGTACGAAGAAATTGTGAAATGGATCCGAGAATATTCGGCGCCGGATGATCTTTTGTGGTCGGATTTCGCGCATGCGGGTGGGATGCTCTCGGTGCTCGCGGGCCGAGCGACCTCCTCATCGATGCTTGCGGAGGTAAGGCCTGCGGGCGCCCGGGATCCCATGCGGGATGCGCGCGTGCTGGTGTGGTTTAAAAATGAAAAAGAGGAAGCGCCGCGGGGAATGGGCGAGGCGGTTCAAAAATATGATTTAAAATTATTGGCCGAGACGGGATTTGCTTACGTTTTTCAAAATCCGCGCAGTACTGGCAAAAGGAATATCCCCAAACCCGTTTTGCCTGAGGCCCTTTTGTTCGCGATTTTAATGGGTTACGGCGGATTCATTATCATTGCGAGCGCAGCGAAGCCATGAAAAAATTGCCACTCCTTTTTTTTATTTTGCTGTTCGTTACATTTTCCGCCGGTGTTTTCTTGAGGCTTCACTTCCTGGACGTGCGAAACCGCTCGGCCGACGAGGTTTACTATATGACGTACGCGCGTGAGATTGCGTCCAATGGAATCGGCTCTACAGCGAATCTGATCGACGCCTACTTCATGGATCCGGGTAACTGGATTTATCCGCCGCCCACGCGTATCGGCTATATCGGTGCAGTCGCCGCGGCGGACAAGATCGCCCATCGTTCCGACGCGATGCCGGGTGTTTACGTTTCATGTTTGTGCAGCTTGCTGTCATTGGGGGTTTTGGCTTTTTTGGGCCTGCGCCATTTCCGCGGCTGGGTTTCTTTAATCGGTCTCCTATTTTTAAGCGTCTCGCCGATGGATTTGGCGATCGGAAGGAGGGTGTGGGCGGACAGCCTCATGTCTTTTTTAAGCGCGTTGTTGCTTATCGCGATCGGTGAAATACACGAGAATCCCAAAAAAAGGTTTTGGTATTTTTTCTACGCTCTCCTCGGCGGCTATTCTTTGTTGGTCAAGGAGTCTGCGGCGATTGTTTTTGCCTTGGGCGCATTGTGGATCTTAAGCGTTCTTTTAAGGCGCAAGCTTTTTAAAGAAGCCGTTTTTTTTATCGCGTTTTGCATTCTAGCGGCGGAGACTGCCGTCTTTTTTTTGAAGTGGGTATCCGGCGATTTATCCACCGTGACAACCCTTTTAAGGCATGTGAAAGATTCCATCCCGTCGAATGCCTATGCGGCTCATTATCAGAACGACTCGGCTTGGAAATTTCTCGAGAGTCTCTGGCTTTTAAGTCCCGTTTCCATTTTTTTTGCTTGGATTGGAATTGCCGTGTCGCTTAAGAAACGGCAAGGGTTCCCATTCGGCGTTTCGATCTTCATTGTCGTCGTTTTGCTTTTTATATTGATCGCGCCTTATTTTAAGAATTTACGTTATGCCAGTGTCGTGTATGTGCCTTATTATTTGATGGCCGGCGTGGGCGCGGTGGAATTTACGGCCGCCGCCTGTCTTAGGTTGAAAAGTTCCTTGTTGAAGAATGCCGTGATAACGCTTGTGGTGTTCAGCGTGATCGCGGGGGCTTTCGGGGATTATCTGAATTTCAGACGCCTCTTTATCGAAAGGAAAATTCAGGATTTATTAAGCGGGCCGATTCATCGGCATTCTCTGTATTTGATGAATCAACGGCATTGATTTAAGTCGTTCGGGGGGCTATAATGCCGCAACGGGGTCGGGATGCGAAAATGAGAGTCACGGCGGACAAAAAAGCGTACACACTGATCGAGGCTGTGATTAGTATCGCGATCTCCGCGGTTGTTTTTGTTTCCTTGGGCATGGCGCTTAGCAGTGGCCGCCTGATAGCCACCGCAAACCGCAGCAACCTATACAGCTTAGATGCCTTAACGCAAGAATTGGAAACCATCCGGCATACCCCTTACGACACTTTTGTTGCCTATGGGACCACCAGCACGTTCGCAAATGCAGAGCTAGCCAAACTGCAGGGCGGCTCCGGCACGCGCAGTATTCAGAATACTTCTTTCGGCGCGGACATCAAAAAACTGAGCCTGACCGTCGCTTGGACTTCGAATGGCCGCACGCTGCAACGGAGGTTAACGACCTATGTCACGCGCCGGGGAATCAACGGCTCATGACGGTGCGGTTTCCGTCCAAACCACGGGGCTTTACGGTTCTTGAACTCATGATTACCATGGGTTTCATGTTTATCCTTGTCGGCTCGTTTTATGGGGCGCTTCATGTGATGCGAAATGAAATCGCGGGACAAAGGGTTTATTTTGATACGGATAACGCCGTCCGCTACGGCCTCGAACGCATCGAAGAGGATACCCGGGAGGCATTGGGCATTGTGGGCACCTGGGGCGGCAATACGACGGGCGATGTGGTTTTGATATTGAAACTTCCAAGCATCAACGCCGGCGGCCAACCGACCGACATCGGCACTCAGTTTGACTATGTGACCTATAAAAGAGACAGCGCGAATCCGACGCTGCTCGTGCGTTCTCTGGATGTCTTAGGCGGCGTCAGCACCCGCGAGGGCGGCGTGGATGTCGCTCATCGGGTGCTTGTGAAAAGGATCCAGAGCCTTCTTTTTTCTTATAACGGAACCGGTCTTTCATCGGTCTCTGCTTCAACGCTTCCATCCTTGAAATATGTCAACGTGAAGATCGTGGCTCAAGGCGTCACACTCGGATCCGGTCAAAGCACTCAGAGCAGCACCGATCTTGTGCTGAGAAACAATGTTAGTTAACGGAGAAGGCCTTTGAAACCGTTGAATGAAAAAGGATTTGCTTTCATCACCGTGGTGATTTTTTCCGTTGGCTTATTCGTGATGGCCCTCTCTTACTTCGACCTTTTGATTTCCGAAACAAAACTGATACGTTCGACTCAAAATCACGCCGGGGCGTTGGCGCTGGCGGAGGCGGGCGTCGAGGAAGTGATGTGGGAATACAATTACAGCAGCGGTGATTTCCAAGGGGGGGAGGGGTGGTCGGGGGCATCAACTAAAACTAAAACTGTCAGCGCTTTCACCGATACAACCGGCAGCAATATCGGCAGTTACGTCCTTTCGGTGGCGAATTGGAACACGACCTCGCCGCTTATCACGGTGACCGCTACGGTGGCGGGAGGCGGGACCGGCACGCAAGTGACGCTTAAGGCGAAGATGAAGCCGAGACCGCTCATCAACTCCGCTGTAAAAGCCAAAAACACCATTTATTTTACCGGATACGATTACACGGACAGCTACAATTCCACAAACGGTGCTTACGGGAGAGGAAACATTTTTCGTAACGGCGACGTCGTCACCAATAGTTCTGCCGTGCCGGCGATCACGCTGAACTTGAATGCCGCGATTAAGGGGGATGCCAACACGGGAGCGGGCGGCACTGTTTCCAACCCTTCCAAAGTCACGGGTTCTGTTTCCAGCACCGCGGATGAAAATATCTCCGCGGTCATCGTCCCTCCAGCATTGGTGGCATTGCCGTCTCTGGGAAAGATGGCCACGACAACGACGCTGAACGCCGGAAGTTACAAATACACCGACATCAGTCTTGGCAGCAATCAATATCTCATCGTGAATGGCAACGTCACGATCTATTTGACGGGCATTAATTCACTGACTATTAGCAACCCCAACGCTTACGTGGGGATAAATCCCGGCGCGTCACTGACCGTTTATGCGGAAGGAAACATCTCTATCGGGGGCAGTGCTTTCTTCAGCAGTGGCGGCGGCACACAGACTTCGGTGGTGACGATTAACGGGACCTCCACTTGCACGGGAGTTTCTTTCATCAGTGCAGCCGGGTCGCTTTTTGGCCTTATCAATGCACCCAGCGCCCTCGTTAATATGACTTCCGACGGCCCTTTTTACGGGGCTATCATCACCAATGAGTTTCAGGCCTCGGGCAGCGGTGGCATCCACTACGATGAAAATCTCGCAAACAAAGGTCCCAGTAACGGTCTGAAGCTTTCCTGGATTCGGCAGGTTTAATTTGCTCATTAATTTGCCGCATCTATTTTGACATGAATGTTTGCCTATACTATAATGGTTCGATTAAAACTGATTAAATTTTATAGAAATTAGGGTTCAATAAAGAGAATCAAAATGGCAACTTCAAAAAAAGCAGCACCCACGATTGGTTTGGATATTGGGGATTATTCGGTTAAATTTATAGAGATGCTGTGTACGCCTGAGGCAATCAAGCTGCAGCAGGCCAATGTTTTTCCACTTTCCAGTCCTACCCCAGAAGTTTTGAAGGAGGCCTTGAAGCAGGTTTTTTCGGCGTTTCCGATACCTCCAAGGCATGTGCGCATTGCCGTCTCAGGACCTTCCGTGATCACGCGGTGCGTCAATCTGCCGGTGATGACAGAGGCTGAGCTTGCGGGAGCCATTCGCTTTGAAGCTGAAAATCACATCCCGTTTCCCATCGATGAGTGCATTCTGGATTCACAGATCTTAAAGCAGTTGCCGGATAAAAAAATGATGAACGTGCTCTTGGTGGCCGCCAAGCGCGAATTTATCCAGGAGCGTCTCAAACTTCTTTTGGAGTTTGAAGTCAAACCCGAATTGGTGGACACGGACACCCTTTGCCTCGTGAATTCTTTTGAGATGCTGAACGATATTCCGGATCAGAAGACGTACGCGCTTTTGAATATTGGCCACCACGTGAGTCTCTTTGTGATTGTGCTGGATAAGCTGCCTTATTTTGTGCGGGACATTGCCCATGGAGGGATGGCAATCACCCAAACGGTGATGGAAATGAAAGGAATCTCCGAGGTGGAGGCCGATGCTTTCAAGATGAACCGCTCTTTCGAGCATCTAAACGACCTGAAGTTGGCGTCGCAGAAAGGGTTTGGGCCGCTCGTCGATGAATTGAAGCCGTTGATCGATTATTTCGAGAACGAGGTGGGGGAGGAGCTCAAATCCGTATGGCTGAGCGGCGGCGCTGCAATGTCCGTCGGAGCGCCTGAGCTGTTCTCGGAACGGCTGGGGAAAGAGGTGTCTTTGTGGGACAACACGAGAAAACTGGAGATCAGCGGAAGACTGGATCTCAAGTTTCTAAAAGAGCATTGCGCAGAGTTGAACGTGGCCTTCGGCTTGGCCCTGCGGCGCTCGGGGGGAGAGAAGTGATCGCATGATAGAAATCAACCTGCTCCCCGAAGAGCTCAGAAAAAAACCCGGCGTCAAGTTTTCGATGCCGGAGCTTCCGGCGCGGAAAGTTTTGATCGGAGGCCTGGCCGTTTTTTTTTCCGCTCAAATTTTGATGGGGGTTTTTGCGATGTACCAAAAATTGGAGGCGGCCCATTTAAGACAGGAAGTGGCCCGAATGAAAGACCAGAACCGGCAAATCGACCGTCTGAAGTCCGAGACGGCCCTGGTGAAAGACCACATCCGGGACATCGAGACTTTGACCGAAAAGAAATTTTATTGGGCGTCGCTTTTGAATTCCCTTTCGGATTCGATGATCAAAGGCGTTTGGCTTAAGAACTTTACACTGGGCGAGGGCCAGGAGTCCATTGTGGCGCAGAAGCTTCCCCAAAATCCCAAATCCGCTCACGGCGCCCGCGCTTCCTCCTCCGGCTCGAAGTATCTCAAATTGGAAGGCAGCGCCATGAGCCAAGGGGCCGAGACCGCCACGATCGGAAAATTTATCAAACAGCTCAAAGAAAACCAGGGTTTCGGCGAAATATTCGATGACGTGCAGCTTTCAACCATCAACCAGAGAAAAATAAAAGATATCGACGTTTACGATTTCACTTTGATCTGTACGTTTAAAAAAGACAAGTTGAGCGCCACGTGAAGATTTCAAAAGAAGCGATCGCGGAGTTCATGAAGTCACGGATGAAGTTTGCGTCCTTGGAAGCCCTTGCGAATTTTGTCAATGCGCGCAACCTGCGTGAAAAAATGATGATCCTGGCGTTTGCCGGGGCTTTACTGTTTTTCGCCGACTACTTTATTTTGGTGCGTCCGGTTTTTCAGGTGTTTCAGGAAACGCTGCCGGAGCTCGGCACTCTGCAAGGCGAGCGGCATGGCTTTAAGAATGACCAAAAAAACAAGGCGTTTATTGAAAAAACCTGCGCCGCCGCCAAGGACGCTTTGGCTCAGAGAGAAAGCGGTTTTATAGCGCCTAATGAGGTGCCGAGACTTTTGGAAAACCTTTCCAAATTGGCGCTGGATTCCGGCGTGAAAATTATTTCGCTTCAGCCCATTGAGACAAATAAAAAAGCAAAGAAAGAAGAGGCGAGCCGCTACAGCCGCATCCCGATCCAAGTGAACGCGGCGGCGGGTGCCCATGAGCTCGGGAAATTCTTGGCGCGTTTGGAGGGCGGACAGACGTATTTTAGGGTGATGAATATGAGGATCCAAGCCAACCCGGCGGACATGCGAAGACATTCGATCGAGCTGGATATTGATGCATTAGGAAAGGGCTGATTATGGTTAAAAAGACGTTAAAAGTATGGATTCTTTTTATCTCTTTTGGTAGTATCATGAGTGTCGGGGCGACGTTGGCCGCGGAGTTGGTCTATGATCCTCATGGCAGAAGAGATCCTTTTGTTCCGCTGGTTACGACGCAAAGCAAAGAGTCTTCCGGCCTTTTGGGAGTGGAACAGATAGAGGAAGTGAGCGTGGAAGGAATCGTGTACGATAAGAAAAGCGGTTCCGTCGTTATTTTGAACGGCTCGGTGTTGAGTGAAGGCGAGGAGATGGGCAGCGTGAAAGTGCTTGGAATAAAACCGGACGGCGTGCTTCTGTCGCTCAACGGAGTGGAAGGTTTTAAAACTCTCTACCAGGAAGAAAAGAAGAATAAAATCAGTGAAAAATAAGCGTTGGCTGAGCTTTTTGCTCCTGCTTTTGGCGTTGAGTTGGGTATCGTCCGCATTTACGGACCAGCCTGGGCCCGAGATGCCCGCCACACCCGCGTTGGGGGACAACCCGGCGGAAGATGTTTCTTCCTCAGGAAATGTGACAGTGGATTTTAGAGACGCGGACATACAGAATGTTCTGCGTATCCTTTCTTTCAAGGCCGGCGTCAATATCGTCGCCGGAAAAGACGTTACGGGTTCGGTGACGATTCGCCTGGTGGATGTGCCCTGGGAAAAAGCGCTCGATGTGGTGTTGAAAACCTACGGCTACGCCTATGACCGCGATGGCAATATCATCCGCGTAACGACACTTGAGAATCTGAAGAGAGAGGAGCTCTCCACGGAAGTTTTTGTCATGAATTATTCCCAAGCGTCGGAAGTAGAAAAGTCGCTTAAAGATGTTTTGAGCGACAGAGGAAAAATCCGTTCGGACTCAAGGTCCAACACCATCATCGTGACGGATATGCCGACGGTGATACAGCGCATCAAGAAGGTGATAGAAAGACTCGATGCCATCACGCCTCAAGTGGTGATAGAAGCCAAAGTGATCGAGACAACTCTGGGCGATGTGGATCGTCTGGGCATCAAGTGGAATTTGAAGGCGGCCGTTAAGGGCTCCGCGCGGCCCACGTCCTTTCCGTTTCCGGTGAGGAAGCGCACGGCGCTTACGAATTTCCTGCCGTTTGGCCGCGCGCCTCAGACGAATACTAGCACAACCAGCGGTACGACGCTGGCGACGACCTCCACCACGACAGATTTCCCGTCGGACGTGCTTCAGCCCATCTTTCCGGTGGTAGATAAGGCGGAGTTCAAGTTTGGCACGCTGGACTTCAGCGAATTTCAGGCGGTTTTGGAAATGCTCTCCGTGCGAAATGACACGAAGATTTTATCGGAGCCTCATGTGATTACGCTCAACAATCAAGAGGCCAAGATTCTGGTCGGGGAGATCATCTCGATACCGACTTTTGAGAGAAACTCGACCACGGGCCGCATGGAGATCACGGGTTACACAAACCGTGATCTCGGCATACGCCTGTCGGTGATTCCGCAGATTAACAGTGAACAGGAAATTGTCGTGAATATTCACCCGGAGATTACCACTCTCTTGGGTTTTGATGATTTGACGGCCGATATCAAGGCGCCGCATTTTTCGACGCGGGAAGCCAAAACACAGGTTCGCATCCGGAATGGACAAACCATTGCTATTGGCGGGTTGATTCGGGAAAACACGGTGAATTCGAAGACGAAAGTTCCGATTTTGGGCGATCTACCCTTTTTGGATAAGATATTCAGCTATAAGGATAAAACGGTTCAGAAAACAGACCTTTTATTTTTCATGACCGTGAACATTGTCCCTGAAAAAGGAAATCCACCTCAGGGGCATAAGCTGTAATTTTTTTCAAAAAAGCAGACTTTTTAAAGAGACGCGCCCGTGTCCGTCCATCTTAAGGATCGGAAACCACGGGCGCGTTTTGTTTTGAATGAGTGTCAAGTCGTCCGTGCGAATTTATACTCAAGGAGCCGCCTTGAGCGGCGACGGAGTATTACCTTACGGCGCCCAAGCGCCGAAGTTTCAATGAGGAAACTATGAGAAAAGAAATATTGGTGACTGTAGAATTTCATGAAAAGAGAGTGGCGGTGGTCGAAGACGGCCATCTGGAAGAGTTCTATGTGGAGCGCCACAGCGACAAACAGCTTGTCGGCTCCATTTTTAAAGGCAAGGTGAGTTCGATCGTGCCCGGCATCGGCGCCGCGTTCATCGATATGGGACTCGAGAAAAACGGGTTTTTGTACGTGACGGACGTCGTCGGGCAAGGTGGCTTCGAGGGAGAGGACGCCGTGTTTGTCGAAAACGGCGATAATAAACCTCCCAACCCCCCTTCACCGCATTCCCACGGTCACAAGGATAAGCATGAGCCGACGCCCCAAATTCAGGAAGTTTTAAAAAAAGACCAAGAGGTGCTGGTGCAGGTTGTGAAAGAGCCTTTTGGCACCAAGGGCGCACGGCTCACCTGTCAAATATCGCTGGCCGGAAGATTTGTCGTATTCATGCCGCATCATCCCCATGTCGGCATTTCAAAAAGAATCGATGACCGGAGGGAAAGAGAAAGGATACGGCAAATCATCAAAGGCATGGCTTTACCGAAGGATTCGGGGCTCATTGTCCGCACCGCGGCCTGTGGTTGTGATGCGAAGGTGCTTGAAAGAGACATCCGCTTTCTCGTGCATCAGTGGCGCTTGATCCAGCGGCGCTGTGCGGTGCGCAAAGCCCCGTCGCTGGTGCACGAAGAGTACGGGCTAGTTCTCCGGATGGTGCGGGATGTGTTGACCGAGAATTTTGACCGCATCGTGATCAACGAGAAAGAGGAATTTAAACATGTGGACCGCTTTATGCGCGCGGCGGTGCCGAATCTCAGGCCCAAACTCTCCATTTATAACGGGGATGTCCCCCTGTTTATAGCCCACGGCATCCAGAGAGAGATCGAGAAAATTTATGAGCCGCGCGCGAGCTTGAGATCCGGCGGACATATTGTGATTCAGCAAACCGAAGCGCTCGTCGCGATTGACGTGAACACCGGCAAATTCACCGGCACGCGCAATCTCGAGGAAACTGCGTTCAAGACCAATTGCGAAGCGGCCCGCGAGATTTCCAAACAAATCCGATTGCGGGATTTGGGCGGCATCATCATCATTGATTTTATCGATATGGAAATGTCCGAGCATCGCCGCGCGGTTTTAAGGATTTTGGAAGATTCCCTAAAACGCGACCGCGCTAAAACAAGCGTTTTGAACCTTTCCCAGCTTGGGCTTGTCGAAATGACCCGGCAGCGCATGAGAAAAAGCCTGGAGAGTGCGTCGACTCAAGCCTGCCCCTACTGCCAGGGCAAGGGATTTGTACGCTCCAAGGAGACGGTGGCGGCAGAGGCGTTGCACAAACTTTCCCAGTTTTTGAAAAATCTAAAAAGGGAACAGGTAGAGCTCGCGGCCTCACCCGATGTGATCGAGGTGCTTCGCCGGAACAATTGCCGCATGGTGCGTGAGATCGAATTTCAGAACCGCAACCGCGTCACTCTCGTTGGGGACCCGCACGTTCATGTGGAAGAAGTCCGGATTAAGAGACTGCTTGACAAGCGAAAAAGGCTGTGGTAGTTTACGGCGGATGTAAGCGAAAAGGCGACCATGTTTGCGATTATAAAAGCGGGTGGAAAACAATATAAGGTCAAGGCTGGAGACGAGTTACGGATCGAGCGTCAGGATATTGGCAAATCCAAGTTAGTCAAGCTCGACAAAGTGCTTTTCTTATCCAAAAACGGCTCCGCGGAAGTAGGTCGCCCTTTTGTGAAAGGCGCCTGGTGTGAGGCGGAGCTTCTGAAGGAAGAAAAGGGGCCCAAAGTCATTTCTTTCAAGTACATACGCCGTGAAAAATCCGCCACCAAGATTGGACACCGGCAGAAGTATTTGAAGCTAAAGATCAAAGAGATACATAGTAGCTGAAAATTGGCGACAAGTAACAAAGGACAACGTAGTAGTAAGTAGTAAGTAAAAGTTTTTGAAGAAATTATTTTTGGTTTTCCCTTACTACTGTCTACTGACTACTTAACTACGAGGTTTTTTCAGTGGCCCATAAAAAAGGTTTGGGGAGTTCGAAAAACGGCCGTGATTCCAATTCCCAACGTTTGGGCGTTAAGCGCTTCGGCGGCCAGTTTGTGAAAGCGGGAAGTATCCTGGTCCGCCAGAAAGGCACCCGTTTTAGCCCGGGGCTTTTTGTGGGTCAGGGACGTGATTTCACGCTTTATGCTTTGAAAGACGGGGTTGTCAAGTTCCAGCCCTCCGACCGGGTACATATTGTTCCCTCGTCCAGCTAAATTCAAATTACAAAATTCAAATATCAAAATAAATTCGAAATATTAAATTCAAATGACAAAACAGGCTGTTTTGGATTTTGAATTTCAAAATTTGAATTTATTTTGTCATTTGGATTTTGTTATTTTTCATTGAGGAAATTATGTTTGTCGATGAAGCCGTGATTCTCTGCGCCGCTGGGCACGGAGGAAAAGGCTGTCACAGTTTTGATCGTTCCAATCCCAGGCGCCCCAGGCCTACCGGCGGCGACGGCGGCGACGGCGGCTCCGTGATTCTTGAAGCTCGCCCCAATATTCAGACGCTTCTTGATTTCCAGTTTAACCGCGAATTTCATGCCGAAAACGGCCAGAATGGTTCGAGCAACGATAAGACCGGGCGTTCCGGCAACGACTTTGTGATTAGTGTTCCTCCCGGCACTGAAATTTTTGACAACCGGACGGGGGAGTTTTTAAAGGACTTGGATCGTTTGGGCGCGCGCGTGTTGACGTGCAAGGGGGGAGCCGGCGGACATGGCAACAATAAAAAAGAGGCCGCCGTCGACGGCGGCGCCGGCGAAGAAAAGGAAATTTTACTGAAACTGAAACTGATCGCCGATGTCGGCCTAGTAGGTTTTCCCAATGCCGGAAAGTCGACGTTCATTTCGCGCGTCTCTAACGCCAAATCCAGATCCGCCGCCTATCCTTTTACGACTAAAAATCCGGTGCTCGGTGTGGTAAAATTTGAGGATGGCGAGACCAAAGTGCTGGCGGACATTCCGGGGATCATCGAAGGTGCCCATGAGGGGAGGGGCCTAGGCTTCGAGTTTTTAAAGCACATTGAACGCACGCGCGTTTTGCTTCATATCATTGACTTTGCTGCCCTTGACGGCCGCGACCCGACGTCGGATTACCAGGCGCTGGGCGCGGAATTGAAGGCTTATTCCAAAACTTTGGCTGAAAAAAATCGGCTGATCGTGGCGAACAAAATGGATATCCCCGAGGCGCGTGAGAACCTGAAACAGTTTAAAAGGAAAATCAAAAAAGAAGTTTTTCCCATCTCCGCGGCGACGGGGGAAGGGGTGGATGCGCTGCTCAACGCTTTAAGGCAAATACCGTGAGAAAAAAGTTTACGCGTGATATTCGGAACATCGTCGTCAAAGTCGGCACTTCGACGTTGACGAAAAATGGACGCTTTGATAAGAGAATTATCCAACATCTCGCGTCAGAGATCAGCGCTTTTTTAAAAAAAGGGATCCGTGTATCGATCGTGAGCTCCGGCGCCATCGGCGCGGGGATGACGATTCTAAAGATGAAGAAACGTCCGACGGCGATGCAGGAATTGCAGGCGGCCGCGGCCGTGGGGCAGCGTTATTTGATGCAGTGTTATGAAGAGGCTTTTTCGCGCCGCGGCCTTTCCACCGCTCAGGTGCTTCTCACCTGGGCGGATCTGGCGGAGAAAAAAAGATATTTGAACGCCAAGCATACTTTGATGGAAATCCAGAAACGGAATCTCGTGCCCGTCATCAACGAAAACGACACCGTCGCCACCGACGAAATACGCTTCGGTGACAATGACAGACTCTCGGCGCTTCTCTCGATCCTGGTGGAGGCGGATCTTCTGGTGATTCTATCGGACACGGACGGGCTCTATGCGGGCGGGAAAAGCGGACAGCGCATCCCCGAGGTGGAAGCAGGCGTGTGCATGGAACGAATTTATTCTCATGTGAAAGAAAAGAGAAATTCATTTACGGTCGGAGGCATGCTCTCTAAGTTGAAAGCCATTCATATGAGCGTGAATGCGGGCGTGGAAGTTTTGCTTGCCGATGGACGCGATAAAAACGTTCTTACGCGGCTTCTGGAAGGCGGGGACCTGGGCACTTATTTTCCCCGTCATCCGGCGCACGCCCGAAAAAGCTGGGCTGGTCATTTTGAGCACCACATTAGAAAATAACTATGAATAACCCACAGATCGAATCACTGGCGCGGACAGCCAAAACTTCAAGCGCCATTCTCGCGCAGGTGCCTACGGATACGAAAAATAAAGCACTCCGCGCGATGGCTGAAGGCCTGCTGGCTGAGAAAAAATTTATTTTGAAAGAAAATGAAAAAGACGTCCGCAAAGCCAAGGCCAACGGGCTTTCGCCGAGTCTCACCGGGCGTTTGACGCTCGATGAAGCCAAATTAAAGGGCATCGCCAAGGGGCTTGAGTCCATCGCTCGGGCTCCGGATCCCGTGGGGCAGGTGATGTCCGTCAAGAAAAGGCCAAACGGGCTTGTGATTAAAAAAGTTCGCGTGCCGATCGGCGTCATTCTCATCATTTACGAATCCCGCCCAAATGTGACGGCAGATTGCATAGCACTGTGCTTAAAGTCGGGAAACAGCGTCATTTTAAAAGGCGGCCGTGAGGCGCTTTATTCAAACAAGGTGCTTTTTAAAGTTTTGAACGCCGCGGCCATAAAAAGCGGCATTCCGAAAGGTGCGTTTCAACTGGTGTCAAGCACCGACCGCGCCGCGGTGCGGCGTCTTCTGGGTCTAAACGAACAAATAGATCTTGTGATTCCGCGCGGCGGCGAGGGGCTTATCCGTGAAGTCGCCGCCATTTCAAAAATTCCCGTGATCAAACATTTTAAAGGCATTTGCCATGTTTTTATCGACAAGGCCGCGGACTTTAAAAAATCCGAAGCGATCGTGATAAACGCAAAGGTACAGAATCCCGGCGCGTGCAACGCGATGGAAACTTTGCTTGTGCATCAGGCCGTCGCCGGAAAATTTCTGCCGAAGATTTGTGAGGCCCTTCAGCAAAAAGGCGTTGAGATAAGAGGCAGTGACAGGACGCGCGCGATCGTGCCAGACGTGAAAAAGGCCACCCAAAAAGATTGGGTGACGGAGTATCTGGATCTGGTGCTCTCGGTGCGCGTGGTGAAGGATTTGGCCCAGGCGCTGGAACATATTCAAAAATACGGCTCGCATCATTCGGACAGTATCGTGACCGAGAACAAAAAAACGGCCCGGCGTTTCACCGAAGTCGTGGACAGCGCCTGTGTGTTCGTGAACGCCTCGACACGTTTCAATGACGGCGGGGAATTCGGGATGGGTGCTGAGATGGGCATTTCGACGGACAAACTTCACGCGCGCGGGCCCATGGGTTTGGAGGAGCTGACTTCCTATAAGTATGTGGTGCTTGGTAATGGACAGATCCGACAATAGAGTTTGGCTGTCATTGCGAGGAGCGCAGCGACGAAGCAATCCCCTCGAGGAGATTACTTCGCTTCGCTCGCAATGACCTGCTAATGCGAATCGGAATATTGGGGGGGAGCTTTAATCCCGTCCACGACGGGCATCTCAAATTGGCCTGCGCGGCGATGTCCGAGCTCAATCTCAATAAAGTCATTTTTGTTCCCGCCTATGAGCCGCCTCTTAAAAATAAAGAAGAGCTTCTTCCGGCAAAGCTCCGGCTCAAACTTTTAAAAGCCGCGCTCCGCCGCGAGCCCCATTTTTCCGTTTCGCTCTGCGAGATGAAAAGAAAGGGCGTGTCCTATACGGTGGACACGCTTAAATTTTTCAGAAAAAAGTTCGGAAAAAATCAGAAGCTTTTTTTTATCTGCGGCGCGGACCATTTAAAAAATTTGTCCTGTTGGAAATCCCCGGAAAAAATTTTTAAATTGTGTCATTTTGTGGTGGCCACGCGCCCGGGGTTTCGCGTGAAAAAACTTCCCGCCCGCGCACTTTACATGCCATTTGACGCATTGCCTATTTCTTCGACGCTTATCCGGAAAGAATGGAGAGAAAAATCATCGAAGCCATTGAAAAAGTTAAACTGATCTGCGACTCCGCTTTTGACAAAAAGGCGGAAGACATCGTGATCATGGACATGCGTCAAAAGGCAGCTTTCTGCGACCATTTTGTGGTGATGAATGCCCCCTCCTCGGCACGTGTCAAGACTATCGCGGACCATATCGAGGAGTCGCTTGAAACCCAAGGCCACCGCGCCAGTCATAAAGAAGGGTACCTCGAAGCGTTGTGGGTGCTTTTGGATTACGGGGATGTGGTGGTGCACGTTTTTCATCACGAGACACGGAAGTTTTACAATTTAGAGAACCTCTGGGGCGACGCGCCCAAAAGGATTTTCCTAAAATAATGCAGATTAAACAGGAGCTTTCAAAACTTCTTACCGGAGCGCTTGGCTTCGAAGCCGAAGAAATTTCCTTCGAGCTCCCGCGCGAAGAAAGGTTCGGTGATATCTCGACGACGGTGATATTGCGTTTGGCCAAGGAAAGAAAAACAAATCCCAAGGCTTTGGCCGAAGAAACCGCAAAACGCCTCGAGGCGCTCATAAAAAAGTCCGCCTTAAAAGACCGCATCGAAAAAATCGCCGTGGAAGGGCCGGGCTATATTAATTTTTATTACTCCCCCAGACAGATTGCCGAGATTATTTTAAAAATCAAAGACGAAGGGGCCAAGTTCGGCAAGCCTCAAGGAATTAAGTCAAAAAAAATGCTTCTTGAATTTGTCAGCGCCAATCCCACGGGCCCGCTCACCGTTGCGCACGGACGGCAAGCGGCGCTGGGGGATTCGCTCACGCGCATTTTAAAATTCTGCGGCCATCGCGTCACTACGGAATATTACAACAATGACGCAGGCGTGCAGATTAATATTCTTGGTGCGTCAACTTCTATAAGATTGCAGCAGCTTTTAGATAATCAAATTACTGGTGATTTACCCGAAAATTGTTATCAGGGAGGATATTTGATTACTATAGCGGGCCAACTGCGTGAACGAAAGCCAGAGGTCATCAAACTTTCTAAAGAAGAACGGCTTAAGTTATGCTCTGAATTTTCAAGAGACGAAATTCTGAAAGGTATCAAAAAAGATTTGAGTGATTTCGGCATCCACTTTGATAATTACTACAGCCAGGAGGAGTTGGGGCATTCCGGCAAAGTGGAGAAGGCGTTGGAAGCGCTTAAAACCAAAAACAGGACGTATGAAAAAGACGGCGCTAAGTGGTTTCGCTCGACGGATTTTGGCGATGACAAAGACCGTGTCTTGGTGAAAAGCGATAAAAGCTACACGTACCTTACGCCGGATATTGCCTACCATCATGATAAATTCGCAAGAGGTTTTGAGGAGCTCGTAAACATTTGGGGGCCGGATCACCACGGGTACATCGCACGGCTTAAAGCCTCGCAGGCCGCGCTCGGCCATAATCCGGAATCCATTCATATTTTGATTGCCCAGCTTGTGACGCTCTACGAGGAAGGCCGTCAGGTGCGCATGTCGACGCGCGCGGGTGAGTTTGTCACTTTGAGGGAAATCCTGGATGAAGTGGGGAAAGACGCGGGCCGGTTTTTCTTTCTGATGAGAAAATTCGACACGCATCTTGATTTTGATCTGGCGCTTGCCAAAAGCCAAACGCCGGATAATCCTGTATTTTACATTCAATACGCGCATGCCCGAATCGAGAGCATTAAAAATACGTATCTGGAGCGTGTAGGGGGGGGGAAGCCGCTGCCGGGCGCGGACCTGCCTGCCGGCCAGGCAGGGACCGCGCCCGGGCGCGGTTCAAATCCAGAATGTTTGTCAAAATTGACGGACCCCTGCGAAATTAAGCTGATGCAGCATTTGGCAA
>OBEQ010038568.1_pt1 | contig 22647 bp, 17 predicted proteins | sample 1670901 | NCBI WGS metagenome assembly OBEQ01 (sample SAMEA104232315, study PRJEB22302) | groundwater metagenome | biome: forest; feature: aquifer; material: groundwater | place: USA | collected 2011-08-07 | depth 5.4 m
CCATATTTATGGATCAAACTGTCGCTCCATTGTTTGCTCAGTGTAGTGCGGATAATCGATTCCGCTTCATAGTCTAACTCGCAAGCGATCAAGGCATCGGCATAGAGCCCGACAAGTTTCACATTCTTGGTGACATGCGCAGGGGCTCTGCGCCAGAGTGCAGTGAGTTCATCAGCCGGTTTTTCAGTACTGCGCGTGGCTTTTTGAATGATCGTGGACAGTAGAGAGCGGAACACCAGTTGCTCTAAATTTTCTAACTCCGGTGTTTCAAACACTTTATTTTTACGCAATTCAGGCAGCAGATTTTCCAACTTTTTCCAATCTTTTAGTTCAATGTAAACGGTCTTCAACATACTCATTACCACTTTATTGCGCGGTGCTTTGTCTTTTAATCGCATCAAGGTTGCTAAGCACTGTTCAAAGCGGCCGTTTTCAAGTTGTAGTCGCGCTTGTGTAACACCTACAGCGACGGTCGCACCTCTTATTTGATCCGCTTGACGCAGGTATTGTTCTGCGCCGGTAAAATCGCCGAGTTTTGAGCTGGCACGCGCCGCCATAAGATAATTGATCAGCGGCGTATCTGATTTTGGTGCGGCCTGGATTAAGTGTTTTTTCGCTTGCGTCCAGTTGCCCTCGGTAAAATCTATTAAGCCTTGCGTTGTCTGCAAACGAGTACGTTTGTTATTGCGGCTTTCAAGCCAGGAAGAAAGCGTCCCGCGAGAGGAAAAAATCTTCACCGCTAACCAGAGCAAGCCATAAAAAAGTGCTGAACCGAGCACAATCAGTAGAATCGCCACAAATAAACTCATCTCGATACTGGTCTGACCGTAAGAAATCAGTACATAGCCATTGTCATTACGTAATAGGGCGATAATTTCTGCGCCGGCCCAGAGTGCAACAAGCAGAATGACCAACAAGATAGGCAAACGTTTCATCTTAAACTCCTTTAGCCTTGGCGCCGCCAACAGTCGGGCTGTCAATAATCGAATTGTTGAGCTGTACGGTTTTATCGTCGCTCTGTGGCGCAGGTTTTATCTGGTGTTCTTTTTTGATGTATGCCTCAAGTTGATTGCGCGACTGAGTGATATCGGGAATCGGCTGTTGTATATTGATCTCGGCTATCTCTGCCAAACGCGCTAAGATCACCTGGCTTTCTCTTTCATTGATTGCGTAATATTGTTCGATCCACTGATGTGCCTTAAGCAACGCGTTGCGATAAACTTGCGACTGTTCTTTCAAAAGCGCCAGCTGTGCCTGCTCTAACATAAAGCGCAAATTCTGTTTTAAGTACTGGTGACTGTCCGGTGGTAATATTGGCTCTACCGGTTTACTTAGCTCACGGACTCGCACCAAAAATTGCAGGTCGTCAATGCTCATCGCAATACTTTGTTTGAATTTTTCCCAAAAGCTCAAGCCTTCGGTAGAGACAATCTCGCTGGGTTTATCCAGAATAATTTCCGGCATTTTAAACAGACTCAGTTTGTCGATCTGATCGGAGAGCGCGGCAATTTCAAGAAAGAGACCTTCGCGATCAAAAGCACTCGCCAATTGCAGCGCTATTTGTTCGCTTTTAATGGCCTGCCTCACGGTACGCAATTCAATTATGTCAATACCCGCAAGAATATTGTCCGCCGCTGCCAGTAGCGCATTTGCGGTTGAAGCTTCACGTTCGATGACCAAGCGTTGATTGGCGAGGCTCAACAGGTACTGCGCCTCAGCCAGCAGCCAGTCATTGCGATCAGTGGTGGACAATGTCATCAATCGCTCGTTTTGACTATTTAAGCTCTCTTGTATCGAGCTAATGGCTGAACCATTCTGCTCAGCCAATTTTTGGTTTTGTTCTTCGAGCTGCGCTAAACGCTGTTGCAGCTCAGTTAAACTCGATTGCGTTGCGGCGTTAGTCTGCTGCAACTGCGCTTTGGACTGTGCGAGATCTTGCTTAAGCAGCAATTGTTGCTGCACGAGAAAGCCAGAAACTCCGCCCAGTGCCAATAGTAGGAGAATCACCAGAACTCGAGCCAAATTGCCTGAGTTTTTATTGACAGTGGTATCTGTTGGGGTGGTCGTTGTGGTCATTAAGGGTGACTCCTTTTGCTAAATTCTTTTTGACGAATTTTTTGATATACAATTAAATTTTATTTAAATCTTGTAGGTTGGCTTTCGTTCCGAGACTGTGAAAGTATTCGATCTTCTTTGTAGGATGGGGGCCAACCCATCACAACTGAGTTCATATACAGAACTAGTATCAGATTTATTGCGCAGATTGAGGATCTGTTGTGATGGGTTGGCACCCATCCTACAAAGAAGAACGAATACTTCCACATCCTCTCCGCTCAACCCAACCTACGATTCCAATCACAAAGTGTTTTAATCATCACTTCAGTCGTTGCATTTTCAGCGACGACAATGGTTTTAAATCCAAGCTCTTTAGCCTTTTGAGCAACTCGCTCGCCGGGAATAATAAGCGGTACATTAAACAAAGTTGCTTTGGCGGCTTTATCATCGCCCATCATCGCAACGCTGCTCTCAATCATTTCGCCACTGTGGCCGGTCATTGCGGACACAGTATTTTCACGCAATAACCGCGTTAAGGCTTCAGCATTCGCCAGCAGGGTCCGTCGCTGGTAAAGCTCACAGATTGCCAAGCAGGCACCGCGTTGCTGCAAAGTTTTTTCAATTAGATCGCGTCCGCCTTCGCCTTTAAACAAGACAATTTTTTTGTTTTCGACTTGCTGCAACAAATCGAGTTTTAAAAGTTCACCGCTATCCATCAGTTGTTCTGGGTATACCACGTCAAGCCCCGCATTTTGCAACACCGCTGCGGTGGATCTTCCCACCGCGACCCAGCGAATCGTCGTGGGCATTTGCGGCCAGTGTTGCTCAAGCCATGCCAGCGCTTGTTCGGCCGAGGTTACACTGATACAGATGGCAATCTCATAATGATCAATATCCAGAATGAGGCGTCTTATTGGCGGATATTTTTCCGCTTCTTGTTGCGCATTTTTTTGCACACTTGCTTGCGCACTATCTTGCGCACTATCTTGATAGAACGCCACAATCTCCATCGTCGGCAAATGAATCGCGCGTCCGCTTCGCTGTGAAATTGCATCCAATAAGGCTTGCGCCTGCGGTAGGGGTCGTGTCACCAAGATGGTTTTATTCGCTAGTTCGTTCACGCGGTTTTTCTCTTCCCCTGCCAATCTTAGCGGCCCGTATCGGGGTTATAGACAGCAGGGTTATAGACCGCGGCCAATATGGCCTCCGCGCCTTGCGCTAACAACTGCTCGGCGACAGTTATGCCAATCTGCTCGGCCTCGCTGGGTTTGCCTACAGCTTCGGCCGTGAGTATCTGCGTACCGGCCAAATTTCCCACCAGACCGCGCAGCCAAAGTTGGTTTGCTTCATTAATAATGGCGTAACCAGCGATGGGCACCTGACAACCGCCTTGCAGCCGCTTGTTCATCGCTCGCTCCGCCGTAACACAGATGGCGGTGGTTTGATGATGCAATACTTGCAACAGCTGCTTGGTGTCCAAATCGTCAATTCGTGTTTCGATACCCACTGCGCCTTGCCCACCTGCGGGCAAGGAAATTTCTGGCGCGAGGTTTTGCTTTATTCGCTCGGCCATCTCTAGGCGCAGCAACCCCGCCGTGGCGAGAATAATGGCATCAAATTCTCCCGCATCGAGTTTTCTTAAGCGGGTGTTTACATTGCCGCGCAGATCCAAAATCCTCAGATCGGGCCGTTTACTTTTTAGCTGGCACTGACGACGGAGACTGGAGGTGCCCACTACAGCGCCCATTGGTAATTCATCTAACGAATTAAACCGATTGGAAACCATTGCGTCGGTTGGCTGTTCACGTTCACAGATAACCGCGAGACCCAAGCCAGCGGGAAAATCCATGGGGACATCTTTCATGGAATGCACGGCGATATCGGCCTGCCCTGCCAGCAATGCGTGTTCGAGTTCTTTGACAAATAAACCCTTGCCACCGATTTTAGCTAAGGGGGTATCGAGGAGTTTATCGCCGCGGGTTTTGATCGGCAGTATTTCAACCCGCAATTGCGGGTGCGCAGCTTCGAGGCCAGCTTTAACAAAATTCGCCTGCCACAGTGCCAGAGGACTCTCACGCGTAGCAATTTTTAGTAGGTCTTTACTCATACAGATCGCGATAGAATTATTTGAGTCGCTAATGATACGAGACTGGAAAAGATGTTTCACGCGCTAATAAACGCTAATCGGCAAATCGGCGTGATTTGAGGGCGTAAGTTAACTTTTCACCGCTGATGAGACTTTAAAGACCCTGTATTTGTTTGCGCACGTAGGGTACATGGCGACGGCTGATGAGAGGTTTGTTGCTGATGCCTGTCAGGCGTATCACAAATTGTCCATTATCCAGCCTTTCCAAGCCATCGATGTGTTTTTTTGCTACTAACGCATTGCGATGGATGCGTATAAACAGTGAGGGGAATTCTGTTTCCAAATCTTTCAGCGTCTCATCAATCAAGGTTTCTCCACCGCTGTGGTGGATGGTGACATATTTTTGATCAGCTAAAAACATGCGCACCTCATCGACACTGATGAGTTCAACGCCGCGACGGGTTTTGGCTGCAATGTGTTGGCGCTGTGAATTTTCTGTGCCGTTCTCAGTATCGCCTTCCAACAGTTGGGTTAACTGCGCTTTGTTTAATTTAGCCGCTTTTGCCAGCGATGCTTGTAAATTATCCAGTGACACGGGTTTCAGCAGATAACCCACCGCCTGTGCGTTAAACGCTTCGAGCGCGTACTCGCCATAAGCTGTACAAAAAATAATTGCCGGTGGATCAGCCATATCAACAATCTGTTTGGCAGCACTCAAGCCGTCCATACCTGGCATGCGAATATCTAACAACAGAATATCTGGTCCGTATTGGTTGGCGAGTTCTATCGCCTCTAGGCCATTACTGGCCTCAGCAATCACGTTATATCCCTCTATTTTTTCGACCATACGGTGCAAGCGATCGAGCGCTAAAGGCTCATCATCGGCGATCAACACCCGCCTACTGCTTTTAATATCCATTTATTTACCGCCAACTATTTTTTGCTGTCTACTTAGTTCGTCTAGTGTTCTTCTAGTTAGTCCCGATTATTCAATGGGATGCTGAACATGTTTTAAATGAGAGGGCTGCAGTCAATGCTGGAAAAATATAATCTGCGTATTAACTTCAAGTGGTTTTGCTCTTTCTGCCGCAGCCGCACCTATATAGCATAGTGCATGTGCGTGACATAGGTGTTGTCTTCCAAGGTAGATTTTAACAAAGCCGACTCTCCGTACAGCGCTTCTAAACGGTGACGAATATTATCCATTGCAATCCGATTGCCCTGGTGATGTTTGGCACTGTTTCGTAGCTCTTCACTGACGGGATTTCTGATTTCAACAATTAAATAATCGTCGCGAGTGACTATCTTAACGGTTATTTCCCCACCCCCTGGCAGCGGTTGAATGCCGTGATAAATCGCGTTTTCAATCAGGGGTTGAATGGTGAGGAGCGGAATATCCACCTCTTCCAAATTAGCTTCTACCTCCCAGACAACGCTCAATCTTTTGCCGAGCCGCAACTGTTCAATATGAATATAGCGTTTACATAATTCCAACTCTCTGGCCAAGGATACTTCTACCGCCATTTCGCCCAGACTGGCGCGAAAAAGCTCAGCCAAATCCTCTACCACTTTTTCCGCGGTCACCGGATCCGTTTCAATCAGACTGGCTATGATGTTCATACTGTTAAATAAAAAATGCGGCCGAATGCGTGACTGCAGTGCTTGAATGCGTGACTTCAGCTCAGCCTGTTGTTGTTCCCTGAGTTGCTGTTGGATATAAAAATAACGCAACGTAATGCCGCCAATGATGCCCGCCATAAAGAGATTGCGGATCAACTGCCAGCCGTTAAACGCCAAATACTGCATGCCGCCAAAGTAGGCCCATTGGCAACCCAAGGTGATAAACACCGTGACCAGTAATATCAAACAGAAGCTTAAAAAAGCCCCGGCGCGCAAAGGAAGCTGCGCCATCAGGGGACGCAATCGACAGAGAATAGCGGCACTTAATAACACCACCCAAAGTGCAAAAAATGAAGTTAGAGCAAGTTCTGTCCAATTGAATTCGGGCAGCGTACTGATAAATAGCACAAAAGCGAATACCAATAGCTCTGCCACCAGAATGAGAAAAAACACGGCTTGTGGAGTACATAAATCAGGCAAGAAATAATCATCCAGACTATTCAGTGGCTCTTCTTTATCGAAATCGCTCTTGATGATATTGCCTCCCTTTAGGTGTCACTTAATCCTTTAAATTGCGTTGCATATTCCTGCTATAATTCGCGCAATCTTTGCCGTGCAGACAGTCACAACTCCGCTGCGGCAATTCTATATAGCGCTATGGATTTTAACTATGAGTCAAGATGAGCAAACTATCAAACCTTGGGGCGGCCGTTTCACCGAAGCGACCGACGCATTTGTCGAACGCTTTACCGCGTCAGTGAGTTTTGACAAACGCCTCTATCACCACGACATTAACGGTTCGCTCGCCCATGCCAAAATGCTATCACAGGTTGGCGTGTTGACTGAGGATGAATACCAGCAAATTGTCACCGGTTTAGCGGATATTCGTCGCGATATCGAAAGTGGCCAATTTAATTGGTCGATACAACTCGAAGATGTGCACATGAACATTGAGGCGCGGCTGACGGAAAAAATTGGCATCGCCGGTAAAAAACTTCACACCGGGCGTTCTCGCAATGACCAGGTTGCTACCGATATCCGTTTATATCTGCGCGATGAAATCGATGCGATCGCTGCCGGCATCACCCGCTTACAACAGGGTTTAGTGCAGTTGGCAGAACGAGAAGCAGAAACTATCATGCCCGGCTTTACCCATCTGCAGACAGCACAACCTGTTACCTTTGGCCATCACATGATGGCGTGGTTTGAAATGTTTTCGCGCGATTATGAGCGCTTGTTGGATTGCCGCAAACGCGTCAATCATTCACCCTTGGGGGCAGCGGCTTTGGCGGGCACCACTTATCCTATCAACCGTGAAATCACAGCGCAGTTACTTGGCTTTACCGCACCGACCGAAAACTCTTTGGATTCCGTGAGCGACCGCGATTTTGCCATTGAATTTGCGGCGGTTGCCAGCCTCATCATGACGCATCTGTCGCGCACTTCTGAAGAGTTAGTGCTGTGGACTTCGGCGCAATTCAATTTTATCGATTTGCCCGATCGGTTCTGCACCGGCTCGTCGATCATGCCGCAGAAAAAAAATCCCGATGTACCGGAGTTGGTGCGCGGTAAATGCGGTCGCGTTAACGGCCATCTGGTCGCGCTGCTCACGCTCATGAAATCGCAGCCACTGGCTTACAACAAAGATAATCAAGAGGACAAAGAACCCCTGTTCGACACCATCGATACCGTCAAGGATTGTCTCAAGGCTTATGCTGATATGGTGCCGGCAATAAAAGTTAAAGCCGACAATATGCGCGAGGCCGCAAAACGGGGATTCTCTACCGCAACGGATCTGGCAGATTATCTGGTGAGAAAAGGCGTCGCATTTCGCGATGCCCATGAAGTTGTCGGCAAGGCAGTAAATCACGGCGTACAAACGCAAAAAGATTTGGCAGACATGTCGCTGGCTGAATTGAAAAATTTTTCCGCTGTTATCGAGCAGGATGTTTTCGCCGTCTTAACACTGGAAGGTTCAGTGTCCGCACGCAATCATTTGGGCGGCACAGCGCCCGCCCAAGTCCGCAATGCGATTGCTCGAGCAAAACAGAAACTGCTAGAGCGGGATTGCTGAGTCAGCGTAGGGGCAGGCCCCCGTGCCTGCCCTTTTTTATCATATCCTGTGCCGACCCACGTATCAGGGCAATCACGGGGGATTGCCCCTACGAGATGGTATCTACAAAGTCAAAATTTTAGTGTAATTCGGAGCTTTTGTTGGTAAACACGGTTGGAATCCACTGTATTTGCCGGGACAGATTATTGACATTCTTCGTCTATCGCTTCTTCAAGCGACAATTTATTGTGAATAAACGGAGACGTTATTTTTAATAAAACCCACTAATCGTTATCAACGTCACAGTTCAGACAGGTCATAGTATTTATTCAACCTGTGAACCACGCAGCACCCAAATAGTCTTCTATAATTTTCAGATGTCGCTAAAAATACCCATCACAACATTTACCGATGAAGGCTTAGACAGAAAAAGCCTGACGATAATTAAAAAGCGTTTCTTAAGTATTAATGAGGAACGTTTGCAGAGGACGCTGTCTGCGCTGCATGAGCGCCATCGAATTTTTCTAAAAATTCTTCCGCTGTTGTTCCATACCAATCATCCGATGATGCCAGGTTATGTCAGTCGCAATACACCCGCAGGCGTTGCAGCATACAAACCATCAAAAGAAGAACTTAGAGAGATGCAACGACATGCTAAGAGTTTTTCTTTTAATCGCGCTACGCAGGTAAAAGATTCCATCATCGGCATTTATATTATGGGCAGCTGCGGCACCATTGCCCATTCCGATATCAGTGATCTTGATATTTGGGTTTGCCACAGCTCTGAGTTAAAACCACAAGCGCTTGATGAGCTGCAAAAAAAATGTAACTTGCTAACCGAGTGGGCAGCCAGCCTGGGGTTGGAAGCGCATTTTTTTCTGATGGATCCGGAAAAATTCAAACGCGGTGAAACAGAAACACTGAGTATTGAAAGTTGTGGCTCTGCGCAGCATTACATTTTGCTCGACGAGTTTTACCGCACCGCGCTGTATATCGCGGGTGCGACGCCATTATGGTGGTATATTCCCACCGAATCAGAACAAGATTATGAACAGTGCGCGCATATGTTGCTTTCCAAACGTTTTGTGAAAGCATCGGAGGTTGTCGATTTTGGGCCGATGTCGTATATCCCAGCAGGGGAATTCGTCGGCGCTGGCATCTGGCAACTTTACAAAGGTATTGAGTCACCTTACAAATCCGTGCTTAAACTGCTGTTAACCGAAATATATGCCTCGGAGTATCCTAAAGGCACGCCCCTGAGCCTCATTTATAAACGCTCCATTTACCAAGGGGAATCCAATGTCGATGAACTCGATTCTTATATTTTGGTTTACTACAAAATCGAAACCTATTTAACACAAAGAAAAGAATTCGATCGACTGGAACTTGTCAGGCGTTGTCTTTACTTTAAAATCAATAAACCCTTGTCCAGCCCATCAAAGGACTTAGCCAAGTCGTGGCAACGTATTTTAATTGAAGAGTTGGTAAAAAAATGGGAGTGGCCCAAAGCACATTTGCAGAACTTAGATTCGCGCCATTCCTGGAAATCAATTCAAGTCGCTGATGAACACAAAAAGCTGGTCAATGAATTAAACCACAGCTACCACTTTCTTTCTAACTTCGCCCGCGATGAAGGTATCACTGCATCCATCAGCGCAATAGAGATGACCATTCTCGGACGTAAACTCTATGCGGCATTCGAACGCCGCGCTGGCAAAATTGAATTGGTTAATCCCGGTATCTCCACCAATCTGCAAGAAGAAATATTATGCCTCTGTTTGGTGGCCGATAAATTTAACGCCAATTCCCAGTATTGGGAACTCTACTCAGAAAGACCACTCGACAACGTATTGCCGAAAAACGCCCTGATTAAACGCGCCCGCAGCCTGGTGGAACTTATTACCTGGTGCTATTTAAATGGTGTCCTCGGTAAAGGCACGCAATTCCATCTGGTTGAAGGCCCGCACGGCATCACCAAACTTGAAATTGAGCAGATCATTGATAGCCTCGAACACAGTGTGCCGCACCCACTGCCACCAACGGTGCATGAAAATTTTCAACAGCCGGCCTATTTCGAGCGGATTATTTTATTGGTGAATATCGGCATTGATCCCATGGCTGAAATGCACAAACGGGGCAAACATCGCATCAGCGGACAATCTGATGCCTTGGTTTATGGTGGCCTCAAGGAAAACCTTATTCATACCATCGACAAGATTACCATTAATAGCTGGCAAGAAATTACCACGCAACGTTTTGAGAAAGACGCCATTTTGCAATGCTTAATGAATTATCTCAGAGCCAATCCACCTGGCGGCAGAACAAAACTTCCTGAAATTGATATTCGTTGTTTTTCCAATGTTACTGCGCAGGGAATTATTACCCGCATTGAAGAATTGTTTAGAGATATGTTTGCTTGCTTTTACAGTGGCACGCGGCCCATCTCAACCCGCTTTCTATTTGCGCTGAGAAGTGCGCACTATATTTTGCAATTTGTCGATCAGGTTCCTACGCTGAAAAAATTTGATAATGAAGAATCAATAATTAGTTATTTGAGTAAACCGCAAAAAGAATACAGTCCAATTATTCTGGATCAGTACGCCCTGCCTTGTAGCGTTTTAAAATCTATCAGCAAAAATTTAGTCAACGGCGCTATCCAAGTTTATTTTACCCGTCGCAGTAAAGAAGCAACGATTTTTATCAGTGATGAGATGGGTTCAATTTCTCACTACACCACAGCGTATGCTGATCAGGCATCCTTGTTAAATCCGCTCAAACGCTTTTTGCAATCGATGTTTTATCGACAAAACACCGCACTGCAAAAAGCCAATATATCTCCCATACACAGGAACGTGATGTTTTATGAGGTATTGCCCACCGTGGGGATGATGTCGCCTCATATTGAGCGTCGACGCGATCTAGAATCCGGGGGAACTGAAAATTTTTATAACGTTCAAGCTATCGCCGATGAGGATATAGATGGCGATATTTTTTATACTATCTATTGCAATCAACAAGAGTTCAGCGAGATCGAACACGGCGCAGAAATTTATCACGCCGTCGCCACAGAAATTCTGCACCAGCGCGGCAACTCAGAACTCTATCCCTGCTATATCACTGATATTGATCTCTCCCGTTTAGAGTTTGAATACGAGACTCCCGCGATGCAAAGCACGTTTTATCTTATGCACAAATACCGCATAGAGCAGGCTTTAAATAAAGCCCTGCAGGAGATTGCCCAACCCCGGTCTTACTAGATTATTTTTTCTACAGTGATGCGCTCAGCAAGTTTTGATATACTCCTGGCTTGCTGATTTTTCTCGTTTAAAACTACCGGTGAATTGCTGTATGAATCGATCAAGCTTGCACTCGAGCCACACCTGGCTAATTCAATCGTGCTTGTTAGTAGTTCTATCATTGCTCATTACGGCCTGTGGACAAAAAGGCGACTTGTATTTGCCGCAGCCTGTAACTTCGACCCAAGCTAAGCCGGCTGCTGCACCGGTTAAGATAGAAATCATCGAGCGACGCCCGACAAAAAAACAGGATTCGAAAACAGAGGTGCCCGCCCCAACTGTTGAAGAGCCGGCAAACCAATAAAGCGTTCAGATGTAAGTACCACGCATCCACCACTGACGTTGTAAGTAATTCTTTAAAACAGGTTCTTTATGACCGGTTCTTTAAGACAGGAGTTGAGTAGTTTCACATGAGCAAATTCACTTTTCGTGACAATCAATTGTACGCCGAAGATGTTAAAGCTGCAGAGATCGCAGATAAATTCGGTACCCCCACCTATGTGTATAGTCGCGCTGCATTGACGCAACATTTCAACGCCTACGCCGATGCATTTGGCAGCAATCCCCATCTGATTTGTTATGCGGTGAAGGCAAACTCAAATCTCGCGGTGCTTAATGTTTTGGCCAAACTTGGCGCTGGTTTTGACATCGTATCCATTGGTGAATTGGAGCGGGTTATTATGGCTGGCGGCGATCCGGCAAAGATTGTGTTCTCTGGCGTGGGCAAACAGACTGAAGAGATAGTCCGTGCACTGGAAGTGGGGGTTCATTGCTTTAATGTCGAGTCCTACTCCGAGCTGTCTCAGCTGGAACGCATTGCAGAACGGCAAAACAAAATCGCCAATATTTCCCTGCGCGTCAACCCGGATGTGGATGCAGAAACCCATCCTTATATATCCACGGGGCTGAAAGAGAATAAGTTTGGTATTGCTATCGAACTTGCGCTTGAACTCTATCAACGGGCTCATCAATCACCGCATTTGAACATCGTCGGTGTGGACTGCCATATCGGCTCGCAATTGACCCAATTAAATCCGTATCTTGATGCCATTGATCGCGTGCTTGCACTGGTGGATCAACTTGCTGATATAGGTATAAAACTAGATCACGTCGATCTCGGCGGCGGACTGGGTGTGACCTATCGCGAAGAAACTCCTCCCACAGTAGAAGAATATGTCAACGCTGTGCTGAAAAAATTCAGCGGTCGCCAGCTCAAAATCCTCTTAGAACCAGGTCGTTCCATTGCCGCCAATGCCGGCATTCTGTTAACCAGAGTTATCTACTTAAAGTGTACAGACGATAAAAACTTTGCCATTATCGATGGAGCGATGAATGACATGATTCGCCCTGCGCTTTATCAGTCCTGGCTTGCCATTGAGTCGGTGGAATACCAAACGGATGCTGATCCAGCCCTGTATGATGTGGTCGGGCCCGTCTGCGAAACCGGCGACTTTCTGGGCAAAGATAGAATGCTGGCGCTGTGCGAGGGAGATCTGCTAGCGATGAGGGGCGCCGGAGCCTATGGTTTCTCCATGAGTTCAAATTACAATAGTCGCGGGCGAGCAGCAGAAGTGATGGTTGATGGCACACAGAGTTATTTGGTCCGTAGTCGTGAAACCATCGCAGATCTCGTGCGCGGTGAGTCAACGCTGCCATGACTTGGCATTGCAACTCTAATTGCCTAGAGCCGAGAAACGTCGAGGGAACGCGCTAAAATGCTACTGAAGTTCACCAAAATGCACGGGCTGGGCAATGACTTTATCGTTATTGATTTGGTCACGCAGCACCTGTCCTTGACGGAAGAAAAAATTCGCTTTCTGGCAGACCGTAGACGCGGCATCGGCTGCGATCAGATTTTGACTGTCGAACCACCGCAAAATCCTGAAGTTGATTTTCGCTATCGTATTTATAATTGTGATGGCACTGAAGTAGAGCAGTGTGGCAATGGCGCCAGGTGCTTCGCCAAATTTGTCGTCGATCGCAAGCTAATCGCTAAAAATCTCATCAAGGTGGAAACTTCCGCTGGCACCATTGAACTCAGTATTCTCGCTAATGGTGAAGTGGAGGTCGATATGGGCATCCCTGAGTTTATGCCTTCGGCTATCCCCATTGACACAACCGCCGAACAATCCACCTATACGCTAAACGTGAATGGCGAAGTGGTCTCCTTTGTCGCCGTCTCTATGGGTAACCCTCACGCCGTCATACGAGTGGAAAATACACTTGGCGCAGCGGTTTCGACGCTAGGGCCCATTTTAGAATCGCACAGCTTTTTCCCCCATAAAACCAATGTAGGTTTTATGCAAATTGTTAGCAGAGCCGAGATCAATCTGCGGGTCTATGAACGCGGCGCCGGTGAAACCCAAGCCTGTGGTACCGGAGCTTGCGCTGCAGTAGTTGCCGGAATCCACCTGGGTCTACTAGACTCAGAGGTGAAAACCAACCTTACCGGTGGAACTCTTATGATTCGCTGGGAGGGCAGAGGTACTTCGGTCATTATGACTGGGCCAGCAACCACGGTATATCAGGGACAGATTCAACTATGACAACTGACTACGACGAAGTTTTACTAGAGTTAGCAGAAGATTCATTGGAAATTACGCAAGAAGAGATGATTGCGTCCTATCTTAGACAGCACCCCGAGTTTTTTTTGAAACAGCCTGACCTGTTGGCGGATTTATATCTCCCGCACTCGACCGGCGTAGCAATATCATTAGTCGAAAAACAAGTTTCTATCTTGCGCCAACGCCAGATCACCTTGCGCGGTCAGCTCAGTCAACTTATCTCTGCGGCAAAACAAAACGATCAGCTTTTTTCTTTAACCAAGTCGCTGGTGGTTAAAATTATCGGTACCAAAGATATTGAAACGCTGTGCGATATTCTGGAGAAATCCTTTAAAAGCGATTTTCATGTCGACGACTCGGCGCTACTTTTATTCGCCGATATCATGGCTGGGCAGGAATTTTCTCGCCGCCTTGTCGATCGCGACGATACCTTTCAACGAATCGGCTCATTACTGGATGCTCGACAAACGGTGCGCGGCATCATGCGCCCCAAAGAAATTAACTTTCTATTTCCAAACCCCAGCAAAAAAATTGAATCAGCTGCCATCATCTCGATAAAAAGCAACGATGAGATCATAGGGGCTTTAGCCATAGGTAGCACAGATCAGCAACGTTATAATCACAGCATGGGCACCATGTTTTTGGATTTTATTGGCGCGGCAACCAGTATCAGAATTTCGCAACTCCTTAATGAGTAGATATACCGACCAATCTCAATCTTTGTTAGAAGTTCAATGCTGTGAGTAGCATCAAAGCAATTACATTTGATCTCGACCATACATTGTGGGACACCACTGAAACAATCATAAAAGCGGAAGCAATATTATACCAATGGCTCAGTGACAACGCGCCAAAGGTTACGGCAAAATTCTCGTCCGAAGATCTGATCGCGCAACGCAGAATGCTGTTAGTCTCGAGACCAGAGCTGGCTCACCAAGTCAGCGCACTGCGTAAAATAAGTCTGTTTAACACATTTTTTTCGGTTGGATACAGCCAACCAGACGCTGAAGAACTCACGGGTAAAGCCTTTGAAATATTTTATCTTGCGCGGCAAAAAGTCACACCGTTCTCCGACGTTGTACCAACCTTAGAAAAACTCAAGCAACGTTTTCTACTCGGCTCCATCACCAATGGTAACGCCAACCTTGAAATTATTGGTCTTAGCAAATATTTTGCTTTTTCACTTTCTGCGGAAATTTCTGGTGCTAACAAACCTTCCATTGTTATCTATCAACAAGCATTACAACTTGCGGGCTGTCGCCAAGACGAGATCATTCATGTCGGAGATCATCCATCAGATGATATTTTTGGCGCGAAAGAATGTGGTTTTCACACGATCTGGGTGAATTATTTCAATTCGACTTGGCAGGAAGATTATGTTCCGTCTGCTGAGATCAACAGTTTCAAAGATATACTGACGGCAATTGATCGTATTGAAGCTGGCATTCGTTCCCAATACTAAATTTCTAACTCTCGGCCATCCATGGCCGTTTTCGTCTAGGGTAAACTGTTTTACACACTATCCCTGATATTAAAAATTAATTTGGTGGACTAATTTTGCCGAACTATATCGGCCTACCGCCGTAATTGCTCACCGGCTTACGCGGTGGATCCGCTAATACATTGTTGTCCACCAATACTATATTGCCGCCAGAATTTATAAACTTTTCAACTTCGTCAGCCATTTTCGCTCTTAGCCGATCACGCGAGGCTACCGTCCTTTGCTCTGCCACATCCTCTCTACTGCCTAAGAAACCAAAATCTTCTGGCTCCAATTCATCGATCGACTTGTTGTCGTAACCGGGTTGTTGATCTGCTTCTTGATCTTGTTTTCTGCTCATAGTCATGTCCTTTATTACAACTTGCCTTGAATTAATTCTTGAAAATCTGTCTCAAATATGGCAAACCCAAGACACCTATATTTATAGACAAAGCGTATCCAAGTTCCAGAAAATGATTAAGTTTTATTAGTTTTTTTTGTTCTATTATTTTGGGAATCACTTCCAGTTCGAAGTAAATTACACTAAGTCTCTATTTTTACGATAGTTAACCAGCATGTCCGGAAATTTTTACGCTCACAGGCCGTCGTGCTCTGCAAACCAAAACACTTGATGGATACATAAGTGACTCGACCCAAAATCCTGGTCATAGGCGGCCAAATTGCTGGCCGATGTTAAGGGAAACTACAATGTGAGTTGTATATCTTTGGATGAGGAGTGTCTCGGAGCAGTCAGCGGCTTATCTCCAGACATAATCATTTTAGAAGTTTATATGCCCATTACCTTAGAAAAAGAGTCTTAGAAAAAGCGCATTAGAAAATGACTCCTAGAAAACGCGATTTAGCCTAGTGCGTTTTCTAGGTTAACAGTGCTTATGTTACGAATTAGATCGCTTCTGGTCCAGTCTCGCCGGTTCGGATACGAATAACTTGCTCTAGCGGTGATACAAATATTTTGCCATCGCCAATCTTCCCGGTGTTGGCCGCTTTGGTGATCGCCTCAATAACAGCATCTACGCTGGCGTCATCCACCGCTATCTCTAGTTTTATCTTCGGTAAAAAATCAACGACATATTCTGCCCCTCGATAGAGTTCTGTATGCCCTTTCTGCCGACCAAAGCCCTTTACTTCTGTCGCAGTCACCCCTTGTACGCCCACCTCTGAAATGGCCGCTCTCACGTCATCCAGCTTGAAGGGCTTAATAATTGCTGTCACTAATTTCATTACTCTTCTCCTTCCGCGTTCGCATAAAATCTAACAAGAAGACTCGATAAGTTTTTCTCATTAATCCCAACACTAATGTAACATAGATTGCCCTAGAGCGAAAAAGGCAGCTGTTGATGCTGCCTTTTTCACTTTAGAGTAATTTGAGATGGTTAGTAAAGATAGTTAGTAAAGACAATCACCCAATAAGCATATTGAGTAGGCACTTTTACTTTGGATCGGCAACAGCGACATCCGACGTATCCAATACAACAAATGCTTTCCTTAAGTCGTTTAAACGATCGAGCACTATTTCACGTGCATGTTTAATATTGGGATTTGTTTCATCATACCAGATAAAATTGCCCTGAAAATCCAAGTTAACGCTGTGGCCCTCTAACTGAGTCTCAATACGACCGAGCGCTTCAAGCACTTGGCGAGTTTTGTCTTCCCAGATTTTTCCTTCAATCGCCTCCGCATTCGTTGCTTGATACCCAGTACTGATTTTTAACCCTTGCTGAAAGAGCTGTTTCAATTCATTTTCGTACGCGGTGCGTTTTTCTTGTATTGCTGACAACACCTCTTTTTTGCTCACAATCTCATCGTATTTCGTTTTCAGTTCATCAATTTCGCCAAGTTTTGTTTTATATTGCGTCATGGCAATAAAGTCGCGCGCAACTACCTCATTGGTGAGGTAAGTTCCCTGCTTTAACATATCGAAACCCACACCAACCATGACCAATTTGAAAAATACGATTCCACACAAGAAGCCAGCCGACCACATACCTATAGGAAAGGATGATTTTGGCGGCTTTAGTCCATCATGCTGGGCCATTTTCTTCAGCTCTCCGAGCAATACATTTGATTGATGATTAATTATAGCGAATTATTATAGTTTGCGTCGTTTACCAATGCGTGCAAAATAAATGCTTCATTTATGTTTCGCACCTTATTTATGTTTCGCACCCTTAGCGATAACTCCTGCCCCCCCAATACCTTTTGATGTAGAGCGCCTTTTGATGTAAAGCGCTTTTGGCGGTAAAACAGCTTTGGCTTTTGGGCGCTGTTATTTCGCGTTGACTGCGATCGAAGGGATTTTAGCAAAAATTATTTTGGTCGCGCAAAATGTAACATATTTCTCAACAATTTAAAGAGGAGAATGGAACAATCGTCTCTTTACAACTGCCGCTTCCATTTTAGATTACCCTGTCGCCATAAAATAACTTAACGTCGATGAAAGCAACCACAAAATGATCAATGAAATACAGTCCATTCAACTTAGCTTTTCTCAGCTCAATTATTTTTCACCAGGATGATTGGAGCGCTGCCAACCAGTTGGGTACGATGAACCAAAAAACTCAACGATGATTTCTAGGATTAGAGGTGTCCCAGCAGATCACTGCCTTCAAAGTGACTGCCATGCCCAGGATAGATAAAACAGGGATTAAGCGTCTTCAATCGTTCAATGGTTTGTGATAATTGAAAGGGGTTGGAATAGATAGAGGGCATGACAACATTGCCTTTTTTCTTGCTGCCGAGCAGTGTATCGCCTGTGAGCAAACTCTTCGACGGTGTGTGATAATAACAACAACTGTCCCAGGTGTGACCGGGTGTGTGGACAACTTGCCAATCGGGAAAACCCGGTAAGGTGTTGCCATCTTTCAATCGATAGTCGGGCTCCGTGTACTTTTCATCTTCTGCTACTGCAACATCTTCATCCAATTTTTTCATCGGTTTCTGTTGCGCTAACGCGTTGCGCTTTGGGCTGACATACATATCCCAAGCACGGCCGCGCATCATTTCCATGCAACCCGAACCAAAGCGAAAGACCATACCCATGGGATCGTGAGCCATTTTTGTCATCGGGTCGAGTGAAGCGAGGGGGTAACCAACTTCAGCGCCGCACTGTTTGGCTAAACGTCTTACGCCGCCAATATGGTCAGGGTCATCGTGTGTTGATAATACCAATGTGACATCTTTGATGGGTCGATGAAGCACTTGTTCGATAAAACCAAGGACATATTTTTCGCCCTCCACAGCTACATCCACCACAAAAAGATGTTGCCCATCTTCAACCACATAGCTGTTTACCAGACGGCCTTTTACCTGATAAATCTGCATATTGTTCACCTCATATGAGAACACATCAGAACACATCGCAAAACTTCAGAACGTCGATGGTTGCTTCATAATAAATTCATCATAGCTTAGCCGATTGATGTTTGCGTCTAAGTAGATGGCGAAGCGCTGCGTCCAACTCTTAAAAAAAATGGCCAGACTACCCGACGCACCTGAGCAGGATCTCCCCACGCGGCCAGCAGCTGCTGGCGGATCAAGTCGATAGGATCGCGCTTGAGGGTATTTTTGTAATATTGGGTCGCCGACCAGGTTTGCAAATAGCCGAGAAGATGGTCGAATGTCCAATTTAATTCCATGGCAAATTGAGGCGTTTTTAATTCAGCCAAAGGAAATGGCAAACTGCGATATTCATCTTCAATATATTTCCGCTCTGGCGGCCAAAACTTACCGACAATTTCTCGGTAAAAGTAACTAACGATATTGTCGATATCATTGGCTATGTACATTAAGCTGTATGACCAGAGAGCCAATACGCCGTTTGGTTTCAAGACCTGATTTACTTCCGCATAAAACCGCTCATGATCAAACCAGTGCGCAGCTTGTGCGACACAAATTAAATCGACTGACTTATCGCGCAACGCCACGGCTTCAGCTTTGCAGGCCATATAGAAGAGATTGTTCGCACTAACGGCATTCTCCAATTGCTTAACACTGATATCGGTGGCCAGCACCACATCATAATATTTCTTCAACTCAATAGCCGCCTGACCTGAACCACAGGCACAATCCCACGCCAGATTTTTATCGGTCGTGAGCGAAGCCAGGTAATGAAATAATTCTGTGGGATATGTCGGTCGATAAACGCTGTAGGCAGCGGCTTGTTGTGAAAAATGGTCGCCCATTGTGACCTCGATTCCTGGTTGTATAAAAAGTTATGTTTAAAAATTGCGATTGCCAGAGAGTATTGTTAGCTGTTCTTGCCAAAGACTAAAGGTTTAATACCAGTGGATAGGTTTTGCTATCAATTTTTCTCGCGTTAATAAAATCTAGCGTTGTGGGCGTACCATGAAAGCGAATTGTCGCGCTCCAGTTTTTCACGTTAGGGTTTTTCCCATTATCAATCGATTGCAGCGCAGTATCCTCAGCCGTAATCTGCTGTCCGTTGGCATTGAATACACGAAAAGCAATAATGCGATCGCGCGCACCCGCACCGACCACACTGATTTCGCTCTCGCCAATACTGGTAATCTGCAATTGATAGTCTTCGCTGACGAGTTTCGTGCCCAATTTTATGGATTCAAATGCCAGGGTCTTTAAATTATGCGGAAAACGCAAGGTAACTCTGCCATGCAGTTTGCCTTCCAAATCTTGGTTAAAATCACGTAAAAAATCCAATTTATAGGTGCCCTCTAACAGCTTCTCGCCCTTAAATCGCTTTTTTGGATCTTCACTATAGTTAACCGGTATAAATTCCGCTAAACCCAGACTCACTGCTGTGCCATCGTTTTTCTCTAAGTGATCGAAGAACATCTCAACACCGGCAAGGTTCGCACTCAATCCCGGCACCGGCGGCATCCGCAGGACTAAGAGCGGCTGGCGCCCTCCCTTACCATCAAGTTTTCTAAAATAGGCCGCGTTGAGCGCCGCACGATGAAAAACAGATATCGGCTTATCCTCCAGGGAGATATTATCTTCGGTGAAGGATATCTCCTGCACATCCGACCAGGCCGTCTCGAATGCACTCAATGTATAGGTATCCACAGAAGCGCCCTGATAGAAAATTTCCTGACTCGCCCGTGGTTGCAAATCCGTAAGTTCAAAGGGATAGTTGATGATATCGCGTTGCTTATTCACGATGACTTCAACAAATGTCGCGTCCGCAGCATAACTGATCTCGCCCACATGCAAAGCGCTGATTTTACTCTCCCATGCAGCGACAGAATTTACCGCTATGTAGTGATTGGCGATACCCATGGGGCGAATATCCAGTATTTCTCGGTGATCTCCACGGATGAAATATTGCAATTTACCATCGCGCACACTGCGAAAAGTAATCGAACTGTCCGTTAGCTGCAGTTTCTTGCCAGCGAAGGGTCGCTCAATCAATATCTTCGACAGATGGCTCGATTGTTCGAGTTGAATATAGCCGCGCAACACGTTGACATCATCAATGCTCGCTTCATCCTCGAGCCGCACCATCTTCTCAACATTAATTTGATTGTAGGCCGCGAGAGTCTCTAACTGAGCTTGCGTACGAACTCGCTGTTCGCCGAAATATGCCGGCAGTTTATTGTCGGCCATCTCGCATCCCTGAGTGGGTAAGAGATTTTTCCCTTTATTGTCCAATGCCTCGGTGATCCACAGGCTGCTTATCTGTTTATCTGGCACATAATTCTTCAGCCTCCGCCCCTCTGCCGCTAATATCAGCGCCGTGTTTTCTGCATCGAGACATATATTTTTGACCTTTAGGCCAAAGGGTCCGCCGCGCCAGGTGGGATTAAAGCTATCACCGTCGAGATTATCAAAACTGCTGAGTTGGTCGGTGCGATAGTCGCCCTGATAGTCGCTCTGATAGTCAATCTGGTCTGGCGCTTGCGGAGTTCTGAGCGGCAGTCTCTGCATAAGATTATGCGCCGCCAAATTATCCGTTAGATAGGCAACAATGTACTCATCAACGATCTGCCCAAGATTGGCAAGCAATAAGGAATTAAACACAGAATTGATAACGAGGCGATTTTTTTCCGTGGTAATGGTGGTTTTTTCTAACAGCCCCGCTAATCCCGTAAGACCTTCGTCCATCGTGAGCTTTATTTCGCGTTGCAGATCATCACGCCATTGCTGCAACGTAGACTGCAATCCGCTTTCGTCAGAAGCAAAAAATTGCGCATTGAATTTTACCCTGAGGGGAAACAAGCTGGCATTCATCCCCATATAAATAGCATCCATCTTATTGAGCCGAGGTGCGGCGTCATTCAATGCCAGTGCAAATAATCCTTCATCTAATGCCCCAACACTGTCAGGTACGAACAGTCCCGCGCTGACCAGGTGTTTAGCTCGATAGTGCTGCCAAGGGATGATGTCCATTTCACTACCGGCTTGTTTTTCTATTCTTGTGACAAATTCTTCAATCGCCCCCTGTTCAGAGATAATGAGATAATCATCGCCAACATAAAGTGCCCTGGGTCTTAACGATGCAGATTTTTGTGCTCGACATGCTGTTTCATCTTTGGCACTAAACAGCAGATACTCCCTGCCATCTTTAAAGGATTTTTTCTGTGTGTCGAACGCGGTAAGCAAATAGCGGCTTAACGCATCTCGTGGAAAATGGCCCAGCAATACATAGGTCAGAAAAGTCGTTTTCGCCTCACTGCTAGCGCCATCACCAGCACTATGCAGCGAAAAAATTCCTTGTGTGGCATTTTCTCGAATGGCAATGCCAGCGTCTGCTAATTGGTGTGGCGTACCTAAAGGCGCGCTAGGTGAAAAAAGTAGGTTGGTATCAAATGAGATCACACTTGCAAGCGTGATTGTTTTTTCCAGATTGAGGTGAGCAAGTCCCAACAACTGTTTCGACGCCAGTGCATTTTCCACTACGCCGACTTGAGCCGGAACTGTTAAATCCAAAACTTTTTGGTCCAACCAAATGAAACTGACAATAGCCAGAATAATTAATCCCCCAACGCCGCCCATTGCTTTTAACCCTAAGCTTCGGTTCGTGCGACGCTTAACAGGTTGAGCAGGTATTGCTGGTCTAGGTCGAGGACTATTTATTGGCGGTCTATTTGATGGCAATTCATGGCTAGCTTGGTGAAAAAGCGGAACGGTTTGATCATCGTCCACCACAAAAGGTTCGGTGTCTTGCTGCGTTATTTCTTCCGGAATAGATGGTATCGATGATTCTGACAAAGCAGAATCTGGTGGTTGTTCATCTTGCTCTACGGTAGTTTCAATTCCTGCACGCCGAAATGCTCGCTGATACTGCTGAGCTGTACCCAGGTTGTTAACGCGTTTTATGATGACTGTATGCGCGTTAAAAAATTGCGATACCACATCCCATTCAGGTGCCTTAATTAATTCGCTTAATGCCTTAACCGCTTGAGCCTCTGTTACCCCCTCGACTAATTGCCCCCTGAATACAATTCTAAATTCCAATGTTTTTCCTTCACTTATTGTCTATCAAAAACTGCCTATCA
>OBEQ013006212.1_pt1 | contig 22635 bp, 14 predicted proteins | sample 1670901 | NCBI WGS metagenome assembly OBEQ01 (sample SAMEA104232315, study PRJEB22302) | groundwater metagenome | biome: forest; feature: aquifer; material: groundwater | place: USA | collected 2011-08-07 | depth 5.4 m
AACAATATTCATCCAACAATATTCATCCAACAATATTCATCCAACAATATTCATCCAAAATTCAAATCAACCATCCCAAAAAATAACGTTGCAATGCAACGTCACAACCAAATCATCCCTTTTAATTCAACGATAAAAAAATGAGCGAGCACAAAGTAAAAATATCCTGGCAAAACAAAGGAACAGATTTCACCTATTCCGCATACGACCGTACCCACACATGGGAATTCGAAGGTGGGAAAACAATCCAAGCATCCGCTGCACCAGAATACATGGGGAAAATAGATTTCATAAACCCAGAAGAAGCCTTAGTGGCATCATTATCAAGTTGTCACATGATGACATTCCTTTTTGTTTGCTCAAAGAAAAAGATCATCGTTGAAACTTATGAAGACCAATCCATAGCTATTTTAGCAAAAAACTCAACCAATAAAATGGCAATTACGGAAGTATATTTACGACCAAAAATATCATTCAGAGGAGAAAATCAACCTACTCGTGAAATGATAGATTTACTACATGAAAAAGCGCATGAAGAATGTTTTATAGCCAATTCAGTCTTGACAAAAATTATTATTGAGCCAATTTATTAAAAGTCATCAGAGATACATTAACGCAAATCTGATGACTTTTTATTGATTTAGGTGAAGGTGAAATTTATAATAAGAAAAAATTATTTAATAACACCAACTAATCGAAATCCAACATAAGGAGATGGGCCTGTATATTCTTCCGAAGAATCTATTTTTAATTCATTTTGAAAACTTCCCCAAGAACCACCTTTAATTATGTTTTTGTCAGCAGTCATTTCAGCTACATTTCCGAATAAATTATAAAGACCATTTAAATTTGGAGAATAGCTATCAACAGGAGCAGAAATTAAAAAACCATCTTTTTCACCGGCCCATTGTATTTGTTGTTTTGAAATACCATCTATCATAAAGCTAGAATCAACATCTAGAATCCATCTTTCTTCAATAGGATTAAAATTGCACAAATAATCTCCTTTCGAATTAATAGTATATGGTCCAGTCCAATAATAAGTAGTTTCACCTTTTACAATATTGTAACCATGAGCTGCCAATTCCCATTCCTTGTCAGTAGGCAAATTAAATACGATTCCTTTGTAATTTCTATCTTCAAAAGATTCATATTTTTTGGTGAGCCAGTTACAGAAAGCCAGAGCATCTTCTTTAGAAATATTAACAACAGGATAATTTTTATAGTCTGAAAGTGTCGTATAATCATTGAAATATTGATTTGAATAGTCAATTTTATCTAACCATAATTCATTTTGACAAGCATACTTTTCATTTCCTTTTTCACTTAAAAAAAGATTATAAAATTCATTGGTAATTTCGTATTTACTTATGAATAAATTTTCATTCCCATTTTGTGTAATGAACAAATCTTCAATAATTTTGGCGCTTAAAGCTAACGGTTTTGATTGTTTTAAATCCTTTACATCAACAATTTCAATAAAATATCTAAATCCAATTTTAGGACTTGGTTTTGTAAATCCTTGAAATTCATCTTTTCCATTTATTTCCAAAAAAGGCGCTCTACTTGCCCAACATCCACCTCTAGTTCTGCCTTCTTCTTGTAACATTTCAGCAACATTTCCACTCATGTTATAGATGCCGAAATTATTAGGCCAATACGATTTTGAGGGAGCAATTATGTCACAGTTATTGCTTAGATTCCCAGGAGAACTTATGAAACTTTCAGTATCTCTTACATAATTTGCTTGAATAGAACCTTTGAATTTTTTATCAGTTCTTCTCATTTCTGTTCCTTCCCAAGGAAAAATAGCAGTTGAATTTCCAGCTCTAGCAGCACATTGCCATTCTTCATCTGTTGGGAGTCGAACAATTAGTTTTTGAATATTGGATTTAGGATTAACATTGTTCACTTTATTTAAAGTTTCTTCTAGCCATTTACAATATTCCAACGCTTGAATTTTAGTAATACCAACAACTGGATAATTTCTAAAAGCAGGATGCCTTAAATAATATTCAACATATTTTTGATTATTCCCCATAGACATATTCCATACATTGGTATCAGGTGTCATTTGTTTTACATACTCTTCTCCTTTTGTTTTTGAAACGGATGATAAGAATTCTAAATAGTTAAAATTGGTAACTTCCGTTTGAGAAGCAAATAAAAAATCACCTTTAACAGCGACACAATTAGGAATGCTGAAATTTGATTTAGGTGATTGAGCCAAACAGATGTTTGACAAGAATAATAAAAGTATAATTTTTTTCATAATTCAAATTAGTTTTAAACTATAATTGATTTATAGATGAAAGGTTACAAAAAAAAGATGAACAAATGAGGGAATCAATTTTAAAAAGTAGACTTATTAGATTAACTTCGTATTATGAATAAAAGGATTAATCAAATAATTGAGTTTTTACAAGAAGATCCAAAAGATACTTTTTTAATTTACGCTTTAGCTTTAGAATATTCTAAAAGCGACACTCCTTATTTAGCAGTTCAAACTTTTAAAAAACTAATTGACTTACATCCAGAATATATCGCTACATATTATCAATTAGGAAAATTGTATGAATCGTTAGGAGAAAAAAAACAAGCCACAGAAATTTATCTGAAAGGAATGGAATTAGCAAAAAATGACGTTAATAAAAAAACGTATTTAGAATTAAAAGATGCGTATAATTTATTATTAGATATTGATTAAGATGAAATTTAGAAATAAATTGTCTAATGTCTTTCGTCTAAAAATCTAATGTCTAAATTTGTTAAAATTTTTAAAATGAAATACCTAATTATCGGTTTAGGAAATCCGGGTGATAAATACGAAGAAACGAGACATAATATAGGTTTCAAGGTCTTAGATTTATTTGCACGTCAATTGGATGGAAAATTTGCAGTCAATAAACATGCTGAAGTAGCCGAAGTGAAATTCAAAGGCAGAACAATTATATTAATTAAGCCAACAACATTCATGAATCTTTCGGGGAAAGCTGTTAATTATTGGATGCAAGCTGAAAAAATACCTGTAGAAAATATTTTAGTGATTGCAGATGACATAGCATTGCCATTTGGTAAATTGCGAATGAAAGGCAAAGGAAGTGACGGAGGACACAACGGATTAAAAGATATTCAGGCAGTTTTAAAAACAGTTGAATATCCAAGGTTAAGATTTGGTGTTGGAAATGATTTCCATCCCGGACAACAAGCAGATTACGTTTTAAGTGAATGGGACAAACCAGAAAAACCATTATTACAAGAAAGGATTGAAGTGTGTGCCGAATTCATCAAAAGTTTCACAACAATTGGAATTGGAATGACAATGACACATTGGAATAATAAATGAAAAAAAACACCCGTAGGGGCATAATATTTTATGCCCTAACAATATGCATCAAACAATATGCATCAAACAAATTTCATCAAAACAAACCGATTCAAAAAAACAAATCAAACAAATGGGAAAAATAATAGCAATTGATTTCGGATTAAAAAGAACAGGATTAGCCATTACCGATGAAAATAAAATAATCGCAAGTGGTTTAACAACAGTAGATTCCAAAGAATTAATGAATTTTTTAATTCAAATCACAACAAAAGAGAAGATAGAAACCATCGTTTTAGGAGAGCCAAAAAGATTAAATAACGAACCGAGCCATATTACAGCAAATGTACATTTATTAAAAGAAGCATTAGAAAAACAATTTCCGATCATACCAATTGTATTAGTAGATGAAAGATTCACATCAAAAATGGCCTTTCAATCAATGATTGACAATGGCATGAGTAAAAAACAAAGACAAAATAAAGGGTTAATTGATGAAATCAGTGCAACCATTATTTTGCAATCATATATGCAGACCCTGTAGAGACGTTGCACTGCAACGTCTCCACCAACCAACCATTCCACCAACCATGTCCACCAGCAATCCGACCATATCCTCCCCAATATAATCATCAAAATCAATCCTTACAGCCTCAAAAATTCCACATTTTTCAAAAACTAATAGCACATTCCAAGTAATGTATTATTTTTGCATAACAATAAAAATAAAATGATATTACCAATAGTAGCATACGGAGATCCAGTTTTAAAAAAGCACGCTGGAGAAATTACAAATGAATATCCAGAATTGAAGGCATTGATAGCGAATATGTTCGAAACAATGTATGAAGCACTAGGAGTTGGTTTGGCTGCTCCACAAATTGGAAAAGATATTCGTTTATTTATAACAGATGGAGCACCTTTTGCAGAAGAAGATGAGGATGAAGAGGGGAATCCAATAGAGCCAGATCCAAGAGCAATAGGTATTGAAAATTTCAAGCAAGTATTTATCAATCCAACAATTGTAGAAGAAAGTGGCGAAGAGTGGTCATTTAGAGAAGGATGTTTATCTATTCCTAAAGTTAGAGAAGATGTTTTTCGAAAAGAAAAAATCAGAATAACCTATTACGATGAAAATTGGGAATTCAAAGATGAATATTATGATGGATATGCAGCAAGAATAATACAGCATGAGTACGATCATATAGAGGGGATTTTATTTACTGATCATTTATCATCGATCAAAAAGAAATTAATATCAAATAAACTTCAAAAGATTTCAAAAGGAGAAGTCAGAGTAGATTACAAAATGAAATTCCCAGTTGTTAAAAAAGGAAGAAGATAACCACATAATTTTAAAAAAATATGAGAGTAAAATTTGTAATTTTTTTGACCGTCATAGGATTTTTTTATTCATGCGGAGGTTCTGGTAATGTTAAGTCTGATAATTCGATTCAAATATTAAAGGATAAAATAAAACTGAAGGAAGAGTCCTTAGGGAAATCTCAAAATAAAGATAAGTCATTCTCTACAATTGATCACAATGAATTGATTGCTTTACTGTTAGATTTCTCAACAAAGTTTCCAAAAGATCCATACGCACCTGTTTGTTTAGATAAAATCCACATGGCATATTCAGCAATTGGATTATATTCTAAAGCGAGTGAGTATGCAGATTTATTGTTAAAGAAGTATCCTAAATACGTCAACAGAGCAATGATTTTAGAAAGTCAAGCTTCGAATTACGATATTTTTATTCAGCCTAGAGATACTTCAAAAGTGAGGTATTATAATGAAGTTTTATTGAAAGAAAATCCGAATATGTCAAAAGAGAGAAAAGAAGATATTCAAATGAAATTAAAACATTTAGATTTAAATTTAGAAGAATATTTAGATTTCATCATGAAGCAAGCAAATGGTAAATGAAAATGTTAACAAAATGTTAAAATAGAATAAAACCAATTTTTATTCTTATCTTTGAAGTGAAATACAAAAAAAAACTATTAAATACTTACGTACAATGAAAGCGATATTATTTTCTTTATTATTAGTTGTTTCTTCTAATACTTTGTTTGGACAAGGACCTATGGCTCTAGATAATGGAGCGAAAATTTCAGTAAATAAAGAAGTTCATGATTACGGAACCGTGAAATTTGGCGCAGATGGTTCATGCACATTTGAATTTAAAAATACAGGAAATGCACCTTTGATAATATCAAGTTGTAAAGGATCTTGTGGTTGTACAGTTCCTACTTGGCCTCACGAACCAATAGCTCCAGGAGAAACAGGAGTGATTACTGTGAAATACGATACGAAACGTCCTGGTGCAATTAACAAAAGTGTTACAATTTCTTCGAATGCTACAAATACTCCTGAACAAATAGTTCGTATAAAAGGAAATGTTTTACCAGCTCCAGAAGATGGTACACCTGTAAATAGTGCTGGTCCAGCAAATTAATTATATTTTAAAGGTGAAATGAGAATTCTTTTTATCTTTTTTGTTTTATTTAATACCGCCTTTGGGATTTCTCAAGAGGCGGTTTTTTCTATTTCAGAACCTGTATTTAAATTTCCTAAAACAAATGAGGGGGTTGTTTTAGAACATACTTTTGTGTACACTAACAAAGGAAATGTTCCACTAATTATAAATGATTTTTCTGTTGCATGTACTTGTACGAAAGTTATTTATTCGAAAGATCCTGTCTTACCTGGTAAAACTGGAACGGTAAAAATTATATTCGATACAGAAGATAAATATGATTATCAAGATAGAGAAATTTTATTAAGTGTAAATACCAAAAAGAAGATCGTAAAATTACGTTTTAAAGTTTTTGTGATTTCAAAAAGTGAATAGAATTCAAATTGTTGGAATTGAAAAAGGTAGAACTCTAGTTTTAAACAGTTTTTATTTTAAATCTTTATTGATTTTTATTAAATAAAATAATGGAATGCCTTATCTTTGTCAAATGATTTTAGAAAATATAAGTCTCAAGCCTTATAATACATTTGGAATTGAAGTGAAAGCTTCTAGTTTTGGTCGTTTTTCATCAATTCAAGAATTAGAATATTTACTAAAAGAAAATTCAAAAAGTAAATTATTAATATTAGGTGGAGGTAGTAATATACTTTTTATTAAAGATCATTTTGATGGGGTAGTTCTTTTAAATGAGATAAAAGGATTTGAAGTACTAACTGAGACAGATGAATTTGCGATTGTAAAAGTTGGATCTGGTGAGATTTGGCATGAATTTGTTTTGAAATGCATTGAAAAGGGCTTTTGTGGAGTTGAGAATTTATCATTAATCCCAGGTAGTGTTGGAGCAAGTCCAATGCAAAATATTGGGGCGTATGGTGTTGAAATAAAAGATGTATTTGAAGAATTAGAGGCTCTTCATATTGAAACTGGAGAAATTCATTCTTTTTCAAAGGAAAGGTGTGAGTTTGGTTATCGAGAAAGTGTTTTTAAAAGAAAATTAAAAGGGCAATATATTATAACGTCTGTTTGTTTTCGCTTATCTAAAAAACAAAATGTAAATACTTCTTATGGAATTATTGAGTCGGAGTTATTAAAAGAAGGGATTGTAATTCCAACTATTAAAGATGTAAGTAATGCTGTAATAGCTATTAGAAAAAGTAAATTACCTGATCCTAAAGAAATCGGAAATGCAGGTAGTTTTTTTAAAAATCCTGTTATCTCAAATTTAATCTTAGAAAATATAAAGAAGAATTATCCAGATGTCCCTAATTATCCATCGAAAAATGGTTTTGTGAAATTGGCTGCGGGATGGCTTATTGAACAGGCTGGGTGGAAAGGGAAAACGTTTGATCATTATGGTGTTCATAAATTACAGGCGCTTGTATTAGTGAATTATAAAGGAGCAACAGGACAAGAGATTTACGATTTATCAACTTCAATAATTGAGGATGTGAAATTGAAATTTGGAGTTGAGTTAGAAAGAGAAGTAAACATAATTTAAAATATTATTTATTTGATCGTTTTTTATTACTAAAAGTTTGAATAAGTCATTTATGTTTATTATTTTGTAAAATAAAATTTATTGAAAGTTAATTAATATGCTGTTAATTAATTAACTTTGCGTTTAATTTCTTTATTGTTTTAATTTGATTAAAAAAATACTATATATTATTACAATTATTATTGGGTGTTCTCAGGTTGTTTTTAGCCAGATTACCCAAGTTTATAATAATGCAGGTACTTTTACTTGGCAAGCTCCCTGTGATGTAACTTCAATTGTTGTTGAGTGTTGGGGAGCTGGTGGTTCAGGAGGAGGGGTTTCTTCTTTCCCTTTGGCTTCAAGTGGAGGTTCTGGAGGTGGCTATGTGAAAAACACCGCTTTTACAGTAATTCCGGGGACAATTTATACAATTAGAGTTGGTGCGGGTGTTACTGGTACTACTGGTGCAGGTTCGTCTGGTCAATCTTCTTGGTTTGGATCTATAACTTCAGTCTTAGCTGTTGGAGGTCTCGGAGGGGCAGTAGGCTCACCAGGAATGGCTGTGTCTTCTGGTAATATTGGATTTTCTCCTGGATTTAGTTTTTATGGAGGTAGTGGAGCAATTAATTCTACCACTACATCAAGTGGTGGTGGTGGTGGAAGTGCAGGGACAGGTTCTAATGGTTTAAGTGCTATTGGAACAGCAGGAGGAGTTGCTGTAACAGGTGGTTCTGTTGGAGGAGTTGGAAGATCTACAAATAATAATGGTGGAGCAGGTGCTGTTCTTGGTGGCGGTGGCGGTGGTGCTAGAGGGACGACAGCTACTAAAATTGGCGGTATAGGAGGAAAAGGGAAAGTTCAAATCACGTACACAACTTCTCAAGTTGTTTATTGTTCTCCTACTTTTACTACTGCTGTTAATCCAATAACGAATGTAACTTTTGCGGGAATTAATAATACTACTTCTGGAACTGTTGGTGGAACTCCGGCTTCTGAAAAATTTTGTATGACTGGTACAGTTGTTAAGGGGAGTGTGAATACAATTTCTGTTTCTGGTAATACGAATGGAAATTTTACTGATTATATTAAAGTATTTTTTGATTGGAATCAAGACGGAGATTTTATTGATGCAGATGAAGTTTATACTGTTGGAACGATTGTTAATTGCGCAAGTTGTAATATCTCAACATCGATTACGATACCTTGTTCAGCTGCTGTTGGAACTACCAGGATGCGTGTAATAAAAAGAAAATCGGGGTATTCTACTTCTGCATGTCAGACTGGTGCTGGTTCGGGGCAAGCGGAAGAATATTATTTAACGATTACTGCTCCGCCTAGTTCAACTCCAACTTCACAACCAACTTCTTTGGTTTTATCTTCAATCACAGGAACTCAAATATCTGGATCGTTTACTGATGCTTTATCTAATCCTTCCAATTATTTGGTGGTGCGGACAACTTCCGCTTCTGCTCCAAGTCCATCTCCAGTTGATGGGACTTCTTATACTGTGGGTTCGATTCTTGGTGGAGGTGTTGTCGTTTCTGTTAATGAAACTACATCTTTTACTGCTACAGGTTTAACTTCAAATACACAATATTGGTTTTGGGTTTATTCTTTTAATAATTCTTGTTTACCTTATTATTTAACTTTGTCTCCTTTAACATCAACTGCCACTACTGCTTCCATTTCAAATTGGATTGGTATTGGTGTTATTGGTGGTACAGGTGGTTCTAATTTTAACTTGGGGTCTAATTGGGATACAGGATCTGTTCCAGGTCCATTCGATAATGCAATTGTAACAACAAATGATGTTGTAAGTTCTACAATTGTTTTAACAAGTAATATTACAATTGGTTCCTTAACCATTTTAAATAATGTTACTACTGCAAGTGTAACTTTGTCTCTCGATGCTTCTACTTTTGTTTTGACTGTTAATGGGAGTTTAAATGCTTCTGTTAAAAGTGGTGCTGTAGCAACTACAAATGTTTCTTTGAGAGTTGGTAATAGTCCTGGAAATATAACTGTTGGTGGATTAGCTACTTTTGGCGATAATACAAATTTAATTTCTAAAATAACAATTACTGGGTCAGCTGGAGGTACAACTACTGGAACTTTTACATTTAAAGATGATGTGATTTTTAATCCAGCATTTTTAGCTGTTGCTGGGTTTATTGGTTCTTTTATTTGGGATAAAAATGGAAGTCAAACAATCTACACGAATTCTACAAATGATGTTTCATTAAGAGGTGCTTGCCAAATTGGGAATGTGAATAGTCCTACCGTTACTATTTCATCGAATTTTTCCAAAAGTATTTTAATAAACAAAACGACTACGGCAAATCTTACCGTGAAAGCAGGAAGTACACTAGATTTAGGTACACGAAAATGGAATAAAACTACTTCTTCGGCGGGAGCTGTGGTTCTTGAAGCAGGTGCTTCTTTATTGTTAGGTGCAACGTCGGGTGGACAATCTGGTAGTAATTTTCCTTCTAATTTTACTGGTGCGCCTATTTTAAGTTCTTCTAGTATTGTTAATTATTATGCTACATCAACTCAAGATATTTATCCTGTTGTTTCTCCAGGTTATGGTAATTTAACGTGTACAGGAAATGCAAATAAAAGATTATTGTCAACTATTTATGTGCAAGGAGATTTTTTAATAAATACCACTTCTACAGCAATTTCTTCTGCTGCATTGACTCATTATGTTGGGGGAGATTGGATAAATAATGGAATTTTTACTGCTTCTACTAGTACTGTCGAATTTAACGGATCTTCAATTCAAACTATTGATGGTTCTTCGCTAACAATCTTCAATAATTTAAAAAATAATAATTCTAGTACTGGATTAATCTTAAATAAAAACACTCAAATTATTGGTACGTTGACAATGCAAGGATCGGCAGCTAATATTGATTTAAATGGGTTTACTATTGATTTATCATCTACTGGAACTTTAACTGGTGAAACAAATTCAAATCGAATATTTGGTAGTTCAGGAGTAATTACAACCACTAGAGATTTAAACAATATTTCATCTTTAAATGTCGGAGGTTTAGGTGCTGTTATTACAACTACATCAAATATGGGGTCTACAATTATAAGTAGAGGGCATACACCTCAAAATGGCACAGGGTTAGATAATACATCTTTGGCTAGATATTATATTATTACGCCAACTAATGATGTGAGTTTAAATGCTACTTTGGTTTTTAATTATTTTGATAATGAATTGACTACTGGAATGATGACGAATGAAAGTAATTTCGATTTGTTTAAATCTGAAGATGGAGGAGTGAATTGGACTGATGAATTTGGATCTGTAAACACTGGAAGTAATTATATCTCATTAAACTTTATTAATGCATTTTCACATTGGACTGTTTCCGTTCGAAATGGCATTGTTTTACCTATCGAATTGATTTCTTTTGAGGGAAAAAAAGGAAATAGAGAAAATTGTATAACATGGTCTACTGCTTCTGAATTGAATAATTCTTATTTTACTGTTGAAAAAAGCGTAGATGGGAAATATTTTGAATCTATAATTCATGTCAATGGTGCTGGGAATTCGACTGAATATAGATCCTATTCTGCGATTGATAAAAATTTCGAATTAGGTATGAATTATTACCGTTTAAAACAAACTGATTTTAATGGGGATAATACATATTCTGACGTTATTTTAATTGATAATACATTGGTTTCAAAGAAAATATCCAAAATAATAAATCTTCACGGTCAAGAAGTAGATGAGAATTTTAAAGGTGTTGTTATAATTGTTTACTCCGATAATTCAATTTTAAAAACTGTTCAATAGGTTTATTTGTTAATTATTACAATATAAACTTTCATTATCATTCCTCTTCACTAATTATGGTTATGTAGATTAATAAAGTTAAATTTTTTATCTATTAATTTATGCTTAATTAATTTTAATCACTAATAAATTGATGTAATTCAATGTTTTTAACTTAATTTACCGTATCCTTTCTTTTGATTATCAAATCGATGTTTTCAATGAGTATTTAAGCTTATTTCGATTCTTATTATTTAGTTATTTACTTTTAATCGATTAAATATATATGTTAATCGATTAAATATTGTCGTTTATATTTTAAACTTAATGCGTTTAGTATTTTTGTTGCAATACTTAGTATAAATTTATAACAGAATTATTAAAATATGTTTTTTTTAATTCTTGATTTACTACTACTACTATATTATAACTATGATGTACTCCAACATTTGTTTAAAAACGAATTCTGTAAAATTTTATACGTTAATTTTTACTTTTTTCTTTCTTCTGTCTAATTTCACATTGAATTGTCAAGTTTCGAGTTTGTATACTTTCTCTACTTCAGCTGGAACTTACACAGCTATAACTGGAGGAACTCAATCTCATAATTCTTCTTTTGATGATGCAATCGTAAATGTAACGATACCATCTTTTAATTTTAATGGTTCGAATTATACAGCAATTAATATTTCATCCAATGGATTTATAACTTTTGGTGCAACAGCTCCTTCATCAAGTGGTTCAACGACAGGTTATACACCTATTTCTGCGACTACTGGATATTCAGGTGCAATTTCAGCTTTTGGGTATGATTTGAATTATGCAGGTGCTGGTTCTCCAGAAGTTAGATATCAAACAGTTGGAAGTGAATTTATTGTTCAATGGCAAGATGCTAGACGTTATAATGTTACAAGTGAAAGAATTAGTTTTCAAATTAGGTTAAATACTTCTACAAATTCTATCTCAGTTGTTTATGGAGGAACAATTACCCCTATGTCAGGAACGAGTTTACAGGTAGGTCTCAGAGGTGCTGCTAATACCGATTTTAATAATAGAACTATTTCAAGTGGAGATTGGTCAGGTACGACTGCTGGTACTTTAAATACTAGTTCATGTGTTTTTAATTCAACAGGTTCAAATAAACCAACTGCTGGACGAACATTTACTTGGGATAAAATAGGTGCTACAACTTTATATGATACTCCTTTTACAGCAGGTACAATGATTGCTTTTAATAATGCTGTTTTAAATACCTCCACGCCTATATTTACTCTTTCTTCTAATGCAACATCAGATCGTTTTTTAATAGAATTAAATACGAAACCTGATTTCACAGGAACTTCTTACACTCAAACTTTTACGGGGAGTTACACTGCATCTACAAAATATGACTTAACTTGTAATAGTTTATCGACGTCATTGCCAACTTCAGTTGCTTCTTATTTTGTTCGAGCTAAATCATCTTCGGATGGAGGATCAACTTGGGGGGCATACACTTCTGTAACTTGGGTTTTTAGTAGATCTACTTCTACAATTGGATTTCATTATACAACTTCTTCTCAATTTGATGCTGGAACTTTGGTATCTACTAATTATGGAAATTTTATCGTTTCGAATAATAATGGGACTACTTCTGTTGCAGATGATGATTATATGGTCGTGAATCAAGGTACTAATACCAGTACATTGACTGCGAATGATGATCATTATTTAACTGAGGGGACATCCAATTTTGGTGGTGGATCTTATGATTATTTAACGCTCGGTAGTTATTATAGTGGATCTCAAAAAACAGATTATGTTGGATTTCGATTTCAAAATTATGTCTTACCACAAGGATGTACAGTTCAAAGTGCTTATTTAAATGCTTATGTAAGTGATACAGGGGTAGAGCCAGCTCCAAATGTGACAAATAATTTATATTTAAAAGTAAGAGCAGTTGCTGCTGATAATTGTAGCGCATGGGCTAATTCAACAAATGTTACGACTGGCGATCCTAAAAATAGAACTCGTTCAGCTTCTTCTTTGGATTGGGATGTGTCTACAGCTTGGACGGATTTGCAATTAATTACTTCTCCCGATATTTCAACTGTTCTTCAGGATGTTATGAGTAGAGCTGGTTATGTTTCAGGTAATTCAATTGGATTAATTTTGGATTATGATGGAGCTGCTGTAACCTCTGCTAATAGACATAGATATTTTTCGACACCTTATAGAAGTTCAGCTTACAAGGCTTATTTAACAACCACTTTTACTAATTTCACGAATAATGTTCAATTTACAAATATTGCTTTAGGAAATATTGCGGGAGCTTCTGCTTGGGATGAATTAACTTTTGATGTTGATAAAGCTTCGTGTGGTGCGTGTGATGTTACTTTTGAGGTAAGAAAAACAAGTGATAATTCTTTAATTGCTTCTGGAAATACAAGTCCTATTTCTTTGGCTGGTAATACAACACCAAACGTGTATGTTGTTGCTATTATGAAAAGAAATAGTAGTCCGTTACTCCATAGTTTCACATTAACTACTAACTCAATTGTTGTATTACCTATTGATTTGATTTCATTTTCAGGGAAGAAAGAAAGAAAAGAGAATGTTTTAAAATGGGAAACATTTTCTGAAATAAACAATGATTTTTTCACGATTGAAAAATCAACAGATGGTAAAGATTTTGAAGTTGTTGGCATTGAAAATGGAGCCGGAAATTCGAATCATTATTTAAATTACACTTTAGTAGATCCTGATGTTAAAAAAACGATTAATTATTATCGTTTAAAACAAACTGATTTTAATGGAAAATTTACTTTTTCACAATTAATTTCTATTGATAATAGAGAGGGAGAAAATGAAAAATTCATTGTTAGAATAATAAACTTATTGGGTCAAGAAGTGAATGAGAATTATAAAGGTGTTGTAATAATTCAATATTCTGATAATTCTTGTCTAAAATTCATTCAAAACTAATATTGTTTTCAATTATCTTGTTGCTAGGTAGTTGTGACTTCTTTTTTGTTTTTACTTTCGAGTGTTTATACGTATTTTTAAAATTTTGAGTAGGTATAAATACGTATATTCGATACTAAATCGGTTTTGTTAATTTATTAACTGTTAATATTCATTCTGTTTCATTCGTTTAAAGTATATTTTGTAATATTAATCAACGGAAATTAGAAATTCATTTTTAATTAAGGTTAAATTTATTGCTACTACAACTATAAAACTATACTCTATGGATTGGAACTTATTTTCACATTCAATTACGTTAAGAATTAAAAATAATTTAAGTATTTTAATTTTATTCATTCTTTTTTCAAATTCAGTATTTTCTTTAACAACAAGAACTTGGATAGGTGCTTCTGGAGGAAGTTTCAATACAGCTACTAATTGGAGTCCTAATGCGGTTCCTTCTTCAGGTGATAGTTGTGTGATAATAGAAACTGGTAATATGACAATTAATTTAACTGGAAATATTACTGTTGGGGCATTGTATATAAAAGAAACTGGGAATGCAAAAGTTTTGACTTTAGATGTTGTTTCATACTTATTAACTATCAATGGTAATTTCCATACCCTTTCTTCAGGAAACAGTTCTACTTTTATTTATATTGATTTAGGTTCTTCAATTGGAGGTATTTCTGTTGGTCGTCATGCTTTTATTAATGATGGAGGGGTGAGTGATAATTATGTTATTTCTGATGCTACTTCTCCTGGAATATTTAAGTTTTTGGGTAACTTAACCGTTGGTTCTTATGGAAGAACTAGTGCGACATTAGAGCCAAATATAACTTTTGATGGAGTAGGTGCGCAAAGTGTTGTATTAAATAATATTGGGAATCCATATTATTTTTTAGCTGAAAATTTAAATATTGGAGGTACAAATAGTCCGACAGTTACACTTTCTGGAGCTGGTGCAATTTCAGCATTTGGATGTTATGATGGATATATCAGTATTAATGGATCCTCTATATTTGATATTACTACCAAAACAATAAATAGAATAGCTTCTTCTGGTGGTGTATTTTCAATAGCTTCAGGTGCTACTTTGAAAATCGGAGGAACAAATGTTTTTCCCTCTGCTTATGGTACTTACTCCTTAAATGCGGCGAGTAATACGTATTATTACGGAACAACTCAAGTGATTACTCCATTAACTTATGGTAATCTTTATCTTTCTACGAGTGGCACTAAAACTTTTACTTCTTCAAGTACAATTAATGGAAATTTAACTACTTCAGGTACGATTACTGCAGATATTAATGCTGCTTTGGATATTAATGGGAATGTTGTTATTGGAAGTGGTACTACTGTTTTAGGAGGTTCGGTAACAAGTACAGTTGCAGGTAATTGGACAAATAGCGGTACTTTTACTCGAGAAACTTCTACTATTACGTTTGATGGAACTGGTACAAGTACTGTTTCTGCAGCATTAGAAAGCGTTACCAGTTCTGGTACTTCTTTGTTAACTGAAAGTTTTGAAAATCTTGGTGCGATTCCTTCTGGTTGGGGAGAAGAAATTGTTACAGATGGTGGAACAGATCCTGATCTTACTTTCGTATTAGCTAGTACTAATCCACTTGGGTTTGTTGCTACTGCTGGAACCTATTTTGTGAAATTTAATAGTTATACAGCTTCTACAACTGGACAAAGTAGATTGAAAAGAACTTCTAGTTTTTCAACATCTGGACTAACAAACATTGTCGTAAATTTTGATTGGACAAAAGACGATGGTTTTTCTACGAATGCTGATAAAGTAAATGTTCAATATTCTACGAATGGAACAACTTGGACAACTGCTGGATCTGATATTGTTAGATATTCAGCTGCTGGAGATGCTTGGTCAAGTCAATCTGTTACTTTACCTGTTGGAGCAGAAAATCAAGCAACGTTGTACATTGCATTTTTATTTACTTCAACTTTTGGGAATGATTGTTATTTAGACAATGTTAGTGTTACTGGAGGTTCAGTTACTGAAGCGTATGCTGGTGAAGCATTTAATATAGTAAACGTTAATAAAACTGGCGCAGGATCTGTAAGTTTAGCTTCAAAAATAATGCTTTGTTCCAGTTTAAATTTTACAAGTGGATTAATTACATCGACTCCTTCTTTTTATACTGAATTTGATGAAGATGCAACTGTGACAGGTACACCTTCGAATTCATGTCATGTAAATGGAACGGTTTTAAAAAGAACGAATACAACTGCTAAATTTACATATCCGGTTGGAAATGGTGCAGTTTATCGTTCAATTGCGACAACTCCATCTGCTACAGGAGCTACAGTTTGGACTGCTAAATACAATGGGGTAGGTCATACAGATACGGATGTTGAAACTTCACTAGAAAGTATTTTAACACAAGAATATTGGGACCTTAATCGATCTGGAGCTTCTCCTTCTAATGCGGTTTTAGAAGTTACTTGGATAGCTTCAACAGGTGTAACTGATTATACTAGACTTTCAATTGCTCATTACGATGGGACTACTGATTGGGATAAAATCACTTCCACAGCAGTTGGTTCAAATTCTTCTGGAACATTAACTTCTTCTGCAGCTGTTTCTACTTTTAGCCCGTTTACAATAGCTTATACGCCAGTAGTTCCGTTACCAATTTCTTTATTATCATTTGAAGGAAAAAATAAAGGATTGAATAATAATGAATTAACTTGGGTTACTGTAGCTGAAAAAAACAATGATTATTTTACTGTTGAAAAAAGTTTGGATGGAAAAGAATTTATAGAAGTTGGAAAGAAAACAGGTGCAGGAAATTCTATTGGTGAAATTTCATATTCTTTAATTGATTCAGACTACAAAAGAGAAATCAATTATTATAGATTGAAACAAACTGATTTTGATGGTCATTTCTCGTATTCAAATATCATTTTAATTGATAACAGTGAAGTTTCTAGATCAATAATAAAAATCATTAATTTATTGGGACAAGAAGTTGATTCTAATTATAAAGGTGCAGTAATTGTAGTTTATTCTGATAATACTGTTTTAAGAACTGTTCAACATTTGTAATTATATTAATCATTTTTTTATAGTTTGATATAGGTGTTAATACTTATTTTTAATTTTTTTTACACTTCTTTATTTTAGTGTATTTTTTAAAAAATGAATATAATTGTTCAATTATTAGATTTTATTATAGAAGAAGTTGGTAATTATTCATTAAAATAATTCGCTTAGATAATATTTGATTTTCAGTATTATTTCGACCATTTTTGTTAGTTGAATAGAACCCTTTTTTTTTGACTTAAATTCAATATTAAATAGTAAAAACAGGGTTTTATAGATGTAATGCAGTGTTTATTTAATGTTGCTTTGAATCATTAAGTTGTTAATATAAACAGTTTTAGTATTATTTTTTATCCGAAAAAATAAGCTAGTTTTAAAAAATACACATCAACTTTTTTTGGTGGTTAGTTTGAAATGATTTATCTTTATAAGATAAATTAATTTCAAACTAATTATTTATTAGTTTGAACTAATACAAGAAGGCTTTAGGATGTTGTTGAAATTTATTTTGTGTTTGCTTTTTTCATCTTCTTTTATAGTTTTATCTCAAACTGCTGTTTTTACAACTTCAAGCACATGGACAGCTCCTTGTGACGTGACGAGTGTTGAGGTAAAATGTTGGGGAGGAGGTGGATCAGGTGGTGGACATACTTCTAACACTATTAAAGGTGGTGGAGGTGGAGCTGGTGGTGCTTATGCTACTAAAATTATTACGGTAGTTCCTGGTACAACATATACAGTCACGGTTGGTGCAACTAAAGTAGGTACTACAGGCGCAGGTGCACAAGGAAATCCTTCATGGTTCAGCACTGTAGGTACTGTTTATGCTGAAGGTGGAGCAGGTGGGGCAATTCCAAATGGAGGTGCAGCTGCTGGAGGTATTGGTTCAAGTGCTAGTAGTATTGGGACAACAGTATATGCTGGGGGAAATGGAGCTGCTGGTTCTGCTACTATTGGTGGAGCAGGAGGTGGTGGAGCAGGATCGTCTGGTATTGGAGGTGATGCTTTAACTACAATTGCCGGAATAGGAACGGCATCGAACGGAGGAGATGGTGGAGCTGGCGTAATATCTATTGGTGGGGCAGGTAATGCTGGAGTAACGTATGGAGGTGGTGGAAGTGGTGCTTTTGTAAATGATAATACAAATCGTTTAGGAGGTAATGGTGCAGCTGGGTATGTAACATTGACGTACACTACTACTTTTGCAAGTTATTGTTCTCCAACATTTACTTCAGCTGTTGAACCAATTACAAATGTAACTTTTGCGGGAATAAATAATACAACCTCTGGGGTAATTGGGGGAACTCCAGAATTAGAAACATTTTGTAGTTTAGGAAGTGTTGTTGTTAATTCTTCTTATCCTATTTCTGTCTCAGGAAATACGAATGGTAATAGGACAGATTATATTCGAGTTTATATTGATTGGAACATTGATGGCGATTTTGTTGATGCAGGTGAATCTTTTAATATTGGCACAATTATTAATTTACCAAACGGTACTGTTTCTAATACTATAGTAGTACCTATAACTGCATCAATTGGCGTAACTCGTATGAGAGTTATGAATAAGCGTAGTAGTTATTCAGCGTCTGGTTGTGAAGCGGGTGCGTTTTTTGGTCAAGCTGAAGATTACATTTTAAACATTACAACACCTCTTCCTATTGAATTAACAAGTTTCAAAGGAGTTAAAAAAGATAGAATAAACGAATTAACTTGGGTTACAATGACTGAGTTGAACAATGATTTTTTTACAATCGACAGAACGATAGATGGAATAGACTTTGAAACAATTGGAAAAGTTTCAGGTTCTGGTTCGTCTTCTTCTATTAATGAGTATTCTTTAAACGACTTGGATGTGCCATCGGAGATAAATTATTACCGTTTAAAACAAACTGATTTTAATGGTGATTCAAAATATTCTGATTTTATCTCAATTGATAATAGAGTTACTTCAAAAACAATTTCTAAAATTATTAATTTACATGGACAAGAAGTGGATAGTCATTACAAAGGTGTTGTTATTATAGTTTATTCGGATAATTCTGTTTTGAGAACGGTTCAGAACTTATAAGTAAAATTGTAATCTTGATTATTTCAGCCATATTGTCGTGTTTTTTTTTGAATATTTTTTGATTTGATTTTAATTTTGTATTTTTAAAGATAAGTGTGAACAGTTTATATTGTCGTAACAAGTAAAATGATCTAAATAATGTTTTTTATCTGTTATTTATAATGATTTTTACTTGAATTTGCTATTATTTATCAAACTAGTTGTTTTAGTGATCATTTTTAACTTTTGAGTTAATATTTGTTGATTTTTAATTAGATTAAGTAAATTTTGTAGTATGAAATAGACACTTTTATCGATGTTTTTATCTCGTTTATTCTGCTGGAATAGTAGATAAATGACTTTTTTTGCTATATTAAATTTTATTTGTTAAATTTAATATAGCTCTTATTATTTTATAAAGTGATTTTTAGGACTAATGAAATTTATTTATTTGAATATTAGATTATTGATGTTGTTTAGTTTGTTGTTAATTCATAATAACAGCTTTGGGCAAAGTGCTTCTAATTACACCCCCGTTCGATCTACAGGAATAACTTTTAGTACAATTCTAGGTACAGGTACAGCGATTGCCGGTTGGAGAAATGCATCTGATGATGATAGTAGATCTGATGCGATTACAATCGGTTTTGATTTTTGGTATATTGGAACAAAATATACTACCTTATCAGTCTCAACAAATGGGTTTTTAGATTTTTCTTCTGCAACTGATGATGGTTCTTTATCTGGAGCCTTTGGTTACGATCAAACCGATTTTTATGGGACCAGTTCAACAGTATTAGCTTTAGCTCCTTTGTATGATGACTTAGAAGTTCCAACTCGTACATCAAATGGTTCTGTTGCTTATTCGTTAACGGGCTCTGCTCCAAATCGTGTATTTACTGTTGAATGGCTTGCTGGACTTCAAGGTTCTTGCGCTGATGGCACTTGTAATACCTATAATTTTCAAGTGAAAATAAATGAGTCAACAGGTGTTATAGAATATTGGTATGGTTCTATGACAGGAGATTTGGATTATGTTTGTGGGTTAAATGGCGCTACTGTTTCTGCAACCCCAACAGCTGCTCAATATTTAGACCAAACTACAGCTAATACTGCTACTTTTGGACAAGGTCAAACGACTTTAGCAACAGTACCAGCAACGAATACTAAAATTGTTTTTTCACCTCCAACGACAACAGTTCCAACTTCGTTGACTTTTTCAAACGTTTTAGGGACAGGTATGACTTTAAATTGGACAAATGCTGGAAGTAATAGAGTTGTTTCAGCTATCTATAAATCAACTGACGATGTCACCTATACGTATGATGGGACAGCATCCTCTGCGGCAACAACTTATACAGCATCAGGCTTAACTACCAATACAACTTATTATTGGAAAGTCTATTCTGTTAGTGAAGGATATGTGTCAACTGCTTTGTCTAATTCTCAAGCAACTTCTGTAGGTACGACAGTTACTTGGGATGGTGGAGCTGGAACATTAGTTTGGACTACCGCTTCAAATTGGTCTGGAGATGTTGCTCCGATAGCTACAGACCTTGTCGTTTTTAATACAGCTGGAACATTTACAATTACTTCTGTCCCGACGCTTTCTTTAGGATCTTTAACTATTTCTAATGGTACAGTTACACTTTCTGGTTCTACTACAACCTTAACACTTGGATATGGTTCTGGTACTGATTTAACAATTGCAAGTACGAAAGGTTTAACATTAAGTGGGGTAAGTATTACGCTTGCAAGTAACGCTACCGCAGATATTAGTGGAACATTTACTGTTACCACAGGAACATTTAACACAGATGGAACTTCCGTTGTTTCTACTGTTGCAACAACAGGATCTATTTCTTGTGCAGGTACTGTAACATGTACATCAACCGCAAAACTTATTTTTGAAGGAAGTTCGTCTTATACTCATAACAAAAATGGAGGAACAATTCCAACAGCTGATTGGAATGGTGCTACAAATACAGCAACGTCAACTTGTACGGTATCTGGAATGACATCGACGAAGCCAGGAGGATTGGTGACAACTTCTAATACTTTTTATCATTTTACATGGAATTGTTCTGGACAGACGGCGCACTTGATATCTTCAGGTGTTGGAAGTATAGCTGCTAGTGGAGAAAACTTTACTTGTTTAGGAAATTTTACATTGAGTAATTCGAACGGTTATACCATTGCTTTTTCTGATGTTAGTGCAGGTTCTTTAAGTACTTTTACTTGTGGTGGAAATATGGAAACTTCTTCAGCTTCTGGTATTTTTCGAATGAATTATTGGTCTACACCTGTTACAGCAAATATAACTGGAGATTTAAATGTTAGTAATATGACATTTTATGGGCATGACTATACATCAGGAGCTACCACTGCAATTAATGTAACAGGAAATTTAAATTTATCAAGTGGAACTTTTTATACCGCTGGAAGCACATATTCTGGTACAACTTTGACAGTTTCTGGTAATTTAAATATTACAGGAGGTACTTTTGTAGGAGCTCAAACTACTGGTACATGTACAATTAATGTAACAGGAAATTTAAATTTTTCTGGAGGACTTTTTTATGGTTCAAATAGTACTGCTGCAGCAACTATCAATATCGATGGAAGTTTAAATCTTACTGGGGGTACATTTCGAGCAGATAATTCAGCAAGTCCAGTTTATACAATTCTAGGTAATTTGTCAATCTCGAGCAATGGGTATTTAAGAACAGTAGTTTCTACTGGTGATCCTACTTTTAATATAACTGGAAATTTTACCACTTCAGGTTCAGCAATTTTTTATGGGTCGGTTGCTTCTGGTGGTAATCCTATCTTCAATATACAAGGGTCTGTAGATCTTTCAACAGGTACTATTGAAGCTTGTAATGGGTATACTAGTAATGCCTTCACTTGTACTTTTAATTTGACCGGAACAGCATCCAATAATTTAACATTAAAAACTGGTTTAACATACAATACATCTGCAGCTTGGAAATGGGATATCGCTTCAGGAAGAACAATAACTTTACTCTCCAATGTAGAGCTCGGAGGAACAGCGAGCAGTTGCTCTTTTACGAACAATGGAACATTAATCATGGGAACATATACTTTTCCAGCTCTTACTACTGCAGCTGCTTCGTTTGTAAATGCATCGGGGGCTACTTTAAAAACGGCTACTTTGACAGGTATTACTGCTTTAGGAACTGCAACTGGAGCAATATTAGTAACAGGGACAAGAACTTATAACGCAGCCGGAATTTATGTGTTTAATGGAACTGCAGCTCAAATAACAGGAACTTTTGCAACAACTGTTGGAAGTTTAGAATTTAATAATACAGCAGGTGTTACCTTATCTCAAGGAATTACAGTTGCCAATGGAGGAACGCATACTTTAACAGCTGGTTACCACGATTTAGCGACTTATACCTTACAAGTTGGGACTTCATCAACTTCGACTGTGACACAAACGGCAGGAGGTTTATATAGCGCAACGAA
>OBEQ011359383.1_pt1 | contig 22632 bp, 15 predicted proteins | sample 1670901 | NCBI WGS metagenome assembly OBEQ01 (sample SAMEA104232315, study PRJEB22302) | groundwater metagenome | biome: forest; feature: aquifer; material: groundwater | place: USA | collected 2011-08-07 | depth 5.4 m
GGGCGTGGCTCGCGGCGGGCAAATACAAGAGCTGGCACTGCGAGGCAGCGCCGCATGCGCCACGAGGCCCGTCGGCTCACGGTCCGTTCAACCGAATTTGCACGAACAATCTGGTGAGCTCGAACGCAACCGCAACGGGCGTGTGGCCCAAGGGCGCGGCCGCCGTGAAGGAGTTCTACGCGACCCAGAGCGCGGCAACGCCGGCGAGCTACGCGCTTTATGCGAAGACGCAGGCCGATAGCGCGAACGGAGCCAACTGGTTTTACTACGAGAAGGCACCCGATGGGACGCTGTACGCAAAAGGTGAGCTCGGCGCCACGATCTGCACCGGCTGTCATGGCGCTGCGGGCACCGACGCGGCGCACACGCCCAGCCCGGGGGGACGTGACTTCGTGTACACCCCGGTTCCGTAGGCGGTTTTTACCGTCGAGGCGCTGTGCGAGGTTTCTCGTGAGTTTAATCGCCAGATGGCGGCAGAGTGAGCGCGGCATGGAGGAAGCGGCTATTTACGGGCCCCGCGCGATCCGAGGGGTCTGATCGGGTGTCACAGATTGGCGTGCTAAGATCGCCACGTGGCAGCGCGACCAACGTCCAAGCCTGCGACGTACGCCGATCTGGAGGCGCTTCCGCCGAACCTCATCGGTGAGATCCTTCACGGGGTACTTCATGCGATGCCGCGCCCGGCATTGCGGCATGCAGCGGCCGCGACCGCGCTCGGCGAAGAGCTTGGACCGCCCTTCAAACGTGCGCGTGGCGGCCCAGGCGGGTGGATCATCCTGGACGAGCCCGAGCTGCACCTCGGAGACGATGTGCTCGTTCCCGATCTTGCGGGTTGGCGCCGCGAGCACATGCAAGAGATGCCGGACGCGCCGTTCGCAACGCTCGCACCCGACTGGGCGTGCGAGGTACAGTCTCCGTCCACGGCGGCGATCGACCGGGGTGAGAAAGTTCCCATCTATGCCCGCGAGCGCGTTCTGCACGTGTGGCTCGTCGACCCGCTCGTTCAGACGCTCGAGGTGCTGCGGCTGGACGGCGAGACGTACCGTCTCATCACCACTTGGCGCGCCGATGCAAAGGTGCGCGCGGAGCCCTTCGACGCGATTGAGCTCGATCTCTCGGTGCTCTGGGCCCGCTGAAATCGTGGTGACACGTTTCGACCTTGGGCGGCTCGCTATCGGCGATCATTCCCCCGCCGCGTGATCCGATTTCGCGACTGCATGGAGTTTTCGGGCCGCGTCACAAATAGCGCGCGCGCGTCGTGCCCAGGCCGTCGTCGCGCGAGACGCACGAACGAGCCGACGCGCGCGAAAACCGAGGGCGACGGGCGCGCGTTCTTCGCGATGCCCGATGTGCTCCCGACGACCGGGCTGACCCGAGGCGGAGTGGCCGAACGCGTCGGCCCGAACATCTTGTCCGTGCGCATTGGAATCGAATTTTGCGAGGCGAGCTTTACGCACGCGTCTCTCGGCCCGAGTGGTCGATCCTTCTCGCGAGAACGTTCGAGACGGACGTAAAACGAGGTGCCCGCTGCGGCGGAAGACTCAACGTGTCCACCATCGACCCGCGCCATCGTCGGCCACGGCTGAACGCCCGAAAAACAGCGCCGAGCGGGGGACGTGTCCCTCGAACAGGAGGAAAATCACCGATTCGTGGCCACCGCGGACGCCCGTGCGCTCTCGATGCTCTGTGCGCCCAGCGCGCTCCCGCGCGTTCGCGGCGGAGTTTGCTATGTTGTCCTTCTGGCCTCGTGTGGGTCCTTGCCAACGGGCTCGTGCCAAGTCAGTTGGCGGGGGCACCGGCCTCCGTTGCTCCTACGTCGATCTCGCCCTCCCGATTGGAGGACATCGACCGGAAGCCTTGTCGCCATCCGCACTCTCGCGCGTGAAGGGAAGTCGTGGCTCCTCTTCTTCGACGCTCAGTGGCAGGACGAGTGGATAGGCATCTACGACGGGACACCTCCGCCTCCTTGACCTCTCGAGATTGCGCGCCAGCGAGAGAGGGCGCCATGCGGTCATGGCTCCAGCGCCACGCGGCGCCGTGTCATCCATCGCTACGGACACGCAAGGTATTCAGCATTGGTAGGGCAAGCCCGATCGCCACCGCCGCGTAGACGAGCGCCGCAGGCGCACTACTGACACTGTCCATGACCGGACTAGCGGCGTGGTGACCGTCGCTGTATGAGCTCGGCATGAGCACCCGAGCCGTGATCGGCAGGTCGATGGGCGATGGCCGATGGCGTGGCGTCTGGAACCACACCGACGGCCACACCGATCAGCTCGGTCAGGCACTCATCGAGCGTGTCGCCGAGCTTCACGGAGATCTGGCCTCCGCCGTTCGGGTGATCATCGACGAGGTGCCCGACGGGTGGTCGAGCTTCTATCTGGACAACAAGGGCGAGGATGGCGGCACCTGGGCAGGAACGTGTAGCGGCGAGACGGCCACCTTCGATGGCGAGTTACCCGACGCGCACTACCTCTATCTCTTCGATCTGACGGATCGACGGCTGCGCGTGTTCGAGGTGGACGATGGTCCCCGGGTAGCGTTCACGAGCTGCGTCTTCGATGCGGATGGCCGCGCGACGCCGGAGCGCCCGCAGCCGGCGCTCGAGGGCGAGGACGACGATGACGGCGAGGCAAAGGCCGACGAGGAACCCTGCCCTTCGCCGGAGCAATTGCTCGAGGCGGCAGCAAAGGTGCTCGGCGCGCGCTCGTTCGAGGCGACGGCAGACGAAGGCACCGAGATCGTCGAGCTGTTCCTGGTCGTTCGAGCCGCGCTGGCTCCACGCTCGCGCGACGAGATCAAATTGGCGGAGCTCCGCCGCCACGGCATCGAAGCCGAAGACGGCGACGAGCTCCTGTTCCCGATCTACTACCGTCGCGACGACATCGGGCAGGCCTCCGATCAGCGCCGCACCGGCCTCACGGCGCTACTCGGCTTACCGGAAGACACCATCGCGTCGGTGCAAGACGCCCTCGCTGCAGATGTCGCCAGCTAACGTCAGCGACGGTCGCGGCGGCGAGTCAGCTCTTGGGTGTTACTAGATCACGGAGCCCCGTATTTGCCGCACTCGTGGCGTGCGATGTCCGATCATGCAAATCGCCTCAAGGCGCGGTCTGTGCTTCGTTTCCGGACATGACCCTTATTCACTCTTGCCTTGGTTGGTCCGTGCTGACCTCGCTCCCTTTCGCCGCGTTCGGGTGCTCCTCGAACCCAAGTCCTGGCAGCGCCGTCGTCAAGACGGGCGAAATTCAGATCGCGACCAGCACCGACACCTACTCGGTGGACGCGTGGTTCTACCCGCTACCCGTCGGTTCCGGCCCCCAACCGCGCCCCCCCTTCGGTAGCGCGTGCACGACGTCGACCGCTGGCGCTTGCCAAGTCGTGGAGTGCGAAAAGGCCTCTTCGTCCGGCGGGGGAAGCTCGGACAGCGCTCAGGCGCCAACTGCCGGTGAGATCGGCATTACGGGCGGCTCAATCCCCGCTGGTGGAATCAACGTAAGTGCCGGAGCGAAGGGCACGTATGCAGCACACGGATCGACATCGCTCTGGAGCGGCGGCGAACCGACCTCGGTGAAAGCAACGGGCGGCGACATCCCAGCGTTCGACCAGAGGGTCACGGCCCCATCGGTCATCACCGTGACGGCTCCAGCGTTTGCCGGAACAACCCCACTGACCATCGACCGCGCCCAAGGGCTCGTCGTGACGTGGACGGGCGGAACCGTGGGCGAAGTGCAGGTCCTCGGAACGAGCGAGGCGAAGCCGAAGGCAACCACGATCTGGTGCACCTTCCCTGCGAACGCGGGCACGGCCACCGTGCCTGCGTCCGCGTTCCGGCAAGACCACCGCGGGGGAGTTGTCCACCGGAACGGTCACTCTCAAGTAGAGTTCGACCAGTATGGAACATGATGGTGATCCCACGTGATCCCACGACGGTTGTCTTCGGTCATTGGGAGCCACGTATGCACGTATGACACCGGGGTCGCGCCGTCCCAATACCAAGGTTTAGGACCATCTTCCAATATCAAGAGCCCGCTGAAGTCGAAAGGTCGCAGGCGATTTCGACGTCCGAGCACCATCAGCGGTCCAAAACGTCGTGTCGGCCCACGAATCCTCCGGGAACTCCGACGGCGCCGCAACGATTGTCCGTGGCTCATGAACGCCGACATTGGCTCCGTGTCTCCACTCCTCATGCTGCCCTTGGGAGCCGCGTTTGGTCCCGTCGTAGGCCTCACGAGTACGCCCCGCCTTTACCGTGGCATTCAAGGTTCGGCTCGTGGCTGGGCTGGTCACGTCCGCTATCGTGATGGTGCTTGGTATTTGGAACTAGCTCGCGCGGACACCCCCGTCGCTCCGCTCGCCGCGTGGCGTCTGCCCACCGATGCCCGACCGAAGGAGGGCACGTGATCTACGACTTCGTTATCAACGAGACACGCGCACCCGTTTTGAAAATGAATGCAACGTCGAGCCTTGCGCCGAGCGCCGCGGCGTACCGCTGCAAGGTCGAAAGGAGCACGTCCTCACGTGCTTCGACGCGGCTGATCTCGCCCTGGTTCGTTCCGAGCGCCTCGGCTACCTCGCTCTGGGTCTTGTTGGCCGCCTTGCGGATGCCTGCCAGAGGGAGCGCGAGCGTGCGATGCGACGCGCGGCCGCGGCCGGTGACCTTCCAGCGTGGATCCTTCAGATCGATCTCCGGCATTTCGTCATCGTGCTTCTTCGTAGGTGCGTTGCTCATGAGGGCTTGCCTTTCTGGCGCTGATGATGCGGATGCGATCGTTTCGATCCGTCGACACGACGTAAAGCACGCGGTTCGCTCCCATGCCGATCGTGACGACGCGATCCGAATGATGCGAATCGGCGAGGTCGAGCGAAAAGGGGTTCTTCACGGCAAGAGCTGCCTCTTCGAACGAAACGCCGTGCTTCACCTCGTTCGAAGCCGCTTTTGGCGTCGTCCCACTCGAACGCGCCGAACGTCACAGTCGCCACAACGAACAACATGCGCTTCGAGATATATATTGTCAAGCGCATTCACGGGGCAGGCGTGACCATCCTCGACCATCTCGAGCCGCTCGAGAGGCGCCTCGCCGCCGCCGGATTCCCGGCGATGTCGCCCTGGTGGCGTTCGCAGGTCGAGCGCTTCTACCGCACGCCGGCGCGCGCGCTGGTTCTGCGAGTCGGTCGACGCGGTGGCAAGTCGTTCTTCGGCGACGGACGCGTGGCGTACCTCCTGCGAAAGCGGCGTAACAACGGAGCGACGCGGGTGCTCGCCCACTACAAGGCTGCCGGGCGCTAGTACATCGTTTCTTTTCCGTAGCCGCTCATTGCCCCATGAAAACGCGCCTTTCGCCTTTGCCGTGAAGGGGCTTCCAAGTCTTTCCCCTCGCTCAACCGTCGCGCGCGCGGAGCAGCTTAGGGCCTCCTCGCGAAAGAATCGTTTGAGGTCATCCCACCGGTCTCGGGACATGCCACGCGGAAGAATGGGATCCTTCTCGGCGTCATCGAAGTACGTGAGCGCCCGGAGCACGTGGTGGTAGAGATCCCCCTCTCTTACGCCGAAGCGACGCACATACGCCTCACCCGCGACCGCGAGCGTCGGTCCGGCGCGAAGAATCTCGAACAAGTCCCAAAACTCGCGGCGAATGCCGCGTCGCGAAATGGGCCGCGGACCACGTTGGGCGGCATCCGCTTGGCAGCCCGCCCGACCGTGTCTTTGGGGGGAACCGATGGGGCGTCGTCAAGGTGTTCGCGACGGTCGTCTTACCTTGCTCGCGCGGGCGGCAACTGCGAAACGCTTTGATGCCTCGAGCCAACGGAGCCGCTCGGCGGGCGTCGTTGCGCGCCACCTGCGAATCTGCCCAGCTCGTGCTCGGTCCAGGCGAAATCGGTCATCCTTCCTCCCGCCTTATCGCCTCGAGGATACGAATATCCTCGATGTCCTTCGGCCGACCTGCCCTTCGCTTCAGTTCGATGAGATCATCGATGCTCGCCACGAAAATATGTACGCCGTCGACCTCCGCTCGGAACGCGCGAGCAAATGCTTCGTCGAAGGGAAACGGCTCTTGTACGAAAAGGTCGACCTCCGTCAACGGAATCGATGGATTCCAAAGCGAGAAGACCGTAAGCCCTTTTTCCTTGATCCACTCTTGACGCTGGGTGCTGTCAGCGAACGCGCTTAGGCTCACGGGCGCTCGGGGGCGAAAGCCAAGTCGACTTAGCGCCTCGAGCGATCGCAGCGCGTTCTCTGGCTCGAGTGCAAGCACAAGATGCTCGTGCGTGCCAAACTGGAACGAGCGGGCGATCCCCATTGGACCGTTCGACACACTGATCGCGGCGCAGGCGATCGCCCGCAAGCTGACAGTCGTTTCCAATAACGAGCGGGAGTTCAAGAGGGTGTCCGGCTTGCGTATCGAAAATTGGTCGAGGTGAGGGCGCGAGGAAGGACAAGATAGCAAACTTTGGCGCGCACGCGCGGGAGCGCGCTGGGCGTACGGGCATCGAGAGCGCACGGGCGTTCGCGGCGGCCACGAATCCGCGATTTTCCTCGTGTTCGGGGGACACGTCACCCGCTCGCGCAGTTTTTCGCGCGTTCAGCCGTGGCCGGCGATGGCGCGGGTCGATGGGGGAGGCGCCCGGGCGCCCACGCACGCGAGGATGCGCGCGACGCTCGATTCTTCGGTGACGACTGCGCGCACGTTGAGTCTTCCGTCGCAGCGGGCACATCGTTTTACGTCCGTCTCGAACGTTCTCGCGAGAAGGATCGACCACTCTGGCCGAGAGATGCGCGCGTAAAGCGCGCATCCCAAAATTCGATATCCAATGCGCGACGGACAAGATGTTCGGGCCGACGCGTTTGGCCACTCCGCCTCGCGTTAGCTCGGTCGTCGGGAGCACATCGGGCATCGCGAAGAGCGCGCGCCCGTCGCCCTCGGTTTTCGCGCGCGTCGGCTCGTTTTTCGTGCGTCTCGCGCGACGACGGCGCGCAAGGGCACGCAGGCTCCGGAGGCCTGGGCACGACGCGCGCGCGCCATTTGTGACGCGGCCCGAAAACCCCATGCAGGCGTGAAGTCGGATAGCGCGGAGTGCGACTGGGCCCGAGCCCGCCTCTCCCCTTCATCGCGGCGCTTGGCTATTTCAGCCGCGCCCCCGGCTCGACGTCCGCATCCGCGGTTGCCAATTTCAAGGCTTCGCTCGGCCCCGTCGCCAGCAGCATCCCGTGGGACACCAGTCCTTTGCCGAAATCGCGCGGAGCAAGATTCGCGACGACGACGACGCGCTTGCCGACGAGCTGCTCAGGCGTGAAGGTGAGCGCGAGACCGGCCACGATCTGCCGGGGCTCGGGTTCTCCCAAATCTACGGTCAGTCGGAGCAGCTTGTCCTTCTTGGGGACTTTTTCGCACGTCTTCACCACACCGACGCGGAGATCCACCGCCGAGAACTGATCGTAGGTGATCGGACTCGGACTCGGAGTCGGACTCGGACTCGGAGTCGGACTCGGACTCGGAGTCGGAGTCGGACTCGGGACCAGCTTTTCCAGCATCGCCTTCTCCGCGTCCTTGTCGAACGTTGGAAAGAGCGGCGTCGCCTTCCCGAGCGGCGCGTCGGACGGGTCACCGAGATCGCTCGGCCAAAGATCGTTGCCTTGAGTGGTGACGATCTTCGGGAGCCCGAGCTGCGCGCGCATCTCGTCGGCTTTCTTCGGCATCACGGGCCAGATCATGACGCTCAGACGTTCGAGCACGGCGAGTAACGTCGCCAGCGTCGTCTCGAGTCGCTCCCAGTCCTTCCCCTTGATGTCGTTCCACGGCGCCGCTCGATCCACATATTGGTTCGCTGCCGCAGACACCTCCCAGGTGGCCTCGAGCGCGTGGTGCGGCGCGATGTTCTCCCAGGCCGCAGCGGCCGCGGCGAAGCCCTTCCTGCTCGCTGCCAGCAATTCTTCGTCGTGCGGCTGCCGCTTGCGGTCCGTGCGGCGCGGCTTTCCTTCCGGGAATTTCGAGCAAAGGCCGAGCGTGCGAGACAACAGATTGCCCAGGTTTTTCCCGAGATCCGCGTTGTACCGTTCGAGGAGCGCGGCGTGATCGAAGTCTCCGTCTTGCCCGAACGCGATGGCGCGGAGCAAATGATAACGCACCGCGTCCGCGCCGAGCTCGCGCGCGAGACGCAGCGGATCGACCGCGTTGCGCAGCGTCTTCGACATCTTTTGGCCGTCGACGGTGAGCCATCCGTGCACGAACACTTGCGTCGGCAGCCCCTCTTCCCCGTAGCCCGCCGCCAAGAGAAACGCTGGCCAGTACACGGTATGGAAACGCAGGATGTCCTTGCCCACCAAGTGCACCGCTCTGCCGCGCGGCGGCCAGTAGCGCGCGAGGTCTCCTTTACCGAGAACGCTGAGGTAGTTCGCGAGCGCGTCGAACCACACGTACATCACGTGCTCGGGCCGACCCGGTACGGGAATGCCCCAGGAGAAACTCGTGCGCGACACGCTGAGATCGCGGAGGCCTCCCTGGACGAAGCTGACCACTTCGTTTCTGCGCGTTGCCGGCTCGATGAAGCTCGGCCTTCGTTCGTAGAGCGACAGCAGTGGCTTTTCGTACTTCGAGAGGCGAAAGAAGTACGTTTGCTCCTTCACGCGGTCGACCGGCTTGGTCGGGTGAAGCGGGCAAATATTTCCGGGGAGAAGCTCCTTCTCCGTCTTGTACGATTCGCAGCCGACGCAGTACCAATCCTCGTAGTCGCCCTCGTACAAATCGCCGTTCTTCTCGATCGTCTTCCACATCTCCTGGACGAAGGCGACATGTCGCGGATCGGTCGTGCGAATGAAATCGTCTGCTTCGATTTCGAGCTGCGGCCACGCTGCGCGGAACGGGGCGCTCGCCTCGTCGACGAACGCCTTGGGCGACTTCCCGCGCGCTTGCGCCTCGCGTTCGATCTTGAGGCCGTGCTCGTCCGTTCCCGTGAGCATGCGAGCGTCTTCGCCGCGCACGAGGTGGTAGCGCCGCAACGCGTCGACGGCGATCGTGGTGTACGCCGACCCCAGATGCGGGACGTCGTTCACGTAGTAGATGGGCGTGGTGACGTAGAACGGAGTGGACACGCGCCCCTTGTATCAGATGGCGGCGTCGGGGGAGCGCCGCGGACGGATGGAAGATTGTTCCCCCATTCCTGGCGCACCAAAGGGCCGATCGATGGCATATCTACCTGATTTTGTGGCGGTCACAGTGTGGCCTGATGTGTGCGTTGTGCTCGGCATGAACTACTCGCGTAGTGTCCGTCCTGCTTCTTTGCGTTCCTCTCTCCGTAGTGTCTGCCGGCTGCGCGGGGGCGGCCGGACGCGGTGAATGCCAGCTCGGGCTTCACGAGCGAGGTCCGCGTGTACTTCGATTCGAAGGGCACGCGCATTTGGGAGGTTCTGCGCGAGGGAAACGCGAATTTCGGCGATCCCCCCGAGTTCACCAAGGTTTCAACGAAGGATGCCTTCAAGGTCGAAGTTACCGACCCGCTCAAGTCGTTCACGTCCGCGCAGACCTGCGACTAAATGCGCGTGCTCTCCGCCCGTGTGGGCGAGGTGCTCGTGCGCGGCAAGCGCGGAGCGCGATCGAGCGCCTGGCGCAGCGGTAACATGAAGAGGCGCTCGACGGCGATGCGCTGCTCGCGCGGCGGCGGCACATCCGGAACCGACTGCATCAGGCGGAGATCGCGGACGAGCGCCCGTTGAACGAGGGTGTCGTGCGTGACGGAGCCAACCGTTCTGCCTTGCTTTCCCACCATCCAGGACGAAATCTCGTTGGGCATCGACGCAACGAGGACGAGCTCGATCCCCGACTGACGCAGCCACGTTGCTTGGTAGATGGTCGTTTGATGGCCGAGCGACTCGTGGAACATGAAGCCGCGCCATTCGAGCGGTGCCGTCAAATCCACCACCCGTTCACCGAGCCGGAGCTCGCTGCCTTCGAGGACGATGGCGCCGCCACGAGGATCGGTGAGGTAAAATCGGTCCAGCGCATCGGGCGCGCGTTGTCGCACGAGGTCGACGAGGCGCATCGCTGCCGCAGCCGAGAGCGCGTCCTCGTCGTCGAATGCCCCTAGCAGCACGTCCGTGTCTTCGACCGTTGCCGCTCGTGCGAGCAGCTCACGCGCGCGGGCCGCCTCCTCAGGTCGCTCGATACGCGCGCGCACGTAGCGCGTCTGCTCAGGTGTGGTGAACGCGAGAAGCGCCCGGGTGCGCGACTGATTCGACAGGACCGTCACACCGAACGGAGCCGCAAAGTCGGCGAGCACGACGCCGCCTTTCTCACCCGAGCGCGTGATGCGCACGCCGTCGATCGTGACCCAGCTCTTGGGCCGCCTCGGCTTGCGCGGCCGCTGCAGCAGCCCCACCGCCGTGGCCAGCGCGATGGCCCCGACGATCAAAAGGCGTACCCACAGCGGGATCGCAGGGATCGCGAGTACGATGAGCGCAGGAAGCCCAAGCGCCGGAACGAGCGCACGCCACGTTTCGCGCTCATCCTTCGGCCTTTCGAACGCCAGCCGAACAATGTCTTGTCGTCGCGCCTTTTGCATCCGCCAGGACCTCGAAAGCAAGCGGCGAACCGCAGGAAGAAAGCGGCCGAGATTAAATAAGTAGCACCGAAGAGCCCTCTTGGCTCTTGGCCCCCAAGTAGGCTCGGCGACAGTGTGGGTAGCGTCTCCTTCCGGCCCCTAACTTCTCCACAGCTCCACAGCTTCGAGCGCCTTTCGGCAACGCGAACGGCAATGGCAACGGGAGCTTCGGGTTCATCCAACCATTGGACTCGACACACTTGCGGGACGATGTCGCACCGCCGGCTCGCATTAAGGAATGGCAGCCGGGGCAGATGTTTCGTATAAGGACGGCGCCTCGAACACGTGAACTTCTTAGCCCCAATAAGGTGATTCCATGGGTATCCGGCAGTGGGTCTTGGTGGGATCGGCGGCTCTCGTGGTCTTCGGCGTGATGAACGGCGCCTGCGGTGGCACGAGCGACAGTGGCCCCCGTGATGCTGGCCAAGATGTAACGGCGGCCGATCAAACGGCTCCGAAAGACACGGGAGCAGACACTCGCGATACGTCGGTTCCGGACTCCCCCGCGGGGTGCACGGCCGATGCTGCGCTCACGGCGTTCGCGCCTCCCGACGCTTCGCTCGCCGACGGGGCGACGAGTGTTGGCATCTGTTTCGGCTGCGTTCACTCGTCGTGTGGACCGGAGGTCCAGGATTGCGCCGACGATTGCGAGTGCAACAACGCCGTCCTTGGCGCCTTTGGCTGCGTCGCCAGCGGACAGCCACTCGCCACGTGCGCGGGCGCTTTCACGAATCTTCCGCCGTCCTCGCTGCAGGTTGGACAGGCGTTGGGTCTGTGCGTGATCGCTGGCTGCCGGCAGGCCTGCGCACCGAACCTCGACGCGAGCTTCCTCGACTCGCCCAACGACGCACCGTCCGAAGCAACCGTAGACGGCGCGGGCGGGGACTAGAGCTCGCTAGCAGGTGCTCGACAGCATCTTCGTATATCGCTGCTGCATTTCGTCGGGAGAGACATCCTCGATGTGATGTCCGATGTTCCACTCGTGGCCAAAGGGGTCGCGAATTCTTCCAGAGCGTTCGCCATAGAACTGGTCTTTTGGAGCGAACACCACTTCTGCGCCCGCCTCGACTGCTCGCCGAATGACGTCGTCGGCGTTGTCGACGTGGAGGTGTATCGTCGCTGCGGTTGCGCCGATGGTCCTTTCGGAAGCACGCAGACGAGAGTCTTGCGCGCGCAGGCGGTTTGTCAACAGACCCCGCGATCAGGGAAGGGTGAGCGCTTGCTTCAACGCCGCGACCGCGTCCTCGGGTTTGTCGACTGTGGTGAAGAGATCGAGGTCTTCGGGCGAGATGGTCCCCTTGTCCTTCATGAACTGGAGGTACGGCATGACCGCGTTTTTTACCTCGCTCCCGACGAGGACGATCGGCACCTTCTTCATCTTGTGGGTCTGCACCTCGGAGAGCGTCATGAAGAACTCCCACGCGGTGCCGACGCCGCCCGTGTAGACGACGACGCCCTTCGCGTACCTCAAGAGCGCGCGCTCGCGCGTCTCGAAGTCGCTCATCATGTACCCGTCGGTGACGAAGGGGCTGAGCGTGTCCTTGGCGTCTTTGAAGTACGTCGAGATGCCCAGGCTCTTGCCGCCGGCCTCTTTTGCGCCGCGGTTGCCCGCTTCCATGAGACCGCCGCCGCCGCCGGTGAGGATCGGAATGTGCCCCATCTCCTGCGTCCAGAGCGAAGCGAACGTGCGCGCGCTCGCGTACTCCGGCGTGCCGTCCTTGAGGCGCGAGCTCCCGAAAATGACGATGCTCCCTTTGGGAGCTGCGCGGCGTAGCAGTACTTCGCCGCAGAATGCGTCGAGCGCGACGTCGGCGGCGGTCGGGATCTCACCTGGCGCCACGAAGCGCCCCGGAGCGTGACACTTGGCTTCTGTAAGGTGAAGCGTGACCGACTTCGAACCGACCACCTCCTGCTCGTCCATTTCCGGATCGGAAACGGTGTTCGCGGGAGCACACGCAGCCGCGAGGGCGAGGACAAACGGGGCGGTCGAGGCGAGGGCAATCTTCATGGGCGAGGAGCCTCCTGGGTGTGGGCAAATCTCAGACAGGCGCATGCTTTAGCTCACCTTGTAAGATAGGCAAGGCGGTTTCAGCAATGGTGCGCCAAATTTGGTAAATCGGCCGGTATTTCGCCTGTCTTGAGGCCTCTGCGTCATCGCACGGTCGGAGGGATAACCACCGAATTGATCGGCTGAACGCCCGCGCCTGCCGGATACGCGTAGCTCACGTACTGGGTGCTGAAGCTTCCCGTCGCGCCGGAACCCCACCCCCACACCGTGAGGCCGAACGGGCTCTCGCTCTTGATCTCGTGGCGACCGTTGTCGCAGTTTCCCTGCTTCGCAAAATTGAAGCGCACCAGATCGGTGCGCGTGTACTCGTAGCGACCGCACGCATCGATCGGCTGCCAGCCCGTGAGTGGGCCCGCGCAATCGAGCGTCACGTCGCTGAATCCCTTCGGACCTTTCGCGCGCACGAGGACGAGGTTCGTCTCCGAGTACGTCGGATCGGCGAAAAAGACGTACGACTCTAGATACTCGTCGGTCGGAATGACATTGACGAACTCTGCGTCGCCGCGACCATCGTTGCCCGGATCGAATGCTTGCGCGCCCGTCATGTGCGCGGACATGTAGAAAGGATGTTGGGCGTCCTGGCTTCGCACGACGAAGGGGCCCGCCGCGTGAAACTGCACGACCATCCCCAGCTCCAGCATCGCCGGCGCGCCGGGCGGAGTCGTCGGCTCGTAGGTGAGCTGGGTGCCCGCCGCGGCGCCGACGAGCCGCCATGGCGGCGACTCCTCGCGGCCGTCGTATCGGTTGCGGTAGCGGACACCGACGTACTCGTTGCCGAGCGCGCGCACGGGGGGAATCTGCTGATGCGCCGTCTCCCCGCAACAGCCCTCGATGGCGAGGCCCGACTTGCCGCCCCATAGCCCCACGGGATGGTTCGACTGGATGATGCTTCCCGTGAGCGCCTCGTTCTGCGTGAACTGGAGCACCTGACCTCGATCGACTGTGTAGGTCGTGGGCACTCCTTTCGGTGCTGCAGCTACGCCACCGCCGCCCGCGAGCGCCGAAGCCGGATTGATGACTACCTCGGTGCCGTCCTTTTGGCCGACGATCGCGATGGATGGCTGGTCGAGTCCCTCGCCGGGGCCGAACGCGTCGACAGCAACGTAGTTGGTGTCCCAAGCGGAGGTCGGGAGAAGCAGAGTTGCGCTGGTGATCGCGCTCCGACCACCCCCGTAGGGGAGAATGTCATATGCAACGACGGGTGCGGTCGCGGTAAGGTGAAATGCCTTTCCCTTACCGGTGCCATGCGTGGCGGTGTCACGGTTGGTGATGGCGGCCGCGGTCTGTGGCGGGCAATTGGAATTGGGGACTATGCTTCCCGAGTTGCTCAAGAAGAGAATGGCAACCTGCCCTGCCGGGATCTCGCTATTCTGGATTTGAGTGTAGGTCGTCGCCGTGCCGCTGCCTGCGGGGATGTACGCGAACGTCGAGACGTTGAGTGTCGCACCGTCGTAGTCGACCGCGATCCTGACGGGCGTTGGCCACGTGTTGGCCACGAACGCTGCGAAGCACGCCCCCGCGGCAGGAAAAACGATCTCTGGATTGACGATGTAATACTCGCACCCGATGCTGCTCTTGTTGGCGATCGCGCTGTCGCAGGGCGCCACGCACCCGCCGTTGGCGCAGCCCTGCTCGGCGGGGCAGCTTTGGATGACGTCGCCGTCGCAATCGAGAACGGTGTGAAGATCGCTCGAGCATTGGGCCGTGGTGCATGTGACGGGCGTTCCTTTGCTTTTGCAGTCCGGTGGAGTGCTCGCATCGCCGGTCAAGATTGCGCCACTGTCGTCGGCAATGACGACGTCGGGACTTGCACCGGAGTCATCGACGGGAACGAAGCCGCTTTTTCCAGAGGATCCACATCCTGCGGCCAGCGCCACGAAGACCAGAGCGAGGAGAACGAGTGACATCAAAAGGCGAGTCATCGCGCGCATACTAGGGGTACGGGATGGGCGGATCGAGCCTGTTCCCCTTTGGCGGAAAGTCACGGTGGCACGGTCGTTTGCGCAGGGCTGACTGCACCGGATCGCTAGACTTTCGTCCGCGGACCGCATGCCAAACCATAGCCTGTTGCGGCCATCGGAGCCATCGGCGTGAGCGATAGCGGCCACGACGCGTTTCTATGTCGCGGACGCGGCTACTACGCTCTTCTCTTCGCTCGTGACCGATGGAACAGCGCGCCGAGCGCGAATGCCGCCAAGAGCGCTGCTGGCGACGTGCGGGATCTCTGTGCGGACCGACAACTACAGCCGGCCGGCTCCTGGCGGCTCGGTGTCGCTTCGTCGCTGCCGCCGTTGCTAGCGTCGGCGCCCGCCTTCGCGCCTGCGCCGTTGCTCCCGCCATCCCAAGTGCCACCGCCATCCGATCCCGCATCCGGCTTCGGCTTTGGCGGCGCGTACTCGAGCGCGCCAGGAGTTCCTAGCCTCGGTGTTCCCGCGAGATCAGCCCCGAAGAGACCGGCTCCTGTCCCGTCGAAAGACGCCACGTCGTCATTCACGCCAACCCCGAGGCGCGACCCAAGAGCGAAGCCCTTGCAGAAGGTATGGTCGGGGGCACTTTGATCGACGGTCGCATACGGAATGCACACTTCTTCGGGCGCCGTACGCAGCTTTCGGTGGAAGCAATGGGGACCGCGGATGGCGGTGAGCTTCGCGGTACCGTCGGTCACGCTACAGCCGAGTGCCGTGCAGTACGCCGGAGCCCTAGATGCGGAGGTACCGGCGACCGTGACTCTATAGAGAAAACACGACGGGTCGTTGGCCTTCGAACAGGCCGAAGGTGGTCCGCCGCGGACAACCGTGTCCGTGCTGTAGAGTCTGCTGTCGACACGGTCCTCGACCGCGCGCACGATCGTGTGCGATTCGGGTATCCCGCTGGTATCGAAGTAGACGTTGTGGTCGTATTCGGGACCGCCGGCAGAACCCGAAAACGCTCCCGAAGACACGAATTCGTTGCACTGAAAGTCGTGTTGTGCGTCGAACCCGTACGGGGATTCGGCGTCCACGACGGTGTTTAGGTAGACTTCCCACTTGTCGCCCTTCCAAAGGTCGAATGCGTAAGACGTAAATAGTGGTGAGTTTATGTGATAAAGAAGATTCCCAACGACCGACACGTGATCGGCGTGGTTGTTCACGTCTTGATTGGGCACCGTAGTCCCGAATGGAACGTCCAAGATGACGTTGTTTTTTACCACGACATAGTCCGCGTCGTTGTCGTTACCCATGTGGATGACCATGGCATCCCCCGCTGAACCATCGGCGCAGGCGCCATCCGTAGGTCGCCATCCCCAAGCTCGATTGTGGATGATCTGTTGTGGACGATTCACGGTCCCACCGCTCTTGATATCGACGGCGTTTTCCGCGCAGGCGTAGTCTCCCGTTTTTACGAGATGGCCTGAACCGTCCGAGTAGGCGTCGGACGTCAGGTACATATCGTTGTTTTCGACCACGAGCCCCGGCAAGCAGTTCGGGCAATTGGTGGCGACGAACGCATCGCCGTGGCAGTCGTAGATCTCGTTGTTCACGAGACGCCAGTTGAGAGCAGCTGCGACTACGGTGCACGGATCGTCGCCGGGGGCCAACCTGATGTTTTTGCGCACTACCGAGTTCTGCAGCGTGAAATCGTCCGCGTTGTCTCCGCTGTCCAAGAGCGTGACCTGCGAGGATTCGACGAGCACGCGGTCGAGAATGACATTCTTCCCCACGATGTGGACGTTCCCCGAGCCGCCCTGGGCATCCAGGGCAATGCGGTGCACGAGCCAGTGGTCCCCTTGCACGGTCAACGCGCCGATCACAGCCCGGTTTGGTCCCTGGCTCCACGGCTCGTCGTCGTTGTCGCCCGTTCGGAAGTAGCGCAAGACTTTTCGATTCGTCGAAGTGCCGCTGACGCCCACGGTCAGGCGGCCACGAGCGCTATGATCTCCTGCCTCTATGCAGATGACATTCTTTCCCCAGTCGATGGCGTTCCAGTCGCTGGTGGGGGACGTCGACGCCGTGATGACTTGCTCGCACGGTTGCGCCGTGAGGCTCGCGACATCGACATCGCACGCCGGGTTGCCTTTTCGGCACTCGTATTGGGCGACGTAGCCATTGAGGTCGGGGCCTCCCACGACGGCGGACGCAACACTGGCAATCGCAGGTTTCGATGGTTCACGCGATACTGCACACGCTGGCGCGCCGACCGCCATCGAGACGAAGAGCGAAACCGTGAGAGCAGATTGACGTGGCACTCGACGTCTCCGCCTTCGCGCGAACGCCGCTCCCAGCGCGAGCGCGCCGAACAGCGCGGCTGGGGAAGCGCGCGAGCTTCGTGCAGAGCGACAACTGCAACCGGCGGGGCCATCGTTCGAAGAAGTCGAGGTCGCGTGACTGATGCCGCCGCTGTCGTCGCTATTCGGTCGCACAGCCGCATTGTTGCCGCCGCCGTCTGCAGAGCCGCCGTCGTTCGGTCCCCCGTCTGGCGTCGGTTTCGGTGCCGAATATTCGAGCGCGCCGGCCGTCCCCGTCCGCGGCGTTCCGGCGAGATCGATGCCGAAGGTGCCATTCGTCGTTCCGTCGAACGCGGCGACGTCGTCGTTCACCCCGATCCCAGGGCGCGCTCCGAGCCCAGCCCCCTTGCAAACGCCACACTCAGGAGCGCTACGATCGACGGCCGCGTACGGAATGACAACGACCTCGCCGCCGGCGACCGTCTTCAACTTGCGCACAAACGTGTAGGGTCCGCGAACAGCCTGGACCTTCATGCCGCTATCCGTCGCAATGCATCCGAGCGACTCGCAGTAGGCGGGCGCCGACGCGGCCGACATTCCCGCCACTATGACTCGATAGAGAAACCCATTTGCCATCGTCGGCTCGACGATGTCACCAACCGAATATAACGTACTGCTGCTGCGAGTCCGAATTGAATTGTAGTAGATATTGTATTCCTCTTGACTGCCGACTCCACTAGAACCGTCTTGAGCGTCCGATTTCACTACGATATTGCACTTGATGTCAGAATTGGTGTCAGTATCGCCCGTCACCAGCCATGAATGGTTCGCACCGCCTGATGTCCTTGTTGAGTCAATAATCGTATTCAGGTAGAGCTCATCTTTGTCGCGATACTGCCATATCAAGGCATGAGTACCAAAGCTTTGATAGGTATGCATTTTCCACACGATGTTTCCGATAACACTCTGGCTGTCGAGGCGGACGGACGTATTCCAGCCAGTCGTAACCATGCCTTGCTGAGCATCGAAAAAGATATTGCTCTCGATCAGCATGTTATCTGCGCCACTATACGGTTGCGTCGTGCCGGCGCCGCCGACACTGGTAGCCAACAACCCGCCCTCATTGGATGAATCACCACTAACGCTCGAATCGCCTGGCCGGGCTCCCCATATCCGATTGTGAACAATGCGCACGGGGCGGGCGGCGTCGTCGCTGGCATCCTTGAAGTTGAGGATATATTCGACAATCGAGCAGTTGCCCTTAGGCGTAAACTGTCCGCCGCAGTCCGTATAGGCTGTTGGGTCAATATAGATGTCGTTGTTCTCGATGACTAGATTTGGAGAATTCGCTCCCTCGGACTCGTAGACCACCTTCGTGCAGTTGTACGCCTCGTTGTTCACAAGCCAATTGTCTTGGTTGTTTCCAGAGATAACAATTCCCTCGCTCTCGGACCCACCCTGCAGCGCGCAGTCGCCGATAACAGAATTCTGGACGACATTGCCGTTGGCGCCGTCGGCAATCTCTACCATTCCGCTATTTTCCATTCCCGAGTTGGTCACAAATACATGTGAGACAATGTTATTGCTCGCGCTGGTTCCGCCAACGAACAGGATAGCATTGTTATTTCTGCCGCCATTAAATGCCAATCCGTGGACAACCCAGTAACTCGCGCCAATAAAATTGAGCTGCTTGATGGTTGCCGCGCTATTGCTGGACTGTTTCCACGGGTCAACGCTGGTATCGGCGGAACGGAGAATCTTCCGCATTCCGGCTGTTCCGCTCTTGGTGATCGACCACGTGCCAATTGAGGTGTAGTCCCCGTTCTGCACGCAGATCACATTGCTGGAGTCGTTGAGTTTTGCGTTGACCGCGTCGACGCTGTCGGCTGTTGTGATGGTTTGCTGACAAGGCTGCGCCACAAGAGCCGCCACGTCCACATTGCACCTCGGCCCGCCAGCTCGACATTCGTACTGAGCGACGTAGCCGTTTTGGTCGGCGGCGTTGCTGGAAGAAGGAATGAACAACAAGATCGACAGTGGAAACATCATGGACAGCCGACGTCTCCGCCTTGTCACGAACGCCGCTCCGAGTGCCAGCGCGGCGAAAGACGCGATCGGCGGGGGGCAAGAGCTTCGTGCAGACCGACAACTACAACCGGGCGGCGCGTCGCTCGGAGAAGTGGTGGTCGCGTCGTCGCTGCCGCCGCCGTTGGCGCCGGCCCCCGCTTCCAGCCCCCCGTCGTTGCGGCCGCCGTCCGCGAAGCCTCCGCCGTCTGACCCCGCATCGGGCGTCGGTCTCGGCATCGAATACTCCAGGGCGCCGGCTGTCCCGGTCCGCGGCGTTCCCTCGAGATCGGTGCCGAAAGTGTTGTTTGTCGTTCCATCGAAGGCCGCAATGTCGTCGTTCACCCCGATCCCAGGGCGGGCCCCGACCGCAGCCCCCTTGCAGAACCCGTACTCTGCCGCGCTTTGGTCGACCGCCGCATACGGAATGCATACTTGCTCGGGCACCGTGCGAAGCTTGCGCGTGTAGCAGTACGGACCGCGTATGGCTTTGACCGTGAGGCTGCCGTCGGTCGTCGTGCAACCGAGCGCGGTGCAATAGGAAGTTGGGGTCCCCGCACTCTTTCCGGCGGCAGTCACGCGGTAGAGAAAGCAGCCGGAGTCCGACGCGCGGGTACAGCTCGACGAGCTGGCTATACGAACGACATCACCGACATTGTATGCCGTGGAAGCTGCCCGGTCTTTGAGTGACATCGAAAGATGTTTTCCGGGACTCTCGCTCGTCGACTCCGCTGTCCCGTAGAAAACGTTGGAGTCTACGACACCACCCGCGCCGAGACCGGTGAGGTCGGCTTGACCCGATTGAATGGCGACGTTCCCGCGGACGTCCAAGTTGTTGTCGGTGCCCCAGAGATAGAGCCAGCGCCGCTCCACGTCGATGAGTGTATTGAGGTAAACTTCGCTGTTCGATTTTTCGAACACGCTAATGCCCAAGCCGGTGGCGTTCTCAACTCCGAGCGGCTCGTAAATCTTCGCCTTGTAGATGATATTTCCAATGAGCGACAGGTTTGCCGTATGGTATGGATTCGAACCCGTAGTTTCGTACCAATACGATCCCAGCGCTTGGTAGCAGTCGTGGATAATATTGTCTTGGTAGCGCCATCGAATGGCCATTGGCGAGTAGAAGTTTTTGTCCGAAGTGCCCGAGAAGAACGAGGCATTGCCCTCGATCGAGTCGTCGTATCCCGATAGCGTACGGTCGGTCAGTCGCGCGTTCCAAATGCGGTTATGGACGATGCGACTGTATGAGCCGTTTCCGCTTGGGTCGCCAGCTTTCAGCTCGATATGGTCCTCGTTGCCGTGGGTCCCAGTGCCGGGCTGAAAGTTTCCTTGTCCGTCGGTCATGTAGAACCAGGTATAGATGTCGTTATTCTCGATGACCGTATCGACGTCGCTCCCTTCGGGTCCTATTTGGATGATGTTGTGTGCGTCGTGAAGCTCGCAATTCACGATACGCAACCGCCGGCTCTCCGAGATCGAGACGCCGCAACTTTCGCCGTCGCCGTTGATGATGGGGTTCTCGTGGATATACGAATTTTGAATGTGGATATCGTCAACGCTCGCCGCGCAGTTCTGACCGACGCCGCACGCGCCGCCCCAGGCGTGGCACGAATCGAATGTAATATTGGCGCAGCCGTTGGGGGATTGGAAGTCCCCCAACAGGAACGCGCTTTGGTCGTACCGGCCCGTGCTTGCGGACATCCGATGTACGACGAGATGGGACACCCCTTCGAGCACCAACTGATTGAGGATTGCTTGCTGCGCTTCGGGGAGGCGCCACGGCGGTGCGGTATCGCTCCCGGCGAGTCGAATCCAGATGGGGGCCTCCGGTGTACCCGAGCGAGTGAAGCGGAGGGGTCCAATCGAGCGGTAGTCGCCCGCTGCGAAGCAGATGCAGCGATTGGAGGGTGCGTCGAGTGCGGCCTCGATGGTGGCGCGATCGTTCGCCGGGTTGACCGTCACGTTGCACGCGGGAGCGGTGCCGATGTTCGTCTCGAACTCCGCGCAATAGCCATTGGCGTCGGGCGTCTGCCAACTCTGGCAGGGTGCGGCGGTCTGGGCTCGACTGGGCCAGAGTACCACGATCGCGATTGCGCAGAGAGCGTGGTGTACCCGTGTTCCCATTGTGCACGCTGACGCAAGCACCATGCCTTGGCACGCAAGACGCGCTCTCACGTGGTGGGCGGCACCCTTTGCGGGCCCGCGTAAGACCCAGCGGTCCCGGACGCCGCACCCGGACGCAAGCTGCGGCGTTGAAAGCCGCACCGAGTCGATCTGCTACGACACGATGCGCGCGGAGGTCACCAGCGTAGCCATGGGAACTTGCTGGGGCAGCCTATACGCGGGCACTACCTATTTCGATGATTTTTCCGTGCAAGATGTCTTGCCTTGAGTGTCGTCAGAGACGCGCGCGAGCGTGACCGAGAGCTAAGCGCCCCGAGTTCGAGTGCAGCTGCGGCTCTGCGCGCCGTGGTACTCGCCGACTTGGGTAGGCGTCCTTTAGAAAGTCGTTTCTGTGACGCGGTTTTATTCGTGACTAACGCGCGACCGGTGAGTGTTTTCGCCACTGCGCCAACTAACCAGGAGAGGTTAGCTGCGTCTGCTCATCAGAGTTGGTCGTTGATACCTATCCCGGGTCGCTTTGCATAGTCGGAAGGACAACCGTACGCCTCCGGAGCACCGGAATGTGCGCGTGCGTAAGGGATCGTGTGGGGCTCCGGCGAAGTGCGCAGTTTGCGGTAGTAGGTGTACGCGCCCCGAATCGCCTGGACCGTCATCGAGCCGTCGTCCGTCGTGCAGCCGAGTGTAGTGCAGTACTCAGGTGCGGAGCCCGCGGCCGTTCCACCTTTGGTAACAAGGTAGAGAAAATCTCCGGAAGTTCCGTTGCCTGGCGGGTTTGAGGTGGTGCGGACCACTTGGCCGGGTGCAAAGGGGGTTGAGTTGGCGCGCGTCGAGATTGTCTTGACTATGTTTGTGTTGGTTCCTTTGAAGGCAAAGGGTGTCGTGTCATAAAGCGCGTTGTTGTCGGCAACCGAACTTCCTGAAGGGCGGTCAGTCGACACGCTAGAACCTATCAACGCATTGCAGCGGATATCAAGATTCGACTGCCCGCCCCACTGGCCCATACTGCCGTTGTCGGTGTTGCCAGCGTTTGCACCGACCACGTTTATCAGCGAATTTAAATATACCTCACTCCCCGACAGGCTGTAGAAACTGATACCGGTGCTATACGGAGAAGTCCCACGTGCATGGATGTCATATAAGACATTTCCGACGATAGAATGTTGAGAAATTGTATTGTTGAATGCATGGATGCCGCCATGGCTGTCGGTGATGATATTGTTCTGGATAAGCGTGAATTTATTGTCCACATTTGTGCTGGCATTGAATCCTATCGCTGCGCCAGAGTCCGGCGTTCCGCAAAGACTCGCGGTTTGTGGGCGCGTTCCCCATAACCGGTTTTTTATTATCCTTATTGGCGCAGACGCGCTCCCGGTAGCCTTGTTCGACAACAGCCAGCCCGCCGCCGCGTCACCGTTGCCGTCGTGCATCGCGCTGGTTTAGCACTACTGCTGGATCGTCCCGGTGGTTGGCGTGAGTCGCACGGTTGGCCGCGTCGGCGATCCACGAGGGGGCGAATTCGCGCGATGGCATAGGGGACATCGCGGAAGCCAATGAGCAAGAACTCTCGCGATGGCGA
>OBEQ012409965.1_pt1 | contig 22626 bp, 27 predicted proteins | sample 1670901 | NCBI WGS metagenome assembly OBEQ01 (sample SAMEA104232315, study PRJEB22302) | groundwater metagenome | biome: forest; feature: aquifer; material: groundwater | place: USA | collected 2011-08-07 | depth 5.4 m
CGGGCCGATGCTCGTTCTAAAACATTTCGTACATCGTTAAAACCATACTTTAAAACACCTGTTAAATCGGCGTGCCCTGGTCTTGGTTTTACCACTTTTATCTCTGTTTTATCTGCTGTGTTGTTTTCTTCAACACTCATTTTATCCTGCCAGTTTGCAAAATCGTGGTTTTCCACGACTAACGCAATTGGACTCCCAAGTGTTTTTCCAAATCGCACACCAGACAAAATTTTGACCTGATCGCTTTCTATTTTTCCCCTGCCACCACGCCCGGCGTCGTGCATCCGTTTTTTAAGTTCCTGATTAATTATTGCACACGATACCGGCACGCCTGCCGGTATGCCCTCAATTATAGCTACTTCTGCGGGTCCATGAGATTCTCCTGCTGTTAAAAAACGTAACATATTATTTTTCTCTCTTTTCTAATGCATTTACTAACGCTTGTTCCATTATAGCAACTGGCGCGTCTTTTTTTGTAAATAATTTAAATTGCTCAACTGCCTGATACAAAAGCATTTTGTATCCATAAACAATCGTGCACCCAGCACTTTTTGCATCTTGGATAAGTTTTGTTTCTTTGGGAGTATAAACAATATCAAACACAACAACATTTTTGCGAAGCAGTACACTAGGTATTGCAGAGGCATTTTCTTTTGGTGTCATGCCAACAGATGTAGCATTGATAATAATATCTATTTTCTGATTTGCAGTTTCTTCTATTTCTACAAAAGAAACACCAACATGTTCTGCAAGATCTTTTGCTTTCTTTACAGTTCTATTTGTAATAACAATACTTGCTCCTTCTTTCTTTAGTCCAAACGCAATTGCCCTTGCTGCTCCTCCAGCACCAACTAACAAAATCCGTTTTCCTTTTAAAGATGTTTGTTCTTTAAGTGCTTGTACTGCTCCATCGCAATCAGTGTTATAGCCTGTGAGCTTTCCATTGTCATTAACGATTGTATTGACTGCTCCTATTTTTTTGGCAGTTTCGTCTATTTCGTCTAAATATTCCATTACTGTTACTTTATGAGGAATAGTAACGCTTATGCCACGAATATTTAATCCACGAATACCGCTAATTGCTTCTTTTACATTTGTTGCGTGAAAGGCAGCAAATGCAAAATTTAGTCCAAGACTTTGGAATCCAGCATTATGTATGTTGGGAGACAATGAATGTTCTATAGGATTGCCAATTGCCCCACATATAATTGTTTGTGCGTTTATATTCATAGATTTTGTATGATCTTTTCTGCCACATCTGTTGGTGTTTTGTTTTCTGTGTCTATTGTAACATCTGCTGCGTTTTCGTATAGTGAATATCGTTGTTGTAAAACCATTTCCATATCTTCTCTTCGTGATTTTGCATTTGTTAAAAAAGGTCTGTTTGAATCTTCTCCAATTCGTTTTAACAATGTATCTATACTTACTTGCAACCAAAAAAACTTTCCGTTCTTTTTAAGCGACGAGATGTTTTCTTTTTTTAGTACTATTCCTCCACCACAAGAAACGACACAATTATTTTTTTTTGCAGCTTCTTTTACTACTTCGGTTTCTAGATCACGAAAATAGTCCCACCCGTTTTCCCGAACTATTTGGGAAATTATTTTTCCTTCTTTCTCTGCAATTACTACATCTGTTTCTGCAAAATCTTTTTTTAACGTTGTTGCCAACAATTTTCCAACGACTGTTTTTCCTGATCCTCGCATGCCAATTAGTACAATATTCATGAATTATGATTCTCACGGATTTATTGCGGATTAACGCAGATTAACGTGAGATTTTTCCTCCTATTTTTTCCATGTCCTCAAAGAAATGAGGGTATGATTTACTAATAACTTCTGCATTTTGAATAATAGTTTCTCCATTTGCTGCAAGTCCTGCGACTGCAAAACTCATTGCCATTCTGTGATCGTTATGTGTTTTGATAGTTGCAGATTGAGGCTCTCCACCAATAATAGTTAGAGAATCAGAAGTAGTTTTAGCCTCAATTCCCATTTTACGAAGTTCCTTCGCAGTCGCTTCAATTCTGTTTGTTTCTTTGTCTTTTACATGTCTAATATTTGTAATGTGCGTTTTTCCTTTCGCAAAAGAAGCGACAATTGCTAGCGTTTGGACAATATCTGGATAATTACCCATATCTACCTCAATTGCCTTCAGTTTATCGGGTCTGATTACTGTTATCCCATTTTTCTCCATTAAGATTTTACAGCCCATTCTCTCTAGAATATTAAGAAAATGCTTATCGCCCTGTAAAGATTGATGGCTTAGTCCAAATACAGTAATTTTTCCTCCAATTGCAGCTGCGGCAAAAAAATAAGACGCAGAAGAATAATCTCCCTCAATAGTATATTCCTTTGAGTGATATGCCTGTCCTTTTTCTACAATGAATTTTTTATACTCTTCGTTTATTACGTTTACGCCAAATGCATTCATTACATCAATTGTCAGAGCAACGTATGGTTTGGATTTAAGTTCTCCCTCAATTATAATAGTAAGGGTGTCCGTTGCAAAAGGAGCAATAAGCAACAAAGAGGAAATGTATTGCGAGCTAACGTTTCCTTTAATATGTAGTGTCCCTCCAATAATTTTTCCACCTGTTATTTCGATTGGAGCACAATTATTATTTTTTAGAGACTGAGCATATATTCCGGCTTTATTTAATGCTGCAAGCAAATCTTCCATTGGTCGTTCGGTTAGTCTTTTTTCTCCGGTAAGCGTTGTTTTTCCTTTTGCAAGTGCAGCAATTCCTGCAAGCAAACGCAAAGATGTACCGGAATTGTTAAGAAAAATTGGCGTGCTGGAAGCAATAAGATTTCCACCTGATCCTTGGATTATTACGGTATTGCCTTGCTCTTGAATTTTTACCCCTAGTTGTTTTAAAGCATATATCGTTGCTTTTGTGTCATCACTTAATAAAACATTTTTTAGTTTTGACATGCCAGGAGACAAAGAAGCAATAATTATTGCTCTATGCGTTGCAGATTTAGATGGTGGTGCAGTAACAGTCCCACTTATTTTTGATTGAGAAATAGATACGTTCATACATTTTTTATATGCGCAATTAATGTTTCAAGTCCTTGTATATAACTTTTTTCTCTCTGTCCCATAATGCGTTTTACAACTATTCCATCCAAGACGTCTACTTTTCTAAACTTTTCTCGTTCCATAATGTTTGAGAGATGAACCTCAATTACAGGTAATTTGGTATCGACAAGTGCATCTCGAAGCGAATATCCATAATGTGTTAATGCTCCTGGATTAGTAAGAATTCCGTTGCTATCTGCTGATTCTTTTTGCAAAAAATCAATCAATGCGCCTTCGTGATTGGATTGAAAAAACATAAGGTCACCACCTAACTCATTTGCTTTCATTTTGAGCATGCCGTTTATTTGGTCAAGCGTTTTTGATCCATACTGTTCTTTCTCCCGGAGACCAAGCATGTTAAGATTTGGTCCATGTAAAACAAGAATTTTCATATAAGTACTTTATGTAAAGATTCTTCAATAATTTTTTTATCAATTTTGTCGACTACACGAAGATGACCAATAGATTCTAAAAGAACTAATCTGGCGTTTCCACCAAAGTTTTTTTTATCTTTTTTCATATGTTCTACTATATTTTCTTTTGTTAGACCAGATATCGTTGTTGGAAGGTTGTATTTTTGCAAAACCGATATTGCTAGTTCCATATCTTTTTTGGATAGTCCAGTAATTTTTCTACTTACTTCCATTGCATACACCATACCGATTGCAACGGCAAACCCATGGGGAATTCCAGAAATTATCTCTATGGCATGTCCTAATGAATGGCCAAAATTTACTGCTGTTCTTACATGGGTTTTTTCTAAAGGGTCTTTTTCTATAATTTTCATTTTTAGCGTAACGCAAATTTCAATTGATTTTCTTAATACATCCATATTTAGAGTTTTTACATTCGCTAAATAAGAAAAGAACTTTTTGTCAAAGGCAATTGCCATTTTAATAATTTCTGCCATACCAGATGTTATTTGAACTTTGGGTAATTTTTCAAGAGTTGTTGGATCAATAATAACAACATTTGGTTGCTTAATAACACCAACAAGATTTTTATATTCACCAATATTTACCCCTCCCTTGCCCCCAATAGATGCATCGACTTGCGCTAGTAGAGTTGTTGGAATTAACATGCAGTTTATTCCTCGGTAGAAAATTCCTGCGGCAAACGTTGCCATGTCACAAATAACTCCCCCACCCAGTCCTATAAGTGCTGTTTTCCTATCGCAATTGCTTTTAATCATAAAACTAATAAGTTTTTCAACACTTGAAAGTGTTTTGTTTTTTTCTCCAGGTTCAATTACGTATGAAATGACTGGTTTGTCGAGTTTTTCCAAAGATTTTTTTACTTCTTCTCCAAAAAGTTTATACGTGGTTGTGTCAGAAAAAATAACATAATTTGTATGACTTTTTTCATTTAAAATTTCATACAAGTTTCTAATTGCGTTATCGGCAATAACAATTTTTGTTTTTTCTTCTCTTTTAACAATATAATTTGTTATCATATTTTTTTTCACCTCGCAGGAGTCATGGCTTCGCCGGCTCAGCCTGTCACCTCCGAGGTGTCCTTGATCAGTGTATCAAATTGTTCCCAAGTTAATTGTTGCTTTGCATCTGTTTTTGCATTTTTTGGATCTGGATGTACTTCGACAACCAAACCATCAAACGCATGTTTTTGTGCTTCTTTGACAATGCGCAAAACGTTTTCTACACTGCCACCAGTATGGGATGGGTCGAATACCATAGGAAGATTAAACTTTTTTTTAATAAGCTTTGTCGTTTCGTAATCTGGAACATTTCTATATCCATATGGATTTGCATGGCCATTTGGACTAAATCCCCTGTGGCATACAATAAGATTTTTTTCGCTTATTCCCCCATGTAATACATGTTCTATAATGCCTTCCCAATGTTCTACGCTGGGCCATGGTTGGTTTTTGACCATAAGAAAGACACGTTTTTCGTTTGCGACAACCCGGGCAATTTCTTGTTGAATATAGTGGTTTTGATTTCTAGCACCAATCCAGATTAGCACTTTTCCTGATGGTGTGGCAGAAAGTATTGCCTTGATAACTTTTTCAGCGTGCAAAGGCACAATAACTTCTGTTGCGGGGTTAACTCCCGTTTTTGCAACGTCTACCATAAGAGAAATACCATCTTCCCCCAGTCCATCAAATCCAGGTTTTGTTCGTGGTTTCCACAGACTGACACGAAGAAAGTCGACGTTTCTTTTTTTTGCTTCTTGTGCCGAGCGCATTATTTGCTCTTTTGATTCTGCCGCACAGGGTCCCGCAATAATAAGTTTATTCATATTGTATATCCTCCACATTTTAGCACTCGCCTTTCCAATTCTATTCGAATACGGCTCGTGCCAAAATTGTTGGCGGATTGTGTGCTATTTATAAATTTTCCAATGTACACAAAAAACCTCCCTTTCGGGAGGTAGTGCTTTGTGTTTATTTCTTTTTCAGCACTTCACCGCCCGGCTTGGGAAGTAAAATAAAAGAAATAAAACCACTTTTTTTGCTTATTCATTGTTTTAATGCTATCAGACACTTCGTACATTGTCAACGACGTATTTAAATGCTTGTGGGTCGTTAACAACTAAGAAACTTAATATTTTTCGATCCAGTGCTACATGCGCTTTTTTTAATTTGTTTATTAATACACTATAAGAAATGTTTTGTAGCTTTGCTGCTTCTCCGATACGGGTAATCCAAATCTGGCGCATGTCTCGTTTTCGAAGCTTTCTTCCATGATATGCATAGGCATCTGCATGCAATAACGCTTCTTTTCCAACACGAACCAATCGGCTTTTTGTGCCCCTGTAGCCTTTAGTTTCGTCTAAAAGTTTATTATGTTTTCGTCTGGATACCAGACCTCGTTTAACTCTCATAGTTATTTCTTTCCTAAAATCTTTTTTACTCTTTTTGCAAATGCGCCAGTTAACTTGCCTGGTTCTGCTAATCTGCGTTGTCGTCTTCTGGACTTTTTGCGCATTAAGTGACCAGTATATTGGTGGGAAAACAGTACTTTTCCCCGTTTTGTAATTTTAAATCGTTTAAATGCTGATTTACGCGTTTTTCTCTTCATGTGTTTCGCTTTCTTCTTTCTGTTTCTTTTTCTCCGGCGACAGAATAGTAATTAAATTTTTTCCTTCAAACCTGCCTTCTCTTTCGACTTTTCCTATATTAGATAGCGCTGCAACAGTTTTTTTGGTTATTTGTTGTCCAAATTCCGGGTGCACTATTTGTCTTCCGACAAATTTTACTACTAGTCGCACTTTGTCCCCATCTTCCAAAAATCCCCTTGCACGTCTAATCATGACTTCCAGATCATGATCATTCATAAAAGGGCCAAGGCGTACTTCTTTTGTTTCCGAAACCTTGGCTTTCTTTTTTTCTTCCTTTTTCTTTTTTGCCTCCTGGTACAGGAATTTTTTAAAGTCTATTATTTTAGCAACGGGCGGTACTGCATTTGGGGCAATTTCCACCAAATCCAATCCCTGCTCCCTTGATTTCCTTAATGCTTCAAACCGATTTAGTACTCCTATTTGCTTTCCTTCAGTATCTAATACGCGAAGATTCGAAGCAAAAATGCGTTCGTTTACCCGATAAATCTGTCTAAACTGATTTTGTTTTTTAAACCTTCGTATCAATTTCTTTTTTTACTCTTTGTGTAAAATCCTCTTGGGACAGTTCAATTTGATCTTTTCCGTCCCTGGACCGCAGAGAAATAGTATTGTTTGCCATTTCTCTGTCCCCTATTATACCGCAGTAGGGAATCTTTTGTAAAGTGGCCTGCCTAATTTTGTTTTGCATGCTTTCTGAGCGGGTATCTATGTCTGCTTGAATACCTGCTTTTTTGAATGTGTTGGTTACCTTTATTGCCGCTTCCTGGTGCCTGTCTGCAATAGGAATAATCATAATTTGTACTGGAGACAGCCAAATTGGGAATGCGCCCTGGTAATGTTCTATTAAAATGCCAATAAACCGTTCTATCGACCCAACAGTTGCTATATGCAAAATTGCAGGGCGAACATTTTCGCCTTTTTCGTCGATATAATTAATATCAAAGTTTTCCGGCTGGTTATAATCTAGCTGAACGGTGGACAGTTGCCATTCCCGATCCAGGTTGTCTTTTACCATAATATCTATTTTTGGGCCATAAAATGCCGCTTCTCCAATACCAACAGAAACTTCTTTAAACAGTTTTTCTGCACTTTTTTTAAGCGCACTCTCTGCTTTTTCCCATGCAGCTCGTTCGCCCAAATATTTTCCTGGTTCTTTGGGATCGCTTGTGGAAATGCGCGCTCTGTACTGGGAAAAGCCAAACGTTTGCAAGACTTCTTTTATAAGGGTTAATACATTTTCTAATTCTTCTTCTGTTTGGTTAATTCGGATAAACGTATGCGTGTCGTCGATAGTTAATGATCTCACTCGGAATAGTCCATTAATTTCTCCACTCTTCTCGTGACGGTAAACAGTGCCATTTTCTGCTAGTCTAATAGGGAATTCTCGGTAACTTCGAGGTCGACTTAAGTAAATCTCGAAATGGTGGGGGCAATTCATGGGCTTTAGTGAATATTGCTCATCCTCTACTAATATTTGAGGAAACATAGCGTCATATTTTCCCCAGTGTTGGGACTTGTGGTATGTTTCGCTTTTGGCAATGTGTGGCGTCCACACAAATTCGTATCCTTTTTCTTTTTTCTTTCCAGTTAAAAAATCTTCGACTGCTTTTCGAAGTATTGTTCCTTTTGGTGTAAACAAGGGAAGCCCAGACCCAATAAGCTGGGAAATTAAAAATAAATCCTGTTCTTGTCCAATCTGCTGATGCGTTTTTGTTAATTTTTTCTCGTCCATGAGGTGATTGTATCAAAAGGAGAAGGCAAAGTCCAAGTAGGGTTTCAGTTGATTGGTTTTAGGGCGGCGACTTCTTTGGCTAATTTTTCTAGATCTTTTTTGTTTGCTTTATCTTCGAAATGAGGTAATAGGTTTTGGTCAATAAACTCACTAACTTCGTTAATAATTCTTTTTTCAGATAGAATGATTTTCTTCTCTAAATCTATTACGGCCTCTTTTATTTCCACTCTTATATTTTGCACATCAGATCTCATTTTTTCCATGTCCGATTTTATAACTCCCGTGTCTGCTTCGATTCCGCGTATTTTAAGATTAATCCACACAGTATCACCTCTTATATTATGAATATCTACTGTCGCCTCTTCGATTCTTTTTGTGAGTTTTTTGAGGACATCAATTACGCTGTCTTCTTTTGGAGTGGTAGTAGTTTTTTTCATGTCTATATACTTTATCACTTTGGAATGCATGGCTGTCAATAAGATAAAAAATATCAGAAGATATCAATATTAAAGTCCTAGTTCGGAGTGGATTTGTTGCATTGCGGACAAGGTTATTTGGATAAATTCTGGAAGTGGGATGCCGAGTTTTTCTTCGCACAACAAAATTGGTTCGCGCATTGCGCCTTTGGCAAACGACTTTTCTTTCAGTCGTTTTTGAATGGATTCAACAGTAAGAGAAGCAAGTTTTTTGTCTGGCAAAACAAGTGTGGCAGCAACAATAAGTCCTGTCAATTGGTCGCAACAGGTTATTCCCCAATCCATGGGAGTTGTGGGATTTACGTGGGTCATTGTGTAATTATGGGACTTAATTGCATGCGCAATGGAATCTGGAATATTTTTTTCTTTTTCAAAAAGTAAAAGCCCGTGTTGATCGGGCAAATCTTTTGTCATTTCGTAATCGGCATCGTGTAAAAGCCCCGTTATGCCCCACATATTTATTTCTTCCTCTGTTGCTTGGGGATTTAACCGAATGCAAAGTGATTTCATAGTTACCTCACACGCAAGACAATGTTTAATAAGATTGGGATTCTTAAGGTAAGTGGTTAAAATTTTATATGCTTCTTTTCTTGTCATAACATGATTTTACCATAAAATTGTTTTTCCATTAGGTGTAAAAAAAGGCAAGCTTTGTTATAATTACGTTGTGCATTTTGGATATATTAATGAACTTCGCAAAACAGAATGGGAAAAACTTGTCTCGCAAAATCCGGCAAGCGGATTTATGCAATCTTTCTTTTGGACCAGGTTTACCAATTTGCTTGCTTGGCCAACCTATAAAATTGGCGTTTTCGATAACAAAAGTCTTTTTGGTGGAGCGATAATAATCAAATTTGCAACTGATAACGGCAATAACTATTTATACATTCCAGAAGGACCGGTTCTTCCTTATGCTACGCCCGGAGCAGATAAAATTTTTGATGGTTTGATCGCCGAAATAGATAAAGTAGCTGATTTAACAGGGAACAGTTTAACTTCTCACGTAAGAATCGATCCCAAGCTTACTCAATTACCTGCTTTTTTTAAACGCTTCCAAAAAGCGCCTACTAATCCAGAGCCGTTAAGAACTTTATTAATTGATCTGTCTTTATCCAAGGACGAACTCTTAGCTAAGATGAAACCGATTCATTGTCAATAAATATCCCCCTGCTACTAACACGATAAGAATAACGATGACACCAAGAATAAGGATAAAGCTACCCTTTTGATTTAAAAGACTTTTATGTATAGGTTCATTTTTAGGACGGCTTTAACCATAGGTTTTTCTTGAGGAATTTTATCCGTTTCCATATACATACAGTATTTCAAATTTAAGAACAAATTGCAAATGCTTCCATATTTTTATAGTTGCAAATTTTCTAAATAATTGATACATTATTTTTGGACTCAAACAACCTTACGGTTTTTTAATGGCCGCTTTGGACAGATCCATAAGGGTTTAAGTCCACCAGAGCGGCCATTTGAATTTTAGGAAAATAAAAGTTCTTTAAATTTTTTGCGTTTTTTGGGTTGCTAAGGCAACCCGTTCGAAACGACAGTTTTTATAGCAAAGCCTAAGGCTGAGCGGATAACGAAAGAATTTCCTTTCCTATATTGACAAGATATACACCATATGATTTAATGTATATATGAAAAGATATCAACTATATTTAAATCCAACCTCCGTTAACGTGATTGACGAATTTGAGCAATTGGTCGATATATCTCGCTCAAAAATAATAAGAAAAATTGTTGAAATCGCATCTGAACAATTACTTACTCTGATACGGCGCAAGGAGCCTCAAGAAAAATACCTTATGGATACCCTGGCTGGCTTTATTGACCTTAAAACGAATAAGAAGCTTGACCTTGCCAGCACGGTAGACGAGGTTTATCTTAAACAAATCACGCAATGAAAGTATTTATCGATACAAGTGCTTTTATCTCGTATTTTATTAAGCAGGACACCCACCACACTGAAACTGCAACAAAATACCAACTCTATCGGCAGAAAAAAGCAACGCTTTTAACATCTGATTACGTCTTATGCGAGCTGCTTACGTGGTTTAATGCAAAATATCATAAATCGATTGTCGAAAAATTAATTATCCTACTGCAAAGAATGGAAGACGAAGGAGAAATAAACGTGCTTTATATAGATAAAGCGACTGCTAAAAAAGCACAGCACATTTTAGTAAAATTCTCCGAACACAAAATTTCCTTTACTGACGCAACCTCGTACGTTTTATATAAAGATTTTTCTTTAGATGAAGTATTTACTCTTGATAATGACTTTAAAAAAATGAGACTTAATACATCATTTTAGAAGCTTCAAAATCCCAATCTGTGGGCGTATCAGGATTCGAACCTGAGACCTTTACAATGTCAATGTAACGCTCTAACCAGCTGAGCTATGCGCCCATAGTCACTTCATTCTAACAAAAGGTATAGTTAAAATCCAGCTTCTTCTTGTAAAACTGTGCCATTTTGTTAAAATAGTGCAACGATGGCTTATACAATCAAAGACAAATTACAATTTTTATCTGAAGCAAGTAAAATTCTTTCTTCTTCGTTAGACTACAACATTACTCTTACGAGTATTGCCAATCTTATTGTCAAAAATATTGCAGACTTTTGCGCAATTGATCTTCTTTCGGATAATGGAGAGTTACGATGTGTTGTTACACGTGCTTCAAATTATGTAAATAAAAAACTCGTGTATGAAATGTTTCGTTTTTCTCCTGATCCCAAAAATAAAAATGCAACATATGATGTAGTAAAAAGCAGAAAGTCTATTCTTATTGACCGGGTTACAGAAGAATGGCTTAGGAGTTCTTCCCGATTTTTAAAAGAACGTGCATTAATAAAAAAATTAAAAATTAGTTCATTTATGTTTGTGCCTCTTAAAAGTAGGGGAAAAATTATTGGTGTCTTAACAATTGCATCCAGCGATAAAAATTTTTCTTACAACAAAAATGATGTTTTGCTTGCAGAGGAATTAGGCGTGCAAGCAGGTATTGCAGTTGATAAGGCCAGGCTTTATATGGAAACGCAGGAAGCACTGCAGGCTCGGGACGAATTTTTATCCATTGCTTCCCACGAGCTGCGAACGCCGGTTACATCGATCCTTCTACATGTGCAGGCAGTATTAAATAACATGCGAAATGATGTGCAGACAAAAGATAATAAACGCATGGTGAAAATGCTGGAAACAACCGAACAGCAAACAAGACGTCTTGCAAAACTTATTAACGATCTTTTAAATGTGTCGCTTGTTACAACAGGAAGACTTGATTTGGAAAAAGAAGAAGCAGACCTGGCGGTTATAGTAAAAGATGCATTAACACGCTTTGAAGTTCAGCTTAAAAAAGCAAAAATACCCGTAAAATTACAGGTAAAAAAATCTATTGGCTATTGGGATAAAGTGCGACTTGAACAGGTTATTTCTAATCTTATTTCTAATGCAATTAAGTATGGTCGCGGAAAACAAATTAGTATAACTGTTAAAAAAGTGGGGAACGAAGCAGTTTGCAGCATAGAAGACAAGGGTATTGGTATTAAGCCGCAATATCAAAAAATAATTTTTGAACGGTTTAAGCGGGGGGTTTTAAACAAAGATTATCGGGGGTTGGGAGTTGGGTTATATATTGCAAATCAGATTGTGCACTTGCATGGTGGCATAATTAGTATAAAAAGCAAAATAAATAGGGGTTCGACATTTACTATACGATTGCCTATTAATCAATAGAAAACTAGATTAACGCTGCAATCTCATCCCCAACCATAGAAGTTGAATGAGGATTTTTTTCGATAATATCTTTTGTGCCAATCCCTGCTTTTAATGCGGCTTCTACTGCCCTTTCTATTGCTTTTGCTTCTTTTTTTAACCCAAAACTATAGTCCAGTAACATAGCTGCAGATAGAATGGCGCCAATTGGGTTTGCAGTGTTTTGTCCGGCTGCTTTTGGGTATGACCCATGAATAGGTTCGTAAAGAGAAGTTTTTGTGCCAATCGAAGCAGATGGCACAAGGCCAATGGATCCAGTAATAACAGATGCTTCATCGGTTAAAATGTCTCCAAACATATTATCGGTAACAATAACGTCAAATGTACTAGGTCGTTTAATTATTTGCATAGATGCATTATCGACATACATAAACTCAATTGTTACATTGCTATATTGTTTTCCTAATTGCTGCACTGTTTCGCGCCACAACCTTGAAGTTTCAAGTACGTTTGCTTTGTCAACAAGGGTAACTTTAGGTCTGTCATTCTGGGGAGTATCAGCGACTCCAGAATCGATTCTGGACAAGCCAGAATGACGACGAAGAGCGAGCTTAAAGGCAAATTTTGTTACCCTTGTGATTTCTCTAGTTGTGTATTCACACGTGTCAAATGCCTGTTTGCCATTTTTACTTCTTCCCTTTTTACCAAAGTATATTCCGCCTGTTAATTCTCTAATAACGACAAAGTCTGTACCCTTAATTATTTCTTTTTTAATGGGTGATTTATCGTAATGTGATGCAAAAGGTTTTATTGGACGGACATTAGTGTATAAATCGAGTGTTCTACGAAGTTTTAACAGGGATTGTTCTGGAAGGAGTGTTATTGTTTTGTCATTGTCATATTTTGGATCCCCTATTGCACCAAAAAGAATTGCATCTGCAGATTTGCATAGCGCAACTGTTTCTTCTGGCAACGCGTTTCCTATTTTTTCTATGGCAGCACCCCCTATATAGCCATATTTGAATACAAATACGTGATTATATTTTTTACTCACTCGCATGAGTACTTTTATTGCTTGTTCTATTACTTCTGGCCCGATTCCATCACCTGGTAATACAGCAATTGTCTTTTTCATAATGCGAATATATTAGATTGAGTAATCATATTTTCTTTTTTCTTCAAAAGCTTTGATTTTTGACTTCAGACCTAGCAGGTAATCAATGTCATTATATCCCTTGATAAGACATAGTTTTTTGTAAGGATTGATGTCAAAGTTTTCAACCTCGTAGGTCTTGAGCGTACGACCTACGAGGTTTAACTTTATATTTTGGTTTTCAAGATCAATTGCTATTGTTGTTTTTGCATTTTTTTCTACAGCAGCAAAAATAAATTGTAAGAATTTTTTGCTTATCTGTACGGGAAGTAAATTGTTGTTTAATGCGTTATTTTTGAATATGTCTGCAAAGAGACTGGATACCACTGCAGTAAAGCCATAATCGGAAAGTGCCCAGGCTGCATGTTCGCGGCTGGATCCACAACCAAAATTTTTTCCGGCAACTAGTATTTTCCCTTTATACATCGAATTATTAAGGACAAATGACTTTTTTTCGGATCCATCTGTGTTGTATCGCCAGTCACGGAACAAATTTTTTCCAAACCCTATCTTGTCCGTTGCTTTTAAAAAGCGTGCAGGAATAATTTGATCTGTATCTATATTCTCCATAGGTAAAGGTATACACGTAGATTTTATTACTTTTAATGTATTTTTATTATTTTTCATCAAATTGTTATATTGTTCCATTCGCTACGCTCACTGATTGTTAAATTGTTTTAAACAATTGAGCAATTTAGCAATGAAACAATTCGCTTACATCATTTCTCGAACATCTGTTATTTTACCTGTAAGTGCCGCAGCGGCAGCAGTTAATGGACTTGCTAAAAATGTTCGTGCTCCAGGGCCCTGCCTGCCTTCAAAATTTCTATTCGACGTAGAAACACAGTATTTGCCTGCAGGAATTTTGTCTTTGTTCATGCCAAGACATGCAGAGCACCCTGGTTCTCGGAGCTCAAATCCTGCCTGCATAAATATTTTGTCTAGTCCCTCTTTTTTTGCTTGCAGTTCTACTTGTTTTGATCCGGGAATAATAAACACAGAAACGTTCTTTGCTTTTTTCTTGCCTTTGACCACTTTAGCAACAAGCCGTAAGTCTTCTATTCTGGCATTTGTGCAGCTACCCAGAAAAACATAGTCTATTGGTAATCCTATCATTTTTATACCAGGTTTAAGATGCATATATGCTAATGCTTTTTCGAATGCTTTCTTTTCGCTGTCTGTTTTTAATCTGGCTGTTGTTGGAATTTTACCTGTAATTTTAACACCCATGCCAGGATTCGTGCCATACGTTACCATTGGTTCTATATCTTTTGCATTAAAATGTAATTCTTTATCAAAGACTGCTTGTTTATCTGTACGTAGTGTCTTCCAATATTTAACGGCAGCAGTCCATTGCTTTCCTTTTGGTGCAAATTTTCTACCTTTTATATAGTCAAACGTTGTTTGGTCTGGTGCTATCATGCCACCCCCCGCACCCATTTCTATGCTCATGTTACATATGGTCATTCTGGCTTCCATAGAAAGTGAGTCTATTGTTGAACCTCCATATTCGATAAAATAGCCTGTTGCGCCGGACGAAGTTATTTTTGCAATTATGTATAAAATAATGTCTTTTGCAACAACACCCTTTTTTAATACCCCATCAATAGTTATGCGCATTGTTTTTGGCTTGTACTGCAAAATGCATTGGGTTGCTAGCACTTGTTCTACTTCGCTTGTCCCAATGCCAAACGCAATTGCACCAAAAGCGCCGTGGGTCGATGTATGACTGTCCCCACAAACAATTGTCATGCCCGGTTTTGAAATGCCAAGTTCTGGTCCAATAATATGTACTATGCCCTGGTAAGGGTGGCCAAGGCCATATAGTCTTAAACCAAAATCTTTGCAGTTTTTAGAAAGCATTTCTACCTGCTTTTTAGATAGCAAGTCTTTAATTGGCAAGTCCTGATTTTTAGTGGGAACATTGTGATCTGCTGTTGCCCACGTACGGTTTTTTCGAAACACAGGTAAATGTCTTTTTTGCAACCCGTTAAATGCCTGGGGGCTTGTTACTTCGTGGATAAGATGCGCGTCAATGTATAAAACATCTGGATGGTCTTTTTGGCGGGAGACCACATGCGATTCCCATATTTTTTCAAAAAGAGTTTTTGGGAATTGCATAAGATTAATTCTTGTTCATTAACGCGAATAAATCTTCGTCGTTTATTTCTTTTTTACTGTCTGCAACCGTCAAAAACATTTTATATGTTTCGGTTAGCTCTTTTTTGTTTACGTTATATCCTAGTCGTTTTAAGTGGTGATTAAGCGCAGACCTGCCGGATCGGGCGGTTAAAACAATAGATGACTCTACTATACCAATATCTGTGGGATCAATAATTTCGTAGTTATCACGTTTTTTCAAGACTCCATCCTGGTGAATCCCCGAAGAATGAGCAAAAGCGTTTCTTCCCACAATGGCTTTATTTGCCTGTACCGGCATGTGCATAAGACGCGAGACTAATTTAGATGCTTCCAAAATCTTTTTTGTGTTAATATTGGAGTCTGTTGGGAAATCTTTATGTGTTCGCATTGCCATAACAATTTCTTCGAGCGCTGTATTTCCTGCTCGTTCTCCAACCCCATTTAGGGTAACTTCGGCCTGACGTGCGCCGTTTAAAATGCCGGACATGGTATTTGCACAAGCCAGACCTAAATCGTTATGGCAGTGAATAGAAATTTTTGCTCTGTCTATATTTGAGACGTGATCAAATAAATACTTTATTTTTGCTCCAAAATCCCAAGGCAAGCAGTACCCGGTTGTATCGGGGATATTTACTACTGTTGCTCCTGCATTAATGACTGCCTCGACCATTTGTGCCAAAAACGCATTATCTGCTCGTCCAGCGTCTTCTGCATAAAATTCTATGTCTTCTACAAACTTTTTAGCATATTTTACTGCCTCAACTCCCTGTTCGAGGACTTTTTCTCGTGTCGAATTGAATTTGTACTTTATGTGTACGTCCGAACTTCCAATGCCAGTATGAATTCGTTTTCTTTTGGCAAATTGTAAAGATGCTGCTGCGGAATCTATGTCTTCCCTGCGTGCTCGTGTGAGTGCGCAAATAATAGGATTTTTTATTACCTTAGAAATTTCCACAACCGATTGGAAGTCGCCTGGACTAGAAATTGGAAATCCTGCCTCGATTACGTCCACTCGCAAATCTTGCAATACTTTTGCAATCTCGATTTTTTCTAGAGTATTTAACTGACATCCTGGTACTTGTTCCCCGTCCCGAAGCGTTGTATCAAAAATGTCTACTTTTTGTTTTTTCATATTGTAATTTTTGTACACCACCAGTCGTACTTTTTTTCGTTTCCATGGACAATCGAAAAGAATAATTCTTGAAGTTTTGTTGTAATTGGGCCTTTCTTTCCTGTTCCAATAGAACGATTATCTATTTTCCCGATCCACGCAACTTGTACGCCTGTTCCAGAAAAGAATGCTTCTTCGGCAGTATACAGTTCGGTTCGGTCAATAGTTCTGATTTCTGTTGGAATTCCTAAATCTTTAGCTATTTGCAAAATACATGTTCTTGTTATTCCTTCCAGGATATCGTCTGTTTGAGATGGAGTAATAAGCACGCCATTTTTTACCATGAAAAAATTTTCTGCAGATCCTTCTGCTACATGACCGTCATGGGTTAACATAATTGCTTCATCAAAGCCCAGGCGAGCAGCTTCTCCCCGTCCCAAAGAAGAATTAATATACCCACCGCAAATTTTAGCTCTGGATGGAATTGCATTGTCAGAAATTCTTCTCCACGAAGAAACCATAATAGAAAGCCCTTTATCGACAGGTAAGTATTCTCCCAGTGGGATCATATACAGTGCAAAATCAAATTTTGAATTTGCATATATATCTGGAGTAACACCATTGCCTGGTGCATAGGCATACGGTCTTAAGTATATATCGGTTGTCGGTTTATTTTTTTTGACCAAATCTATGGTAATTTGTTCCAATTCTTTTGCTGAGTATGGAACTGTAGCTCCAATAATTTTTAACGAAGTGAGCATTCGTTTATAGTGATCGTTTGTAGTAAATAACGAGAGAATTTTTTTCTCTTTATTGTAGTATCCACGAACACTATCAAATACCCCCGTGCCATACTGAACAGCATTTGTCATAATAGACAATTTTGCTTGTCCTGTTTTTACAAATTTGTTTTCGAAAAATGCGTATGGATATGTTTTGTTATTCATTTTTTTGTTGTTTTACTTTGCAAAACAAAAAAAATCTCCCTTGTTGGGAGATTATCTTGTGACTAAATAGATCTTTTCTCCCAAACAATTACCTCTCCAAAAGGAGAAGGGTAAGTGCAAGGAGTAAAGATTTATGTGTCATGTTATATGCAGTATACAAAATGCGCAGGCATTTTGTCAAGAAAAAACGACGGGGTATGGAAAAAGAAAAAAGAAAAGTGACAAGCAAAGCTTGCATGCGACTTGAAATAGTCACTCTTCTTAAATTCTTATTCCACCTGAACCGTCGTATTATTTTTTCACGCACGTCAGCGTGGATGTAGCTTGGAAAACCAAAGACTTACTATCTTCGAGATCCTCTATTAGCCTCTCTCCATACTCTTTGACCTTCAGATGGACTGTTTGTCCAAACAATCATCCTGGCGTCATCGCACCGAGCTGTCTTTGGGGCAATTGCCTTTGCCCTTTTGTAAAACGCAGGATTAGGACACCGAACCGGATAGGGATGTGTTGCAGTAGCAACGTTCGTATTTCCACCCATGATAGTGTTTCCTCCTTTTTTGGCTTTCCAAATTTTTAACGTGCGTAAGACAATTTCTCAAAAGATAAGCTACTTTGTAACATGCTCTCGCTACGAGCAGCAAATCTAATGACTGTATCTACCCTCCTTCGCCAAGGCTTCGGCGGGTTATGTTCCTTCGGAACACAAAAAAACCTCCCGTTTGGGAGGTTGTTCAAATCTTGTAATGTTTCTACATTACCAGAACAACTCTCCCCTTGGAGAGGTAATAACAATAATAACTGCACTCGTTCGCGTTTTCATTTGTATAACAATACTATCATGTAACAACTTTTCTGTCAAGATTTTAGATTCTTCGACGCTCAGAATGACATGTTGATATAATTTACAAGGCGTTGTAAGCCTTCCCGAAGCATATCTTCTTCGCAGCCAAACATAATACGAATATGATTTTCCCCACCCTTACCAAACGGACTTCCGGGGACAACCGCAACCTTTGCTTCTTTAACCAGTTTTATGCAAAACGCAATGTCGTCTACTGGTTTTATAATTTTTGGAAAACTATAGTATGCTCCTGCTGGTTTGCTAAAAGAAAGTTTGTCTGTTTTAGCAAGTTCTTCTGCAACAATTGCGCGTCGTTTTAAAAATGCTTCCCGGTGCATAGTTACTGCGTCTTGCGGGCCCGTAATTGCTTCCAGTGCCGCATATTGCGAAACAGCAGTTGGGCAAGTAACCAGTGAATCGTGAATTTTAAAAATTTCATCGATGCTTTTTTTATTGGCAACAATATATCCCATTCTCCACCCTGTCATGGCATACGATTTGGAAAGTCCAAATACAGAAATAACTCGATCCGCTACTTCGGGGAAACTACCAATGCTTATGTGTTTTTTATCGTCAAACGTAAAATATTCGTAGATTTCGTCGGTAATAATGTACAAATCATGCTCTAGTGCAATAACAGCTATAGCAGTTAATTCTTCTTTTGTATATACTTTTCCGATTGGATTACTTGGATTGCATACAAGTATTGCTTTTGTTTTTGGGGTAATTGCTTTTTTAATAGCTTCTATATCCAGCGTCCATTCGTTATTTGTTTCGATAAAAGGAACTTCGACTGCTTTTCTTCCTTGGGTTGCAATGGTGATTTGGGTTAAATGCGAAGCATAATCTGGTGTTGGTACAATAATTTCGTCTTCTGGGTCTAGCAGGGCAAGAAAAATTGCCATTAGCGCTTCTAGTCCCCCATGCGTAACAATAACTTCTTCGGGTAATGCATCTATGTTATTGTCTTTTTTTACTTTCTTTGCAATTGCAACGCGCAGGGGCGCAATACCATATCCCGGGGTGTACTTTCCTACTAAATCTTTGTTTATTGCGTCTATGGCAGCTTGTTTTATATTGTCTGGAGTGTTAAACGAAGGCGTTCCCTGGGCTAGCGAAATTGTTCCAGGTGTTTTCCTAGACAACAATTCTATACGCTTAATAATGGATACGTCTATAGACTGCGCAGCATGCGAAAACCGTTTCATATTGTAGTACTTTTAGTATACCACATGTAACAAAAAACAATAGAAGAATTTTAACCAGTTTGTGTGGCGACAACACGTTCGTTTGAAAGGCCAAATGTTGTGCCGTGTTTTTTAAACATTTGCCAATAGTTTGCTTGTTGTTTTTTGTTTTGTTTGCTATGGAGGGCTTGAAGACATGCTGCAGCACTTTCTACCCTGGTATTGGCAATCTGGATCATAATAAGCACCCATTCAAAAAATGCTTTATGGTATTTGCCAGGCTTTACAACTCGTTGTTCGGAAGCAACATCTTTAAATTCTATCGCGACTTCCTGTGTACGCGCAGCTAACTCTTTTAACTCTCTAATAATTTGTTCAATTTGGTCTGCCAGAGCATACGAATATTGCGTCTCTTTTTTTTCTCCGTAATGCAATATTTCCCGCCGGTAATCGATACCTGCTTCTATATATGGCTTTTTTTGTTCCTGCGTTTGGGATAAGTCAAGGTCTTGTCCTTCTGCCAAATCGCCAGATACGTGGTGTTGTTGTTTGCTTTTTTCTGCTGCGGATTCGCCAAAAAATTGTTTCCAGGCGGTTCCTAAGCCATCTTGGATAACATCTTTGGCAAGGGATTGCACAGAGCCACCACCCATACTGCGGATAGCTTCGACTGGGTTTTGATCCACGTACTGGTTTGCCTTTGGTTTTTGTTTTTTTGTGCCAAGCAATTGCATAACGCCTTCACCTTATCACAGAGTGCGCAGGAAATCAAGCGTTTTTTGTTGGCGAAGGACAGAGGCAAGCAAGTATCTATTTGCTTCGAGGTTTTTTCTCTCCTCGTCTGATTTTGCAATTTGAGTTGCTTCTTGTATTTCTTTGTCTTCTACGGTTATGTGTTCGGTTTCTGCGATTTGTTGCAGAGCAAATTCTAGTTTTATGTCGTTTTCTGCACGTTTTTTATATTCTTCTCGCAATGTTTCTGGCGTTTTATTTGTCGAACTTAAATACTGATCCAGTGTTAATCCCAAACTTTTAATTTCGTCAAGTGTCTGGCTAAGCAGTCGTTCGACTTCGTGGTTGGAAAGCATTTCCGGAATTTTTATTGTCGTGTTCTCCAAAAGTATTTTTGTAATTTCTTCAAAACTTATCTGTTGTGGTTCTTTCCCTGGAATAATAATTTTAGATTTTGCTGTAAGCTGTTTAATTTGTTCTTTATAGTTACCTAAATCAACAGTGGGCGCCTCACATGTAAGCGCGATAAATTGCCAGTCCCCTGCTTTTTCTCCGGTTGGATCGTCTAATTTTTCGACATGAATTTTTGGATTAACAATGGGACGAATGTTGTGGCTCTTTACAGCTTGTATATAATATTCAGACAGGAGTTTTTTTAAGACTTCTTCTCGTACTTTTTCTGTGTCTATTCGAGATTCAACCAGTTTTTTTGGGGCTTTTCCTTTTCTAAAGCCCTCAACTGTTGCGCCTTTGACAGAGTTGTTAACAACTTCTTCCCATGTTTTTTTAACAACATCCACAGGAATTGTTATTGTTAGTTTTATTGATCCGTCTTGTAATTTTTCCATTGCTGCTGTTGTAGTCATATTGTAAGTGCGGGCGAAGGGACTTGAACCCCCAAGACCTTGCGGTCAATAGGTCCTAAACCTATCGCGTCTGCCAGTTTCGCCACGCCCGCTTGCATGGTCATTATACTCCAGTTATAAAGAAATGGGAAGACTGTTTGTGTCCTTTAATGCGAACGCGTCGATTTGGTGCATAAACCCGTCCACCCGTACTGCCCATGTTGGAGAGGCTGCATACAGTTTGCCAATTTGATACACATCTTGTGCTCCCTTATTTATATAGTTTTCACGAAGCCCTTGAGAAATAGTTTTAATTGCCTCGTCCCATGATGTAAAGCATGTTCTGTTATTCCCATAAATTCCCCATCCCCATGCATTGTTGCAATCATAGGGAATTTGCTGTCCAAATGTGGATTCTACCCCAGAAATAGACACCAGAAGTTTCCAGTCGATGTTATTTTTATCTGCTTCTTTGACAAAGACATCTGCATATGGTGCAAGGGGTGAATTATATGTTTGCAGATATACACGCAGAATTTGTATCCGTCTGTCTTGACTTAGCTCAGAAACAGAACTTGTAGCCGTTGCCGAAGCTCCAGCTTGTTTTTCTGCCTGTGCAAATACATGCTGTTGTCCAAAGGGCTGCAATAGAAAAGCAGTTAAAAGGAGAAACAGAACAGTAGTTTTTAAAACCATAAAAAAATCCTAACGTATGCGGTTTTGAAGGGCATACCTTAGGATCTAAGCACAAATTATATCATGCAACTATAGGTTTGTCAAGTAGTAAACTATAGGCTCAGTAGGCCATTATTGAAGCTGATTCATGAAGAAATTAACGCCATTTGCCCAGCTCCCGTTGCTGGATGGGGTATATCGGGTCATAATTTCTTCGGGGGTATCTAGTCCGCTTTTTCTGTAGTTTGTTGCCAGTGTTTTTGTAACTGTTTCTATACCCTGGAGATATGTATCGAATCGCTTTATTTTTCCTCCATAAATACCAAACCCCCAGCAGTTTTTTGAATCAACAGGAGCTTTAAGACAAAGATTAGATTCTTGCATAGCAATTGAAGGAATTATGCGAAAGTCCAGGGAGTATTGGTCTGCGGAAGACACGACATCTTCTGCATATGGTTCTAATGGCGAATTATATTTGGCAAAAAACTGCCGAACGATTTCGACACGAGCGTCTTGTTGGGTAATTTCGGCATCTGTAACATTTTGCAGTGGAGGAAGCGCAGCGTAAGCAACGGTTTGTTTAACTGTTTGACCAAAAAGCGGTTGTGTGTTGGAAATTTTTTGATACGAAAAATAGGTGACGGCAACTATCTGCAAAAGCAGAACCAACGGTGTAAGAATTACAAAGGTTGTGAGCAGATAAACCTTGCGCATAACGACATCTATAGTGTCACATTTTAAAACAAATTGTCAAGTTTTTTAACTATCTTATCAGACAAGAATAGAAATGTCACCCCTAACAAGAATAGAAATGTCATCTATGCAAAACCGTTTGCACAGCGTATGATGCTTATCGCATATGGATGGTTGGTTCAAAACTCAACGCAAAG
>OBEQ012290347.1_pt1 | contig 22619 bp, 26 predicted proteins | sample 1670901 | NCBI WGS metagenome assembly OBEQ01 (sample SAMEA104232315, study PRJEB22302) | groundwater metagenome | biome: forest; feature: aquifer; material: groundwater | place: USA | collected 2011-08-07 | depth 5.4 m
CACGCGAAGTACTCAAGATAAAAGGCACAATACAAAAAGACGAGGAATTTACCAGCCAGATAAGCGACTTTGAGTGAGGAATTGCTAAAAAGTTCGTTAAATTTTGTGAAGCACTAGCTTGTAAGCGCCTAATGCAAAGATTAACGCAAGCAGGTAAGCACAAAGCAACCCAAATAGCAGCCCTTTAGTTGGCACTAGAAAAAAAAAGCCAGTGACAAACACCACGTTTGCAATTGCCCCAAAGATCATGGGCTTTGCGGACGAAGAAGCAAAAACAGCCCCATGTCTTTTGGCAAGTATCAAAAGCGAGGCAGACATTGCGGCTGGAAACGCGGCAAAAAGGCCTCCCCACAATGGCCCAAGTACTTTTCCAAGGAAAACCGAAACAGCCACTACAGAACCAGATAAAAATGCCCTTAACAAGAATTCCTTTTTTGACAGCTTAAACCCTGTAGCCTTCTTTTCTGGGAAATTCCTTATAAAAAACAAAGCGGCAAGGAAAAACAAGGCAGCCAGTAATAAAGACGCAAGCAAGTTGTTAAACCCAAGAACAACTAGCGGCAGGCTAATTACGAACCAAAATAATGCGGCTGAAATAAAAGCGGTTTTTATTCCTCTGTCAAGAAGCTTGACGAACAAGACAATGAAAACCGCATCTATCGACAACACCACTGGAATTATCGGTATTGCGGCAACCGCAACCAAAGGGCTTTGGGTCCAAGACATGAAAACTAAGCTAATTAGCGCAGTAGACGGCAGGCCGATTAAAAGCCCGCCAATTTTAGTCCCAAAACGTTCTGAAACCCAAGTGCTAAAGGCAATATACGCACCGCCTACTATAAAAGACAAAAATAGCTTGAGCCAAAATAAGTCCATAAACATTTTTCTATTGCACGAACTTTAAACCTCCCGGTTTATCATGAAATTCGCAAAGCTCTGGAGGTATTCCTTGGCCTCGCTTGGCTTCAAGTGCTTTTCAAAATTAGCCCATGCCTTTTCCACAAGTTTCTTTGCAAAGCCTGCTGAGTAAGCAATGGAGTTAGTTTTTTTCATTAAGGCAATTGCTTCCATAATCTGCTTTTGTTCCCGCGTGTGTGAGTTTAGTATTCCAATCAGGCGCTCGCCGTCTTTTGCACTGCCGTGCTCAAGCGAGTGAATTACCATTAGCGTCCTTTTGCCTTCGGTTACGTCGCCGCCGATTTCCTTGCCGTACTTCTCCTCGTCGCCTTCCAGGTTGAGAATGTCGTCCTGGATTTGGAAGGCTATCCCAACGGCTTCGGCAAACTTGCCAGCGGCCTCAACTACCGAATCATTCCCGCCGCCGAGTATTACACCCATCTTCGCGCTCATCCTTGCCAGGCAGCCTGTCTTGTAGGCACACATTTGCAAATACTGGTCTTGCGTCACTTTCTTTGCAAGGCCCTTGTGCCAGTAAATGTCAAAGCCCTGGCCGTAGGACACGTTAATCATTTCCTGGGAGTAAACTTCGTACAGCTTTACCTTCTGCTTATCCGAAAGTACCTTGTTTTCCATCAGCACTTTCAAAGGAATAAAATACATGGAGTTACCCGCGTTCACTGCCAAGTCAACACCATAAGTAATGTTGAGGCACGGCTTTCCTCTTCGCATCTCACTAGAATCCTCCACGTCATCACATACCAAAGTTCCGTTATGCACAACCTCAGGAAGTATGACAAAATCCTTTGCCTTCTCCGCCGCTTGCTTGCCTCCGATTGCCTCTGCAGTGAGCAATAGCAAAACCGGCCGCCACCTTTTCCCGCCGCGATCCAGGATGTCCCAAAGCAACGCGTTCACTGACTTGCCCGCAGTTTCCACGTCGTAAACAAAAGACGGTTTTCCGAGGATTCGCTCGATGTTAGTATTGTCGAAAACCCTGGGTATCCACGCTTCGATAACCGCGTCAATACCAGGCTGCTTTTCCTTCAGCAATTTCATAAAGTCCTTCATGGAAAACAATTTTCTCCAAACGAATTATTAAACGGTTGTAAACACGACGGGAAACGAAATAAATTAAAAAGGATAATAACCCTCCCCGCATTTAATCCAAGCATGCTAAAGCCCGAACTCGTTTTCCCGAAGCACACGGCAGTTTTGGTTACCGATATGCAATTCGACTTTTGCGCGCCTAAGGGAAAGCTTCCAGCTGTGCTTAAGCAGGATGTCGGACCGATAGAAAAAGCCATTCCCCCGCTCAATAGGTTCCTAGAGGAAGCCAGGCGTGCGGGAGTGCATGTGATTTTCGTGAGGATGGACGAGCGAACTAAACGCATGGCGCTAAACGCGCAAGTCAAGAAAGAAGACAACCCGGTTGGCGACTGCTGCATCCCAGGCACCAAGGGATTTGAATACTACAAAGTCAGGCCAAGGCAAGGGGATTCGGAGGTTGTGAAAAAAACTTACGACGCAATGAGCAGCGCCAAACTCCGGGAAATCCTCCGCAAGAAAAAAATCAAAAGCTTGGTTCTAACAGGAGTATTTACTCACCTATGCGTGGACAGCACTGCCAGGAGCGCGTTTACCAAAGGGTATCATATCATAATCCCAAGAGACCTGGTAGCGGCAACTAAAGAATGTGAGAAACTTCACAACGCCAGCCTTGAATCGCTGGGCATTTTACACGCACACGTGACGAAAGCCAGTAGCATCGCAAACGCCTGGAAAAAACAATAGTTTAGGGAAAAACCCCGCACTAGCCTCAATTCCTCTTTTTTAAATACTTCAAGCAACTTCTTCTTACCATGGCTGAATCAAAGCGCTTGCTGGTTTTGTGCATTGACGTTGACAACGACTTAGGGGAAAAGGCGCGCGTGCCTGGCCCTATTGTCGGCAGGAAGGCGAATATTGACGCGGCGATGAAACTAGGCATCGCCGACCCGGAGGATTCCGACGTCAACACGGTTTTTGAGGCAGTCAGGATTTTTGACGACCTTTCTAAAGAGCATAAGGACGTTCAAGTAGCGACTATTACCGGCAGTGCAAAAGGGGGCTACGCGGCTGACCGTGAGGTAATCAAGCAGCTTGAAAAGATAATGGACGAGTTCAAGCCAGAGGCGTGCGTGTTCGTCAGCGACGGCGCAAGCGACGAGACCATATTGCCAGTGGTCCAGTCAAGGATTAAGATAAACAGCGTCCGAACGGTAACTGTAAAGCAAACCAAAGAGCTGGAGAAAACTTACTTCGTAATCTTAGACAAGCTAAAAGAACCGCATTTTGCGAGAATTGTATTTGGCATTCCAGGCATTCTCCTGCTGCTATTCGCATTCTCAACCGCGCTTGGCTTCCGGGTGGTTTTAGGAATACTCGGGCTTTATTTGGTGGTTAAAGGCCTTGGAATTGAAGACCGTCTTTTGAAGGGAATTACAAACAACCAAATTTCGGCCGAGAATCAAAACTTCGTTTTTACCTTCGTCGCCGCAACTCTTACCGTGCTAGCATTCCTGCTTGGCGTCGCGTCCACAATTCAGGCCAACGCAAGCGGCTTAGACTCGCTAAAACTTGCGGCGTCTTTCGTGCGCGGAACTTTCCCGTTATTTCCAATCGCAATCCTGGTATTCTACATAGGCCAGGCGCTTGAAGGGCTTTCGACAAAAAAACTCTACCTAATCCCAAGGCACATTGTCTACGGCGGAATTTTCCTCTTGTTCTGGCTGGTGTTCAACAACGCCTCTGAATGGATTTTAGGAAGCGTCTCCTTCGCCGACTTCGTAATAACCTTCTTCCTATCCGCAATCGCAATGTACCTAGTCTCCGCCCTATCGCGTGAGTTCAGGAGGAGCTTCATCGCCAAACTTCATTTGGAAGGGAAAGAAGCGTACACCGAAATAGGCGGCTTCATCGGAAAAGTAGTCGGCATTAACAAAAAAGCAGAGACGTTCATCATACAAACAGGCACCGGCCAGAAAATCGACCTCGACTTAGACCACATAAGCGGCCTAGGCGAAAAGATTATCGTGAGGTACTGAATGCCAAAAGAATTTCACCGGCAGGTGGTTGAAGCATTTGAAAAACTCTTTAGGAAAGGCCCAGAGTCTGAAACCAAGCTTGAGGGGCAAGTTTTCAGCAAGGCGAAGCTGGTTAATTTAAAAGACGAGCCTGGGTTGCAAACTGGTGTTTACATTAAGCTATACCCGGGCAAGCCAGGTAATGGGATTAGCATGAAAGAAGAGGAGGTTTCAGAAAGCATATTGCCCCACGGGTACTATCTCGACCCTTATGGAAGCAATTACAGGATAATGCACAAGCGAGACGGCTTCATAAGGCCCGTGGGAAAGATAAGCTTTGCAAGGGAAGAAATCCTCATCAAGGCAACGCACGTCAAACGACTTTCAAAACTATTATTTCCACAGACTGAATAAAGCGGTTGAAAATTCAGGTAACTTCCAAACTCCCGCCTTTTTTGAACACGATAACACGGATTCCCTTTGCCTTTAGTTTTTTTCGAAGTGCTATGTCGCCTGTGCATACCACGCAGCCGGTTTTCATAGCATAGGCTAAAACCGCGCCGTCGACGTTTCGCCTCCCGCCTTCGACTATCTTTGGCTTGAACGCCTCGATAAACCTGCCAAACGCCCTTTCCTCGAGGAAGCCAAGGCGTTTTGACTCAAGCAGGCATTCGTTTAACACGGCAAGCTCTACCTTCTCTTCAAAAAGCCGCTCGAGGGCATCTTCAAGGCCAACGTGCTCTTTAATCACGTAAACACAGGCGTTTGTGTCCATTAAAACAAGCAATCCCAAGTTACCCACGTAGGGAATAAGGTAACGTTACCAAATAAAAACAATGGCAGGCACAAGAAATTAACGAATGGGCCCGTAGCTCAGCTTGGAGATTGGCGGACGAAGGACGCTTTTCGAGCAACTAGAGCGACTGGCTTTTAACCAGTAGGTCCCGCGTTCAAACCTCCAAAAACCCCTAATCAAGGGCTCTTGGGTGAAAATCGCGGCGGGCCCGTTTTTTACTTTTACTTCTTAAGGCGCTTCTGCGCTTCTTTTACACGCTGGTTCACTATGGCAAGCCGCCTCTGGTGATTTAGCCTAGTGGGAGGGTGCCAGTAGTAATCCTGTATATCTTCCTGCAGGCTTATCTTCCTATATTCACCTTCTTGGATTGCAGAGAGGTGCTTCAGGAAGCCGTTTCCGTAGTTTATTTTCTTGCCGTCGGTAAAAATTGCCTTAAGGGACTGGTAGTACAGGGCAAACTGCCTTTTCCTGGTCATGCCATGCCCTGAAATTTCCTTGCAAAAGGCAGTTTTCAAATCTGGCTCGCCTTTCAAGTCTTTCAAAAACCTTGCCATGGCCTCGTTTGCCTTCGCCTGTTCTTTTTCACTTATGACAACCGAAGGCTTAAGCTTTAGTGAGGCAGAAACTTCAATTGGCAGCGGCGTTTTTGCCTTGCGTAACACCGGGTCCCAGTAAAGGAATTTTTTTTCATACTCCCTAATACCGGACAAGATTGCGTTAGAGTAAGTTCCGGGTACCATTTGAGTTGCACGTGAAAAAGCAGCTCTTACCCCAAGAGCCGGAGGCGTATTTTCCCCAAGCCCCCACACTAAATGACTCATGAAAAGCTCTTCGTTCTTTGGCTGGCTTAGGAAATCAGGGCCGTGAAAGCGCACTTCATTGAAGAGGGAAGTTGCTTCCTGCATTACCGGGTCAAAGAAAACAATATTACCAACGTGCGCGGACTCATGGGAAATAGTTCTCTCCCTGGCGCTTATTGGCGTGATTACTAAGTCAGGCGAATCGAATTGAACGCCTAAAATCGGGGTAGAATATTCAGGGTGGCTAAGCAAGTGAACTGCAGGCGCAACAAGCACAGAGGGAATGAATTCCAGCGCGGCTTTTCCAAAGGTTTGCGAGGAGTTATTAGCCTGCCTGAAGAAACGGTTTGCAACCAATTTCGCTGCATTCTCCCAAGAATTGTGGCAATTTAAGCAGGACTTATTTTTCGCCAAGAGGGGAAAGACGACTTTAACGCTTTTTCCCTTCAGCTCAACCTCCCTAACCACCCAGCTTCTGGGGAATTCCCCGCTTTTCAGAGAATCCTCAACCACCTGCCTTAAAACCGCTGCAGATGCACTTAATCCAAGCTCATGGCGCTTATTCCCAATCCCCCCTGATACTAAGGGCTTTCCGGTGCAAAAGACGCTACCTGCAAGAAAAACCCCAGCTGCCAGCTTTTTTAACCTAGTTGAAACACTCATTCTTTTTTCAACACCAAGTAAGTTTTTCTCTTTTTCGCATTCTCGTAATTATCCTGGGTTACCTTAACGGAAAAGCCAACACTGCGGAATGCCTTTGCATATTCGAAGAGTTCTTCCTCGCTTTTTGCGTAAAGCTGAATTGAGGCAAGCGAAGGCTTTGCCATAACCCGCCAGAATTCTTTTACAACCAACTGCATTTCAGGCAGGGAAACCCACTGCAAGGCGGAAACGGAAAGGACGAAGCCAAATTTTTCCTTGAACGGAATTTTCTGGAAAAGCCCGTGTTTCACGCGAAAGCCGTTTTTCTTTGCCTCGCTAACCATTTTCTTGGACGCGTCAAAGCCGCTTGCAACAAAACCCAAGTCATTCAACACTTTCAGGCCAAAACCGTTCCCGCACCCTGCATCCAGCGCACGTCCGCCAAGCCGGGGCGAAGCCAGTTCAATAGCCCGCAATGCAATCTTCTCCTGCGTCGACCTAAGGTTGTACCTCGCAAACTCGCTCTCGAAACTGCCTTTCTCCTCCGGCCGCCTGTTTTTCGAAACCCACATGATTTTCTTAACACCGCAATTGTTTTTTAATGAAACTGAAGTAACACTTTCATGCCAGAGCTTTTGGAAGTATACGACTTGAAAGGAAAACTGCTTGGGACAGAGGAGAGGCAGGAGTTTTACCGAAAGTCGAGTGAAGAGTTTGGAAAAAATGGAAGGGTTTCAAGGAAGCTAAAAACTATTACCCTGCTTTTAATGAATTCACAGGGTAGGATTTACCTCCAGAAAAGGAGTAATGCAAAGCCCCAAAACCCAGGGTTGTTTGACAAGACAGTAGGGGGGCATGTTTCAAAGGGAAGTAACTGGAACGTTACCGCGATTAAGGAATGCGCTGAAGAGCTTGGGTTTCCTGCAGCAGTCTTGCCTGAAAAGGAGTTTCAAGAGGCAATAAAGACAGTTGACTTGACGGTAATCGGAATACTACGCCAGGTTGCACGGGAAAAAATTTCACTTTCACTAAGAAAAACGGAAAGAGGCGAGTTTACTCAAGCGTATGACGACTGCTTCTATTTAGGCTACTACGACGGCTACATAAAGTTCAAGGACGGCGAAGCGACTGGAATCCAAACGTATTCTTTGAAAGAGCTTGAAGCGGAAATGCAATTACGGTCTCTGGATTTTACCGAAGACTTAAAATCAATGGTAAAAAAATACAGGAAACTCCTGGTTCCCCTCAATTCACTTTAGGCATCTCGTACTGGCTTTTTATCGAGAGGACGTGCTTGGCGCTTAGCTCCATTTTTTTGGTGAACGAACTGAACTTTGGTAGTGCGATAAAAGTTACCACGTTGTGCGTGAGATAGTCGCGCTTGAGCGAGAATAGCGTGTTGTAGTCTATCGACGCTTCCTTAATCCCTAATACCAGCATTGCGTTTTCATTGAAGAAAGCGCATTTTGTGGATACTGAAGCGTCTTCAATCTCTGCATTTAGAACGAGGGTCTCATTCGCAGTTTTTCCGCACTCGCATTGCTTGGTTAATGGTTTTTTTCCGCAGGTGCATTTGTAGAACGCGTTTAGCGAAAGGGCCTTTGTAATCTCTGCTGAGATGATGCACTGCTCGCCTTCCTTTGCCTGGGAAATATTCAAGCGGGGGAAGTGCTTGGCGTAAAGTTCCTCGCGTTTTTCAAGCGAGTGCTTAACAGGCGAAATGACGCGGCCGTCTTTGCCTAGGTGAATCTCGCCGTCTTTCTCATACGCGCCCTCTAGCTTTACCGCATCTCCTACCACGAACCTTGCTAGCTCATCAGCGTTTGAGTTCCAGAATACCACGTTAGACTGCCCGGAGTCGTCTGCAACTTGCGCTTTGACAAGCTTTCCGGGTTTTCCTTTTACGTTGAATTCCTTGGCTGGGCTTTTTTCTAAGACCCTGCCAAACGCGTCGAAGTTCAGCAGGCCATTTGCATTGGTTAAGGGGATTGACTTGACCAGGCTCTTCGGAAAAGCAGGGTTTTCCTGGCCTTGGAGTATTTCAGTCACCAGTTTTGAATGCGCTTCTTTTTCCTTGACAAACGCGTTTTTCACAAGCAAAAAGGAATTTCGCTCGAACTTCCTCAAGCTAAAGGCGTCCTTTCCCCACAAAACTAGCGTCAGCTCGCCTGTCTCGTCGGCTACAGTCGCGTTTGTAACAAAGCCTTTCCTGCCGTCTTTCTCAAAAACGCGGACAGACTGGCAGTTAAGCAGTATGCAGTTGAACGAGGCTGTTTCCCCTGGTACAAGTTGGCTTATTTTCTTTAAGGTAAAGGGCTTTTTCTCTGGCTGGATGCCGTGCTTTGAGGCAATTATTCGGATTGCCCCTTCTTCGTTTAGGAAGCCGTGGAACTTTTTCTGAAGCAAAGTAACCTCTTCCGAAAGCTGCGCTTCGGGCATTTGCTGGAGAAGGGTTTGCTTAAGCATTTTGTTTACCTATTTTATCCCTTAAAAAAATGAATTGTTTTTGCGCCCAGAATAAATGCGGGGTCAGGAAAGCCATTGAATCCGTGACTTTCACGCGTGCTGAATTAAGGTATTTCAGCGCTTGGCTCGGGTCTTCAATAAACCTATTCACTTTACTCGCGTCTTTATTTTCAGAAACAAGGATTATTGGCCGGAAATCCCCGTTTGAGATAAGCTCGCTCCTTCTTTCAATCAGGCTTGCTGCGAGGAAAACCGGTTCGAGTTCTGAAATAAGGTGAAGGCTTGGATAATTAGCATGTTTTAACGCAAAGGAGTTGCTTTGCTCGAGTTCTTGCCCTTCATTTGCTGGCTCTTTGGAAATTTTGGGTTTCCGGAAAAATTTTAGGTAAAGGGCGTTAGCAAAAGTAAAGGCCTTATGGGACAGGGTATTTCCAGCGGCCAATACGCCGATGTTCCTATAGTATTCTAAAAAAGACTGGTCGAGTGCTTTTGGCTCAATAGGAGCGCCTGTTGTATGGTATTCCCGCGGTATTAAATTCCTGACTTGCAATTCCGTAGTTCCTGCGGTAAAAACGTGGCCTTTGTGATCTTTTAACACGCCGAGTAAATATTTGCGGTCAGCCCTAGGAGGGCCCAGTACGGTTGGCATTACCCCGATTATTTCAACGCTTGGCTTGCCAGTTAGCTTTGGGGAGAGGTGGTAGATGGTGTTTTCAACAGTTGGTTTAGCCATGATATTCAAAAACCCGTTTTGAGGGTAAAACCCTTTTTTAAACGATATTATACAATATGTTTACACGGTGGTGAAGTCTCATGTTAGGCAAAGTTGAAAAGTATTACCATGATAAGATTGAAAAAGAAGGCGCCATGCTATTTTCGCTAATCGACCCTGACAAGCTCTTTTTGGAAAAAGGGGCTAAGGTTGCTAAGGCAAGCGAGGAAGGGGGGGCTGACGCGATTTTAGTAGGCGGCAGCATTGGCGCACAAGGCGCAATATTAGACGAGACGGTTAAGATGATTAAGGAAGCAACTTCCTTGCCAGTGGTGCTATACCCAGGCAGCCCAGGCGGGTTAAGCGGCTTTGCCGACGCGGTTTACTTCATGCAGATGCTCAACTCGCGCGACGTGTACTGGCTGTCAACCGCGCAGATACAGTCCGCTCCGGTTGTGCGCCGCCTTGGAATTGAAGCAATACCCACTTCCTACGTCATAATCGAGCCCGGCCGTGCGGTTGGCTGGATTGGCAACGCAAACGTAGTGCCCCGTGAGAGAAGCGACTTAGCCGCTGCCTGTGCGCTTGCCGCAAAATACCTTGGCGCGCACGTGTTCATTACAGACTCCGGAAGCGGGGCGCCAGAGCCAGCGCCGCTTGAAATGATTTCAGCAATTGCAAAAACGTGCGACCGCGATTTATTGTACTTCTACGCAGGCGGGGTAAAAAACAGCCAGCAGGCAGGCGAGGTAATCAAGGCAGGCGCCCACGGAATCCACGTCGGAAACGCTTTTGAAACAGGCAACGTGGAAAAACGAGTAAAGGAAATGGCAGAAGCCGTGAAGAAGGAAGGGAAGAAGAGGGTGTGAATTTGATTCGTATTAAGTTGGCTAATCAAATCCTTGCGAAGCTAAAAGAACACGGTTTTTCAATTACAGGCGTAAAACCCCAAGGCTTTTTCACCCACCAAATTGCAATTCAGTTCCAGGCAAGGCCAGGTGAAATGAATTTTGAACAGGTTTTGGAAAAGCTTAAGGAGATATCCAAGATTAATGAAAAGCATAAGGGCGAGGCATCTTTCACTATCAACTTGCCAAACACGTATGACAAAAAGCTTTCGGGAAGCATAATGATAGAAAGCGAGCTTAACAAACCTAGATTTACTGACGATCAATTGAAAGTAATTGAAGGCCTTAAATCATGGACAGTGAAAAGCCTGGTTGATGAACCAAGCGGCGAAAGGAAAATCGAGCTAAGAAGACCAAGCATAAGGCTGGTTAAAAAGCCACCGGGAAAAACCGAGTGAAAAAACTTATTCTTTAATTATTGCCATAACTCAAGGCTAGCCTGGGGACTCTGGGTTTTTATTTTTGCCTTTGCTTTTAGTTAGCAGATGTCTTCGCTTGATTTTTTGGTTAATGTTTTTGTTTCCCTTGCCTTGGGCGGCTTAATTGGCCTTGAGCGTGAGCAAAGCAGGAAGCCGGTTGTTGGCGTCCGTAGCTTTGCGTTACTGGCCCTCCTTGGCTGTGTGCTGTCTTCCTTCGCAGGCTTTGCAGGCATGTTAATTGGCCTAGCTGGAGTTAGCTTGATTGGAGCTTATTATTTCAAGCGCAGGGAAACAGGAGGCGTCACCACTTCGCTTATGATCCCGTTGGTTTTCACTTTCGGGGTCATGGTTGGCTTTGGCAGGGTTTTTGAGGCGGTGGTCACTGCAGTTGCATCTGCCTTCCTGTTAGCCGAGAAGCGCGAGGTTCACGATATTGTGTCAGGCATTACCAAGCGCGAGCTGCTTGACTTGCTTGCGTTTGCCTTAATCGCGTTTGTCGTCTCGCCAATTGTGCCTAAGACCATGTTTTCAGTTTCTGGCTTTTCCTTCGACCCGTCGTTTTTCTGGGGCATTGTGGTAATAGTAAGCGGAATCGGCCTCTTCGGCCACGCGGCTGTGAAGTATTTCAAGGCCAAGGGCTTTGGACTTGCGGTTTTCTTTGCAGGCGTGGTGTCAAGCCTTGCATCTGTTGCAATCTTTACTAAAAACCTGCGCGAGCAAAAGGACTTGAAGCTGGTATTCGGCCTCGCTTTGCTTGGCGCGCTGCTTGGCGACGTTGCCTTGCTTGCGTTTGCCAAGCCTGAAATGCTATTTGCCTTATCCCCGCTTCTTGCCTCGCTTGCGCTTGGCGCCTTGGCAGTTGCCTTGCTTAACTGGAAGCACGGCACGTCTGGAGAGGTAAATAACCAAAGCCTTAGCTTAGGTAACGCGTTTGAATTCGCGCTGGTCTTATTCGTGGTGAGCGTTTTTCTCTCGCCGTTCTTTGCAACTTCAATTGGCCCGCTTGCGGCACTTGTTGGAGGAGTAGTTAGTTCAACTGCGGTAATCGCCTCTTCCGCCCAGTTCTTTTCGCAGGCAAACGCTTTTTCAATCGCTTTAAACATTTACTTAGCCACGCTAGGCTCTTCGTTTGCCAAGTCAGCCGTACTTTACAAGCGCTGCAAAAGCATAAGGCAAAGCCTGGAGCCAGTAGTAATAGTGAGCGCATTTGGCCTAGTGGGCTTAATCATACAGGCGATTTTATGACGTTTATCGATGGCAGCATGGGAGAAGGAGGCGGGCAAGTGCTCCGCACGGCCCTATCTCTTTCAGCCATACTTGGAAAAGAAATCGATATTAGAAACATCCGCGCTAACCGCCCAAAACCGGGGCTTCAGCCCCAGCATTTTGTTTGCGTAAACTCCTTGATGGAAATTACAGGGGCAAGCGTGGAAGGGAATGTTATCGGGTCAACCAAACTAACGTTTGCCCCAGGTAAAGTCCAAGGCGGTAAATACTCTTTCGACATTGGAACCGCAGGCTCGGTTTGCCTTGTCTCGCAATGCCTCTTGCCGGTTCTTTCCTACGCGGATAAAAAAAGCACGGTTACCTTACGTGGCGGAACCGACGTTCCCTTCGCCCCTTCGTTTGACTACTTCAGCAAAGTCTTTCTGCCAATGGCTGAAAAAATGGGGGTAAACGCAAAGGCACTCATTCAAAAAAGAGGCTTTTTCCCGGTTGGCGGGGGAGAAATCCAGCTTGAAGTAACGCCTGCCAAAGGCGGCCTTAAGGCAATTCAAGCAAAGGAAAAAGGAAGCCTTCAAACGCTTGAGTTTTATTCAAACGCTGGTTCCTTGCCAAAGGAAGTTGCAGCAAGGCAGGCCGATGCCGCAAAAAACATGCTCAAGGAATACAAGCCCGTGACAAACATTTTTGCTGAAGAAACCCCAAGCCCTGGAACTAGCTTCCTAATCAAGGCAGGCTACGTTAACGGCGCCATAGCAGGCTTTTCCTCGCTTGGGCGGAGGGGTAAAAAGGCGGAGGAAGTGGGCGTTGAAGCCGCAAGTGATTTCACACGATTTAACTCAAGCGCCTGCTCAATCGACGAGCACCTAGCCGACCAGCTCATGATCTACGCAGCGCTTGCCAAAGGCGAGTCCAGTTACAAGGCAAATGCGACGAGCCACGCCCAGACTAACGCAGACGTAATACGGCGTTTAACTGGAATTGAAACAAACTTTGAAGAGGGCTCGTTTGTCATTAAAGGAATTAACCACGCGAACCCAAAGGGTTAAAACTATTCAACCGCCTTATTGAAAATACCGAAGGGAGGTGGGGAGGAGTGAAGGAACTAACAGTGGTAGCACCCGATAGGGTGAGACTAATTGCTGACATCAGCGAAGCACTTGCTAAAAACAGCATTAACATCGAATCACTTTCAGTTGAGACAACCAACGACACTGCAATAATACGACTATCTACAAACGATGAGAAAAGCACGCGAAAGGTGCTTGAAGAATCTGGCTTTAGCGCACTCACTTCAGAAAAAGTACTATGCCGCCTAAAAGATAAGCCGGGGGAGTTAGCCAGGATAAGCAGAATGCTTGCTAACGAAAACATTAGCATCGAGAACATCGACGTACTTGCTGAAAAGAAAGGCGAGAAGATAGTCGCAATTAAAACCGACGACAACGCCAAGGCAATGAAACTCCTCGGCCAGGAAGAGAAACTGCCTTAGAACCCATTTCGACTTTTCAGCTAAGGAATACAAATGCGACTAAGTCGCCAAACAATATGAACCACGCCAACGCCGCGAGGACGTAAGGCCCAAAACGCGGCAGTTCCTTGCAAACCGGAAACCGCCTTATTTTCTCTTTTTTAACCACCAACGCCAGCTTTTGCCTCATGGCCTTGTCAAGGAGCTTGCCCAAGGAATACTTCTTCACAAGCCACGCGGGCATTTTATCTAACGCCAAAACATCCTCGTCCTCCATTTCCTTCAGCGTTATTTTGCGCACTACCACAAAATCCATTACCTCTTTCATGAAAAGAGCCGAGAAAACTAGCGATGAGACTAAAAGGAAAAAGAAAGCCTTCTGGATAACGGAAAAGCCAAGTGCAAGTAAAACCACGGCAAGAACGAGAATCAGGACACCAAAAGCAAGTTTCTTCCACGGCATAATTTTCTTCCTAAAGGCAAAAAGCCGCATGGCAAACAGCAATGAAGAACCAATTGATGCAAAGAAGGACGAGGCTACGAAGATGCTAACTACAGGAAAAGGCACGATGGAATTTAGGCTCGCTGGCAAAAGCAGGTGAAGGCCGATGAAAAGCAAGACATCACCAGAGCCAAACTGGCCAGAACGCCACAGGAAAAACCCCAGCACTCCAATTACCAAAGCGCCTGCAAAGGCAGCAACAATTGCTTCAGGGTAAAGCAGGTTAAGCACCACGCCCGCGATAATCATGGCGTACAAAAGCCTGTCGTCAATAAAACTCGTCTTCGCGTCTTCAATAGCGGCAAGGAAAGTTGCTGCAAACGCGATTAACAAACGAATTTCGTACACAAGCGCTCAAACCCCAATACCCAAGTACGGGCCAAAGGAAGAAATGAAAAACATAACCATGCCAAGCGAAGACACGCTGTTCATTAGGAACACAAAAATGCTTTCAGGCGAGCCAGGCTCATACATTACAGTTAAAATCTCACCCAAGGGAAAAGGGAACGGAAGCCTTGAAACAATCCTGCTGGCTTGCTTGAGCCTGGCTAGCGTTCCTGCAACATACCCAGTAACCAAGCCCATGAAAGGCAGCAGGAAAAGCCCGTCGTAAACCAAGCCGTTTAACAGGCTCACTGCCCCGCACACGAATGCAAAAGCGGCGAAGTAAGAAAACAAAACAGCTGAAGTGCGGTATTCTTGCGAAACGTAGGACTGCACGAAATACTCCAAATGCTTTTCCTCCTTCAACCTTACAAGCACAACACCGTTGTAAATCTCCCTTGCAATAACCGCGAAGAAAAACAAGCCCAACAGGAAAGACATAAAAAAAGAAAGAAAGACAAGAATAAAAACCACTTTACGGGCAGAAAATATGACAGCAGAAAATCAAAACAACGGCGACGAGGGCCTTAACAGGTTTTTCAGGCAAAAGCTAGCTAACTACGTAATTCACAACAATAAAACTAAAGAAAGAAGGCCAATTGACGAAAGCCTTTACCCCCACTTATACGAACTTGCTTTAAGGGAGCACAGTTCAAGGGGAAAGACCGAATTCCTTTCCTGCGTGGAAGATTCAATAGAAAAATACGCGAGCAATGCGGCAAACATGGGATAAAGAAACAACTGAAAAAACACGAGGAAATCAGGGGGGCAAGAGAGCCTCCAAAACTAACATAAGGATTAGAACTTCGCGCCGGGCATCATCTTCTGCAGGTTTTTTATCATCCCGCGGTTTTTCTTCATCATTTTCATCATCTTGCTTACCTTGTCAAAGTTTGACACGAGTTCGCGCACTTCGTCTGCCTTGAGGCCTGAGCCTTTCGCAACCCGGTTTTGCCTTGACTTATCGTGCATCAATTCAGGCTGTTTCCGCTCTTTAGGCGTCATGCTTAACACGGCTGACTCAAACTGCTTGAGCTTTGACTCGCTTTTGCCAACCATTTCCTCCGGCAAATCGTAGGCTCCCATCATCTGCATCACTTGCTTTAACGGCCCCATTTTCCGCATGGCCCGCAGCTGCGCAAGGAAGGAAGAGTAGTCGAGCTTGCCTTCTTCCATGCTCTTTTCCAATACCTCGCCGTCGGCTATTTCCTTTGCCTTTTCCATCAAGGCCTTTAAGTCAGGAAATCCAAGCAGGCGCGAGGCAAAGGCAGTTGGGTCAAACACTTCAAAGTCGCCTGGCTTCTCACCCGTTCCTACAAAAGCAACGCGGGTCCCGCTTACTGCAACGCTTGAGAGTGCACCGCCTCCTTTACCCGAACCATCCATTTTAGTTACTATAACGCCGGTTAGCCCAACCGCGTCGTGGAACTCCTTGCCTTGCTTTCCGGCAACTTGCCCTGCGTCAGCGCTTACCACGAGGAACTTGTCGTCAGGCTTGAAAACTGAATTAACTTGCTTCAATTCCTTAACCAACTCTTGGTCAAACGCACTCCTGCCCGCTGAATCAAAAATTAATACATCGTAGTCTTTTTCCTTCGTCAAACACTCCCTAGCTATCTTAACAGCATCTTTTTCTCCCTTAAAGCCAAAGAAACCGCAGTTCACCTGCTTTGAAAGCTGTTCAAGCTGTTCAAACGCCGCCGGGCGAAAAGTATCTCCTGCTATTACCAAAACCTTCAGGCCTTTTGACTGGTAGAATTTTGCCATCTTGGCAATCGAAGTAGTTTTTCCACTACCCTGTAGCCCCAGCATCAAAATCTTTTGCTTGGCAAGCTTTGGCTCGAACTTCTCGCCCAAAAACAGCTTAAGCTCCTCAAAAACCACGCGAACAACGTGCTCGCGCATTGAAAGGCCGGGCAATAGCTTTTCCTTTAACGCACGCTCTTCCACCTTTTTTGAAAACTCAAGAACAAGCTTGACGTTAACGTCGTTAGTAATCAAAACGCGCTGGAGGTCTTTGAGAAACTCCTTAACCGCCTTCTCGTCAATGACATTGCCTCCGGTAATCCTCGCCAACGCTTTGCGCAAACCAGAGCCTAAGTCCATATAGAAAATGTGGAGAAAAGGGAATAAAAACGGCGTCATGAAGTTGTTTGGATATAATGCTTGAATCACCTTTTACCTTGGAGGTTTAAATATTCAGACCAAATACTAATAAAGTGAAAAAAGAACAAAAAAAATCGAAATTAAAGCCACTGGATTCTGCTGACGAAAAAAACAAAACAGAGGAAGTAAAACCTAAAGAAGAAACCTTCGAGTACACATTTTCAAAAAATAATTTCTTGGTTTGGGGATTCTATCTCTATATTATAATTTACGTAATTGAGCTACTACTATCAAAAACTATAGGCGATGTACCTTTAGTTGCATACATCGTGGCAATAGCAATAGTAGCGGTGTGGTATGCTAAAAAATATAATGAAACCATGAACTCAAGCCTAAGAAAATATGTAGTTATAGCCGAGTCTATTGGGCCAATAGTTAATTCCATCATATCCCCTTTTTTTATAATCGCCAGTAAAAATCCACTAGATTTTAACCAGTGGATATACTTACTCGAATACTCAGCCATTACAATAATTACCGTATTTTTTGGATATTGGGCACTGGAGTTTATAGGTAAAGAATACCTTCAATATGAAAAAAATAAAGAACCCCTCAAGCCTTAATTTATGAAAAGTATTAAAATTCATTAAAACATTACTTTTAAGGTGGTATCATGTCTGACATGCTTTCAGTTCCGCTTCCAATTGGCTTGAAGGATGAGATGCGCAGGCACCCTGAAATCAAGTGGGTGGAAGTTGCGCGCAAGGCAATTGAAGAAAAAATAGGTATTTTGAAAAGGATGGACGAACTTTTGTCTAAAAGCACTTTTACGGAGGAAGACGCCTTGAAGCACGGGAGGATAGTGAACAAAAAAGTTTGGGCCAAAACCAAAAAGGCGCTTAGATGAAGCTAGTAGTAGATGCAAACGTCCTGCTATCTGCAATCATTAGGGACTCCTCCACTAGGAATGCCATTTTGGATTCCCGCCTTGAACTATCAGCACCTGACTTCCTACTAAAGGAAGTGGGAAAGCACGTTGAACACGACAAGGAAATAAGGCGCAAGACTGGCTTGGACGAGTTTGAATTAAAGCAAATTTTTGATTTGCTCTCAAAACCAATCAGGATAGTTCCCTTACAGGAATACAAAGAAAAATTAGAAGAAGGCCTAAAGCTTGCTTCCCACAACGAAGACGCGCCTTACTTCGCAGTGGCATTGAAGGAAGAAGATTCGATTTGGTCAAACGACTTGGGAATGACTAAACAGACTAAGATAAAAATAAACGATACGAAAAGCGTTTTGAAACTGCTTGAGCCGACAACAAGTTTTTAGCCGTTTAGCCGTCGTTAAGGAAACTGAACTTACGCAAATATCGCAATAAGGGAATCTTTTGCGCTTGCTGCCTTACAGAAAGTGCTTGGTTTGATTTCACTCGTTTTAGCCCGTCAACGAACTCTTCAGCCGAGAGGCCGTGAAGAAAGCTTTGATGATAGAGTGTTTCCCAGCCGTTCAATTTTGAAACGTGTATTTGACCTCGCTTTCCAAGGTTCACCCGGCACCCAAAACATTTTTCCGCATCCGGGTGGCTCAAGGCATGGCACAAGGGGCTGGGGCAGGTCTTAAAGTGCTCAAGTTTTTCTTCAACGCTTTTACCCATTTGAAAGCTCACTTGTTTTCCGGTATCTCGCCCAGCACTTTGGCGTAGTACTGCCTCATGAAGTCGTTTATTTCCTTTTGTTTGGAAATGCCTTTCTTTAGCAGGTAGTCGAGCAGCTGCTGGCGCTGTTCTATTTCCTTCATAATATCTGGAATCGGGCGGTGAGTTCCTTTCGATAGCTTTTCAATCGCCGCGCTTGGCGTCTGCGTCCTTTCAATTGAGTCGTCCATCGGGTTCCAGTGGAAAATCTCGTTCAACGCAATTATTTCCTCGGTGCGCGACACTTCGCTTACCTGAACCACCCTGCGTACCAGGCCTTTACGCCTGTCGACAAAGCGGTGCTGGATTATCATGATGTCGCACAACGGAAGAAGGGCGCGCGGTACGTTCATCGGCGCGTTTTCAAGGCGCGTTAGCGCATCTCGGTCGTTATTTGCGTGAAGCGTGCCAGACGCGCCCCGGTGGCCGGTATTCATTGCAGTAAATAGTGTCTCGGCCTCCCCTCCCCTCACGTCGCCTACAATAAGCCGGTCAGGCCGCATCCTCAAGGCGTTTTTTAGCAAGTCCTGCGGTTCGGACTTTGGCGTGGTTAACAACGGGACCCAGTTTTCGTTGCCGTACAAGTTAAGCTCTGGCGTGTCCTCGATTGACACCACTCGCTCGCTTGGGGGAATGAATGAAGTCAATGCGTTTAACATTGTCGTCTTTCCCGCGGCAGTTGAGCCTGCAATCATTAGGTTAAGCGGGAAAACCCCAAGGCCTTCAAAAGCCGTCCACAGAAACGCGGCCAGTTCAACGCTCAACGTCCCGCGCTCAATCAAGCTTATGACGCTAAGCGGCTCTTCCTTGAACTTTCGAATTGTCAGCGTGGCCGAGGAAACCGCAGGCGGGAAAGTGACGTTAGCGCGGCTTCCGTCAACCAAACGAACGTCGTCAAACTGAAGAATCGGGTTAGCCCCTGTTTGCGAGACCAAGCCTTTTAGCGTCGGCTCGTCTAGCACGAGGTTTGTCTTGCAAATGCCTTGCTTACGGTGGTAGATGAAAACACTCTTGCCAAAGCCGTTGACCATTATTTCCTCAATGTCGTCGTCGTCAAGCAAAGGCTGAATTGCCTTGTAAGCGTAAAGCTTTGAAACCGCCTTTTCGGCAACCGCGCCGCTCGCATCTTCCTTGCGCAAGATAGACCGCATGCTTTCCAAGACAAGCTTCTTCTCCTTAAGCGGAAGAGGCCGATTTAACGACATTACGTCAAGCGAGTCGATAAACTCCTCTAACTGCCTTGAGTCAACCTTGTACTTCTTCTCAAACGACGAGACGCTGACCCTGCGGTCCATTACCGCAAGCAAGTCGTTAAGCAAGACAGCAGATTCCTTTGCAAGCTCTTTCTCCTTAAGCGCATAATTTGAAAAGGGGTAGTCTTTCTTCACGAAACTGCTTATTCATGCAAAGTATAAAAGAGTTCCAGGCGTTTACTTTTTCATATGGAAAAGCTCATCAACTCAATAGCCGCAAAAATAAGCCCTGACTCGGCTGAAGCCAATGCCGAAAAGCGCGTTGCCCAGGAAATAATAGCTAAACTGTCAAAGGCATTACCCCAGGCCACGCTTTCGTTTGTTGGCTCAGCCGCACGCGATACCGGCCTCAAGGGCGACCGTGACATCGACCTATTCGCAAAATTCCCAAAACACTTGAGCAAAGAGGAAATCGTTGAAAAGACGGTAAAGGCAACTAAAAAATCAGTCTCCGCCAAGTGGGTAATGCACTACGCCGAACACCCTTACCTAAAGACAGTAATCAAAGGCTTTCAAGTTGAGGTAATACCCTGCTTTGACTTGCAGCCCCACGAGGAAATCAAAAGCGCGGTTGACCGCTCGCCGCTTCACATGGACTACCTGGAAAAGCACCTGACAGTCCAGCAGAAACGCGACGTTCGCGTGCTAAAGCAACTGCTCAAGAACAACGCGCTATACGGCGCCGAGCTTGCAATTGAAGGCTTTTCAGGCATAATGTGCGAGTACCTCGTGCTGAACTACCGGTCTTTTCCAGGCGTGGTTGAAAACGCAGGCAAATGGCAGCCGCCAGTCAGGATTGAACTAACGCCAAGCGATAAAAAATTCGAGACGCCGCTTGTGCTAATTGACGCAATTGACAAGAACCGAAACGTAGCGGCGGTAATTAGCGAAACTAACGTAAACAGGTTCATTGCCCTATGCCGCGAATTTTGCAAAAAGCCCTCTCGAAAATTCTTTTTTACAAAACAGCCAAAATACTCAAAGAAGCAAGTGCTTGCATCAATGAAAAAACGGGGCACGTTCTTTCTCTTGACCCAATTCAACGCGCCTGACTTGGTTGAAGACATTTTATTCCCCCAGCTTAAGAAAACCGAGAAGTCACTCGCGCGGCAATTAACGCTGCGCGATTTCAAGCTAATCGGCTCTTCCTCTTGGCTTGAAGGCAGATCGTGCGGCTTGCTTTTTGAAGCAGAGCACCAATTCCTTCCGCTAGTAAAGAAAGTTCACGGCCCTAAAGTGTCAAACGAAATAGCAGTCAAGGAATTCCTCAAGAAAAAGCCAATGGCAGGCCCGTTTATTGAAAACGATGCGGTGATGCGAGAGCAGGAGCGCAGGTGGACAGACTGCCTCGCGGCGTTTTTAGACCTGAAAAAAAGCGGGCAGAAGGCAGGCATTGCATCTTCGCTAATCACGCCCTTGAAAAAATCCAAGGCAACAAAACAGCCGCTTGCAAGCCAAATCCAAAAAACGGGCGAGTACCTATTCAAGAAAGAACAGTGGTGGTAAATCTTGTCTCACGTGAAGGCAAAGTAACGCTAAAAACCCCTGAAGACGAGTGTTAATCAACTTGCTTCACCACTAATATAACAACGGGGAAAAGGTTTTGGGGAATAAATTATGGCCATTAGTCTGCAAACTTCTTTAAAAAAACTCGCGGTAAAAGGCGTTGACGCAGTTGTTCACGAGACGCCAAAGGCCAAGGCAACAATAATCCTATCCCACGAACTCCACGGCTCTAAAGACTCACCCGGATGCGAGCTTTTGGCAAGGGACTTAACCGAACAAGGCTATCGTGTGGTTAGGTATGGAAATTCGAATTCACTCAAGGACGCGGCAAGCCAAATGCAAGTTACGCTCAAGAAAGTGGTGAACCAAACCAAGTCGCAATACGGCGGCAAAATCGCTGTGATTGGCATGTCATTCGGCGGAAGCATTGCCTTGCTTGAAGCGGCCGAGAACACTAACATCGCAACCATAATCACCCTAGGCTCGCCCCTTTTGCCGCAGATTCTAAGCCTCAAGAAAAACCAAGTGCAGAAAAACTCCTTCAGGATGAGCGGAAGGGAAATTGCTTATACTCAAGAATTCAAAAACGACGTCGAGGCAAAAGACTCACTAGGCGCGATTAAGAAAATAACAATCCCGCTAATGTTCATACACGGCATGGAAGACGACGAAGTGCCTTTTGATCACTCAAAGCAGGCGCACAAGGCAACGGTAGGCAAAAAAGAGCTCCACCCAGTGTCAAACACCCACTACGTGGAAGACTTAGACACCCAACGCGAGATAAAAAACCTGGTCGAAAACTGGCTGGCAAAGACACTTTAAGGGAACTAATTTATTACCCAAGCCAATAGCTAAACAATGCTCCACCTGCATTTTGTATTCGCACCCCATCACGACGAGCTTAGCGTATTAAAATTGTCTCAAAAGCTTAGCCAACTCTCTAGGCAAGGCAAAAAAGTGGCGTTCATTGGCTGGGAAGACTCAGAAGCACTGAAGAAAAACAGGGAAAAAACTAGACAGTTTCAAGCCGAGTATAACAGCTATTTAAATGGAACGAGCAGGAGTGCTATTGAAAACTTTAAGAAAGACTCCACTGACCCTGAAGCTATGAAAACCTATGGAAATATTATTAGGGAAAAATTCGCCGATGCGTCTACTGCACCCGATGGCCAACAAATGCACTCAACTCACATGTACTGGCTTGCGCACAGCTACAACCTGCCTTTAGAACATATTGAAATGAAGACACGGTCAAACTCCATTAAAAAGAAATCTCTTGAAGAACGTATTTCGAAATCCATGCGCTATGCGGATAATAATCCTGAAGTGATGATTCAAAGGTTTACCAAGCACTATTATGATGATACCCACTTTCATTTGTCAAGGCACGATGATGTCGCAAAAAACTTGGTTGAGCTTTGTAAAAAGTACAATGACGCGGAAACCGAGGTTCATGCAGTAATATTATTTGGCCGAAACCACCACGGGATGGAAAAATACATTTTAGAGAGGCTTAACAAGGGCAATATCAAGGCAAAACTAGCTCCAGTTGAGTTAACCCATTACAACACGGATATTTTAGACGATCTTCAACAAAAAAGGTACGCGAACCCAAAGTTTAAGCCTTCCAGGGAAGAGATCGCAAGGGCATTACTTCATGAAATAATAGGCGTAATTGCCTGCGGTAAAACAATCCAGGCATTAGGGGAAAAACACGGATTTGATATAAGGCAAATCCAAACTCTTCGGCTTGAACACCCCCTCTTAAACGA
>OBEQ012135193.1_pt1 | contig 22615 bp, 23 predicted proteins | sample 1670901 | NCBI WGS metagenome assembly OBEQ01 (sample SAMEA104232315, study PRJEB22302) | groundwater metagenome | biome: forest; feature: aquifer; material: groundwater | place: USA | collected 2011-08-07 | depth 5.4 m
GGCAGGATTCTGGAGGAATATAAAGACACCTCTCAACGCGTCGTGGACCCTGAAATCGCCAGGACCATCTCGGATATCCTTTCTGATAATAACGCCCGTGGACCTGTGTTCGGCTACAACAGTCCTCTTTATCTTGCCGGCAAGCAAGTTGCGGCCAAGACCGGGACAACGCAGGAGAATAGAGATGCGTGGGTAATTGGCTACACTCCGTCAATCGCCGTTGGAGTTTGGGTGGGCAACAACAACAACACACCAATGACCCGCCAAGGTGCTGGTATTTCCGCCGCCGGACCAATGTGGCACGAATTCATGAATACCGCCACAAATCAATACCAAGGAGGATCGTTTATCAAACCAGCACCAAAAAATGAAGAAACTCCTCTGCCGGGAGAGTCTTCTATACCGCAATCTCCAATCCCTTCTAATTAGCTTCCCCTAGCTTCTAAGGGGCATAATTAAATAGGTAAAATCTTTTTTATTTTCCGGTTTTATTACTAACGGACTACCTTCACCGGTAAACTGAATCAAAACGTTCTCTGATTCAATGGCTTTAAGTCCGTCGAGAATATAATTATAATTAGCCGTGACTTCAAACGGTTCGTTTTTTAACTCACAGGTCAAAGAAGCATTAATCTCACCTTTGTCATTGTTCTTGGCATAAACTTCTGCCTTGTCTTCAAAGATTTTAATTTTCACGTCTGAAATATTGGACGAAAAAATACTGGCAGTTTTGATTCCTTTTTCTAAATCCTCTTTCTTCATTCGAGCCAGCGACATAAATTTCTCAGGAATAACTCTTTTATATTCCGGATAGCGTCCATCTATAAGTCGGGAAACTATTTCAAAGTCATCATTGTAGACAAAAATTTGATTATCGGAAAAAGAAATAAAAACATTGTCGTTATTGTCATTCAGTACTCTTACCAGTTCTAGCGCTGTGTTTCTGGGTAAAATAAGTGTTCGGGAAATACCATTCTTAATGTCAAGAATTTTTTCTGACAACCGATAACTGTCCGTCGCAGCAAATTCAATCTTTTGTGCTCCAAAATTAATATAGATTCCAGCCAGTTCAGGTCTTGTCTCGGAAAGTGAGGCCGCATCTATCACGCTCAACAAAGCTTTCTTCAGTTCCTGTGCCGACATTTTAAAACCATTCTTGTCTTTATTAACAGGAAGAAGAGGAAACTCGCTAGAATCTGCACATAAAATTTGTGTTTTATAGTAGTTAGAATTAATATTCAAACTGTTACCCTTGGTGTTTAGTTCAACTTTTTCATCCGTAATATTCCCCAGAAAATCAGAAAATATTTTTGCAGGAACTGCGACTTCCCCCTCTTTTTCTATTTTAGCATCAATAAAATATGTAGCTCCTAGCTCCAGATTTGTAGCAGAAACTTTGATTCTCCCTTTTTCAGTTTTCAAAAGTAGCGACTGAAGAATAGGAAGACTACTCCCTCTGGAAATAACTCGCTCTGCATTTTTTACAGCGGTGGATAATTTTTTCTGGTTGAAGCTAATATTCATAATTAGTTAATTAAATAAATCTATCACTACTATTATACACTCCAAAAAAGTGGACAACCGTTATTTTTTGAGGAAACACTAGGATTAAACAGCTGTTCTAAGAAGGATAATATGGATACAACCCCTTGGAAAGTATGTGGAGTAGTCCCTCACAACTTTTTGCAAATACCGGAGTCACTACAAGATGTACTCACTTAATGAAAGAGCTATCCACAACAATTCAACAACAAGGAGCAGGTTTAGTTGCTATCGAAAGACTGATAAAGTCTTTCTTTTAACAACGTTAACTCTTGTTTGATTGACTCATCTTCCCCTTCTTCTTTTTTAATCTTATTATAAGCGTGAATGACAGTAGAGTGGTCCCTACCACCTACTTTTGACCCTATTTCTGGAAATGACAACTTAGATTCTTCTCTCAATAGAAACATAGCAATCTGGCGTGGCTTAACAATTTCCTTCTTCCGTCCTTTCCGAGAGATATCATTGAGGGGGATTCCATAAAAATCAGCAACACACTTGAGAATAGTTGGAGCGGTAATTTTGCGATAAGGTGTGCTTAGGTAGGTAGCTAAGAGCTTTTTTATTTCAGCCAAGGTCGGTGTTTTGTTGTAAATCTGACTGAAAGCTATAATTCGATTGAGGGCGCCTTCCAATTCTCGAATATTTTTTTGGATATTTGAGGCAATATAGGAGAGGGATTCGTTATCAATCTCAAAATTCTTTTCTCTGGCCTTTACTGTTAAAATCGCCAAACGTGTCTCATGATCAGGCAGGCCGATATCAGCTATCATTCCTCCTTCAAAGCGCGACATGAGGCGTTTTTCTAGGGTTGGGATAGCTTTAGGAGGCCGATCTGAAGAGAGAATAATCTGTTTGTTTTTTTCGTAGAGCTCATTAAATGTGGAGAAAACCAGTTCTTGTGTTTTATCTTTTCCGGCAATAAACTGAACATCATCAATCATTAGAACATCCAGTCTTGCGTAATCCTGTTTTACAGCAGCGATTGTGCCATTCTTGATCGCGTCAATAAGATTTGCTGTCATTTTTTCTGCGGAGGTATAAAGGATTTTTCTTGGTGGTGTTAATTTGGCCAATTCATTTCCTGCCGCCTGAAGAAGGTGCGTTTTTCCGAGGCCTACGCCACCGTAGATGAACAACGGGTTATAGGATCTGCCAGGGTTTTTGACTATAGCTAAACTAGCGGCATGAGCCAGTTCATTATTGGAACCAACTACAAAGGATTCGAATGTGTAGCGCTTGTTCAGATTGGTGTCTTTGTCGATGTCTAAATTCTGCCTGTCTTCTAGAATCTTATCTGGAACAAGGGTGGCAAAGTCAGTCCGTTGCATAGCTATTGTTGGCCTTAGATTGGTCGGCTCACCGACTACATATTTGATTACCCTGATATTAGGCAATACCTCTCTAATTTTTTGAAGGATTTGCTTGTTAAATTTATTTTCCAGCCATTCTTTAACAAAACCATTAGGAACACTAACGAAAATCCCGTCGCTATTGTTGGAGACTATAGAGGTGTTGCGAAACCAGGTCGTAAAATTAGCTCTCGATAAAGAAGACTCCATGTCGCTTAATACTAACTTCCAGAGTTGTTCGTTTTCCATAAGAATATTCAGGTAGATATTATATGAGTATAGAGTATTAAAAATTTATGGGAAGCAATGCGTTTAGAACATCTAGTTGATAACATGTTAATAAGCTCGATTGGAAATTTACACGGAGTATCATTGACTTATCGCCAAAATTACAATAAGATAAATGGATATGAATCCCGTTAGAAGTAGCCCTACCGGGTTTACTAGCACGGGAATAATAAGTAACAAAGTAACTGAGCTATAGTAAACACCATATGTGTATGGCCTTGCTACTTCTAACGGGATGAAAATTACGCTCTACCGACCCAAGAAAAAACCTAGAAAGCGAAAGCACGGGTTTTTATCACGAATGAATAAGCGGAACGGAAAGAAAGTGTTGGCTCGACGTCGTGCTAAGGGCAGACATAAGCTGACAGTTTGATGGCGTTAGCTAAAATAAACAGATTAAGCAAGGAAAAAGATATTAAAAATGTTTTTTCCAAAGGCAAGACCATCAAAGGTGGCTTTTTCTTTATCAGGTTTCTCAAGAATGGCCTGGTTAGTTCGAGGATAGCAGTAATGGTTCCAAAAAAAGTGTCGAAGAAAGCTGTTGAGCGGAATTTGATTAAAAGAAGAATCTACGAATCCTTAGAAAAAAAATATTTGCAAAAGAACGGTCTAGATATTCTGATTGTAACTCTACCCACTATCCTAGAGAAACCCTTCAAGGAAATCAAGGCCGAAATTGACAAGACAACAAAGATTTTATTTGGTCAAACATGAAATCCACACTTACAATAATTAAACTGTATCAAAAAACCCTTTCGCCGGTGTTGGCAGTTATGCTGGGAGTCAGTTCCGGTTGTCGGTTTTATCCTACTTGCTCGGAGTATACCTATCAAGCCGTTCACAAGTTCGGGACAAGACGAGGATTGGCTAAGGGACTGTTACGGGTGTTGAGATGCAATCCCCTATTTAAGGGAGGTGTTGATTCAATATAACTATGGGAAATATTTTTAACCTAATTTTATACCAGCCATTTCTGAATCTCTTGATTTTTATTTATAACACCATCCCTGGTCATGATTTTGGTGTTGCGGTTGTTATTATGACAGTGATTGTACGCTTGGTCCTAATGCCGCTGTCTATAAAGGCCATTCTTTCTCAGCGCAATATTACCAAAATCCAGCCGAAACTGAAGGAACTCCAAAAAAAATACAAGGATGACAAACAAACGCTTAGTCGTGAAACTATGGCTCTCTACAAGGAATACGGAGTCAACCCATTATCAGGATGTCTACCAATTCTTATTCAATTACCAATTTTGATTGCGCTATATCAGGTTTTTGGTGCTGGATTCAAGGCAACCAATTTTCACATGCTCTATAGTTTTGTGCATAATCCCGGTACTATCCATCAACTAGCTTTTGGTTTTATCGACATCGCTAAAAAAAGTCCGATTATAGCTGTTTTGGCAGGAGGACTACAGTTTGTACAAGCCAAGTTTTCTATGGCTAACCAAGTTACGGGAGCAGGAACACAGGATGGCACAATGGCCGCCATGAATAAGCAAATGTTGTATTTCTTCCCGATTTTTATTACAATTATTGCCTGGAACCTACCCTTTGGTTTGACACTTTATTGGGTAATTACCACCTTGTTTTCTATTTTTGAACAGTTATATATAAGTAAACGGCACAAACACGTAAGTTAATAAAATGAATCCTGAAGATATCAAAAACAAAATAGTCGGAATTGCTACCGAGATTATGAACCGGATGGGTTTTAATGGCGAGATGAATTTTTCCCAAGAAGATGTTAAGGGCAAACAGTTTGCGACTCTGTCTATAGTTTCACCAACTGATTCAGGATTTTTAATAGGCAAGAACGGTGCCAGTCTCGAAGCGATGGAACATATTATCAGGGCAGTGCTTTCTAGGGTCAGCGATCTACCTCGAGTTAATTTTGCCCTGGACATTAACGATTATCGTAAAATAAAAACCCGACAACTTGCCAGAGTTGCCAAGGAAGTTGCGGATAGAGTTGCCACAACTGCTAGAGCGGAAGCGTTAGAACCGATGACTTCTTATGAGCGAAGACTGGTTCATACCGAGTTGGCTTCTTATAATAATATTGCCACTGAAAGTATTGGTGAAGAACCAAAGCGTCGCATCGTCATTAAACCGTTATTTCCGTAAGGAAACCTATTCCGGAACGATTCTTAAGCGATACAAGTTTCCATCTGAAGTGTTTCTAAAGAAAAGATATTTTTCGTCCGCAGAGAGCAAAAGGTTCTCTGCTTTTATTTTTGAGAAGTTATTCATCCGTAGATTTTGGAGCGTATGACCAATCTGAAGCGAGACAAACTCATCATCTTCCTGTCCCCGAGTGGTACTCTTACTCACAGCACAATAAATTGTTACGTTATCAATACTCCATACGCAGTTTGAAGCTGGAGTAACCAAAGGGAGTTTGATATCGTTGCCTATGTTGGCCATATTTTGATAAGCCAACATAGGGCTATGGTTTTTATCTGAAAATGAGTAAAGAAGTGATTGACCGTTAGGAGACCAAGTAGTCTGAAGATTTGGCAGGTTAACAAATACTCTTGTCAGCCCTCCGTTGTTGGCATCCACAAGCATTAGTCCCCACGTATTCTGATTGTTGTAGCCCAAAGCAAGAGTAGTTTGGTTAACCCAATTGAGCGACCAGCTACCAACAGTCAGAAGAGTCAGTGCCTTCAGCGAAGTAAAGTTAGAATCGGCCACGACTAAATTAGCAGTATTCTGTTCTGCATCGTAATCGATATAGGATACTCTGTCTCCTGATGGCGAGAACACCGAGAATTGGATACTCTTTGGGAGAATTCTAGATTCTCCGGAGGCCAAATTATAGAGGATATTTTCCGTGCCGTCACTTGCCAATATTTTCTGTCTGTCGAGAGACCATTGTAAGTTTGCCAAGTAAGGGCGGAGTCGTTCCAGGGACTCATCTTTTGAGGTGGAGGTGGTCAAATTAATTCTGTGAAGATAGCCGGTACTCTCGTTGTAATAAAGCAAAGACTGGCCGTTCTTATCAAGGACTACAGGTCCAGCGCCAATGACAGGCAATTTGTCTAGTAAATCGTACAGCGATTTTACTTCTGTCGGTTCCGTGAATCTTGAAATAGTGGCACTCCTACCAGTACCGGCCCCAAAACCGATGTAATTATTGGACGCCAAATAGCCCACTGTGAAAATGGAAAGAAACACTAAGACAAAGATTAGGGAATAAGTGGCAAGTTTCATGTAGAGTCAAATTAAGCGGCTTGACGCAGTTCTTCTTCATAGACGGCTTCATCTTCTGCTTCCTCTGCTTCTACTTCTAACATTTGGTTGAGTTCTGCCAGTTCTTCGTTGCGTGCCTCTTGGTACTCCGGGAGCAATAATAGGAATTCCGCGTAAGCTGCCTTGTGCTCTTTTTTGGTTTTGTAAATATTGAGCGTTCTCCACGGAATAAAATTAAGGATTGGAATTTCATCAAGGCCTTCTCCTATCAACCATCGGGTTAAAGGATTTTTTGTTAAAAACTTTCTGGCCTTTGAGTTCTTAATTTTTAATGCAAGTTTTCTTACCGGCTTCCGGAGTGTCTTAGATTTACGGGAAAGTTTTAAAAGCATGGCGTAGCGCTGTCTGTAAAGTGAAACCTTCTGTTCAATCCCCTCGATTTTAGCTGTGATAGCTTCACCATGTTCATTGATAGCCGACATACCCTTCTTGACTTTAAAACCGAGCCAAGTTAGTGGAATATCAAACACAAGGCCAATAGCTATTTCAACTAACCACCCAGGACCGGGAATAAAATTCAAAACGATGTCTATCAAGTCTCCTACAATTGATAAGAAATAAGCAGTGCCATAAATCAATCCACTGGGGGGGGTTGTATAAGATGCTAATTTCTCTACTTCCCTATCCTCGCTCTTGGATGCGCGTTGTTCTGCAAGAGCGTATTGATTCGATTTTTCTTGCTGGAGTCTATTGTTTGGGGTGTCTGCATTTTCATTTTTATTTGAAGAAGAGCCACGTTCTTGTGGCTTGGGGTTCGGAGGTCTAAATTTTAAAACCTTGTCTTGGTCTGTCATTGTGATTTCGCGAAATCATGCCGCGCAATCGTCCATTAAAGCGCGGCGCGGTTGTTATTTTCCTGCCAATTCTTTCTTGGCTTCTTCAATTTCTAGAATCTGTCGTGGATCGGAAGTGATTATTTGGTCTTCAGCGTAAGAAGCAATAACCCGAATGCCGACATGATTCTGTCCTGCGAAAAAGAGCCCATGACCGACGGGAGCTTCAAGAAGATAAAATTTTTCGGAATCGGACAAATTAAAAGTGTCTTGGATTAATTTGATTGAAGCGGGAGATTGTTTAAGTAAAATTTGGATGGATGAATTATTGATAATAGGTTTGCCGTATTCAGAGCCCAGAAAATCTGAGACATCTTGGGAAATGGTCGTGAGAGCGAGGTAATATTTGCGGGCTCGCTTGGCAATATTAAGTAGAAAGTCCGCGCCTACTTTGTATTTGAGCAAAATCCAAGACTCATCAATCATGAGCAGCCGTTTCCTCAACTCCGTCCGAACCTGGGTCCAAATAAAATTCAAGATGAAATACATGGCGATAGGTCTGAGTTCCTCTTCCATGTCGCGGATATTGAAGACAACGAGGTGGCTGTCGAGAGCGACATTGGTGGGATTATTCATAAATCCGGAGAAGGTTCCTTGGGTGTATTTGCTAATCCTAGTAACTAGAGATTCTGCTCCGGCCATGCCTTGAAGGATACTCTCAAAGTCAGAGAGCAATGGTGGTTCTGCTGCGATAAAATTTGAGCTTGGCCCGATGTCCTTAAGAGCATAGGTTTGGAGCAGTGCCGCATCAATAATGCTATCCTCTTCCGGGTTGGTCTGACCGACCATAAGCTTGATGAGTCCAGTGAGATTCAAAATATGAGAACGGAAAACATCCTCGTTAGTCTCGTCTGCCATAGGTCGAGGTAAATCGAAAGGATTGATGTGTTCATTTGAAGAAATCGAAATTTTAATAAATGTTCCACCTAAGGTTTCTGAGAGATGTTTATATTCATCTTCAGGGTCAATGACGATAACCTGTGCTCCGAACATTAAGCTCCTTAGTATTTCGAGCTTAATAGTATAACTCTTACCTCCTCCGGATTTTCCGAAGACTACAGAGTTATAGTTTTCTAAGGAAAATCGGTCAAAGAGAATCAAAGAGTTGTTAGCTGTGTTGATACCATAAAGAATGCCTTGATCAGAGGTCAGGTTGTAGGAAACAAAAGGGAAAATAGAAGATAGCGGTTCGCTATTGAGCGAAGTATGAATCGCCAAAACGTCATTATCTAGAGGTAGGGTCGACATAAAACCTTCTTTCATCCGGAAAGTTGCCGGTTTCACATAAACTAGCTGGGATTCAAAAATGTTCTTGAGCTTGCTTTCAGTATCGTTCAGTTCTTCCAGAGTGCTTCCATAGATTGAAATATAGACCCCTGCTTCGAAGAATCGCTCGGTCCCCTGCTGGAGTTTATCTCGCAATGCTTCGATATCGTTGATTGCTGTTTCTAGGACCGGATTACGTACCTTACCAGTAGCAGATTCTTCATTTGCTTCTGACTCAAGTCGGCCGAGCTTGTCTCGCAGGTCCTTTAGAATTTTGCTGGAGTTTTGCGGATCAACAAAGATGGCGACATCAAAAATCTTTTCCAGATTAACTATTGGTGAAAACCAGCTGGTGTTGAGGAAGCGAGGGAAAGTGGTGATGAAAATCGTGCGGATGTACTTGTCACCAATCTGGATATAGTTCGACGCTAAATTAACCGCCGATGGAGCGAAGATATCTTCCAGGCCTTTAATTATTTTTGGTGTGTCATTCATCCCGTTAGAAGTAGTGCAAAGCACCCACCACCATCGGTCGGTGCCACATACTACTGGTTATTATTTTATTATTGATCATATTTTATTTAACCCTTTAGGGATACTTCTAACGGGATTCATAGTTACTTTGCGTAAGTTGCAACCACTTCTTCTCTCGCTTTCGACTCCGGGTTATAGAGAGAGTAGAAGAGATTAACCAATTCTTCGTTCTGAAGCAATTTACCTTGGAGACTCATTCCGTAGACACTGGACAAGACGAGATTAACACGCAAGTCTAATTGCGTACGATAAGTAGCGAATTCCTCCGGATTTAATTCTTTGACAAAACTTGAGGAACTGAAGACGCTTTTGAGCCCTGAAAAAAAGGACTTTTTCTTGTCTGCACTGGCACCTCCTGCTACTGCTCCTTCTGTGACGTAGTAAGGGACGATGATATAGAATTTCTTGGACATGATGTCGGTCAATTCGGTCAGTCCTTTAATATAACGGCCGTATTCGACTGCTTGAATCTTCAGTAACTCGTTATTCAAAGTTTCCTGCAAGGCGTCGATTGAGCGCAAGTACTTATCAATGTTGAGTTTTCGGGATTGAATGACAATTTGGATAGGAAAATCTATAGAATTGAGAAAATCCTGAAAGGCGGCAACAATGGCTGTCTGCTCATCGACGGATTTAAGGGCGAAGTTGGTACTGCCGACTTCAATAATTGAACGAAGCGAGCCGCTTTTCAAAACTAAAACCGAATCTCTTATTTCAGAGACCTCCACGAACGATTTGGTACTGTTAGATTTTGAATTATTTTTGTTCGCCATTTTTTTGATTAGTGCCGTCATATAACTTATCGTAATCTTCTTTTTTAGTGAATAAATATTTCTTGGAGGAAGTTGCGAAGGATAGCGCATTTAGGACGTAAGAGATCAATGGCATACCCTCTATTTTTAGATAAGCAAACGCAAGAGCGATTCCCCCGACAATCACCGAGAGAATGATAAACCACGTTCCTGATAATACGAAATTTAACAGGAAAATAACTATTGCTCCTCCTGCCAACCATAAAAATTGCACCAAAGTGAAAGGCCCAATTATTTTCGTCTCTGTTTCTAAAAATTGTGGAACTTGAAATCTCATAAAATTAGTCTTAGCTTCTTAGGTCAATGATATTTCCTCCAGTTTCAGGTAAATTCTCACCAGGGTAATTCTGTCTAGGTGGTGCAGTCATATTTTGTTCATGAAAGGACGGAGGATTGATCGGAGTTTGTTGTGAGGAAGACGGTTCATTTCCAAATTTTGCTATTTGGATTTTTTTGATGTCATCCCAGACGGGAGACAATATTTGATTGACCAAAGATTCAAAAATTACGTTTGCTCCCTGCTCACCAATAGATATAGAAGAGATTAGTAATTTGGGCATATCTTTTATGTAGATATCACCGATAAGAACATACCTTAGCATAGCCGACATTATAATGATTTGAGATTTATTTAAGTCATTGTCAGATCCTAGATTATAAATTTTGCTAGCTGTATCTTCAGAAACCATAAAATCTCTTAATATCTGAGGTAGGTTTATGTAGTTATCTAAAAAAGTTTTTCTAATATAGTCCTTCTCAACATCAAAACCTGCGTAGAAAGGACTGTAATCAAGATAGTTATTTAGGTCGTCAGTCATTAATTTAAGGTCTGTTTATTTTATTAGCTAAATCCTGAATAGCATCAACAAATGGTTTCATGCCTTTGGCTTGAGCATCTGCTTGCTTTTGTAATTTTTTATCTTCCTCCGCTTCTATTATTTTTTTCTTCGAGGCTATTACAGTTTCAAGTGTTTTTAGTTGTGCTTCTGTAGCTTTGGCGGCAAGACCCTTGATGGTTTCTGGTGTAAGTTTATCCTCGATACTCTTTTTAGCATCTGCATTTTCAAGCATTGCCTTTAGAGAATTTGGCGACAGCTCTAGTACCTTATCTAGGTTCATCTTCTTTAACTCACCAATAATAGCTTCGTCTCGGGTGGCTACTCTAGTACCTTCAGCATTCATAACCAAACCTAAATCAGCTTTTGCTTGAGTTGCAGCTACAAAGTTGTTTTTTGCTATTTTGTCTAGAAACTCTTTTTGATCTGCCCTGTTAGCACCAAATATCGTCGCTATTTGTGCCAACATTTCTGGAGAGGCATTCTTATAATCTCCAGCTTCTCCTTTCGCTAATTCTATCTTGCGCCTAATAATAGGATCATTGGTCGCTTCTTCCCATGCTGCTCTTTCATCTGGATACATTTTGTCTTTACCAAAATCAACCCCTTTGGCGAATTGCTGTGCAGCCAATCCTGCTCCAATCCTCTGGTAGTTTTGGTAGGTATCAAGAGATTCTTTTGGTGTAAGGGCACCTTCTTCTTTTAGTCTTTCAGCAAGGGCCAATTTATTGATGTCATTTGATTCTTGGTTCATGCGAGCACGTAATTCTTCCTCGCTTTTTATGGCTCTATACTGTTCCTTTGATTTGGCTACTTCAGATGTAATTTGCTTATCCTTAGCTCCGCTAGTTGCTCCAAGACCAAACATTTCTACATACTTAGCTTTTGTCATTCTGCTTCTCTGGGCACCAAGATAGCCACCGAAGATTCCCTTTTCCTTAATCTGCTCCGCTTTGGCTTTGAGACCCTCTGTAGCTCCTTCCACACGGGTCTTAGCTCCACTGAATCGATAACCAGCATATCCAATATTCTTAGCCCCACTCTTAATCCCCCCCTGGATTTTCTCAAAAGCGGTGTTGACGCCAGTATTGGCAAAATGACCGACCTTTCTCACGGCGGCCAGACCGAACCACAAGATAGTCAAAGTTAGGGCGTAGAAAATAACGTCACCAATTCCTAATAGCCCGAGAAATGAAGTGCTATCGCTAGGGTCTATGTGTAAGGAACTAATGATATCATTACGATGGGTTGCGAAACCGATAGTCACAGCTATGACTAACAAGTAAAGCGGTGAAAACAAAGTCCAGGCGATGAGATGTTTTTTCCAAGTTTCAAAGTGCTCCCTAGTATTAGGCAGAATAGCGGCAACAAATGCTGCCGGAGCAGTGATAGCTAGTCCCCACAAGACAAAAACCCTTAATAGGTACATTACCACTAAGGTTACAAGTGTTAGGAGCATTAGCCCATAGAAGACAATCTCTACAGTATTTTTAGGTAGATTTACTCCCAACGCCGTGCCTATAGATGAGGTAGCTATATCCATAAAGCTTGCCAGCCAAGTTTTGTTTGCAACTGCGAATTTTTGAGGATTGAAACCAGCCGCTAACCACTCACTGATGGAATGAGGTTTACCGTCTGGACCTTGAGATGAGTTTACCTGGGTTAAAATCTGATTAGAGATTTGGTCAGAAAGGTTGCTAGCAGTCTGCACAATCAAAAAACTGAAATTTACCAAGAGAGCGACGATAATCAAGCGGACGAGCAGTTTCTGCCAATTATATTTTTGAATATCAAAGATAGTAGCGAAAGCGATGACAATCATGATTAGAATAAAAAACAAATTGACAAAATTCCTCACCATAGTCCACAGAGATTTTATAAAATCTACTGAAAAAATATTGTTATTAAACTGTACCATCTTATCTAAAAGTGTGGCTACAGGTTCCAGCAGGCTTGCTGTAATTTTAGCTGCTAGACAGACACCAGCAGCTGGGATTGCTACAGGATTAAAAATACCCGCAGCTGCTCCTGCCGCGCATCCCAATGTATCTGCACTGGGGGCAACGGCTTTTGTAACTCTTTGAGCCCTATCGATTGGAACACAAGCATCACCCTCTTTTAGACCTTGACAATCTGACCTATCTCCGGGGATCTCAGGAGCAACCTGACAAGTAAAAGGTTTAAGAGGATTAATATTAACGCCACAATAAAGACCGGATGCATTAACAGAGTGACTCAATGGGACAAAGAAAAAAATAGCTGCAAAAACAACTAGGAGAGAATTTATCAATTTTTTGTTATTCAAAAACTGCATTTAATTATGAGCACCATAATACTTAGAATTTGGGGTTACTTAAAAGATTATCCAACTGGCCACCGACTTTATTCAAAAGACCTTCAGCAAGAAGTAGAATCAATTGTTCGATGTTATCGATACCATCGCCATTGAGGTTGAGACTTGCTAATTTGTGATCTAACCGTGTTTTAGCCGCATCTTTGAATAATGATCCGGGGGTGACAATCTTACCCTGTATTGTACAGCGCGTGAGGAGTCCTTGTGATGCACAGCCACTGGCACTAGTTTTACCGCTGCTGTCCAAGAGATTGGGTAGTGCCCCCTGGTCTGCGATGGCTTGATCTTCAGTAGCTTTTTGTGCTAGTGCAGTTTGATTATCCTTCTCCACTATAGCTTGACCTAAAACGCTGGTAAAATTATTTTCCGGTTTCTGTAACTCGAGCCAAGCTTTCCACCCGCCTTGAGTGAAGTCGTTTCTAAAAGCGTCTACGTTGGTATCCTTAGAGAGACTACATTTGGTGAGATATTGAAAGGAGGGTTCTCCGGGGGCATTAGTTAGGATATTACCAGAGAGATTTTTAAGTACTCCTCCAAACAAATCTGCACCGAAAATATTTTTTAGATTGTTACTAAAATAAGGACAAAGATCAGAACTGGCTAGTATCGATCTGAATAAATCACTACCTCGGCCTTGAGAGTTAAGAATCAAATTCCGCCAGTCAGTAACGAAATGCGGGTCTTTACCGCCTCCAGATTGATCAGAAATAGTATCGCCGATTTTATTCAAGAGCGAATTCTGGAGACTGTTCGAAATTTTAGAAATCAGGATTCTAGCTAGGGGTTTATAAATGTATTCATTGATGTAGAAGTCATTGTCGTAATTAACTTCTACTGGAATACCGACTGGGGCTGGCGGCGGCGGTGGCGGTACAATCAAGGCGCTAGCATCATATTTGACCAATAAAAAAATTATACCGATTGCAAAAATTACTACAAAAATAAATTTTTTTGTCATCGACTAAGCAATATGTTAAGGGTTTTGGGAGAAATATTTTGGGACTTTGCCAGATCTGTCGCATTGATCGTAGCATGAGATAAATTTGTTAACACGCCCTGCATGCCTTTCAAAGCAAAGAGTGCCTTGACCGGGTCAGTGTTAACCTGGTCACCCTTGAGAGCTTGGGCCAGCTTGATGAACTGCTCACTGGAATTGATTAGGTCTTTATGGACGTCTTTCCAGGAAGATGGAACCTCCATTGTTCGCAAAGCTTGGTCAGCTTGTTGGTAGTTATCGATGGCTGTTTGCAAGTCAGCATCGGAGTTAACCATTTTGGTCAGGAGACTTGGGTTAAAAACTTCGGTACTAATAATCGGAGCGACTTTTGAAACATAGCTATCTAGTGCTCCCTGACTGTTGTCTATAGTGGTTTTGATATCAGAATCTTTTATTGGGTCGATAGACAATAGGATGGTTGCTTGTGTACTCAATCCACTAATTATGTCATTTACCCCAGCACGTTTAACTTGTGATGGATTCAAGGTTCCATCACCACCAATCAAGGAAGCTACGGTAAGATTTGCCGTACTGTCAGTGAGATTGGGTTGCTTGGAACCGAAATTTCCCGGCCGAGTCTTCGGATTGTCGTTGGGGTCAAGCGGATTATGGCCAGTCATGACTTCCTCGCCGTCCTTATAGCCATCGCCATCTGTATCGGGATTGAATGGGTCAGTGCCGTAGATAATCTCTTCCCTATCCGGTAAGCCATCATGGTCAGAATCTCTAGTTAGCGGATTATCTTGTGGGCTAGTCTGGGTTTGGGAGGAGACAGTATTGCCAATATATGCTGTTGTTGATGTTGAATTATCCCTGAACACTAGACCGATTCTTATAAGCAAAAAACCGGCTACTACAGCCAAAAATCCTAAAATGAATTTAAGTTTAGAACTCATGATGGTTAAGAACTATAACTTACCATATTATATCACGGTTTTTATAAAGAAAGTAAAGCCAAACTGTGCACATTTCAGCCCAAGAAATATGACCTACAACGGGGACTAGATTTAGCGAGAAGTGCCAACGAAAAGCAAGGGCGGTCCGGCGCCAATTGGTACCCCACTGACAGTGCACACAGTTGGCACCTGACTGACCAATAGCCCCATGACATGGAGATTAAGACTGATTTTACCGAAAGGGTAAAAGAATGTACCGGGGATTAAGACCATATAAGACCTTAACAAGGGCACTGATTTGTATATTGGAGAATTGACCGTTATAAGAAGCCCAAGAGGGCTAGTGCAAGGTCTCAATGAAACAACCTGCCCACCCATGATAAGTGGAAGAGGGAAACCAGCCAATGCAGTTAATGGAAGTAATGTAAAAGTAGAGGGCAATGCTACTAGTAGAGCTATTAAGACATATCGTTTCCGCATGTTGTATTAGTTATACTTTGTATAATTATAACTCTTTGGCTAGTTCTTGCCACTGTTGGATGGTCAGGTTTTCTGGTCGAGCACCAGGATCGACACCGATAGAAATCAAGATATTTTCTATCGTTTTTTTACTTGTCCCGCTCAAAGTCCGCCCCCTCTGTTGGCGGTCAGCGGAGTTACTTTGTGCGGGATCCAGCTTGAATCCAGTAGATAGATTATTGATGAGCTTCTTTCTTTTTGATGAGAATCCTATACGAATGACCTTAAAAAAGTTTTTTGTTGTTTCACTATCCACCACCCACTGGTTGTTAGGCACTATTTTTATGATAGCTGAATCCACGTTTGGCATGGGGTAGAAACTACCCTTTGGTACCTTTGCTATTATTTTGGGCTGAGCGAAATATTGAACAGAAAGTGCAAGAATGTTCATATGCGGTGGCTGGGCGATGATTCTTTGAGCTACTTCTCGTTGAACAAGAAGCACGACAAGTTTTGGCTTTGGCCATTTGTTAGCCGGCGAATCAAAAATGGTTCTCAATAGTCGTGAAGTTATGTAATAAGGAATGTTGGCAACTACCTTGTAGTTATTTTCGGCTAAACCAAAATCATACGGGTTAATTTTCAGCACATCACCCTCAAGTATCGTGACGCTTTTGTTTAAGGAGAATAATTCAGTCAAAAATGAAATGAGCTTACGATCTTTTTCAAGACCAACAACCTTGACTCCGGCCTCTACAAGGTACTCGGTTAATGTTCCCAACCCCGGGCCGATTTCTAAAATTGTCTCTCCCCTTCTGATTTCGCTCGCCTCAATTATTTTCTTGTAGGCCGAATCGGAAGTTAAAAAATTCTGGCCGAGGCCTTTTGAAGGTTTTATATCGAGTTCTCTTAACCTTTCTCTAATTTTTGTTAAGCTATTATTCATTAATTACCCTTAGAACAATTTACAATTTTGAATTTCGAATTTTGATTGAATTTCCAATGACTTAATTTCTAAACATTAAGACATTGAATGATTGATTAGAAATTAAAAATTGAGAATTAAAAATTTGTGATCTCTTCGTCAAGTGGAATAAAATTAACTAGACTCTCCGGTATTTCGAACAAGAAGCGGGACGGCGGATTAAATTGCGGTGTACCATGCAACATTCTTTGACGGCAGAAAGTTACGAACAGCCGTTGCTTCGCCCTAGTGATGCCAACATAACAAAGCCGACGTTCTTCCTCGAGTTCATGAGGTTCAAATACTGACCTAGAATGAGGAAAGATACCGTCTTCCATGCCCACCATAAAAACAACAGGAAACTCAAGACCTTTTACAGAATGAAAAGTCATGAGGTTGATGGCTTGTTTCCTTTCTTCCAATTTATCCGTCTCTTGAATAAGAGCAACTTCTTCAAGAAAGGAAATCAATCCTTGTGGCGCTGCATCACCATCATATTTTTTTGTGGCGGTAAAAATTTCTTTAACGTTTTTCCACCGTTCTTCGCCTTCTTCAGTGCCGTCATCGATATAAGATTTATAATCAAGTTCCTTGACCAGCCAAGTGATAATTTCCGACAAGGGCAAGGATTTTGCTTTCAGGGAAAGTTCTTCGACGAGTTTTGCGAGTTCTAGAAGTGCCATGCGCCGCTTGCCAGTGAAATTATTTTGGTTGATTGATTCTCTGATGATTTCCGTGAGCGTAGCATCATTTCGTTTTCGGCTGATTATTTTTTCAAAAGTTATTTTGCCGATTCCCCGTTCCGGCACGTTGTAGATTCTCTGAAAAGAGACCATGTCAGAAGGATTGTAGGCCAGCCGCAGGTAAGCCAGCACATCTTTGATTTCTCTTCTTTCATAGAATTTGGTACCGCCGATGATGCGATACGGTAGACCGTGTTTGATAATCTCTTCTTCCAAAGCACGTGATTGGGCGTGAGTACGATAAAGGATTGCGAAATCATTTAAGTTTGAACTATCATTCAAAAATCGCTTTATTATTTCAACAAGGTAACGAGACTCCTCTCTCTGATCGCGCAATTCCTTCAGTACAATGAGTTCACCTTCGCTATTTTCGGTCCAGAGTTTTTTGTGTTTTTGTTCCGTGTTATTCGAAATGACCTGATTGGCTGCCGCAAGAATATTTTGCGTCGAACGATAATTCTGTTCCAACAAAATGGTTTTAACTTCTGGGTAGTCTTTTTCAAAATCCAAAATATTCCTGATATCTGCCTGCCGCCATGCATAGATCGAGTTGTGAACTGCGAAATTATTGGCTGTATAAGTGTGGGTCTTGTCTATTTCGAGGTCATAGACAAAGCCAGAATATCTTTCTTTTTTTACACTTATTACCTCATCATTGATGAACCCTCCATTTTCTAAAACAGGGACGGTCATTCTGGGTGTTATATGAGAGGCGGGTAAGAATTGAAAATTCAGATCTGTAATTAAGGCTTTTTTTGATATCTCCAATCCAGTTATTGAAGATATTTTATTAGCAAAAGTTTCTGCATCTGCGTAGTCTCTAAATGCATTTTCAATTCGCCACGTATTAGCTTTACCTCTTCTTATTTTAAAACCTGCATCTAATAGCTTAGTCCTTGTTTCTTCGTCACCGGAATTTATGCTAACACACGCCGCTCTTAAGGGAGATTTCATCCTCGAGCTGCTGTTGTGAGCAAAATAAGTTAAATTAACAGTGATACGTTTAGTTTTATACTTTATAGTACCTTGAGGTCTGTGGTGAGGGTATGCTGAAAATATGTAATGGTCATCCATAAGAGTCTTCACCCTTTCAGTAGTTGGGATTATTTTATACAAATTATCTATTTGTTCTTGAGAAATGTGAAAGTTTTTACCCTCAGAATTAAAAATCGTTGTTGGAATACCGTATTTAAAAGCAAACTGCGCTTCCCAAAACCTCGCTTCAGAAGAACTTGGGAGTACTTTCAGGATCCACATTTTATCTGCTCTTTCTTGGTTTGCTCTGACATCTAGGCCCAATGCCGGCTTTCTGCCGCTACTTCTTATTCCTGTAGTTGTGCCTATGCGATAGCCATGCTTATTGGAATACATCAGATAAGTCATGTGAAAGTTAGATGGGAGAAGTTTACCAAATAGAATATGGTTCGGCGTCGCCTTTATGGTGTGTCCTCTTTTTGTTTTAATCTCAAAAATTTCTCCGCTATAATTAAACTTTTTAACCTCTTTGACAATACTAAGACAACTCTTGCCTCGGCCAGCCGGTGATAAGATACGATCCCCGACCTCAATTTTCTCAATTTTTTTTAAACCTTTTTCTGTCTGTATTTTAGTTCCGGGTATGAAACATTGGTAGTCATCCCCTATTACGAATAGGTTGCGGTGTTTTTTAGCGAGCAGATTAATAAAAGCGTATTGTGCATGATTGGTATCCTGATATTCATCAACCAGAATGTATTTGAAAGTATCTTGATACCGATTCAGAGTTTGAGGTGATTTCTGGAATAATTCCACCGTCATCGTAATCAAGTCATCAAAATCAAGGGCGTTATTTTTTTGCAAGGCCTTCTGGTAGCCAAGGTATATCGGCACAAGCATTTTCTCTCCGCGTTCTTGGGCTCTTTCCGCAAGTTCACTTGGTCCGGTTAGCTCGCTTTTCAGTTTGGATATTTTACCCAGCATGGCTTTTGGATTGTGCTTCTTAGTATCGATGTTCAGGTCGTGCATGGCTGATTTCATCAATGACAATTGATCACCCATGTCATAAATTAGGAAATTTTTTCCATAACCGAGTGCCTCAATCTCTTGCCGAAGAATTCTCATACAAATTGAATGAAAGGTGCCCATCCACGGAAGCGTGTGTAAGGACTGGTCGATGGTTTTTAACAAAGCGGAGACTCGATTTTTCATTTCTCCGGCGGCCTTGTTGGTGAAGGTTACGGCTAGAATGTTGTGGGGTTTGATACCACTGGCAATCATGTAGGCAATGCGATGAGTCAGTGCTTTTGTCTTACCCGATCCAGCACCAGCCAAAATCAAAACCGGCCCATCTATGGCTTGGACAGCTTCTATTTGTTTCTTGTTGAGATTTTCTAAGATTTTATTAGTATCCATCCCGTTAGAAGTCACAAGGCCTTACATATCAGTTAAGCAATGATGGCTATGTAACTGTGATATTCAACGTACCTTTCTAGACTAACCCGTTAGGGTGACTTCTAACGGGATCCATGACCGGTGTTTACTTTACCCAGATTAGCAGATAATCGAAGATCTCGCATATGCAAAATGACGGTATCTGTTGACTTCTAGCAAGCAATAATTTAAACTCTTAATCGAGTCGTTTTTTCACAACAAAAGGAGACAAGACATGAGAATGCTACGATTTGCTTTGTTAATCACGCTTCTGTTGGTGCCTATTGGTATTTACGCGCAAACACCTACACCGAGTCCTAGTCCGCAGACTTCCAGTAACGATCAGCCGCAGGGTTTCTTTCCCGACGCAACTTTTACAGCCATGATTAGCAAGTTCTTACCACCAAGGACTCCTTACTCGGATTTCGATTCCTGGCAAGCGAAGATGAAAATTGATATGACCATAGTTAGAAAAGGACGGAATCAGTGTAACTTTGATTCGGAATTCCAGACTGTTGGCAGTAAGAGTCTTGGTCGCAAGACTATTATCGCCGGTACCGGGTATATTTTGGGGGGGCGCTGCATCCACTCCTTCTCTAGTGACACCAAGTTTTCTGCGGGTATTACTCATCTCTCATCACACCTAACACAAGACTTGTTGAAGTTGATCCAAGATGAGAAGCGTAATAAGATTCCTGTACCGCAATTTAATGCCACTGACCTGAATGTAGTCTTTTTCCAGGTATACCACAGGTTCGCGTCTTTGCCCTTAAAACCAGAAATTACACTGCGTGTTCAGCCAATTGGCTTTCGTTTCCATGGTGCGGGTTATCGTTACGATAAACCGGTCTATCTCATGGCAGAGATTACTCCATGGAGTGGTCATGAAAAGAGAATCGTCATTGGGACACAGGATGAATTTGGCAAGGATGGCTTTAAAGAGTTTTTTGCTAGACTTGAATTGGATGCCAAGAACCAACGAGAAGGGCGGTTCCAACCTTTTATCTCCTACTCACCGGGTAAGGGTTTGCATACCGGTCCTAACGATGGTTGGCATCGGGATGGACTACTGATGGGAATCAAATTCTTGTTCAGAGCAAATTAATTGATCTGGGATAAAACCAAAAGAGGCAACTGCCTCTTTTTTCATACGTTGAACTATTTTATTTTTACTACATACTCTTGCGAAATCCTGTAGCGGCCACGTAAATGGCGGATAGACCGACGAGGGCATAGATGACTGTATTAAGTGAACCAAAAATCGAATCAACGAGGTTGTAGCCAAGAGCCACCAAACCCCAATTTAAACCTCCAATAACAACTAACAATAGTGCGATAAATCCAAGTGTTTTCATAGTTTTGTATAGTTAATAATTAATTAAAAATCGAATCAACAATACAATAATCGACCAAATATTGTCGAGTCTATTATAGCACGTTATCAAGGACTTGATTGTCAACAGTTTAGGTACAAAAAACCGAGGGATTATTCCTCGGTAAGACGATGCTAATACAGTTCATATTTATATACGAGCCACACGGAGATAAAACCGCTGCACCGATTAGTAAATTCAAGTCTTTGCTCTGATGAGAGTAAAGAAAATGCGCCGACCACACCACGACAAGTTGGTTTTCCACAGAGACAGTTCATTCTGAAATTGCTGTCTTCGGACATAGCGTAGTCCCATGTGATTTCCTCACCGGCTTCAATGTCACGCATTGCTACGATATCGAACAAGTTCTTAATTCCGCAGTTCGGCTCGCAGGAGTGGGCAACATATCGTGCGATTCTATCTATTTCTCCATCCCGCCACTGGCCTTCGGCATATTCGATAGCATGTCGGCCGGCGAACAGAGGTGGGTCATTAGGAAGTGACATGGCATCGGAGGCATTATAAAACTCACCATCAGTAAAAGAAGAGATTAACTCCCCTGCTTTGATGTCTGCGGTTGCGAATACACCGAGGCCGTATTTAGAGGTCTCTTTTCTTTTTACTTTGGGATTATCTTTTGGGTTCATGGTAATTCCCTTTTTTAAGAAACTAGATTATTTAGTTTAACATGCGGTGGTGGTAGTGTCTATGATTCTAAGACCGAGAAAGCGACGACTTTGTTGCGTCCAGATTCTTTAGCTTTATACATTGCAGCATCAGCTTGTTTGATCAAATCTTCAAAACTAGTTCCTTTACTAGCCGAGGAGACACCAATACTGGAAGTAATTTTTAGATCGAGATATTTAGGAAAGGATATTTCTCTGATTTTTGTAAGGACTTTTTCAGCTTTGGTGAGAGCGTCACTTTCTGTAGCGCCCAGTAATATTACCACTATTTCTTCTCCTCCCCATCTGGCAGCCGTATCCCCTTCTCGAAGGCTATTCTGAACTGTGCGTGCAACTTCTTTGAGCACCACATCACCAACGTTATGTCCGTATGTGTCGTTGACTGTTTTGAAGTGATCGATATCTAGAAATAAAATACTCAAGTTTTTAAAACCGAACCATTGACGTCTTTTGCCGATGTCCACATTCGCAACCAGTTCAAGGTAGATCTTAGTCTCTTCTTCAAAAAAAGCCCGGGTTTTCAAACCAGTCAATTCGTCATGAATAAGGTCTTTTTCAAGATCTTTTATTTCTGCCTCTAACTCCTCAATACGTTTTTGTAGTTGTTCGGAATCGTTACTGGTACTCATATTGGTTATTATATAATTTTGGCGGTGAGGGTGAGATTCGAACTCACGATACGGTTTCCCGTATAGCGGTTTTCAAGACCGCCGCCTTCAGCCACTCGGCCACCTCACCGATTTTATAAATATAGCTTTACTTTTTCATCTTGGCAATGAGTAGAAAAAATGATAAATTTAGCCCACTGGAGAGGTGTCAGAGCGGCCGAATGAGCAGCTTTGCTAAAGCTGTAAGGGTGAAAGCCCTTCGAGGGTTCGAATCCCTCCCTCTCCGCCAAAATTCGGAATCAGAAGAAACGGACAAAGCGGGGTCGCGCCGAAGGCGCGACACCAATGCATTCCACCCGCCGAATCCAGAATCCAAAAGGGTTTTCCATGCTCCGCGTGGCTCAAAA
>OBEQ011559588.1_pt1 | contig 22613 bp, 27 predicted proteins | sample 1670901 | NCBI WGS metagenome assembly OBEQ01 (sample SAMEA104232315, study PRJEB22302) | groundwater metagenome | biome: forest; feature: aquifer; material: groundwater | place: USA | collected 2011-08-07 | depth 5.4 m
CTGGGAAAGCTTGTCCTGCTCCTGCGGTCCGGCGTACAAAGGCACCGTCAGAGAACTCCGCGCGCCCGGCGCGATGGTCCCGACCGACACGATGACTCCCGCAGCATTGAGTCCGTTTTCCAGCCGCCGGGTGTAAAACTCGCGGGGAGTATTGTTGGCGGGTAGCCATGCGCTCAGGAAATAATGCTGCAACAGCGCGATCCAGCCGTCATCGCTCTTCTTCGGGTAGCTGATCTTGCCTTTGGCGACGTCGGCAAAATCCACCTTCTGAAATTTCTCCTTGTCGGTATAGACCGCGATGCCGGTATAGGTCGGCAACATCGCGGAGTCACCGGCCGGCGGCGTGCTGTCGCGCACGATTTGGAAGTGGGCATCCGGCTGGATCGCCGCCGCACTCGTGTTTTCGATCTCTTAACCTAAGAGGGGGTGCTGAAAGCGGGGGCGTTACCTTGAGATTATGCGGGGTTATGAAAGTTGTTAACAGTAAAGGATAAACGATGATAACGCATATAGATAAACTGACAGAAAGCGGATGCAGCGCTGAGAAGAAGGACAAGGTCTGCCGTTCGAGGGGCGGTGAATCCTGTGCTTTTGACGGGGCGATGATAGTGCTCCAGCCGATAGCGGACGCGGCCCACATCGTTCACGGCCCCATTGCCTGCTGCGGGAACTCCTGGGAAGGAAGAGGGTCTGTGTCTAGTGTGGAGGCGTATCGCGATACGCCCTGCTCTGTGCCCCTCCACAAAATGGGTTTTACTACGGACATGAACGAGATGGATATTATCTATGGCTCTGAGACAAAACTTTACAAGGCTATATTAAACACCTGTGAGGCCATAAAACCCAAGGCTGTTTTTGTCTATGCGACTTGTGTCAGCGGCCTTACCGGCGAGAACATCGAAGATGTTTGCAAAAGGGCAGAACAAGAGTCCGGTGTCCGGGTTATCCCGGTAAACGCACCGGGGTTTGTCGGCCCAAAAAACCTTGGGAACAGGATTGCGGGCGAGGTATTGCTTGATCACGTGATAGGGAGGGGCGAACCTCACTTTACAACGAGTCGTGATATAAACCTCATCGGCGAGTACAACATCGCCGGGGACCTGTGGCTTGTGGAGCCGGTCCTCAGGGACGCCGGGATAAGGGTCCTTTCGAGGATAACAGGCGATTCGACTTTTGATGAAATAACGTATGCGCACCGCGCCAAACTGAATGTCGTTGTCTGCAGCCGCGCGCTGATAAATGTCGCAAAAGAGATGGAGAGGAGATACGGGATCCCTTACGTGGAAGTCTCTTTCTTCGGAAAGACGGAGATGTCAAAGGCGCTCAGAGCAATAGCAGGGGCGTATTGCAATACGCCCTTACGGGATGGCTTTCGCGAAAGGGTCGAATCGGTCATCGAACGAGAAGAAAAAAGGCTTTCAGAGAAACTCGTTGAATTCGGTCATTTGAGAGGCAAGAAGGCCGTGCTTTATACAGGCGGTGTCAAAAGCTGGTCGTTTATTTCCGCCCTCATGGACCTGGGCATCGACATAAAAGCGGTAGGGACCAAGAAAAGCACCTTCGAAGATGAAGAGAAGATGAAGGAGATACTCGGGGAAGACGCGCCTCTTGTCGAAGACGTAACACCCAAAAATCTCCTGAGGCTCCTTAAGGAAAATAACGCTGACATACTTGTGGCCGGCGGGAGGAACCAGTACCTTGCAATAAAAGAGGGCTATCCTTTTGTTGACGTAAACCAGGAAAGACATACCGCTTACGCAGGATACGAGGGACTGATAAACCTTGCGGAGCAGATAAGCAACAGCATAAATTTCTACAGCAGGCAGTCATCGACTTATAGACGAAAAAATAATTTAGGTATAGATGATAGGGAAAGAGCCGGAAGCTGTAAGCCGAATGCTGATGGCTGTCTCATCAATCCTCTAAAACATTCCCAGTCGATGGGCGCTGCAATGGCCTTTCAGGGGGTTGACAACGCGTTGCCCATAATCCATGGGGCTCAGGGGTGTACCTTTCTGGGCAAGGTGCTGCTGACAAAGCATTTCAGGGAGCCCATCTCCCTTGCGGGCACGAAGCTCTTTGCCGAGGAGGTGGTCATGGGAAGCGATGAAAAATTGATCGGGACCGCCAAAGGATTTGTGGAAAAGAGCAGGCCTGAAGTGATCGGCATCCTTACGTCGGGACTTTCAGAGGTCAAGGGAGATGATACGCAAGGCGCTATAAAACAACTCCGGAACGAATATCCTGATTGCAAGTTCCTATGCGTCCATACTCCGGACTACGAAGGCGGGTTGGAAACGGGCTATGCCAGGGCGGTGGAAGAACTTGCAGGTTTTGCCGAAAAGAGCGGAAAAATGGAGAAACAGGTCAATGTATTGGCCGGCTCTCATCTCACGCCTTCGGACTTCACGGAATTGCGGGAGATGATCGAATCTTTCGGCCTGGAGCCGATAATGCTTCCGAACCTTTCGGCCCTCGACGGCAGCAGAGAGGGGACCTCCCCTCTTGCAGTGGGCGGAACACGAGTGGCCGACATCGCAAGGATGGGCGGATCGGCATTTACGATCGGGATCGGGATGAGTATGGAGAATGCTGCAAGAAGTCTTAAAGAAAGGTTCGGCATCGAATACAGGGTGTTTGAGGGTCTCGCCGGGATTGGAGACACGGGCGCATTTATCGAGGTCCTCTCCGCGTTGAGCGGCCGCAGCGTACCGGAGAAATATGAAAGGCAGAGGAGGGTGCTGGTCGACGGAATGAGGGACGCCCACTCCTTTTACGGGAACAAAGCGGTCTGCCTCGCCCTCGAACCTGATCTTTCGCTACAGTACTCGAAGTGGCTCGAAGAGATGGGCGCAGTGGTCGCCCTTTCAGTATTGCCGGGTTCCGGCCCGTCTGCGGCGATGGTCCGCGCGGACGAAGTTAGAGTGGGCGATCTGTTTTCGATCGAAGGCGACTTCGACATCCTGATCTCGAATTCCCATGCAGTCGATACGGCGAAGAGGCTCGAAACAGCGCTCTACCAGGCGGGGTTCCCTGTATACAAGATCTTTGGGAACAACACGAAGGTCACGATAGGATACAGGGGCACTCTCACGACGATGAATGAAATAGCCAATGTATTTGCCAAGGAGGTGCATTGATGAAAGTAGCATTTGCGACAACAGACGGCACTAAGGTCGACGAGCATTTCGGAAGGGCGGGAATGTTCGCCGTGTATGAGGTGAAGGAAAAGGGATATTGCTTCGTCGGGATGAGAAAATTCGCCGACGGACGTGACAGGGCGATAGAAGAGACGAGAGGCGAGGGACAGCTGCACGAAGATTTGGTGCAGAACAAGGTCGACTCCCTCGCGGACTGCAAGATCATATACCTTGCCGAGATCGGCGGGCCTTCCGCTTCCCGGCTTGTGAAGAAAGGGATCATGCCCGTGAAGGTTAAGGAGACGGTCACGATAGAAGAGTCGCTTGAGAGGCTGAGCGAGACGATAAAAAAGTCGCCGCCTCCGTGGCTGAGGAAGGCGATCAGCAGCGATTAGCTGTCGGCGCTTGCGTTCAGCAAAGGTTGCCTGACTAAATAGGATTTTATTAAATTTACTTTTAAAGCTGATAGCTATTGGCTGACTGCTGATGGCTAACAAAAGGAGGAAAAAGTTATGAAGATGATCAGGGCATTTGTAAGGCCTGAAAAGGAGCAGGAGATTGTTTTGGCTTTAGAGGGCGCGGGGTTTCCGTCGCTCACAAAGATGCCGGTCTTCGGCAGAGGGAAACAGAAGGGGCTGCAGGTAGGCCCAGTGCACTATGACGAGCTGCCCAAGACGCTGCTTATGATGGTGATTGACGACGAAGACGAAGCAAAGGTAATTGATATAATCCAGGCGAAGGCGAAGACAGGCTTTATCGGAGACGGAAAGATATTTATCAGCGCGGTAGAGAAGGCATATACCGTCAGGACGGGAGAGGCGGGCCTATGAAAGAGATCACAGCAATCATCAGGAGAGACAGGCTCCCGGAGACGAAGTCGGCTCTGGCCACGCTTGGGTTTCCCTCGCTTAGTATCCAGAGCGTCGACGGAAGGGGAAAGCAGAAGGGCGCGATGTGCGCTGAGATGGACTCGGAGATGCCGGACAGTTACTGCACGGGAGTGAAACTGAAGTCGACGCCATCGGTCTATGCCCTTGAGCATACCCTGCCGAAGAAGGCCCTCTATGTGCCGAAGAGGATGCTCACCATCGTTGTGCCGGACGAGGCCGTAGAGAGCGTTGTGAAGATGATAATCGATGCGAACAAGTCGGGCCGGCGGGGCGACGGAAAAATATTCGTCTCCCCCGTGGAGGGCGCGCTGAGGGTGAGGACAGGAGAAACGGGAGCAGAAGCGGTAGCGTAAAAAATCGGCTGTCAGCAATCAGTATTCAGCATAACAAAAAAAATGCAATCAGTTCCTAAATATCTTTGCTGGTACTGAAAGCTGATAGCTGAATGCTTGAATTTAGAACGGAGGATAATATGGCGATTGTAGGATATACGAGGGGCGGCGCAACCTGGACGCCCAGATTCATAGATTCGATCGATGTGGAAAAGTGCATAGGCTGCGGCAGGTGCTTCAAGGCCTGTAGCAGAGATGTCCTTGAACTTATCGAGAAGCCTTTCGAGGGCGAGGATGAATTCGGCGACGATATGGGCAACAAGGTCATGTCTGTTGCGAGGCCGGAGAACTGTATCGGCTGTGAGGCATGTTCAAAGACCTGCACAAAAAAATGTCATGTGCATGTGGCGCTGTAGGTAGGGGCGAACAGCTGTTCGCCCTTGCCTGCCGGCGAGGGTGATATGGACTTTTCGGTCAGGCCCGCCAGGGCCGATGATATTCCTCAGATGTGCGGTCTCTTGTCCGAACTCTTTTCGATCGAGTCGGATTTCAGCCCCGACATGCATAAGCAGGTCCAGGGATTGAATCTCTTGCTCGGCGACTCATCGGTCTCATCGGCTGTCTTCGTGGCGGAAAAAGAAGGGGAAATAATCGGCATGTGCTCCGTGCAGACTCTCATTTCTACCGCGGAAGGCGGACCTGTCGGGCTGCTTGAGGACGTGATCGTACGGAAGAAACATAGGGGAAAAGGTATAGGGAAGAGGCTTCTTTCCGAGGTAGTCGGGTGGTGCGCCGGAAAAAACATCTCAAGACTTCAACTGCTCAGAGATGTGGACAATGAGCCGGCGCTGAAGTTTTACGCCCGAAACGGCTGGGCCGGCACCAACCTAGCATGTATGAGAATAATGATCTGATCTGCTGTAAGTCTTCCTGCGCCTTCATCTTATCATCCGGTAAAAATGGTCGAGTACAAATGAAAACCCCTTCAGCAAACGGCGCATTCCTTCAATCTTATGGTACCTTGTCTTCGGCTTATAAGTTTTAGTTTATCTAATAATTATAAATTGACGTTGAAACAAGTGTGTTGATATACTGTCTATATAAATACCTATCGAAATGAAAGGAGAAATCATGTCTTTTGTTAAAAGATGCTTCTTTTTGATATTGTTCTCATTTCTCATATCTCTCTCCTCGCAACCCCTTTACGGCGAGGAGCATCAGGGGTCAAAATCCAAGAGCGGCAAAGACATGCCGGCCGTCTCCAGTACGGAACAACCGGTGAATTACTCTCCGATGCCTGGGCCGGACAAAAGAGTCCCGATCGGGGGCGGATATTACTTAACATACGGCTTTGACAAGAAACCCAAATTGGGGACAGTGATAATGAAGGTCCAGATTTATACCGGCGAAGGGAAAAAGGACACCTCCATGGAGGTCAAGGCTGATGCCGGAATGCCATCCATGAAAGGCGCCCATGAAACAGGGGACCGGCCCTTTACGCTTTCGAAGAAAGGGGACTATCTCCTTCCGATAAACATCGTAATGCCCGGAGACTGGGAAATAAGGCTCACTATCATGCGGAGCGGAAAGGTCATTTTCAGGGGCAGGTACAATTTTGATGTCTAAGACTCTGATCACCTGTCTATCTCTTTTATGTCTTGCCGGCATAGCACAGGCCTCGGACCACCTCCTCTATTTCGAAGCGCAGGGCGTTGGCGGATATTCTTCCGAGATTGATAAGCCGGTATACTATTCAATGAATCCCGATGCCGAGATGCAGAAGCCGAGCCTCGGGTTTGATTACCTGCAGCGATTTTCGGGCGAATCCGGAGATTGGGCTACCTTTGCCCTTCAAGGCCGGCTTGCAGTGACAAAAAAAGATGAAGACAACTATAAACTGGAGCCGCAGATATACAACGCCTACTTTAAGGTAAAGACTCCGGGGCCCTATATCTGGGTCGGACATAACCGTCCTGCATTCGGCCTTTCTTCCTATTTCGACAGCCACGGCCTGCTGCTTAGGACCCTTGCCATTCAGGGGTTCGGATACGACCGAGACTGGGGCGGAGGACTCTACAAGGACTTCTCATGGGGAGACGTTTCGGCCAGCGTCACTTCCGGCACCGGTATGCCTGTTTATATGAGGGGCAATTATATGACCGCTGCCAGGGTCTCCTACGGCGTTCAGAGTCAGGACAATTTTAACGTCGGTTTTTCCCTTGGCTTCGGCAGTACTCTTGATACGATGGGCTATAAGCTGAGGGACCCGGACCCGCGACAGATGAGCCTAGCCGGAGTCGACCTTACCATTCTTCGAAACAACCTTGAGCACCGTTTTGATGCGCTGGCAGGCAAGTGGCTTGGGAATGATACATATGCATTGTTTTATCGGTTCGGTATTAATCTCTACCCGGAGGGACAGCTCAAGATAGAGGCACAACCTGCTTACTGGAAATTCGGGGAAGAAAAGAACTATCAAATGGCCCTCTGCCTCTCAAGCCAGGTGACTTCGGATTTGACGGTCAGAACGGCATATGTCTACGATCATCTTACCCGTGACAACAGGGTCCTCCTGCAACTCTACTATTACCGGCCGATATGAAAATACACTCGTATATTCCATCAAAACAAGGCGGCCCGTCGGCCCGCCTCTACAAAAAACGGATATTCATTCTGGTCTTTCTCCTTGTACTTACCGCTGGCGGGACTGCCTGGGGTGCGGTGGGATGCGACCTGAATGATCCCGACCGAGACGTGGCAAGACTATTCCCTGAATCCACAGGGTATAAGACGATCTATACCTCGGTCGCACAGAGGGGTGGAGAAAAGCTTCTCGCAAGGATCGAAACAAGACTCGGGGACAAGTTCCACGGCATTTACGAGACGATCGATGTGCCTTATACGATATACGAAATCTATACCGGTAAGAAGAAGGCAGGTTATATACACGGAGTAAACCAGAAAGGGCAGTATGGCGGCATCCAGGTCTTTGCAGCCCTCGACCTGGAAGGACGGATAAAGGCCTTCTATATACAGAAAATGACAAGTCAGTATGCAAAGGACCTGCGTGAAGCAAAGTTCGGCAGACAGTTCATCGGCCTGACACTCAGGGATTTTGACCATTATGATGTTATTTCAGGTAAGGCGTCAGGGAAAGTCGGCGCAATACACAATCCGGCCCCTGAGGCCGAGGCCGATTTCAGGGCCGCACTCAGGGCGATGAAAAAGAACCTTATTCTTATGGACGAGTTTGTCTATTCGTCCCAGCCTGTATCTAATCCGGGAGGCGCCAAAAAGTGATCACAAAATTTCAGGTGGCATCTAAAAATCTGCTCCGCAAAAGGATGCGAACTCTTTTGACTATCATCGGCATAGCCCTTTCATCGTGGGTGCTTGTGAGCCTGCTGGGGTTCAACCATGGTTACGAAACTGCTCTCAACAAGGACATAGACAACATGGGTTTTCAGATGATGATCATGGCCAAGGGCTGTCCCTATGAGGCTGCGACTATGATGCTCAAAGGCGGCACAGGGCTCAAATATATGAAGGAGTCCGTCTGCGCGGACATCGCAAAAGAGCCTGAAGTGGAAAAGATAACGCCGATGCTCATGTCGGCTGTTTTTGATCCGAACAAAGGAGAAAGCGGAGGTATTGCCGGGTACTTCGGCGTGGAACCCAAGAGCTTCAGCGAAATGAAGACCTTCCTTAAATTCAGGCAAGGCGGATGGTTTACCGATAAAAACGCCTATGAGGCTGTTATGGGGTATGAGGCGGCCGAACTTGAACAGCGCGAGGTGGGTGACATGATCCTCATGCCCGAGAAGAATGTCAAATTCAAGGTCGTGGGCATACTCAACAGAACAGGCACGCAGGACGACGGCACCATTTTTGTTCCTCTCAAAACTCTGCAGAAAATATTCAGCAAAGAGAACGAAGTGACAACAATAGGGATCAAGACAAGAAAGGGTATTGACAGCACCCGCTTTGAGGAAAAGATGTATCAGCTCCCTGATGTCCAGATAGTGAGCATGGCACAGGTGAAAGATACAATCATGAAACTTATTTCGACAGCAAAGGTTATGGTGCTCTCGATAGCCATTATAGCTGTCCTGATCGCGATGGTCGGCGTAATAAATACCATCCTCACATCGGTATGGGAAAGGTTCCAGGAGATAGGTATTTTAAAGACGATCGGCGCCATGCCCTGGGACATTTTCAAGTTGATCTGGATCGAGACCCTGATCCTCTGTACAGCAGGAGGCGTCCTCGGGGTCATCCTTGCGCTGATACTCTCACGGGTGACGGACGTAGCTGTGCGCACTGTTCTGCCCTATGCCCCGAGCGGCGGCCTCGTGCTTATAGACCTGAAACTAATCCTGTTCACGCTGGCGGCGATTCTCTTCATCGGCCTTATCGGCGGTATATATCCCGCCTGGAAGGCCGGAAGGATCAGGCCCCTGGAGGCGATCAGGGGGGAGAACGGCAGATGACTGGGAATGGAATATCGATAGAAACAAAGAGTCTGAGGAAGGTCTATTCCCGTGGAAACGAGAAAGTGACTTCGGTAGATAACATTTCTCTTCAGATCAATAAGGGAGACTTCGTCTCGATCATCGGTCCGTCCGGGTCAGGCAAGACAACTCTGATCAATCTCCTGGGCTGCCTCGACAATCCGACTTCAGGGGAACTTAACCTCGGAGGCCGGTCGATCTTCGGTAATGTAAAGCGACTTTCGGAACGTGAATTGACAAAGATCAGGAGGGAGACATTCGGTTATATCTTCCAGAATTTCTATCTTATTCCCACTCTGACCGTCATGGAAAATGTCATGCTGCCGCTGACATTTTACCGGAAGCCCGGCACTGAAAATGAGGCCGTCAAATTATTGAAACTCCTTGGGATGGACCACAGGAAGGCCCATCTCCCGGGGCAGATCTCAGGGGGTGAGATGCAGAGGGTCGCGATAGCCAGGGCCATGGTGAATAAGCCCGAAATACTCCTTGCCGATGAGCCGACTGGAAACCTCGATACGAAGAGGTCTATGGAGATTGTCCGGGTCCTAAAAGAGCTCAACCTCAGTGCCGGGTTGACTATCGTTATGGTCACGCACAACCATGAGCTGGCGGGATATGCAGACAGGATGTTCGAGATGAAAGACGGGCAGATTAGTGAGGTTGTGGACCGCAGAGCATATGCTGGTGCAATGCCCCGCCAAGTCTGACGTGAATAAAGAGCTGGAAGCCGGTATAACGGAGCAACCCATAAAAAAGGAGGAGTGAGATGAAAAGAATGTATGTTCCGAGTCTCGTAATGACCGTATGTTTACTCTTCGTAGGATTTGCATCTGCCCAGACAAAGGATGACGTTCATCTTCATAAAGAATGCAAGTTGTGCGGGATGGATAGAGGCATGTTCGATTTTTCACGGATGTTGATCGAGTATGACGACGGGTCTATCGCTGCCGTATGCAGCGTCCATTGTGCTGCGCTGGATCTGGCAAACAACATCGATAAGACGCCGAGATCGATCAAGGTCGGCGATTTTAACGGAAGGCAGCTTATCGATGCAGAGAAGGCCGTATGGGTGGTCGGAGGCAACAAGCCCGGGGTTATGTCCAGGAGAGGGAAATGGCCCTTTGAAGGAAAAGACGGCGCGGAGAACTTCATGAAGACCAACCAGGGAAAGATCGCTTCCTTCGATGAAGTAATGAAGATGGCCTATGAAGATATGTACGACGACACAAAAATGATCAGGGAGAAGAGAAAAATGAAACGCATGAAAATGATGGAGCAGAAACCGGATGCCGGGCACTGAATAGGACAGGAGGTCATATGAGAAGGGGCATGTCTTTTTTGATCGTTCTTTTTTTCGTTGCCGTTTCATTTGCAGCGGAACCCCGGGATCCATCTCCCTCTCAAAAGGACAAATGCGCCGTTTGCGGAATGTTTGTTTCACAGTTTGCCGACTGGAATGCGAAGATTGAGTTTGCGGACTCGACGCATGCAACTTTTGACGGAGCCAAGTGTATGTTTAAGTATTACCTGGATATGAAGAAATACAATCCGTCAAAGAGCAGGGTCGATATTGCCGCAATTTCTGTAAAGGACTACTATTCTCAAATATCCATCGATGCTCAGAAGGCATTTTTTGTCATCTGGAGCGATGTGTACGGACCTATGGGGCATGAGCCGATTTCCTTTGAAAAAGAAGCGGATGCAAAGGAGTTCCTGAAAGAGCATAAAGGCAGGAAAATCCTGAGGTTCAAGGATGTCACTCAGAAGGTGATCCTGTCGCTCGATAATCCGTGAATAGGAATGCCATTGGAATATATTTTCACAAAATGGCCGCGGAACCGTTCATTTAATCCAACCACTTCCATTGTAGTGCAAATCCCATTACCCCTTTCCAAAAAGAATGCCGGGCATGGGTCGCTTAAAGCTGCTCAAAACGTCAATCCTTCCCGTTCGAGCAGCATCTCTCCCAGGAATGATCCAGGTTTGATCTCTGAATTGGGAACAAGCTCTGCTTTGTCTAAACCGTAATGCTTGACACAGGATGCGCAAATATAGAACTTTACCCCGAAGTCCTCGATGAGGGTTTTCATGAGCTCATGAACCGGCGAGAACTCATCCTTCTTCTGCGAAGTTAGCGTTTCTGCAAAACCTTTTTTTGCAAGCTGCACGCCGGCATCCATCAGAAAGAAGTCGAGTTCCGTATCGAATGCTTTCATGTTTGTTGCCAGCTGCATTGCGCCCGCAACTATATCGGGTTTTTCATCAGATTGAGTAATAATGAACACGAACTTTTTCTTTTCCATATGGTTGTCTCCTGTTATGTATTGATGTCTCCAACCCTCATAATAAGGTCTCTCTTTATTTTCACAATCCCGGCGGTCTTCTCAGGTGTTTACCCATATCTTCTGGCGCTATCCGTTGTCGTCGTGCAATTTTTCTTTAATGAGAACACCCTCCGGCATCTCCTGCGCAGACATGGCCCGGCTGAAACTGGGGTAGCCTTTTCGAACTGAAGAGTTCGATATTTTCCCCCACCGTTTTCCCGATTGCCTGATACACGGTAATGCCCTCCCGATTCAGTTTCATGAGCGCCCCGCCCCCGATTCCGCCCACCACAACGACATCGATCCGATGACCTGCAAGCGCACTTACAGGGTTGCACATGCCGTGTTCGTGATGCATGTCGGAATTACTGACTGCTGCAATTGTCTTTGTGTCAGAATCGAAAATAACGAACGCCGGAGCAGAACCGAAGTGTCCATACACCTCACTCTGGAGATCTGCTATCTCTTTGACCGGAAAACATAATTTCATTTCCTTCCTCCTATTTGCAGATGGTTTTATTACAAACAAACGCCTTGCACTCCGTAAAAGCCTTTCCCATAAATTTGCAACCGCAATTCCTTGACTTTAGCTCGGGGAGGCATAATTCTTTAACTCCGGAATGTGCATATGCACATAATAGACTTCGCTGGTTTCTTTTGTCAAGTTATAATTATTAGCTTGCCCATTCAGATTGATCTTAAGAGTCTCTTACTTTAAAAGAGGATATTCGTATTTTAAGGCAAGTAAATTCTCGAACCCGCAGCTCCTAAAATGCAGGCGCTTGAAAAACAGACAAAAATGTCTGGAAGAGCACCTAAATGTAGTTAGCCACTTTCAGTGATCGGCCGATTTTACCTTTAAATCCGATGGTTAAGAACTGGCACCGCGTTTGCGAATAGTAAGAGAAAAATGAGACGCGAGGTGAATCATGCAGGCGCTTAACACAGCCCCTATCAAAGCCAGGAGAAACTCCGACATTCTGAAAACCCATCCGTGTTTTTCGGAAGAGGCGCACCATAAGTTCGGCAGGATTCACCTGCCGGTAGCTCCCAGTTGCAACATACAGTGCAGGTACTGCATAAGGAAATATGATTGCGCGAATGAATCCCGGCCGGGCATTACGAGCAAGGTGCTCAGCCCTCAGGAAGCTCTCGTAAGGGTGAGGGCGGTCGTGGAGCGGAACGAAAATATCAGCGTGATAGGTATTGCAGGGCCCGGGGACCCCCTGGCAAATGATGCGACCTTCGAGACGATGACCGCGATCCACGAAGAATTCCCTGAACTGGTCCTCTGCATCTCGACGAACGGTCTTGCTCTGCCGGACAGGATTGAAGAGTTGATGAGGTCCGGAGTTAGGAGCATAACGATCACGATCAATGCCGCAACTCCGGCCGTAGCGGAAAAGATCTATTCATGGGTTTCTTACAAAGGGAAAAGGTATGCGGGAAAAGAGGCAGCTCAGCGCATCGTCGCGAACCAATGGCGCGGCCTTATAAATGCGGTCGATGCCGGGTTCATCGTAAAGGTGAACACCGTACTGATACCCGGAATAAATGACGCCGAGATACCGTTGATTGCGTGGGGAGCGGGAGAAAGGGGCGCTGATATCATGAACATTATGCCCCTCATACCGCAGGCGGAATTCGCCGATATCTCCCGCCCCTCCCGTGAAACTATCGAGAAAAAGCGCAAGGAATGCTCGGGGCGTATCCCCCAGATGTCCCACTGCAGACAGTGCAGGGCCGATGCCTGCGGAATACTCGGCGAGGACAAGGACATGGAGCTTGAAGTACTCAATGCGCGCATCGGAGAAGACTACTGCGAGATGGTGTAGCAGACGAACAGGGAAAGCCGGAGAAAGGAGCAGAGTTATGTTCATCGGGATAATTTTATCTGCAGTTGCAATAGCGTGTCTGGCCGTCATGATAATCAGAAGACGTGACATGCCTGACCGGGCTCGGCTTGCCGCATACATCGTGATGATTGTCTGGGGGGGCATGTTCTTCGGCCTTTTCATCACGCGATACGCGCGCCCCGCGGCTTTGCTCTATACCATGGGGTCACGGCTATGAAGAACAATGCGCCTATTACTCCCCGGCCTGATCTCTCGGAACTGGAGCTGGAACGCTACAAAAGGCAGCTTATGCACCGGGGGTTTACCCCGGAGCATCAAACGAGGCTCAAGGCCGCTTCCGTGTTAGTTGCCGGTATCGGCGGACTGGGAGGCGCGGCGGCGACCTATCTCGCCGTTGCCGGAATCGGCAGTCTGCGTCTCGCGCATTACGGGACACTCACCGTTTCCAATATGAACCGGCAGACTCTCATGACAGATGAACGTATCGGTGAGGCGCGCGTGCTGCAGGCGAAGGACCGAATTAAAGAGCTGAATCCGCATGTGGAAGTTGAAAATATAAACGAAAGGACTTCGGACGGCAATGTCTGCGACCTGCTCAACGGCGTCGATATCGCGCTTTCGGCACGGCCTAATTTCGAAGAACGAAGGACATTGAACAAAGGCTGCGTAAAAGGGCATATCCCTATGATAGAGGCCGCTATGAACGGCATGGAAGGCTATCTCTTTAATATCATCCCGAATGTGACCCCTTGCCTTCATTGTCTCTATCCGGAGGACGATCCCGAATGGGAAGAGATGGGATTTCCGGTCCTGGGAGCTGTCTCAGGGATGCTCGGCTGTATTATGGCGATCGAGGCGATAAAGCTGATTACCGGTTTCGGCAAGCCGATGCTTTCGCAGATGCTTGTCTTCAATACATTCGACATGGAATACAGAAAATTCCGGGTGCGGAGGAACAGCTCGTGCCCGGTATGCGGTAACTGCCATGAAAAAATTCATGGAGTTTCGGAAATAAAAGGGGCCTATGCTTAAGAGAATCCTGATATTGATCTTGACGATTGCCTCACCGGAGATTCTTTGCAGCTCCGGTGCTGCACCGAATAGCTATCTCACGGTTTCGGCTGCGATGAGCCTGAAGAACGCATTTGAGGAGATCGGGGCAATTTATGAACAGAAGTCTCCCGGGGTAAAGGTCCGTTTTAATTTCGGAGCATCCGGTATGCTAGAAAAACAGATCGAGTCGGGTGCACCCGCGGACATATTCGCATCCGCCTCCGTAAAGGAAATGGATGAGCTGGAATCGAAAGGCCTTCTCGTTAAAAATACCCGGTGGAACTTTGCCCGCAATTCGCTGGCCCTCGTTGTTCCGGTGAATTCAAAACTGAAGGTGAACTCACTAGATGACCTTGCGGCAAACTCGGTCAAGAGGATCGCCATCGGGAACCCCAAGAGCGTACCCGCCGGGAAATATTCTGAAGAGGCACTCAGGAACCTCCATCTTTTTGAGAGACTAAAAGAGAAACTCGTGTATGCAGAAAACGTGAGGCAGGTCATGGACTATGTTTCCAGAGGAGAGGTCGATGGAGGCCTGGTATTTTATTCAGACACATTTTCCCGCAGGAGCGGCTTTAAGATTGCAGGAAAGGTCCCCGACGGAAGCCATGAGGAGATCAATTATCCTATTGCGGTGGTTCGGGGCACGAGGAACGAGTCTCTTGCAAAGGCGTTTATCCTGACGGTAATATCTGAAAAAGGCAAAGAGGTCCTCGATAAGAACGGCTTTGCCTTGACACCCTAGGCGAATGGAAGATTCTGCCCTTTTCTCGTTAAGGCTTTCTCTGCAGGTCGCTGCTGTCGCAACTGCGATGGTGTTTTTTTTCGGCCTGCCCATTGCGTACCTTCTTGCGTCAAGGAAATTCAGGGGCAGGGAGATGCTGGATATGCTTCTCACCCTCCCGCTTGTTCTGCCGCCGACAGTGACCGGCTATTACCTCGTGGAGCTTTTTGGAAGAAAAGGTCTTATAGGAAGCGTCGTCGACAGGGCAACGGGATGGAGCATCATGTTCACCTGGCAGGCTGCGGTACTGGCGTCGTTTACTGTCTCGCTCCCCCTGATGATCAAGACCGCACGGGCCTCAATCGAGTCTGTCGATAAAAACCTTATCAACGCCTCTTATACCCTCGGGCATTCTGAATTGGAGACCGCTTTAAAAGTTGTCATGCCCCTGGCCAAAAAGGGGATAATCGCAGGGCTCGTCCTTTCCTTTGCGAGGGCGATGGGAGAATTCGGAGCCACTCTGATGCTGGCGGGAAATATTCCCGGAAGGACGGACACCATGCCGCTTGCGATTTATTCGTTCGCTGCGTCCGGCGATTGGGCGAAGGCTAATGTGATGGTCCTCTCCCTGACCCTTCTTTCGGGTCTTTTCCTTTACGCTGCGAACAGGTACGGAGGAAGGAGGATCTGATGAGACTCGATATCAGGATATGCAAAGAGGTGAAGGGGTTTTCGTTGGACATAGAATGGGAGATCGGAAATGAGCTTACCGTGCTTTTCGGATACTCAGGGGCCGGAAAATCGATGACGCTCCAGTCGCTTGCCGGCATCGCGACGCCCGACGAGGGCCATATCGTACTTGACGGGAAAGTATATTTTGACAGCGCCGCCGGAATTAACGAACCGCCGCAGAAGAGGCCCTTCGGCTATGTGTTCCAGGACCTTGCGCTTTTCCCGCATATGACTTTGAAAGAGAATATCGCCTATGGAGGCAAGGGGATGAGCAGCAGGGCACGAAATGAAAGAGCGGATGAGATGATCCGGCTCTTCCGTCTCAAAGGGCTCGAAAGAAAACTTCCTTCCGAGATATCGGGCGGGCAGAAACAGAGGGCCGCCCTTGCAAGGGCGCTTATAAGAAGACCTGATCTGCTTCTCCTTGACGAGCCTTTTTCGGCCCTTGATAATCCGGTGCGGGTCGAGATGAGGAAGATCCTCAGAGATATAAGACGGGAGTTCACTATCCCGATTGTCCTTGTGACCCATGATATGTTCGAGGCATATACTATGGCCGACAGGATGATTATATACGCCGGAGGAAAGATTGTTCAGACGGGGGCCCCATCAGAGATATTGCGTTGCCCGGTGTCCCCTGATGTTGAAGCACTTATCAACCCGCCGGGATTTGCCCGGCCTTCCGACGCCTTCAGCCTCTGCCGGTAAAGTCCTGAGGGTAGTACATAATTGTAAGCCTAAGACAATTGTGTAGCATCCATCAAATATATTGTCCTTATAAATCAAGCAAATTTCCCCTGGCACGGTTTTGGCAATTAAAAATTAATGAGGTAATATGATGGAGACTCTTAAAGAAAAGATAAAGGAAATGGAAAAGGAAGAAATAATCAATGCCCTTAGAGAATCCGACTGGGTCATGGCAAAGGCGGCCAGGAAACTCGGTATTACCGAAAGGATGATCGGTTACAAGATCAAGAAATACGGACTAAGGATAAAGGAGGTGCGATGGATCGAGGATGAGTGAAGGTTCGGCTGAAATACGTAACGGGATGTATACATTCCTATTTTCAAAAATATTTTAAAAGGGGGAAGAGATGCAGAAAAGAATTTTGAAGGCGGTAATGTTTCTTATTTTGATTTTGTTTGTTTCAAGGGCGTATGCGGAGGATGCCAAGCCGGCAGGCACAAGCCTGGACGATATCAAGAACATGCTCGGCCTGAGCATTTATCTTCAGGGCGGATACAATTATAATTTTTCCAATCCCGATTCGCAGGAAAACAGACTCAGGGTCTTCGACCATAAGGCCGGCATTTTCACGCTCGACCTTGCCCAGATAGTTTTCAACAAAGATGCCGCTGTTGGAGGAGTCGGCTACAGGCTGAAACTCTCGGCCGGCGAGACCGCGAAGTTCATTCATGCAGCAGGCTTGGGCAAAGCGGACAATCCGTTTGATCTGACAGAGGCGTATATCGCCTATGTCGCTCCGGTGGGCAAAGGCCTCAAGTTCCAGTTAGGGAAGTTCGTTACCATGCATGGCGCGGAGGTGATCGAGGCGAGAGATAATATGAACTACTCGCGCGGTCTTCTTTTCAACTTCGCGATCCCCTTCACCCACACGGGCCTGATGATCGGCTATCCGTTCAGCGACAAGTTGAGCGCCAATTTCTATGTGGTGAACGGCTGGGACAACTTCAGCGAAGATACAGGCAGCAGCAAGACCCTCGGCCTCACCGTCAGCTACACTCCCGTAGAGCAGTTTTCAATTGTCGAGAACCTCATGAACGGCCGTGAGGTTATCGTCAGCGGCTCCGGAGTGCGCACAAACAGGTTCCTTTCCGATACGGTGGTCACCGTAAAGCCGGTGAAGAACCTGACTTTCGTTGTGAATGCCGACTACGCTACACAGAGCGGTGCAGCGTCCGACGGCTCAAAGGCAAAATGGTATGGAGTAGCAGGATATGTGAAATATGACTTCAGCGATATGGTCAGCGGAACAGTCAGGGCCGAGTACTTCAACGACAAGGACGGCTTCAGGACAGGAATCGCGCAGAAGGCGAAAGAGGTGACTCTGACGCCCGAGTTCAGGGTCGCGAAGAACCTCATCGTGAGGCCGGAATACCGCCACGACTGGTCCAACATGAACGAATTCGATTCACACCATGGCACGTTCGACAAGAAGAACCAGGATACTGTCGCGCTTGGCGTGATGTATACGTGGTAGGTTGAAATAAGGCTGCGTCCCGGCCCCGGCAGAGGCCGGGACGCAAGAATCAACACTAACAAAAGGAGTATATCATGTCAGAAACAACAAATACACCAGTCACAAGGGGAACACTTGGACTGACGGGTCTTACCATGAACGCGATGGCGCTGATCGCGCCCGGAGCGTTCCTCTGGCTGACCTTCCAGATGCAGTCTCTCTACGGCGCACCGATGGCAGGCATGGCCATGTGGTTCGGCATTCTCTTTGCGCTGTTACTCTGCTTTGCCACGGCTATCAGTTACTCGGAACTGGCAAAGCTCTATCCGGGACCCGGCTCATCGTATCTTTACGCGGAGCAGGCATACCTCTCAAAGACGCATTCTTACAAGTTCGCCCGTGTCGCAAAGTTCATCACGGGATGGGCCAGTCATCTCTATTACTGGGTCTACCCCGGCGTCATGGTCGGTGTGACCGCGATCCTCGGCGGATTTCTGATGAACCAGTTTTGGCCGGATACCTTCAGCGGCACCTATAACAGCCCGCTCTTTATGTGGCTTTTTTGCGGCGTATTCGCCCTCGGCGTGGCGTATATCGCCTACCGCGGTGTAACAGGTACGACGGCGGTCAACGTGGCGATCAATATCATCCAGATCGCGGCGCTCATTGTCTTTTCGGTGATCGCAATAGGTTATCGCGTGCAGCATCCTCAGGGGTCTACCGGGTACCACCTCTCCAACGGCACAGCGATCAATTATCAGGTCGCCCAGGAGGTGGTGAAAGACGATAAGGGTAATCCGACGCCGGTCTTGGACGAAAACAACAAACCTACCGTGGACAAAGACGGCAAGCCTGTTTATAAGATGCAGGACGCTCAGGACAAAGACGGTAATCCTGTCCCTGCCGACAAGGACGGCAAAGCAGTGACCGACCCTAAACTCGCTGCGCCGTTTACCGTCGACTATTCCCCCGAAGGGGCGATCACAAAGGACGACAAGGGTAACCCTCAGTTCAACTATCATTCGTCTGCTGGTTCGGTTGTTCATCCTCACGGATTCAACTTCATCTTCATCCAGGCTGCCATCGCGATCCTGATCCTCGTCGGCTTCGAGTCGGTCACCTCGATGGGCGATGAGGCCAAACATCCTAAAAGAGACATACCGAGGGCCGTGCTGCTGTCGCTTGCGATCCAGGGCGCTGTCTGCTACCTGATCGAGTATTTCGCCGCTAACTACTTCCTTCATAACGGCTATACCATGCCGATGGCCGGGGCCTCCGGTGCGCCGGTCGGAGACATGATGGTGATCGTAGGCACATGGCTTTTCGGCAGCTATGCATTAGGCAAGGCATTCATGCTGGTGCAGGCCTTCACGGTCTTCCTGGCGCTTATCGGTACTACGCTTTCTTGCCTTAGCACCGGCGCCCGCGTCACCTACGCGATGGGCCGCGATGAGGAAGTGCCTTCTCACTTCGGCCTTCTGCACGGAAAGACAATGTCTCCCTATAAGGCGATCTGGACACTCGCGGTGATCTCGGCGATCATCGGCATTATCACGGTAACAATTTACATGGGCGGACAGGCGACAGCGCCCGCGGCCCTGGACAAGCACAATTTCTGGTACAGCTTCGGTATCTTCTCGCCGGAGATGTACGTGTCGCTGCCCAATACGCTGGTCATCGTAACGCTGGTGAGCAACTTCGGCACGTTCCTTTTATACATGATCACCTGCTGGATCGCGATGGTGGCATTCAAAGAGCATCACAGCTTCAACAGTATCAAGCACGTGGTCATCCCTGTTCTCGGATTGCTGGCGAACCTGGCGATAATGCTCTTCTATCTGGTCGGACCGTTTACGGTTGCAGGCATGAGCTGGAAGGAGCCGTTTATTGCACTGGGTGTCTGTGCGCTCTGGGGCATTTACGGCGCCATCTACTTCCTTAAGTCTAGTAAGGCCAAGGGCAAGGAAGTGTTTCTAAGCAGCAAGCCTGCGTAACCTGGCCTTGTGGCAAGGTTCACGCATTGCAATAGCAGCAAGTCAGGACGGTCACCTTTGCGGGTGACCGTCATTTTTGCTGTGCGCTTTTACTTTCATATAATAAATGTTAAAGTGATTTGAATATGGAACTTACCTACGCTGAACTTTCCTCACCCGGCCCTGCCCGCGAAAATAATGAGGATTTTGTCGGCTTCTGGCAGCCGCAAAAACTTGAGGAGAAGCGTAGCCGCGGCGCTGTAGCTGTACTGGCCGACGGCGTGGGCGGACTCAACTATGGTGAGGTGGCAAGCCGACTGGCGGTAGAGACTGCCCTCAAGACGTTTCGCGAGGCCACTGGGGACCAGTCACCGCAGCAGCTCATTGTACAGATGTTCAATGCGGCCAATCGAGCCGTCTACGACAAAGGCATGGAGGACCACGGCAAGTCTCGTATGGCAACGACCCTGGTCGCCGCGGTGCTGCGCAACAATGAGATCACGGTGGGCAATGTTGGAGACTCGCGCGTTTATCTTGTGCGCAAGGCCACGATCAAACAATTGTCCACTGACCATACCTACACCGGCATGCAGCAAAAGTTCGGGCTCATTTCCGAACAGGAGGCCAAGACCAGCGAAAACCGGTCCATCCTCACCCGAAGCGTGGGGAACGAGCCGGTGATAAGGGTGGATGTGGAGAGCGCAACGGTGTTCAAGGGAGATAAGGTTGTGCTCTGTTCCGACGGGTTGTATGCGCATGTGGCCGACAGCGAGATCGCCGATATCGTGTCCCGCTATTCTCCGGCACAGGCCTGCCGTCAGCTTGTTGCACTTGCAGAGCAACGCGGCACCGAAGACAATGTTTCTGTTCAGGTCCTGCAGATCAACGACGTCGAGAAAGTCGCGTTATATCGCGGCGTGGCTATGTATCAGGAGTCGGCGGACCCGACAACAAAATATGAACTCCGGCCGGGGCAGACCCTGGACAACCGTTTCCTCATCCTCGAGACGATCAGCCGGAGCGGGATGGCGACCATCTTTAAGGCGACCGACCAGAAGACCAATGAGACCGTGGCGGTGAAGGTCCCGCTCATGCAGTTTGAGAGCGATCCGGGCTTTTACTCCAGGTTCCTTCGCGAGGAGGAGATCGGGAGCCGTCTGAATCATCCCTACATCCTGAAATTCATTCATGTTGAGGAGGTAGAGCGCAGCCGGCCGTACATCGTGACCGAGTATCTGCGCGGCTATACGCTTTCGCACCTATTGAACAGCGTTCGCCCGCTGCCCGAAAAGGACGCCATCGAGCTTGCCGGACGCGTCTGCGAAGCGCTTGTATATATGCATGAGCACGGCGTCGTCCATCGGGACCTAAAACCCCAGAATATTATGCTCTGCAATGACGGGACGATACGGATCATGGACTTCGGCATCGCCAAGACCAAGGAGGGAAGACGGCTCACGTTCACCGGCTTCACGCCGGCTGTCGGCACTCCCGATTATATGGCCCCCGAGCAGGTCAAGGGGAAGCGCGGGGACGAGCGGACCGATATTTACAGCCTTGGCGCAATTCTGTACGAAATGGTGGTCGGCGCGACGCCGTTTGAGTGCGAGAATGAAAATCCGCTCGTGATCATGAACGTCCGTGTTACCGGCGACCCGGTTGCACCACGGAAACGCAATCCGAACGTTTCGCCCCAGGCAGAGGAGATCATCCTGCACGCAATGGAACGGGATCCAAAGGACCGCTACCAATCAGCCGCAGCGATGAAGGCCGACCTGGATAATCCGGCGGCTGTGCAATTGACCGGCCGGTGCGACAGGCTCCAGACTCCGGCCCCGTGGAAGCGGGGTTGGAAGAAGGCACTATGGGTCGCGTTGGGTGTGTCGGTCCCGATCATTATCTTTATCCTCTTAGTTCTGCTGATCATCCACCGCGGCCCCGCGCATTGAGTTTCTGCAATCCGTTATGCCTTCACTTCTCGTTTGTCAATCTACATTGTTGTCATGTGAGACATTTTTGTCGCAGAGCTACCCGATCGAATCCTTACAAAACAACAATATCTTGCCTGGCACGCTGATTGCTGCTACATTTTAAAAAGGAGGCCTATATGAAAAGAATAGAGGCTATTATACGTCCGACCAAAGTCGGCAGGGTCTGCACTGCCCTTGAAGGAATGGGACATCCGGGCCCCAGGATTTCCCAGGTTGAAAACAAAAGTCAAACAGGTGCGGGGTATCTGTTAAGGGGCGTCACTTATAAGGCGGCTCTGGTGACCAAGTCGAGGGTGGAGGTGATCGCTAAAGACGGAGAGGCAGGCATGATCATCGAGGCCATCCGCAAGGCGGCCTTCACCGGCGAGAACGGAGACGGCGAGATATTCGTATACGCTATTGAGGACGCAATACGTATAGGGACCGGTGAAAGTGGGGAGGCAGCGATATCCTAAGATGCCCGCAACGAATAACTCATTATTGACAACTTTGATAAACGTGCCGCTTCATTCCGCCTGTGCGTCATTATCGTGCGAGGGCTACAGATGACGTATCTCGCCTGGCTCATTTTCATTGGTGCAGCAGTTCTGGAGGTCGGCGGCGATGCAGTCGTTCGCAAGGGACTTCGCGGGAGCAGTCTCATTTTCATACTGGTTGGATTCGCCATGTTGGGTTCTTACGGGGTTGTTGTCAACACAGTGAAATGGGATTTTTCAAAATTGCTCGGAGTATACGTGGCGATCTTTGCGATCATAAGCATATTGTTCGGTCGGTTTGTATTCGAAGAAACTATACCAGCGACGACCTGGATCGGATTGATAGTTATCGTTTGCGGCGGGATGATAATTCAGTTTGGGGGGGGGATATTAAAAGCGATATAAAG
>OBEQ012301732.1_pt1 | contig 22612 bp, 7 predicted proteins | sample 1670901 | NCBI WGS metagenome assembly OBEQ01 (sample SAMEA104232315, study PRJEB22302) | groundwater metagenome | biome: forest; feature: aquifer; material: groundwater | place: USA | collected 2011-08-07 | depth 5.4 m
ATACAAATGTAATCAATGTTTGTCGAGAAATTTTCTCAAAGAAAACAAAAGATTATGGAACTGCATGGCGAATCCTACGCGCTAGCTCTTTAACGGATCAAATTTTTATTAAAGCTCAACGCATTCGTACGATTCAAATGACGGGTGAAAATAAGGTTGGGGAAAGTGTTGAAGAAGAATTTATTGCAATTGTTAATTATTGTGTCATGGCAATTATTCAAGTTCGTGAAATTGAACTTAAAGAATTAGAAATTAATGCAGATATAGCAATTACATTGTATGATAAATACTTAGCAGAAGCGTTTCAGTTAATGATGAAAAAAAACCATGATTATGGAGAGGCTTGGAGATCTATGAGAATTAGTTCATTGACCGATTTAATTTTAATGAAAGTATTACGTGTAAAGCAAATTGAAGATAATAATGGATCGACACTTATTAGTGAAGGTATCGACGCTAATTATTTTGATATGTTGAATTATTCTGTTTTTTCCTTAATTCATTTAAATAAATAAAATATGGGGCAACCAGCTACATTCGAAGGACGTTCATATATTTTTAATATATTATTTGTGTTTTTAAACTTATTAGGACTTTCTTTTGTTTCAATTGGTTTTCATGATAGTGTAACAGATTTTTCTGTTTTATTGATAAGTCTTGGTTTACTTTTGATTTGTGTCAGCTCAATCTTGTTATTTGTTTTTCGTGGAAGGTTGATGATGGCAGGTGTTTCAAGAATTTTTGTTGGTAGTTTATTTATTGTTTCAGGATTAATAAAAGCAAACGACCCAATTGGGTTTTCCTATAAACTAGAAGAATATTTTGAAGATGGTGCGTTGGCTTACAGAATAAAAGAATTGTTCGGTTTACCAGGTTTTTCTTTAGAGTTTTTGATCAATTTCGCTTTAATTATCGCTGTTATTATTTGTGTTCTTGAGATTGTATTAGGGGTATTGTTAATCATCGGAGGTAGGATAAAACTTGTTTCTTACATTTCGCTATTAATGATGATTTTCTTTTCTTTTCTGACTTGGCATACATTTAATTGCGATCCAAATAAAAAGTTCATCGATAGAGATACTTATGCAATGTCTGATCCAATGGCAGTATTGAAAATAGAAGAATTAAAGACGAATAAAGAACTTAAATTTTATTCTAAGACAGCTGATTATTTAGTAGTTGATGAAATGAAATCGCCTCAATGTGTTACTGATTGTGGTTGTTTTGGAGATTCTTTGAAAGGATCAGTAGGCAGATCTTTAACTCCTAAAGAGTCATTTTGGAAGGATTTAATATTGTTATATCTAATTTTATGGATTTTCGTCAGTCAATGGATTATCTTACCAAATACTAGAAAGCAGAATTTAATTTCATCCCTTTCTTCAATCTTTATTATTTCTTTCTTTGCTTGGGTTTTTGGATGGGCTTTTCCAATTATTTTTGGTATAATGGTTTTGTTAGGAGCGTTATTAATTATGAGAGCAGGAGGAAAAATTCTTGGAAATTATGCAGGATCCGTTTTTATTGTAACTATTATTTGTTCATGTTTTATTAGTTATGTTCTTTTATTTGAACCTTTAAAAGATTATAGTTCTTTTGCAATTGGGAACGATATTAATTTAAAAATGAATGATGGTGTTGTTGGAGAATATGAAAACGTGTTGGTTTATAAAAATAAAAAAACAGGTAAAATTATACGTTTTTCTACTTCGTCTAATGAGTACAGTAATTCTAAAATTTGGGAGAAAAAAGATTGGGTAAATATTAAGAATATTCAAAAAGTATTGATTGAAACTATTAAACCAACTATTTCTGATTTTGATCCTTCAATTTCTATTTCTGAAATTGGTAAGGAGGAAATGAAATTAGATTTTATACAAGATGCACTTAAAAATAGAAACATTGTAGGATTAGAAGTGTTAGATGTTTTAAAAAATACTGTTTTTAAAATTCCACTTGATGATTTTAATGTAACTGATTTTCCGAAGGAAAGTTATACCATTAAAGATACTATTGAAATTGAAAAATCGGATGTTACTGATATTAGTTTAAAAGAATTTATTCTAAATCATCAAGAAATTGTAGTAGTATTCTCAAGGAACTTAAAAGAGGCAAATTTATCACAAATTAAAAAATTAAAAGAAATTCAAATGGGGTGTGCCAATAAAGATATTCCTTTTATTTTAGTATGTGCTGCAAGTCGAAAAGAAATTAATGTTTTTAGGGAAAAAAATAATTTTGATGTTCCTGTTTTTGTGAATGATGAAAAAGTACTAAAGGCTGTTTCAAGATCGAATCCATCTTTAATAGTATTTAGAAAAGGAAAAATTAAAGGGAAATATTCTAGTCGTTCTTTGCCTAGTTTTAAAGTAGTATATGAAACCGATTTATTGAAAAAATGAGAAAGAAAATAGTTGCGGGTAATTGGAAAATGAATTTGACAAGTGAAGAGGCAAACCGATTATTTGATCAAGTATCAGAAAAAGTAGATGGAAAAAAAACGCCAGAAGTAATGGTGTTTCCACCATCTGTATTTATTCATGAATTGGCCAAAAAATCAAAATCATCAATTGAAATTGGGATTCAAAATTTTTACCCGAAAGATAAAGGTGCATATACTGGGGAAATCTCAATTTCTCAACTTAAAAATATTGGAGCATCTCAAGTTTTGATCGGTCATTCAGAAAGAAGAGCTTATTTTAATGAAACGGAACTTTTTTTAAAAGAGAAAGTAAACAGCGCTTTAGAAAATAAAGTAGGAATTGTTTTTTGTTGCGGAGAACCATTGGGAATTCGTGAAGCGAATCAAGAGATGAATTATGTTAGAAAACAGTTAGAAGATAGTCTTTTTCATCTTTCAGCTACCGATCTAAAAAAATGCGTCATTGCTTATGAGCCTGTTTGGGCCATAGGAACTGGAAAAACGGCAACGATTGCTCAAGCAGAAGAAATGCATAAATCGATTCGTTCGTGGATTGCTGAAAAATATGATTTTGTTGTAGCTGATTCTATTTCAATTTTATACGGTGGAAGTTGTAATGCTTCCAATGCAAATGAACTTTTTTCTTGCCCGAATGTAGATGGAGGATTAATTGGTGGTGCTGCATTAGATGCTGAAGCTTTTTTACAAATTATACATTCTTTCTGATGGAATATTTAGAACTTACCATTTCAATTTCTCCAAGAAATCCTTGGTCTGAAATCTTGACTGCTGAACTAGCTGATTTAGGTTTTGAAAGTTTTGTTGAGACTGAAGAAGGTGTACAAGCGTATGGAGCTCTAAAAAATATTGATATGGACAATGTTCTTGAAAATTCGTGTTTATCTTCTGTGATTGAAGGGGTTGTTTTTAATATTGAACAAAAAATAATTCCGCACCAAAATTGGAACGCCATTTGGGAATCTGATTTTCATCCAGTAGAAGTTGAAGAATATTTATCTATTGTTGCTCCTTTTCATTCTAAAGAAGATAAAAAAGGTATGATTGTAGAGATTCAGCCCCAAATGTCTTTTGGAACTGGGCATCATCAAACAACTTGGTTGATGTCTAAAGCTTTATTTGAATTAGACTCCATACCTGAAAAAGTTTTAGACATGGGAACTGGAACTGGTGTTTTATCGATTATTGTTGAAAAATTAGGAGCAAAATCTATTTTGGCGATTGACATTGAAGATTGGTCAGTTGTAAACACAATCGAAAATGCAGAAAGAAATGAATGCAAAAATATAAAAGCAATTTGTGGTGATGTTGAGCTAATTAAAGGAAAACTTTTTGGATTGATAATTGCCAATATTAACAAAAATGTATTGAAAGCTCATATCGAACAATATAGTTTAGCATTAGAAAAAAATGGAGTTTTATTGTTAAGTGGCTTTTTTGATTCAGATGTTAATGAGCTTGTTGTTTTTGCAAAAGAGTTTAATTTAAGAATGAACAAAATTTATTCGAAAGAAACTTGGGCTGGTATTCAGCTTATTAAAAACTAAATATTAAATTTAACACTACTCAACCATGTTAAAAAAAATAACCTTCATTTTTTCAATTGTTTTATCCAGCTATTTTTCAATTGGACAATCTTATCCAGCTACTAAAGAAGAATTTTTGAAAGCTTTTCAGAAAAACTTAAGTCAATATGGGGTTGGTGATTTTCATGATTTTTCTAAGAAAGAATTGCCACTTGTTTTAATAGTTGATAACCAATTTCCTGCTGAATATATTAAAAAAATGAGTGAAACTTGTAATTTGATGGAATCTAAAAATATGAAGCCATATCCGGAAATTTACAATTATGTTTTTTCTGTTTATTCTTTTGTAAAAGGAAATCAATCAAAGGTAAGTTATACTGCTTGGCATTCCGCTGTTGATAAAATGGTGTTAGTGAAAAATACAGAGAAATTCAAAGATTTTATGGAGTTTTCAGTTTCTTTTTTCTCAAAACGAATTATCACAGAAAATAATACGTTTGATTGGTATTATACAAGTGGTGAATATTCTTTCGAATACACTGATAAACCAATCTTAATTTGTACAAATGGAGATTTAATTTGTCGTTTTAATAATACTGATAAACGAACAGTAAAAGATAAAATGTTTGTCGATAGTATTGTTATTTCTAAAACGGCTGGTTCTTATGATATTTTATTTAAAAAATGGATAGGAAATGGTGGAGGAATGACTTGGGAAAAAGTTGATTTAGATAAAGCAAAAACTTCTGCTACTCTTACAAAATATGAAGTTTCAACTCGATTATCCAACTTTTCTGCTGATTCAGTAACGATGACAACAACGTATTTTACGAAAAAATTGTTAGGAAGAGTTGCTGATAGGGCTTTTAGAATAACGAGAGAAGAGGATAGGATATATCCTCAATTTACTTCTTATGAAAGAAAATTAAGTATTAAAAATATCAAAGAAAATGTGGATTATGAAGGAGGTTTCTCATTAAATGGAGCTAATTTCGTTGGGATTGGTCATCCAAAAGAACCTGCCAAAATGGTTGTAAGAAGAGAGGGCTTACCTTTTATATTTGCTACTTCTCAAGAATTTAATATTGTTAATTCAAAAATATTTTCTTTTAACACGTATATAAAGATTATGTTAAATGGAAATAATGATTCGATTATTCACCCTGGATTAGATTTCGCATTTATTTTAGATAAAAAAACAGTCGAAATGACAAGAACGAAATCGGGTAATGGCCAAACACCATTCTTTAATTCATTCCATCAAATTGATATGTATTTACCGAAAATAACTTGGAATACAGAAACAAAAGATTTAGTAATGGCCTATGAAATGGGTACAAGTCAAGAACAAAAACTAGCAAAATTTGAGTCTAAAAATTATTTTGATGCTCAATTATTTGATAGACTTCAAGGTATGGAAGCAGTTCATCCTTTGGTAGCAATTTCAAATTATTGTTATAAAAATGATGAATATATACTTCCCGAAGGAAAAGTTGCTTCTGCTTTAAATAAAACACTCGAACAGATTAAACCATTGCTATTAGAATTTGCTAATTATGGATTTATCACTTATGACACGGATGCAAAAATGATTACGATAAATGATAAATTAACAAATTTTGTACTTTCTAAAGCTGGGAAAAAAGATTTTGATAATTTAATTTTTATTTCAGATTTTAGACCGAGAAGGTTACCAGATTTTACAAAAGAACAATATAAAACGGATGCGCTTCTTCGTTTTAAATTACATGATGACTCAATAAACAATGAAACTAGAAGAAATATGCCTGAATTTGGCACGTTGAATTTGAGTTCTTTAGAATTAAATTTAAAGGCAATCGATTTTATTAATATTTCGGATGCTCAAAATACAACTGTTTTTCCTTCTAATAAAGAAGTTATTCTTAAGAAAGATAGAGATTTTGATTTCATCGGTACAATTAGTTCTGGAAAATTAATTTTAAATGTGTTAGCTTCTACTTTCAATTACAAACAGTTTAAATTTACGATTCAAAAAACACATAAATCTACTTTTAGAGTAAAACCGTTAAAAGCAGAAGACGGAAATAGACCGATGGTAATGATGAGTAGTATAAATGGAATTGTTGGTGAATTATTTGTCGATGACCCTTCTAATCGTTCGGGGCTAAATACGAAAATAAAAGGGTATCCTCAAATGAAAGTGACGAGACCTTCTTTTGTTTATTATAATTCAATGGGAATTTATAGAGGAACGTATGATAGTAGTCGTTTTTATTTCACTGTTGATCCTTTTTTTATTGATAGTTTAGATGATTTTAGTGAAAAATCTTTTCGGATTATTGGTGAATTAACTTCTGCTGGTATATTTCCTAAGTTTAGACAAGATTTGACAATTATGCCTGACTATTCTTTTGGTTTCTCTTCCGTTGCACCTCCAGGTGGTTACGATTTTTATGGTACAGGATCAAAATATGAAAATAAAATATTGTTATCTAATAATGGTTTAGAAGGTGCAGGGACTATTAATTATGTCGAATCGAGTTCAACAGCTAGAAGACTTTTTACTTTTTTTCCAGATTCAACAATTGGTTTAGCTAACTTTGTCAATAGACCTAAAGAAGCGGGTGTGCAATTTCCTGATGTTACTTGTGAAAATGCCAATATTACGTATGTTCCAAAAAAGAATTTATTAAAAGCTGCTTCTACTTATGACAATGATTTACTGTTTTTCAATAAAGAAGCTACTTTAAGAGGAACGGCACTTGTTCGAGCTACTGGAATGAGAGGTTTTGGAATGATGAACTTCAAAAATGCAACGACGATTTCAGAAGATTATGAATTTAAACGATGGGACATTGATGCAGATACGCTGGGATTCAGTCTGAAAAATCAATACCTTGAAGAAGATGAAGAACCAATTGCTTTAAAAACTGAAAATGTGCAAGGACATGTTTCATTTATAGATAGGAAAGGAGAGTTTAAATCAAATAATGGGGAAGCTCGACTAGACTTCCCGATCAACCAGTATTTTTGTACGATGGATAAATTTACATGGTTCATGGATTTAGAGTCGATTGAAGTGGAAGCAAAAGGCGGTGAAGACGAAGTTGCAAATGCTGATTTGGATTTATTAGGTCCCAATTTCTTTTCTTCTCATCCAGATCAAGATTCATTACAATTTAGAGCTCCTAAAGCTGCTTTTAATTTAAAAGAGAAATCTATTTATTGTTCAAAGGTATTTTATTTAGATGTTGCGGATGCTCGTATTTATCCTGATAGTTCGAAAGTTGTTATTCGTAAAAAGGCGAAGATGGATCCATTTTTGGATGCTAAAATTGTAGCCAATTATATCACTCAATTCCATACGTTTTTAAATTGTTATGTTCAAGTTTCAGCTAGAAGAAGATATGCTGGTAAAGGAATTTATCCTTATTATGATTCCGATAGCTTGAAAACAAATTTTGTAATGGATAAAATTTATTTAGATTCAACTGGACAAACTGTTGGAGAAGGGAAAATTGGAAAAGATGCGAATTTTTATTTGAGTAAACAGTTTGATTATTATGGCGATTTTTCTGTTATTGCTTATTTACCAACGATCATCTTTAATGGTTCAACTAGAATGAACCACAATTGCGCTAAATATCCACGATCTTGGATTGCTTTAAGTGCGAATATTGATCCAGCAAATATACAGATACCTATTACATCTGATATGAAAAGTATTGATGGTAAAAATGTAATTGCAGGAATGGCATGGAGAGATGCCAAAACATTAGACAGTATTCGGATTTACCCAACTTTTTTATCTCCTTTACAGAATCCGTTGGATCCACAAATAATGACAGCAACTGGGCTACTTCAATACAATGCTGATGCGAAAGAATTTCAAATTGGTTCGGCAGATAAATTATTGAACAGGGGAGAAGTTGGGAGTTTCCTTTCGCTTCATACTGAAAGTTGTATCATGAATGGCGATGGTCAAATTAATTTAGGGATGAATTATGGAGATGTTTCCGTTTCTTCTGTAGGTATTTTAAATTATGATCCGAAAAAGGGAGAGACTACGATGAATTTAACTTCTAAATTCACAATGCCATTAGATAAAAAATTGATGGAAGAACTTTCAGTTAAAATTGCGGCTGTAGAAGGATTAAAACCATTGGATTTTAACTCTACAACAATTGAACAAGCTGCTGTAGAATGGTCAGGAAGGGAAGAGGCGGATAAGATGAAAGCGGCGTATACAATTGATGGATCTATGAAATATCCCAAAGAATTTGAATCTGCTATAACTATTACTGGACTGAAATTGAAATCTTTTGATGTGAAAACAATGCAAGAAAGAGGCTTTATTTCAACTTCGGAAAATGCATCTATTGTTTGTATGTATGGAAAACCAGTTTATAAAACAATTCCGTTTAAAGCTTTCTTTCTTCAATCTTTTTCAGCTTCTGAAACGGTTGGTGATAAATTTGGACTTCAGATAAATATTCCAACATTGGATTATTATTTAGATTATGCGATGGAACCAGCTTCTAAAGATGGTATTTTAAGAATTGTTTCTGGAGATCCTGAATTTGTAACAGCAGTTAATAATATTAAAGAAGATAAACGTAAAATAAAGAATTTTAAATATCAGATTGAAACAGGAAGTATATATTTGAGTAAGTTTTTACGTTATTTTGGAATTTAAAGGATATGGAATTATTGCTATTTGGTAGTATCGCTTATTTGTTAGGATCAATACCTTCAGCTGTTTGGATTGGGAAAGTGTGGCATGATGTTGACGTGCGTGAGCATGGTAGTAAAAATGCTGGAGCAACAAATACGTTTAGGGTATTAGGTAAAAATGCTGGTATAACTGTTTTACTAATTGATATTACAAAAGGTTTTTTAGCAGTTTATTTACCTGTTTTAGTTTTTTTGAATTCGAAAGAGCTTTCTAATGCTGAATTAATTCATACTCAAATTATTTGTGCTATTTTAGCAGTTTTAGGTCATGTTTTCCCTTTGTTCGCTAATTTCAAAGGTGGAAAAGGAGTGGCTACATCTTTAGGAGTTATTATCGGAATTCATCCAGCTTCGGCTGGTATTTGTCTTGTTTTGTTTTTAATTATTTTTATAATAACAAAATATGTTTCTTTTGGAGCTATTTGCGCTGCAATTATGTTTCCATTTTTACAAGTTTACTTATTTGAAGCCACAGATTTTTGGTTGATCTTATTTAGTGTTATTTTGAGTTGTGCGGTTATTATAGCTCACAAAAAAAATATTGGAAGATTATTGAAAGGGGAAGAAAGTAAAATGAATTTATTTCGTAAATGATTTCGTTCCGTTTAAAAAAATATTATATTTATTAGTAAACTTTTATAGATGAGTTTAAGATCCATTTTTATTGTTTTTATTTTGATTTTTATTTCAAATGTTTCTTATTCTCAAGAAACAATGGAAGAAATTAGGATTGCCGGGGAAAAATTGTTTGAAGAAGAAAAATATTTGGAAGCTACTCCATTTTATCTTCGACTTATTGCCGTTGAACCTAGAAATCATAATTATAATTTCAGATATGGAACTTGTTTGTTGTACAATACAAATACTGGTCAGGATGTTTTTAAATATTTAAATTATGCAGTAACTAATGAAGCTGTAGAGGTTGAAGCATATTTTTTCTTGGCAAAAGCTTTTCATTTAAACTATCAATTTAATGATGCGATTAAATATTATAAATTATATCAAACAAAAGCAGGTACAAAAGCAAAAGCTAATTTAGATGTAAATCGTCAAATTGAAATGTGTGAGAATGGTAAAAGGTTGATTACTACGATTACTGAAATGGTTGTTATTGAAAAAAAGGAAATAGAAATGGACAAGTTTTTCCGTATTTATGACCTAAGTGATATCGGTGGAAACTTATTAGTTTCAGCAGAATTTCAAACTAAAATTGATAAAAAGAAAGCGCATGTTCCATTGATTCATTTTCCTCAAAATCCTACTGTAATTTATTATTCGAGTTATGGAGAAGACGGAACAACGGGAAAAGATATTTATGTAAGAAGAAGATTGCCTTCTGGAGGTTGGGGAATTCCTCAAGCTATTCAAGGTGGTGTAAATACAAATTTTGATGACGATTATCCTTATATGCATCCTGATGGTAATTATTTGTATTTCAGTTCTAAAGGACATAATTCAATGGGGGGATTTGATGTTTATCGATGTAAATATGATGCTGAAACAGATCAGTTTGGTTTAGCTGAAAATATGGATTTTGCGGTTTCTTCTCCTGATGATGATTTATTTTATGTGGTCGATTCTTTAAATAAAAATGCATATTTCGGGTCTGGTAGACAAAGTGAAGAGGGTAAGCTTTTTGTGTACAAAGTAAGGGTTGATAGAGTTCCTCTGAATATGTCAGTAATCAAAGGTGAATTTTCATCGACTATTAATCCTGCTCAGAAAAAAGTTTTTATCGATGTAAAAGATTATGCAACTGGTGAATTTATTGGGAATTTTAATTCTAATGAAAAGGGTGTTTATTTAATTACGTTTCCAAAAGGGGGGAAATATGAATTTACAATTAGGGTTGGCGACAGTCCCCAAGAGTATAAGTATATCGCTTCGATACCTTTTCTTAAGGAGTTTAAACCTTTAAAGCAAAAGATTATCCATGCAATGGATGGTGAAAGAGAAAATGTGAAGGTGATTGATTTGTTCAATGAACAAGTAGAAGATCCTCAAGCTGTATTTGCTCAAGTTTTAAAATTGAAAGCAGTTCTTGCTCCAAATATTACTCAAGAAGAATTGGATGCTTTGGATAAAGAAAAGAAATCGAAAGAGGTTTTGTATGAATTAGGAATTGGAAATTTATCACTTGTTGAAGTTGGTTATTTACTCGATGAAGAAGTAAAAGATGCGAAGAAAGCTCAAAATGGAACCAAAGAAATTGAGAACAAAATTAACACACAAATTATAGCAAATACGAACGAAATTAAACGATTAGACGCTGCAATTAAAGCTAAAATGGATAAAGCTAATTTGGCTGATACTGATAAAAAGAAATACAAACTATTAAAAGAAGCGGATAGATTGCTTCGCTCTCAAGAAGAGTTGAAAATGATGAATGTAGTCAGTATAAAATATGTTGACTCATTATCTAAAATTTCAAATAAGGGGTCAGATGAAAAAACAGCAGAAATTACTAAATATGCTGAAACGTTTAACGCTTTGATAAAAGAAAATAAACAAAAAGAAGCTTATGCCTTTTTATTTGATAATAAAGAATCTATTAAAAAAATATTAGACGAGAAAACGGCAGATCCATTGCAAACAATGATTGATAGAGCTTTAGTTTTAGATGAAGAAATTAAACGTTTACAACCAAAAGATGATCAATATGAAATGGATATTAAAAAAGCTGATCAAGAAATTAACACACTTGAACAGTCAAAAATAACTGCAAAAAATAAAGATATTGCAGCGATTGATGCGGCTATAAAAGCAAAGAAAACGGAAAGAGCAATGATTGTTGAAGAGAGAAATTTCAATGGTGTTGGCTTAAATGAAAAAATAGCTGAAAGAAGTGCTATTAGAAAACAAATTGATATTTTAGAAGGAATTTATGCTATTAATGCTGATAAAATTGTAACAAAAGAAGAAGTAGATGCAGCGATAAATTCTGCAAATGCTACGAATACATCTGTTGTAAGAAAACAAATAGGTGAAGATATTGCATCACTTGTATTGAAAAGTCCAGATGTTAAAGAAGTGGATTATGCTGATATGGAAGCTGAATTAGGTTCCGTTGTTAGTAATTCAAGAGGTCAATCTGACAAAATTAATTCAGATCAGACATTAACTCCTGAACAAAAAGCAGCAAAATTAAAAGCTCTGAATAAAGAATTATTGGCATCAATTAATAAAGAAGTTATTGTTGCGAAAAACGCTTTAAAAAATAATCCCAACGACCCAGCGTTAAAAGCAAAATTAGATGCTCTTCAATCTGCAAAATCGATAGTTGCTTCTGCTATGGATATTCCTGAAGGACAAGAAGATGCAGATGTTTCAAATGTTGAAAATACAACTGTTGCTTCAAATACATCAAACCCAACAGTTGGAACTCCTGATAAAGTCGTAACACAAACACCAACTGAATTAATTGAATCAATCAATTCAACTTATAATGAATCGGTATCTCAAATTAATGGGAATAATAATTTATCAGAGACAGATAAATTAAATGAGTTACAAGCTTTAGATAAAGAATTACTTTCATCTGTTGATAAAGAAATATTTTTAACAGAAAATGCACTAAAAAGTAAACCAACTGATTTAAGTTTAACCAAAAAATTAGAAGGATTAAAGAATGTTAAATCAAAAGTTAATTCTGATATTAAGCTAAGAGAAACAACAATTGCAAGTAATAGTTCTGGAAGTGATTCTACTCCTTTAACAGAAAATGAAAAAGTGTCGTTAATTGAAGCTGTTAATTCTAATTATAACGAAAATGTTGATAAAATAAATAGCAATACCTCTCTTTCTGAGACAGATAAATTAAAACAATTACAAGTTGAAGATAAAAAATTATTAGCATCTGTTGAAAGTACTTTAAAAGTAACGGAGGATGAATCGAAGAAGAATCCAACTGATGCGAAGTTAAATGATAAAATTGATGATTTAAGAACGATTCAAAATGAACTATCGAATTCTATTTCAGTAAGAGAAAATGAAATTAAAAACGGAGTAAATGCATCTGAAACTACAAATCAAACTCCTTTAACCGAACAAGAGAAACTTGCTTTAGCTGAATCTATCAATCCTACATATAATGAAAGTGTAGATAAAATAAATGCAAACGGAGCTATTTCATCTTCCGAAAAATTAAAACTATTACAAGCTGAGGATAAAAAGTTATTGACTTCAGTTGAAAGTGAAATCTCTAAAACGGAAGCTGAAATTCAGAAAAATCCTGCCGATGCTGTTTTAAAAGAAAAATTAGCAGATTTAAAAGCAATTCAATCTGAATTAACTTCGACGATTTCAGAAAGAGAAACAACAATGAATAGCAATTCAACTCCATTAACTTCTCTAGAGAAAGAAACATTGGTTGAATCTGTTAACCCTGCATATAACGAAAATGTCACTAAAATAAAAAGCAATATATCATTGTCAGAAATTGAAAAGTTAAAACAATTACAAGAAACAGATAAAGAATTATTAGCAGCTCTTAATGTGTCAATTTTGAAAACAGAGTCAGAAATTAGAAAAAATCCGACCGATGCAACATTAAAAGAAAAATTGACCGATTTAAATCAAGTAAAAGAAGAATTGACTTCATCTATATCAGAACGTGAAAAAGCAATTGGATCAGATGGTGTTTCAAAATCAACAAACCCATTAACCGCTCAAGAAAAAACGACTTTAATAGAAGTTGTTAATGCTGCTTATAATGAAAATGTTGACAAAGTAAATTCAAATTCAGCTCTTAGTGAAACTGAAAAATTAAATCAGTTACAAGTTTTAGATAAAGAATTATTGACTTCTGTAGAAAATTCGCTAGCTAAAACTGAAACAGATTTGCAGAAAAAACCAAATGATGTCATTTTAATTGAAAAAATAGCTGATTTGAAATCATTACAAACAGATGTAGAGTTTTCGATATCTAATCGAGAAAATGTTATGTCATCTGTTAATGAACCTTTAAGTCAAAAAGATAAAACAGATATAATTGATGCTTTGTCTCCAATGTACAATGTTAAAATTGCAGATATTAATAAAAATGCTACATTATCTGAAACAGAAAAAGTAGCACTCATTCAGAAAGTGGATAAAGAGTTATTAACTTCATTGAATAAAGAAATTTTAGCTTTAGAAAATAATGTAAAAAATAATCCAGACCCTCAATTAGTTAAAGAACTTTCGCATTATAAATCATTAAAAAATGAATTAGAATTAACAGTTTCTAAACGTGAATTGACAATTTCAAATCCAATTTTAACTATAAAAGAGAAAGAAAATTTAATTGAATCTGTCAATTCTTCTTATAACGAATCAATAGTTCAAATAAATTCAAATACGACTTTAACTGAAACTGAAAAATTAAAACAAATTCAAGAGTTAGATAAAGGATTATTATTTTCAATACAAAATGAACAAACAAAAGTAGAAACGGATTTAAGTAAAAAACCAACAGATCAAACACTCATTCAAAAAAATGCTAGTTTAAATGCGTTAGAAATTGAAATTAAAAATTCAATCACAGCTAGAGAAAATACTATTGCTAATGAAAATACAATAGCAAGTAATGGAAATAAAACTCCTGTAAAAGGGGATGAAAAAGCAACTTTAATTGAATCAGTTAATTCTTCTTACAATGAAGATGTAGCAAAAATTAATAGTAATACTTCTCTTTCCGAAAATGAGAAATTAAATCAAATTCAAACATTAGATAAAGCGTTAATTGTTTCGGTTACTAAAGAAATTAATACCACTTCAGAAGCATTAAAAGTAAGCCCAACAGATGTTAATCTAATTAAAAAAGAAGATAAATTAGAAGCTTTAAAAACAGAATTAGAATCAAATGTAACTGCTAGAGAAATCGTTATTGCTTCTACACATAAACCGGTTGATCCTGTTGTTAAAACATCGGTAATTAAGTCAATTGATTCTAAATATGATAAAAAAGTGGAGGCAATTAATTCAAACACGGAATTATCTGTATCTGAAAAATTAGATCAATTACAAGAATTAGATTTTACTATAATTACTGAAATCAAAAAAGAAATCCCAACTATTGAAGAGAATTTAGCTAAAAAACCAACAGATGCATCACTTTTAAAGCAATTAGAAGATTTGAAAGCTGTTCAAGCAGATATGGAGCATGATGTTGCGAAACGTGAATCTGTAATTGCTTCGTCTACTTCCACATTAGACGATAAAGCGAAAGCTGAATTGGTAGAATCTGTAAGTTCTTCGTATGATGACAAGGTATTAGCGATTAAAAATAATGAATACATGTTGGATTCAGAAAAACAGCTAGAATACCAAAAATTAGATCACGAACTGATTAAATCGATTGATAAAGAAATAACTACATTAGAAACTACATTAGTTGAAAATCCTTCAAATGCGCAAGCAAAAAGAAAAATGGATGGATTAAAAGTTGTAAAAGCAGATATTGAGAAAAATATCGAAGTGCGTGAAAGAACAATTTATCCTGATACACAAGAGAATAACCCCTTAGCTTCTCAAGCTGTTTTAATTGAAACACTTAATAAAGCATATAACGAAAAGGTAATTACAATTAACGAAGATGCATTGCAATCGCATACTGATAAGCTAAATCAGTTACAACAATTAGACAAAGATCTTCAAGTTATAGTAAATAAAGAAGTAACGAAAGCTGTTAACGCAGCTAAAAGAAAACCGAATGATACAGCTCTTCAAAAGTCAAAAGATGATCTTCTTGCTTTGAAAACGATTTTGGATGAAGTAGTAACTGAAAGATCACAATTAATTTTAAATTCTATTTCAGCTTCTGTAACAGATGCTCAAAAATCTGAATTAATTTCAGAAGTTAAAACAGATCATGAAAAGAAAGTAGAAGATATTAAAAATTCTAGTATTGATCAGTCTGTTAAGATTCAAGAATTGATAATAGAAGAAAAAGCGTTGATTACTAAATTGGAAGCTGCTGAAAAAGTAAATCAAGCATCACTGAAAAAATCACCAAAAGATGAAGAATTAAAAACAAAATCTACTGTTATTACAGTTACGAAAGAGGAAAGTCAAATAAGAATTAACGAGTTAAATAAAGAAGCAGTTACATTAAAAGCAGATGGTATTGATCAATTGGCGCTTGTAACGAAAGTAGATCCAACTTTTGATGCTGATGTAAAAGTTCTTTCACAATCAGCATCGCCTTCAAAATCGAATGATTTAGCTGTTAGAGAAAATAAATTACAAGAAAAAATAGAAGCTCAAATTGCTTTGAATAACGAGGAAATAGCTTCTACTTACAGTTTAGAATTAGCTGCTGAAAATCAAATTTTAGCTCAAAAATTGAAAGAAAGTCAAGCAAGAGAAGACAAATATAAATCAGGAATATCAGATGTTGTAACAAATAATTCAACAACTTCAACTGATGATAAGGTGGTTGAATTAAGAGAAGAAATATTGAATAATTCTGTAAACGAGTTGAATAAAAAATACACAAACATAGATGAATTGAAGGCTCAAGAAGAAGTTTTAAATAACTATTCTAAAGAGTTACATACTCGTTTAGAAAAGACAAATCAATCTTTAATAATAGAAAAAAATGATCCTATTCATTTGGAGCAAAAAGAATTGTATCAATCAGAAATAGCAATCGTAGACGCAAAACTTAGAGAAACCAAAAAACAGATTGAAACAATCGAAAGTTCAAATCCTGAATCTGCTTTAACAAGTCCTGAATTGAAAAAATTAATAGTTAGAGAAACTGAAATTAAAACTGAATTAGAAAAAACTGATCTAGCTAAAAAGCAAAGATCAACTTTAGAAAAAGAATTAGTAACAGTTCAAACAGAGAAAAGTATTGTTCAAAATAAACTAATCACAGAAAATTTAACTCAGAGACAAGCTGAAAATAAAGCTCAAACATCAGAATTAAATAAGTTGGCTGGAACATCAGAAATTTCAAAAGTGAGTGTTGATTTAGCTAATTCTCAAAATACCCGTTTGACGGATGAGTCAAATGTTTTAATTGCAAAAGCTGAAAAAACTAAAAATCCGATCGATAAAAATGCACTTTTAAAAGAAGCATTTACCAATCAAGTTGAAGCGGATAAAGTAATCAAAATAGCATTAGAGGAAAATAAAACAAGAGAAGCCATCAATCACATTGTTACTACTTTAGATTCGAAGGAAGAAATGTTGGTGAAGAAAGGAGAGTTAGAAGAGAATATAATAAAATTAACTTCTCAAATTGACCAATTGGATTCTGAAATTGCTCCTTTAAAAGCAAGTAAAGCAACAGAATTAATTGCAAAGAAAAATGTGTTAGAAAATGAAAGAACATTAACTAAGACTGAATTAGCAAATGTAGAAAGTCAAATTGCATCAATACCTAAAACACCTGCGACAATACATGAGTCTGCAATTGAGCAAATAGTTACATCTTCCGAAGAAACACAATTAATAGCTTCAAAAGAATATTTAGAATATAAAATTAATACCGATGCAGCAATTCGAGTTGAAAAACACATTGAAGAGTCAGAAGCTAGTTTGATACAAAAAAGACAAGCAGCAAAAGATTTAATCGCAAAGTCAATTGAAAAAGATTCGAAAGTAACACGTTTAGATATTACACAAGCTGTAGAGGCAGTAAAAGTTGTTGAAGATGATATTGCAGCATCAATTGTAGAACTAGAAGAAAAACAAAAAGTCACTAATGATTTAACAGCAGTTGATCCTGAGAAAGGGAAAAGAATGCAAAATCTTGCAAAAAGAGAAGTTGAGCCGAAATTTAATAAAGATTTAGCATTAGCAGAAAATACACGTGAACCAGCAGTTGGAATTGTAATCGAACCTAAAAAATCAGAAGGAATCGAGTTTGTGCCAATTTCTACTCCAATTAATACGTATTCAGCTGAAAACCCAATACCAGTTGATGTTAAAAATGCATCAGGTTTAGTTTATCGAATTCAAGTTGGAGCTTTTGCAAAACCAATTATGCAAGACATGTATAAATCATTTACACCCGTATCTGGTGAGAAATTGAGTAATGGAATCACTCGATATATGGCAGGATATTTTAATAAAAGTAGTATAGCAAGTGAGGCTCATGGTCAAGTAAAAGCACTTGGGTATAACGATGCATTTATTGTTGCTTATTGTGACGATAAGAGAATTACATTCTCTGAAGCTAAAAGTTTAGAAGAGTCGGGACAATGTATTTCAACAAAAAGTGAATTATTTGTCATAGCAACATCAAAAATGCCATCCGCATCATTAACATCTAAAGAGCCAAATTCGACAGATGTAAATTATGCAAAAACACCAGGAGCTGCACCTTCTGTACCAGTTGAAAGTCATTTAGGTTTATTTTTTACTGTACAAGTAGGAGTTTACAATAAGCCAGCGACATCTAAACAGATTAAAAATATTGATCCATTAGTTACTAAAAGATTGCCAAACGGTCAAATTCGTTATTCTACAGGAATGTTTAATTCAATTGAATCTGCAAAACCTAAAAAAGCAGAAGCGAGACAAAAAGGAGTAAAAGATGCATATATTACAGCTTATTATAAAGGAGAACGTATAACATTATCCCAAGCAACTGCATTATTGAAAAAGAACGGCGAAGGTATTTTAGAAAAAATCGATGGTTCTACAGCTCTAGCTGAAACAACAGTACCAAAAGAAGTTGCGGTTGAAACACCAAAAGAAACACCGAAGGAAGTAGCAGTAGTTGTCGCACCGAAAGAAACCTCTAAAGAAGTTGTTTCTCCGACATACAATGTTGGACCAGATGCAGTAAAAGCTACTGCAGTTGAAACAAGATTAGGTTTGTTTTTCACTGTTCAAGTAGGTGTATATAGCAAGCCAGCAAGTAAAAAACAATTGTATTATGTGACAGATTTAATAACGAAAAAATTACCAAACGGACAGATTCGTTATTCATGCGGAATGTTTAGTACAATTGCAGCAGCTGAACCAAAACGAGATGAAGCAATTAAAAAAGGAGCTTCTCAAGCATATATAACTGCTTATTATAAAGGTGAACGTATCACTATTTATGAGGCAAATGAGTTGTTGAGATTGAATGGCGATTCAATTTTAGAAAAATTAGATAAATAGATTTGAGTAAGAATAAGATTTAGCTTATTTTTGTATAAAAAACAGAATCAGATGACAGAAACAGAAATTTGCATAGAAGAATTAGTATTGGAGCAGTTAGTAGATCACAAAGATCTAATTGTTTATAATGATGATGTAAATTCATTTGATCATGTAATCGTATCCTTAATTAAGATTTGTAAACATACTGATATACAGGCAGAACAATGTACTACGATTATACATTACAAAGGTAGATGTCAGGTGAAAAGGGGAGAGTATGATACATTGGAACCAATGTGTACTGCATTATTAGAAAAAGGAATTTCAGCAGAAATTGAATGAGAAAATAGCTGAAAATGAGTGATAGTAGCCTAAACGAAGATGTTGTTTTTAAAAATATACAAATAATAGTTGTTTAAAAGAAAAAATACACTATCTTTGCATCATAATAAATTGGCTTTGTAGCTCAACTGAATAGAGCACTACATTACGGCTGTAGAGGTTTTAGGTTTGAATCCTAACAAGGTCACTCGAGAGGAGAAAGTACTAATTGAAGTATTTTCTCCTTTTTTATTTTTAGCTAATTCTTATGTTATTGCTGAAATATTGAGGAATAAAGAATTCGTTATAATTTTTTTTATTATATTTTTTTTTCATATTAAATATTTTTATATTAATTTTGCGATGTTTTAAATTTAATTGATACCTAAATTGATATGAAAAATACCTACAAATTCGCTACTTTATTATTATTTTTATCTTTGTCTTGGACATCGATCTCTCAAATTTGTTCAACTTGTCCGAATTTTGATTTTGCTATAACACCATCAACAACATGGCAATTACATTCATCTAGTCATGTTTCCAATGGTTGTAAAATGTACTCAGTTGATGTAGTTACAGGGAATCAATATACTTTTAAAACGGGTTGTGGTGATGGAGCACTTACAGATTATGATTCATATATTGAATTAAGTAATGCTTCATGTACCTACATAACCGGTAACGATGATGGGTGTAGTGGTGCGTCTTCGATTGTTACTTGGACAGCAACTTATACAGGTACAGCTTACGTGAAAGTTAGAGGTTTTTCTTCTAGTTATGGAAATTATACCTTAGCGTATTCATTTTTTGACTGTACAAACATACCAAGTCCAGTTACAATAGCTGCGACGAATACAACAAATGCTGGATTTACTGCTAATTGGAATTCATCTGTAGGTGCAACTGGTTACTATATTGATGTTGCGACAGATAATTTGTTTACGAATATGGTGAGTGGATATTCTAATTTATCTTGTGGTAATACAACATCAAAAAGTATTACAAATTTAATTTGTAATACTCTATATTACTATCGAGTGAGAGCAATCACTTCTTGTGGAACAAGTCCAAATTCAAATATTAGCTCTGCAACTACTTTAAGTACAATAAGCAGTTCAATTGCAAATGCAGGAACAAATATAAGTGGAACAGGCTTTACTTCTAACTGGACGTCTGTTTCAGGAGCGACTACGTATTATTTAGATGTAGCTACTGATGTTAATTTTACGAGTATGGTTACTGGATATTCTAATTTAAATATTGGAAATTTCACCAATAAAATTATTACTGGTTTAACTTGTGGAACAACTTATTATTATCGAGTAAGAGCGGGTAATGCATGTGGATCAAGTATTAATTCAAATACGATCAGTGTAACAACATCCAATACGCCGAGTTCAATTGTTGCTAATTCAGCAACAAATATTTCAACAACAAGTTTTACAGCAAGTTGGTCTCTAAGTACTCAAGCAACAACTTACTACTTAGATGTAGCGACAGATGCTAATTTTACGAATTTGATTGTAGGGTATTCCAATTTAAATGTTGGGAATTTTAGTTCCAAATCTGTTATAGGATTAACTTGTGGTACAACATATTATTATCGAGTAAGAGCAAGTAATGTTTGTGGAACTAGTGTTAATTCAAATACAATCAGTACAACAACATTCAATACACCGAATTCAACTGTAGCTAATACTGCTACAAATATTTCAGCAACTGGTTTTACTGCTACTTGGTCCATAAGTGCTCAAGCTTCCACTTACTATTTAGATGTTGCTACAGATGTTAATTTTACCAATTTGGTTGTTGGATATTCAAATTTAAATGTTGGGAATACTACAACAGCTTATGTTTCAGGGTTGAATTGCAATACAGCTTTTTATTACAGAGTTAGAGCTTCTAATTCTTGCGGAACAAGTGTAAACTCAAATGTAATATCTCTTACAACTACAACGTGTATTTGTGTTGTATGTCCGAATTTTGATTTTGCTATAACACCAACTTCAACTTGGCAATTGCATTCATCTAGTCACGTTTCAAATGGTTGTAAAATGTATTCAGTTGCTGTCGTTTTAGGAAATCAATATACTTTTAAAACAGGTTGTGGAGATGGAGCTCTTGCAAGTTATGATTCATATATTGAATTAAATAATTCTACATGTACATATATAACAGGTAACGATGATGGGTGTGGTTCAGCGTCGACTGTGACTTGGACAGCTACTTATACTGGTACAGCTTACTTGAAAGTTCGAGGTTATTCTTCAAGTAGTGGGACTTATACTTTAGCGTATTCATTTATTGATTGTTCAAATATTCCAAGTCCAATTACAATTGCAGCGACGAATACTACAAATGCTGGATTTACTGCAAATTGGAATTCTTCTGTAGGTGCAACTGGTTACTATATTGATGTTGCTACAGATAATTTGTTTGCGAATATGGTGAGTGGATATTCTAATTTATCTTGTGGTAATACAACATCAAAAATTATTACAAATTTAACTTGTAATACCGTATATTACTATCGAGTGAGAGCAATAACTTCTTGTGGAACAAGTCCAAATTCAAATATAAGTTCTTCAACTACTTTAAGTACAATAAGTAGTTCAATTGCAAATGCAGGAACAAGTATAAGTGGAACTGGATTTACTTCTAACTGGACTTCTGTTGCTGGAGCGACTAATTATTATTTAGATGTAGCAACTGATGTTAATTTCACCAATTTGGTTGCTGGATATTCGAATTTAAATGTTGGAAATTTTACTTCTAAAATTGTCACAGGTTTAACTTGTGGAACGAATTATTATTATCAAGTAAGAGCGAGTAATCTATGTGATACGAGTATTAATTCTAATACAATAAGTGTTACTACATTCAATACACCAAACGCAACTCCAGCTAATGCTGCAACAAGTATTTCAACTTCTAGTTTTACTGCAAGTTGGTCGCTAATTTCTCAAACTATAGCTTATTATTTAGATGTAGCTACGGATGCTAATTTTACAAATTTGGTTACTGGATATTCAAATTTAAATGTTGGAAATGTTAGTTCTAAAAATGTCACGGGTTTAACATGTGGAACAACTTATTATTATCAAGTAAGAGCAAGTAACTCCTGTGGAACAAGTGTAAATTCAAATACAGTAAGTGTTACAACATTTAATACACCGAATTCAAATGTAGCAAATGCTGCAACAAGTGTTGCAACTACTAGTTTTACTGCCAGTTGGTCGCAAAGTACTCAAACAACAGCGTATTATTTAGATGTAGCAACCGATGTTAATTTTATCAATTTGGTTACTGGATATTCAAATTTAAACGTTGGAAATTTTACTTCTAAAAATGTTACAGGATTAACATGTGGAACGAATTATTATTATCGAGTAAGAGCAAGTAATACATGTGGTTCAAGTGTTAATTCAAATACAATCAGTGTTACAACATTTAACACGCCGAATTCAAATATTGCAAATGCTGCAACAAGTGTTTCAACTACTAGTTTTACTGCCAGTTGGTC
>OBEQ012987585.1_pt1 | contig 22612 bp, 24 predicted proteins | sample 1670901 | NCBI WGS metagenome assembly OBEQ01 (sample SAMEA104232315, study PRJEB22302) | groundwater metagenome | biome: forest; feature: aquifer; material: groundwater | place: USA | collected 2011-08-07 | depth 5.4 m
ACAACATAGCCTGTTTTTGACTCGTCATGTCTTGTTCCTGTAAAATAAACTCTGAAACAAGCGTAATCATTGGTGTTTTGTCGAAGAGGGAGACGCTCAATATCTGTAATATTTCGTAAGAACTGCGCTCGATCTTGAGCTTCTTTTTCAGAATCGCAACCAGAAGGTAGGTACAGAGCGCAATACAAATCTGGGTCTTCACAGCATTCGCGCTGCGTCCCCAGAATGATTTGACGCTCAGATGCTGTTTGATCCATTTGAAGAAAAGCTCGACCTGCCAACGATTTTTGTAGAGCTCGGCGATTGTTTTCGCTGGAACGCCGAACTGATTCGTAAGAAACACGTAGATCTGTTTGGTTTCAGCATCGACGTATTTGATGCGTCGTAGTTTCTCGGGATAGAGCGATGCTGTTTTGTGACCTGTCAAAAGAATTGTTTGGTCGCATTTCACGCCAGAACTTTTGTCGACGCGGTTGGAATACAAACGGCGAAAAACCATGTTGTCTTTTGCACGGGTGACAAAGAAGGCGCCAGCTCGATGAATGACGTTCAGTCTTTTGAAATCCACGTAGCCTCGATCCATGACGTAGTAGCTTCCCATCTCATATTCGATGCGATCCATAAAACGCACGTCATGCTCTCTTCCGCTCGAAATATCGAAAAATGCAGGGATATTTCCTTTCAATTCCAATCCGATGTTAAGTTTGATGGAGGCACGTTTCTTTTTTAGCCTCGCCCAAGGAAAGATATTCAGACAAAGTTCGATCGTGGTTGAATCGATGGCGTAGACGGCTCCCTCTAGGTCGAGAACGGCGGAGGCATCACCAATGGAGAGAAGTTGCGCTTCCTTGATCAGAATCTTTGCGTAATCACAGTAGATGCGGAAGTCACGCTCTTCATTTGCATCGGCAAGTGTGGTCCGACGAACCACTGCACGGAAGCCTAGGTGATAGAGCTTCTCACGTTGAGCTTCGAGGCAGATCACGACATCGCGCAGGCTCTCCCGGAAAGCCAGTTGGCCAAAAGCCATCGCCAGAAATTGTTCCCAACAAGAAAAGCTTCTCACGCGATACTCGCCTTCATAGCGTCTGACGCATGCGTTGAAATCGTGCCGGACCACGCTCTCCATGATTTGAGAAAAAACATACTTGCCTTGGTGCATATGGCACCAAGTATCACGGACAGGATTCAAATCGAAAAATCGAAAGTAGTTAAAAAATGGCTCAATGAAGAGCCATTTTTATGTTTGAGGGAAAGTTAACTGGACACGAGTGATGGTATAGTATATATATTCATATAAGCCATATTAAGCATTTCTACCGGCGCATAAAGAAGGGCGGGATTGGCTGACAACGAAAGAAGCGGTTGAACGGTACCTGAAAAACAGAATGAGGCAGAGAAAAATTACGAAATAAAATTGCTATACAATCATATGTAGGTCAAAATATATTCGAGTGAAATAAATTCATTAACTTTTAATCAAAATTAAATGGAAAAAATGGAACATGCTCAACAAGAGCCACAATCAACAGAGGAAGCGGTATCTCATTTTCTCGACGGAGATAATAGTGCCGCGGTGTCTTTTTTACGGGCACATCGAGATGAAATCGGGGAATTTTGCTTGCAGGTGCGCGACGCATATCAAAAACACGACACTGCTACTCCATTTCTAAAATTAGCACAATTGATTGATTCATTATTATAGGTCGGTTAATGAATGAGCTATCGCCTAACAGCGTTAGGTGAAATTTTTTGCAAATGATACAAGTCAAGAATTTCTTTTTATCCCGAAAACTCCATACGATTTGGTCGCCGAGACCCGCCAAAGGCGGGGCGAGGCATGGACTTTTCCTACGTGGTGCCGAGGGAGAGACTCGAACTCTCAATGGGTTTCCCCGCCAGCTCCTAAGGCTGGTGCGTCTACCAATTTCGCCACCTCGGCTTATGCGTTTGTCGGCGTTCATTCCTGTCGAACTTCGTTCTCCGAATAAAAGCGTGCTACGGGTGACCCGACAAACATTTTTACTGTCCTGCGAAGTCTAACGAAGCGGGAGCAGAAAAATGCTTGCCGGGGCAGGACCCGTAGCACAGTCCTTGTTTACGTTTATGCCCGTTCCACGTATTCGCCGGTTTCCGTGTTCACAATAACCTCTTCTCCTTGTTTGATGAAGAGCGGCACGCGAACGGTCATCCCTCCTTCGAGCGTCACTTCTTTGGTGAGATTGCCTCCGCTCGCGGTATTGCCCGCCACGGCAGACATCGCTTCTGTGACTTTGAATGTCATCTTGCGCGGAAGCTCGAGCGCCACCGGGCGTCCTTCGAATGTCGATAGGTTCACTTCCATTCCGTCGCGAAGATATTTTCCCTGTTCGCCCACATCTTCATCCGACATCGTCACCTGATCATACGAAACATTATCCATAAACGTGTAGCCGGTCGCATCATGATAGAGATACTGCATGCGACGATGCTCCACATCCACGATTTCGATAGACTCCGAAGTTTTATACGTGACCTCAAGCATCTTCCCGGTCTGCACATTTTTGATGCGCGTACGCACAAAAGCAGAACCCTTGCCCGGGTTCACATGCTGAAACTCGACCACGACCCAGAGCCCTTGCGGATCACGAATGACAATGCCTTTTTTTATTTCAGAAGTCGAAGCCATAGGTGCGGCGATTGTGCGCGAAGACGGATATCGCGTCAAGCCGCAATTTGTTCATCTGTCCCGGGGGAAGCCACGGAAAAAAGATCGAGAACTCGATGGAGCATCTCTTGGTGACTCACATCCTCATGAGACGCAAGCGCCGGCAAAGCGGCCTCGAGCGCACGCACGACTTCCGGCTCATCACACAAGCCGCTATTCATGTCGTGATGGAGCTCCGCAATGTTGATCACATTGGCCCACATCTGCTTATGAATAAAATCTAGGAGCGAAGCTCTGGCTTCGGGGCTGAAACGAAATGGTTTTTCGATATCGATATGAGGAGTTTCCATATTGTGGAAAGTTTCTCATACCGACGTTTCTGGGGCAAATCGTTCCTGCACGGGAATGGGCATGAGATCGCTGATGGAATGCGTGCCAGCGATGAGCATGGCCAGACGGTCAACGCCAAACGCGATGCCGGCGGCGTTACCCATCTTGGGAAGCGCGGCAATGAACGTTTCATCGATGGGCCAGATTTTCTTTCCGAGCGCGCGTCGAAGCGCCTGTTCCTCTTTAAAGCGTTTGCGCTGTTCCACCGGATCGCATAATTCAGCAAATCCGTTCGCAAGTTCCAGATCACCGATGTAAAGCTCGGTGCGTAACGCATAACGCGAATCGCTTGAATCACGACGCGCGAGCGCAGCCATGCAAGCAGGATACTGATAGAGAAACGTCGGAAGCCAAGAGGTGTGATCTTCTGACCAACCAAGATGCAGTTCGACTTCTGTGAGAAAAATTTTGAAGAACAGATCGTCCCACGTGTCCGTGTCCGTGACGGTTTGATGATGTTCGCGAACGACATTGGCCAGCGCCTCGCGATTTTCAAGCAATGAGTCGAGATCAACGTGGGCGTACTGTTGCATGACATCACGAACCGTGAGGCGACGGAAGGACGAATCGGACGGAACCTCACCTAGCCTCTCCTTGGTAAGGAGAGGGACATGAGCAAAAACGTGACGGATCATTTCCTCGCTATCGCGCATGAGCTCTTCAAGTCCGGCATCGCGCCGATACCACTCGAGCATCAAAAATTCCGGATCATGCGAACCATCCCAGGGTTCATGATCGCGAAAGCACGGCCCGAGATCATAAATTTTATCGAAACCGGCGGCCAACATTTTTTTCATCGCGTACTCGGGCGACGTGATAAGTGCAGCGGAAAAACTTTTGACATCACTGACGCACGTCCACATCGGATCCAGATGCGGCTCCTGGCCCGGCAGGCCGACGAGCCGCGGCGTGTGGATTTCTAAAAATCCACGCTCATCGAAAAAGGTTCGGATGAGCGTGACGACGCGCGAGCGCAAACGAATCAATTCCGGTTGCATTTACTTCACAACGTACGGCAACAGCGCCATGAACCGCGCGCGTTTGATGGCCGTGGCGAGCTTACGCTGATGCCAGGCGCACACGCCGGAACGCTTGCGCGGCACGATCTTTCCAAAGGAAGACAGATACCGACGCAGCGTGTTGGTGTCCTTATAATTAACTGCTTGAGCATTCACCTGACAAAAGTGGCAACGATGTTCAATAGATTTTGTTCTCATAGTTCGATAGACTCACTACAGATAGTTCACTAAAATTAAAATGGAATATCCTCGACGCGAATTTCTTGATCGCCGACGCCCTTGTCCACCGGCGCTGGAGCGATCGGATCAAGCGTGGGTTCCATCGGCGCTGACGGGGGCGCGGCAGAAGGAACGCCTCCTCCCACAGGTCCCTGCGGCGCGCGATCCAGCATGATCATGTTATCGGCCACGATCTCGGTGCGTGTGCGTTTGGCGCCGTCTTGCGCTTCCCAATCACGCGTCTGCAACCGTCCTTCAACGTAGATCTTGCGACCTTTGCCAAGATATTGCTTGCAAATATCCGCGAGCTTGCCCCAGGCCACAATGTTGTGAAACTCGGCACGCTGTTGCTTTTGTCCTTGCGCGTCGGTCCATTGCGCATTAGTGGCGACCCCGAAGGAACACACGTTCTGCCCCGTAGCCGTGGTCCGCAATTCCGGATCACGCGTGACGTTGCCGATGAGTTGAGCGCGATTGAGATCCATAGATACAAATCTTACACATTCTTCACGTCTTCACTCAAGGCCGTTTCAATCTTTGATTCCAACTCTTCCGAGGATAGATTGCTCGCTGCGGGTTTCACGGCTTCGGTTTTCTCTTCCTTCTTCTCAGCCATGGCCGCCACCCCTTCCTTAATCTCATCTTTTGTCTCTACTTTTGGCGCCTCCTTATTGTCGCGTCGACGCGCCCGATCGTCTCGCCCTTCAAACACGACCTCATTGAATTGAACGAGATCAAACTTGACCTCGGCTCCGCCCTCTTCGGCCTGCAAAATAAAATGGCGCAGCACCTCAGGCGTGATGCGCAACTGTTCATCCAATTTGGCGACCGTGCTCCCTTCTCCGGCGAACAGCACCATCACATAATGGCCATGCCGTTGCTTTTTGATGGGATACGCCAAGCGAAATTTCCCCAAACGACGCGTGGATTCCACCGTGGCGCCAACCTTGGCGACCAGCCCCGCAACCTTGGTTTCCACGCTGCCCACCTCCTCATCCGTAAAGGTCGTGGGAATAATGTATAAAAGCTCGTATTGAGAGACCATAGCGATGTGACACGTCCCCTATTCGGGGCTCTCCTGCGACAAAAGGCGCGAGAGAATGGCCGGTCACGATCAATAATGAATGGCCTTACCCTATAGAAAATAGACTAAAACGTCAAACCCCGCGCATAGGCGCAGGGGCGGTAGAGTTGCTTGAGGAAGATTTTTCGCGGGCCCTTCCTTGGCCCAAGAGCGTCTCCGTTGCCGGAAATGAAAGAAAGAACGCCAGGCATTTTTGAGAGCTCCGCCTGAAAGAGCTTATTCATTGGAGTTTTCCCCCGTCCACATCGCGGCCAAGGCTTCTGCCAACCTGTCGCAATCGATGCGGGCGACGCGCAGATCGGTTTCGAGGGCGATGTTGGCGCCTCGCAGCGTATCGAGCTCTTCCTGAGCCAGTGCGAGTTCGCGCTCGACGCCATCCTTCTCACTGGAGAGAACCGCGCACGTCCCCCGGAGCGTGTCATAATCGCGATGCAGCTCGTCCACGCCCCACGAAATGCGCCGCATGAGATCCTGATATTCCGTGGTCGCGACATTTATCGCGGCTTCGTAGGTTCGCTCCATGCTCTCGAGCTTCCGCACGAACCCGGCCTTCAGGGTCGTGACCTCGCTCGAGGCCTCCAAGACGGCCGCGTCCAGTTCCTCCTGCGTGAATCGAGGCGGCTTATAGCCGTCCCAGCGGCGATAGATCTCGAGGAAAAGTCGGATCATGGTGGCGAGGATGATCCACGTGAGTACAACGAACACCCACGCGAAATCTCGAATCGGGAAGTCCGTGCCTCCCACGGTCGGGAAGCGCACGATTCTCCGCGAGGAGGAAGGGGGTGACAGAGGCAACGGAACGGTCTGCACGCTGTCGCGCAAAACCATGTCCGCCATGTTGTAGGCGCGATCGAACGCCTCGACCAGCTCTGGCGTGACATCCTGCGCATGAGAACGCGCGAGGCGTTGTCCATCGTCGTACCAACGCTCGATGAGGGAGCGCATGGTGCCATGGTTCCCCGTCCCGACAGCTTCGACGATCTCGCCCGTGAGCTCGCCAAGCGCGTGGCCTGGGGTTACGGGCGCCGATGTCGGATAGGAAATCGGACGGAAGTGCCGATCTGTTTCCCGGGTGCGAACCTCGCGCGAACGGCATCCGCGAGGAAAAAGACCGTAGACGAACGCCCTCGCCTGCACGATGGACATGCCAGCGATCTCATCATCGCTCCGATGACAATTGGGGATGTCGAGGTCGAACGTCTCGCCACCCCGATCACAGTGCAGGTAGAGCCCGGCTTTTCGCCCAGAGGCGTCCCTTCCGGTGTTCCGACACACGAGACTGGCGGCGGAGACGATGCGCCCTTCGTTGGCGCGCTCGACAAGCCCGTGTGCCACGGGATCCGTCATCTCCGCGAAGGTGAGCCGAGAAGGCTCTCTTCGCAAGAGAGAAGAGTTCACCCGCACCCAGAAGGTGTCGAAGTGCGTGTCCGCGGTGTCCGGCTCTGCGGACTGAGCCCACGCCGTGCTGGTTGCGACCACGCTCGTCACGAAGACGAACGCGGCGATCAGGGCCAGCCCCCTGATCATGAAACAGACGAATCGGCCCATGACGGGCCTCCTTTCAATGCGCGCACCCCAAACTGAATCTCCATTCAGTTTTTCAAGGTGCACGCTCTATCCCATCAAATCTAGCGTCAGCGGTCAAAGTCCTAAAACGTCAATGCCCTACGCGGATGCGCAGGGCGAAGTAGAGGTAGAATGGACATTTATTTGGGAGGCTCAGTCCATGAGAGCCTCATTGTTCTACTTCCCTCCGTCCGGAGGGTTCAGGCTCACTCCTTCCTGAGGAGGAGCCGGTTCGGTGGTGATCGTGTTCGCCGGTGAAGGCGGCGGGGGGCGGATCAGGCCGTTCCCGCTATGTCCGTTGGCGTGCCCGTTCGAGGCGCCATTGCCATTGCCATTGGCGTGGCCGTTGGCCTCTTGCGGAGGCGACGGGATCGGCGCGGGCTCGCTGAGCCGACGCTCGAGCGGGATCGGCGCGGGCTCGCTGAGCCGACGCGCGAGCGGGATCGGCGCGGGCTCGGCCGCCGCGGCCTCGACGAGGCGCGTCGCGAGTTCCGCGACTTGCTCCGCGAGACTTGCCTCGCGCGCGTGAGCGCCAGCGAGTGCCTCGATCGAATTCGCGCGGAGCTCATCGAGCTCCTTCACGAGTTTCGCTTCACGTTCCTCGCCCTCCTGCAGGGCAAAGGCGGAGTTGTCGCGGAGCTCCGTGAGCTCGCGTTCGAGCTTCGCGATCTCGACGCTGAAGCCTCGAGCCTTGCCGAGCAGTTCGGCATTGGCTTGCGCGGCCTGTGCGAGATCCACGGCCACGCGCTTCTCGAACGCGTCGTACGTGGCGCGTTGCGCGTCGTTCGCCGCGGATGCGGCGCGAAGCTCGTCTTCGAGCCGCGCGAGACTGACCCCGAGCGCACCGCGCTCCCCGTCCGCTCGGACGAGCTCTTCATTGAGTCTCGCCTGGGCGGCGACATCCTGCTCGTGCTGAGCCGCGGCTGCCGTGAGCTGCCCGCTCGCTTGAGCGAGTGACCCGTGAACTTCGGCGAGCGCGAGGGCGTGGCTCCGGCGCATGCGACTGCGTCCGGTCGCAATGACCTGGGCGCGCACCGCGTTCCGAGCCAGCCTCTGCTTGCGCCGTTCGGCGAGGTCGAAGAGCTGCGCGTTCTCCGCGCGCAGTCGCGTGACCTCGCGGTCGCGCTGGTTCAGGTTGGCGCGGATGTCAGCGGTCGCAGTCTCGACCGCCTTGGCGATGATCTTCGGATGCTCCTCGATGGTGCGGTGAGCGATCTGGAGATGACCGTCCGCGTTGTCGAGCTGCTGATCGAGAACCGCGATCCTGCCATCCCTGGCGCGGATCGTTTCGTCCTTCGACGCGATGATCGCGACCTGCCCCTCGATGGCGCGATGCGCGTCGTCGAGCTGGCTGTGGAGCTGCTCGATCGTCTTGGCCTTGGCTTCGAGCACGTCCGCGTGCTCTTCACGAGCATGCCGCCGTTCGGCTGCGGTTGCCTCGGCGATCTCGAAGTGATGTCCTTCGACGATCTCCTCGAGTCTCGCGACTTCCGTCTCGAGATCGACGCGCTCGGTGTTGCCGCGTCCGACCACGGCTTCGAATTCCGCGACCTTGGCCACGGCTGCGTCGCGCTCGGCTTGGAAGCCGTCGCGTGCAGCCTTGAGGCCTCTGCGCTCGGCGCCGAAGTCCGTCTTCAGGGCCTCGGCATGTTCCCGGCTCTGCTTGAGCGCGGCTTCGAGGGTGTCGCCGTGTTCCCGCTGCAGACCCAGCACGTACTGCCGGCCCTGTTCGAGGCGGCCCTCGAGTTCGAGGATCTTGGCTGCGGAAGCGGCGTCCGGAACCACGCTTTCTGGCGCGATCGGATACGACCTCTGAACCGCTGCCACCTTGCCCAGGAAGAAACCGAGGATCAGACATCCCATCCCCATCACGAAGACGAGGATGAAGAGCCCCATCCATGGCATGTGCGGCTGGGTGGCGCTGATGCTCGGGATCCGCTGACGCGGAGCGGGCGGAACCGGGGACGATGCGACCGGCGTGACTGACGTCACCGCCGTGTTGGTGCTGCGAAGCGCGTTCTCGGCGCCGACGTACGCGCGGTCGAAAGCCGCGGTGCGCGCGGGCGTCATGTCCGATGCATGCGAGCGCGCAAGGGATTGCCCATCAGCATACCACTGGCCCACGAGGGCCGGCGTTACGCTGTTGTGAGCAGCAACCGCGTTGGCGATCGTGGTCGTGAGCGCGTCGAGCGCGCGTCCCGGCGTCACCGGAACTTCCGTTGGGTAAAATACCTCGCGGTAGCTCCGACCCGTCTCGTGCGTGTAGGCGTGAGGGGATCGGCACTCCCGAGGGAACAGGCTGCGCATGAACGTCTTCGCCTGTGCGATCGACATCATTGCGATCTCCTGATCGCTCCGCCCGCAGGGATGGATCAGACCACCGTGCAGGGTGTGGGAGTCGCAGGAGAGATCCAGTCCAGGATGGCGATGTCGCGCATCCATCTCGGTGTTCATGCACACGATGCGTGCCACCGAAATGATCCGACTCGCATTCGCCGCATCGACGAGCCCGTGGGTCACGGGATCCGTCATCTCGGCGAAGGTGAGAGGGCGATGAGCGCTCGCACGGAGCACGGACACGTTTGCCCGCTGGAAGAACGTGTAGAAGTGGGTGTTCCCCACGTCACGAGCTTCGATCGTGTGAACCGACGACGGCTGCGCCTGCTGCGCGTATGCCGTGCTGGTGGCGACCACGCTCGTCACGAAGACGAACGCGGCGATCAGGGCCAGCCCCCTGATCAACATGATGAACCTGCCCATGGGGGCCTCCTTGACTCTGTCTCTGACCGTCTACCCCAAACTGAGCTTCTAACTCAGTTTTTCAAGGTGCGACTTCCCATCCCATCAAATATAACCCAAATGGTCAAGATATGCGACAGATGAGCTAAAATCCGGTAAGCTGCCGACATGTCACATTTCCTTATTCTCGGAAGCCATCCCCAGCTGTCTTTGGCTGAGATTCGGGCTGTTTTGCCTGAAAGCAAACCCCTGGTCATCGAAGAAATGGCTGTTCTTGAAAGCCAGGACTGGGACGGAGAGGCTCTCCAAAATCGCCTGGCCGGGATCGTGGGGCTGGGAGAAGTCGTTTTAGAGCTACCCATGAAAAGTTTGGACGCCGAGGGCTTGGCCGAGGCGATCCTGGCCCGACCGCGGGCAGAAAAGATCGTGTTTGGACTGACGATTCACGGAAAAACCGTTGAAGCAAAAAAATATCGCCGCACTCTTCCCCTGGAACTCAAACGCGCGTTGCAAGCGCAGGGAAAATCCGTGCGCTGGTTTCGCGATCAAGAAGGCGGAGTAAGTCCGGCGGCTGTGGCCAAGCTTGATCTCATTCGCGAAGGATATGATCTGCACATCGCGATGGTCGAAGGGCACGCCATCATCGGTTTCACAACCCACGTTCAAGATGCCGACGCCTGGAGCTTACGCGATTACGGACGCCCATTCCGCGATGCAAAAACCGGCATGCTCCCGCCCAAGCTCGCGCGCATGATGACGAATCTCGCCCTTCCCCCCTCCTCCAGCCTACCAGGCTACCAGCCTCTCCTCCTCGATCCCTTCTGCGGCAGCGGAACGATCTTGATGGAGGCTGCGCTGCTCGATCAACGCACAACGATCATCGGTTCAGATATTGATGAACGCCAAATCGCGGGATGCATTCAAAATATGGATTGGCTGGTGGAGAAAAAATTAATTTCAGATGAGCGTCGCGCCAAAATTTCTTGCTTCGCACATCCGGTTGAGACATTGGATGCTGTGCTTCGACCTGGCCAGGGAGTGCTTCGACAAGCTCAGCACATCATTATTGTTACGGAAGGATTCTTGGGTCATCCGTTGCAAGGCAATGAAACGCAGGAACGTCTCACGCGACAAGTTAGTGAGATTGAAGCGCTTTGGAAAAAAGCGCTGACGGTGTTTGCTAAGATTCAATCTAGCGGAGACAAGGTGGTGTGCGTGTGGCCCAGCTTCCAGACCTCGCATGGCACCGCGAGCGTGGACCTGACCGCAGATCTCGATCGACTTGGTTATCGTTTGATGGAAGCGCCTCTTATTTATGCTCGACCGGATCAGCATGTGAAACGAAAAATTTTTCGATTGGAGAAAACCGAACACCTCACCCTACCCTCTCCTTTGTAAGGAGAGGGTTCTGGTCTTAAGGGTAAATTTGCTTCCCGTCTTCGTCGTACACAATAATCGCTTGCACCGGACAGGATTGCGCGGCGAGCAAGATCGTTTCATCGTCTGCGCCTTTGGGATCTACGATATACGCCTTATTTTCTTCGTCTAATTGAAACACCCCAGGCGCAACCGTGACACACGGCGCCGCGCCAATACAGAGGTCGCGATCCACCACGACCTTGGAAATTTTGAGCGGCTTTGGGCTCTCACCGTCAGACATAGTTCGACAAGCTCACTACAGGTAGTTACGCACCAAAAAACTTTTCTTTGTAAAAACGAATCAGCTGCTCGACCTCGGGGATGCACGCGGGATTCCCGATCCCGACTTTGAGTTTGGCTTGGACTTTCTCGAGCGTGTCCGCGCCATCAAGCACCGCTTCTTCGATATCATGATCCGTCACTTTGGTTTCCGGATCAATGATGCGTCCGAGCTCGATCTCGATCAACTCCACTAAACCGCTGCGACGATACCAGTCGTTGATAGCCGCGCGCAAGGCCTTATCTCCCAACACCGAGCAGTGGACTTTGCGTGCTGGTAATCCGCCCAACCGTTGCATGATATCCTGCGGACGCAATTTGCGCGCCTCTTCAAGAGTACGGCCCCCGTCTTCAGTCACCATCACCGACATCATCGAGGTCGAGGCGATCGCGGATCCGCACCCAAAGGTTTTCCATTTCAAATCCGTGATGCGCTGGGTGGCCGGATCCACCTTGATCCAAATTTTCATCGCATCGCCGCACGCCGGCGAACCCACCATGCCCATGGCCGCATCTTTGTACGCGCTTTCATCTTCCATGAAATTCTTGGGATGAAAAAAATGTTCTTTCACCGTGTCGGTGTAGAACCAGCCCTTGCCCGCAGCTTGGCCCGCGCCCACGACATCGCCTTTGTGGGCCGTGGATGTGGCGGGGGTGATGACGACAGAAGAAGATGTGTCAGACATAAAAAGTTACAAAAAATATTTCATATCAAGATTGACTGGGCTCATTTGCCGCAAACGTTCGACGATACCGGGCATGACGGCAATCACTTTTTCAATGTCTTCGATGGTGGTTGCGTGACCCAAACTGAAACGAATGGACCCATGCGCCGCTTCATACGAAAGTCCAGTCGCAAGAATCACGTGCGAAGGATCAAGCGACAAGGAAGCGCACGCCGAACCCGTCGAAACCATAATCCCTTCCGCATCAAGATACAACACCGCCGCCTCGCCCTCGATATCAAGAAACGACACGTTGGCGCTGTTGGGCAAACGCTCGATCGGATGACCGTTCAAACGCGATTTAGGAATGGCGAGCAGTCCAGCCACGAGCCGATCGCGCAGTGCGATCAAGCGCGCATTTTCCGTTTCGCGCTCCTCTTGCGCGAGTTCAAACGCTTTTGCCAATCCGACAATGCCGGGCACGTTCTCGGTTCCAGAACGGATGTTCCGCTCTTGTCCCCCGCCGCGGATCAACGCCTCCACCTTCACGCCACGACGCACAAACAAGATGCCGATCCCTTTGGGGCCATAGATCTTGGAACCATTCATCGTCAACAGATCCACGTGGGTTTTCTCGACATTCAAGTCCAACACGCCCGCAGCCTGACATGCATCTGTATGAAAAAATGGATACGGCGTCGTGTGCTCTTTGCGCCACACAAGAAGCGCGCGCCCGATCGCAGAAATCGGTTCCATGGTCCCGATCTCATTGTTGGCCGTCATGATCGAAACCAGCACGGTCGCGGGCTTCAACGCGGCCTCCAAATCTTTAAGATGAATCATTCCTTCGCGATCCACGGATAAAATCGTAAGTTCGATCTCACCGACTTTTTGCAGATGCAAAAGCGGCTCAAGCACCGCGTGATGTTCAATCGAGCTGGTGATCACGTGCGGCTTCACGTCTGCGCCAAGTTTTTCTTGCAAAGCTTTCCGCTGCGCGCGCGGCACACCGACCACGGCAAGATTGTCGGACTCGGTTCCGCCGCTCGTAAATAAAATTTCCTCTTCATGCGCACCCAGCAAACGCGCGATCGTCTTTCGCGATTCGGTCACCGCCTCTTTGGCGCGCATGCCAACGGTATGAAACGAAGATGGATTGCCGTAGGTTTCAAAAAAATACGGCTGCATCGCCGCAAGGACGCGCGGGTCCATGGGCGTTGTTGCGGCATGATCGAGATAGGCAATGTGAGACATAAGATTACGCGGTGCGCACGACATCTTGGAGCGTGGTCTTCCGTAACGTGTCCACGACATTCTTGCGCAAAAAATTCCACAACGATTTGCTCGTACACACGTCTTCGACCGGACACGTTTTATCTTCCGACTGGCAATCCACCATGGCAACAGGCCCTTCAATCGCCGTCAAAATTTCTTCGATCGTAATGCGCCGCGCGGGTTTGGCCAAACGATATCCCCCGCCCGGCCCCTGGCGTCCTTCAATCAGCTTGGCCTGTTTGAGCGTGAGCGCCACCTCTTCCAAATACCCTTGAGAAATCCTCATGCGCTCTGCCACGGTCTGCAGCGGAAGATACGCTTTCGCTGTGGCCAGCTCGGACATGAGGATCAAGCCCAGGTGGTTGCGTCCGGATACGCGCAAAAGGGAGTTCATAAATTCCTAGTGAACAACTAGGAATATACGCGCACACCGAAAATGACGCAAGGTCAAGCGCAACTGATCGTCTCATCAAAAATCCGATTCGATGTGATTGCCAAGCAAGCCCAGCAATCGATAACCGTTCCCGTGTTGAAGGAGGCCTCGATACGAAGCCATGGTCTCCATGGATGCTCCCTCTCCAATGGCTCGTACCATTCTGCGCTTGGTCGTTGTCCGTAACACGCGATGAATACCGCATAGGCTTTTCGGGAATAAATGTGCAAATACATACCTGGCTTCGTGTATGGTTTTTCTATCGGATCCGCTTGGCAATTCGCAAGCTGTTCGTCAGAACACTCACGCTCGAGAATGCCATGGCCAGACCGGCCAGAATCGGATTAACCCATCCGAAAGCCGCCAGCGGAATCAGGATCATGTTATAGCCGAACGCCCAGAAAAGATTTTGACGAATAGATTTGAACGTCAATCGAGCGAGTCGCAACGCATCCGCGACCTTTTGAGGAGATCCGCCCATGAGCACCATTTGTCCAGCAGCAATCGCTACGTCCGTTCCTGTGCTAACGGCCATCCCGAGATTCGCTTGCGCCAAAGCAGGGGCGTCATTCAATCCATCTCCAACGAATGCCACGTGATGGCCTTCGGCTTGCAATCGTTTTACCTCTTCTGATTTTTGGATTGGCGAAACTTCGGCGATGATCGTATCGAGCGCAAGCGCCTTGCCCACCGCTTCAGCCGTCGCATGATGGTCACCCGTAAGGAGCGCCGTGCGGACGCCTTGCGCTTTAAGATCCTGAATGGCTGCCGCCGCATCCGACTTGATACGATCTTGGGCGGCGATCACACCGACGAAAGTATTGCCTCGGCTCATAAACATGACCGTTTTTGCCACACTTCGCAACGACTGAACGCTCTGAGCTAATGACTCCGGTAACGAGGTCCCCTGTTCTTTTAAGAATGCTTCTGTGCCTAGACGAATTTTTTCTCCGTCGACAATCGCCTCGATACCCTTCCCCGGAACGGCTTGGAATTCCGTAACCTTCGCGGGCTCGACGTGATGGCTCTTGGCTGCTTCTAAAATAGCGGAGGCCAGCGGATGCTCTGACGCAGCTTCAAGACCGGCGGCGAGTATCAACAAACTCGATTCATCCAACCCTCCCGTCGGGACAATATCCGTGATCGTCGGCTTCCCTTCTGTCAGCGTTCCTGTTTTATCAAACACGACCAGATCAATTTTATGCGCTGCTTCAAGTGCCGAACCGTCTTTTACAAGAATACCTTTCTTTGCTCCCGCGCCGGTACCGACCATGATGGCTGCCGGAGTCGCAAACCCCATGGCGCAGGGACACGCAACGATGAGAACAGCCACCGCATGCCGAATCGCTTCACCAAGTGAATGTTCAATGCCGAACCAGGCGAGAAACGTGACGACGCCAATCCCGATCACGATTGGAACAAATACGGATGAGACGCGGTCCACGATCTTTTCTACAGGTGATTTTGTGGCCAACGCATGTTCGACCGTTGCCACAATGCTATCAAGCATCGATTTCCCAGGCTCGACCGTCACTTCCATCGTAAAAGAACCTGTCTTATTGATTGTGGCGCCAAACACTTTATCACCTACTCGTTTTTCAACCGGGATCGGTTCCCCCGTTAACATCGCCTCGTCAACAGATGAAGAACCCTCTGACACAACCCCATCCATCGGGATGCGCTCACCACTCTTTACGAGACATGCATCCCCTACTTTCAACATCTCCGGATCAATATCTTCCGTCTTCCCATCCGCTGTGAGGCGATGGGCGAGCTTCGCGTGCAAAGCCAACAATTTTTGAATCGCTTCCCCTGCTTTCTGGCGTTGTCTGGCTTCTAGGAACTTTCCAATGAGCAAGAAGAAAATGATGATGCCGGCAACCTCAAAATATACGTCTTGTCCGGTGAATAAGGCGTACGTGCTCCAGAGCAAGGCCGATCCGGTTCCGACCGTGACGAGCGTATCCATATTTGCCCTGCCATGTTTGAGCTCGTTCCACGCTCCTGCATGAAATTTCCAACCTAATTTTGCCACGAGATACCACGTCACCAACGCAATCAATACTCCCCATGCGGATTTTCCAAAGAGTATTCCGATATTGGGTTGCACGAACATGTTGATGAATAACGGCAAGGCTAAAAGTCCAGCCACGATGAGGCCGCGTGACGAGATGTATCCTTCGTGTTGCATGTGATCACCGCTCCCCATGCTCGTTTTATGTTCAGTCATTTTTTCTGATTCACCCTGTTCCATGTGAGATCCTTTTATGATCGGAGCCGCTTCATAACCGGCTTCTTTCACGGCGGCCACCAACGGTTCCGACGAAGTCATGCTTTCGTCATGCGTCACGTTGGCTTGCTCCATGGCAAAATTCACGGTCGCGTCTTTGACGCCAGACGTTTCTTTCAGCGCACGTTCGATCGTCAAGGCGCAGGAAGCGCAGTGCATCCCTTTGATTTTCAGTTTCGTGTTCATAGTGAGCTATGTCGAACTAGGAGTTTGCGACGACCGTGATCTGCCCCCGGTACATTCCCATGGAGCAGCTGAATGGATAGGTGCCTGGCTGTGTTGGTGCGGTGAACTCGATCATGTCGGTGCCGCCGACATTTAAAAGTTTATTGATGCCGAGTTGCCGTGACACGAGGACCGAAGTACAGCCCGGCGCATTTTTTGCATTGATTTCCCATCGAGTTGGTAGGCCTGCCTTAATCGTAAACTGACTCGGTTGATACCCGCCATCGACAACCATTTTCATCACCTGCGTGTTTCCATCCATCGTCACATTCCCATCGTTTGCCGAAGCAGCAACACTCGGTGCCGAAAACGAAAAACTTGGGAATGAGAGCGGATATCCTGCGATGGTCAATCCATTTTGGATATTCCAAAGACCAAGGACGACCACCAGCGCGCCAGAGAATTTGAAGAAGAATCTACCGGCTTTCCCTTTGAGAGAGCCTGACGCCCAACCGAGAGCTAAAAGAGCGGGCGCAGTTCCAAGAGCAAAAGCCATCAACGTCAGCGCACCTGACATAAAGCTTCCGGTTGTAATCGCATAAAGCTGCAACGCTTGCGTGAAGCCACAAGGGAGGAAAAATGTGGCTGCGCCTAAAGCGAGCGGCGCGAGTGGATGCTCCCTACCTTCCGCGTCCAGCACACGGTGTGAAAGAGACTTGGGCATTTTTGGCGTCAGACGTTTGAGCCAAGCTGGGGCGATCTGCAGCATGTCGAGACCCATCACGAGCATGTACAACGCCGCAAGAATGGTGATAAGCGCCGTAATAAATGGCGACGGCGCTAGAACTTTTCCAACGACTCCCAAGAGACCCCCCAGAACGGTGTAACCGGCAATGCGACCAGTCACGAATAGAAAGACGGGTCTCATTCTCCCCATCAGACTAGCGGATCCGTATCGTTCGTTAAATTTGGCAGCCGAGGATAGAAGAAGGCCGCCGGCAATGGCGATGCAGGAGGAGCTTGCCGCGACGAGTCCAATAAGAAAGACGGCACCAAAACTCATTTCGCTGCCGATGGCAAAATTTGACTTCAACCATCCGAGCTTAGAAAGAACATTTCCAAGTATCAGCACGAACGCAAATAATCCTACGAGCTGAAAAAATGGAGTCTTCGTTTTGCGAATGACACCGCCGTTTAAGCTCACCAGGTACTGTTCCTTACTTAGAACGCTCTGTAATTGCGGAATGGTCGGAGCTGATCCTGCGTAGGCGATCTGTGCTTTGCCGGTCGTAGCATTCACCTCAACCTTTTTTACACCATCCAACTTTTTCCACTTTCGTTCGATGGTAACTTCACAGCTATGACACGTCATTCCGTCAATGCAAACACTCATGACCTTTGATTCATTCGCCGACGGCACGTTGTTCTGAACTGCTTTGACTTCGTTCTCTCGCGCTTCTCGAAGATGAAAGCCGTGAGGTTGAAGCGCCGTTTTAATCGGAGCAATATCTAGTGGCTCAGAGCTTAAAATAGTCAGGACTCGATGCTCGGTATCCGTTTCAATTTTTTGACCGCCAGCTGCATGTTCAAGACAGGTCCGAAGGAGACTCTTGATTTGTTCTGATCGATATTGATTGTTGAGGGCATCAACCTGAAATAAGTATGTGTGGGTGAGTAGGGGTTGATCCATATGAGGTACAGAATAATTAAAAGACCTAACGAAAAAAGAAAGGTCGCGAGATTAATCTCACGAAACCTTTCGCGCTGCGTTAGGCGTAAATCTTGGAATGGAGAACCCCTCTGCTAAAAGCAAGAACTAAAAAATTTGGCGTGAAAGAATGTGCGAGGCTTCGTAGGTCATTTCTTATTTTCGCTTTCAGTCTCTCCGCGTCAAGCAAATCTTTCTTGATGTTGAACGACCAGGCAATCACAACGACCGCACATAGAATCAATACAGCAGACCATGCGTCCGTCTCGGTCGAGGGATAGAGACTGGCAAAGGTCGCCATGTGATCTGATGATGGAGAGGAACAGGCTCTAGCATTGGTTGAGCAGTCCATCATGTTGCGATGGATGCTCTCTGACATGCTCATCTCGTGTTGTGCGCAATCAAAGCCGCAGATCGTAAACATTTGTTTGCAAACGCTCACAAGAGACACGAGGGTTATCGTGACCAGCGCGAAAGATGAGAGTATCCTTTGAAACCGCTTTTTCATTAATGCAAATGGTACATCGTTCGAGGGAGAGGGTCAAAGACTCTCGAGAAAAGCCTTGAGTTTTGCCAGTGGCTTAATTTTCAGATACGTCCTTTGATCATCCTCTTCGTTCAGCTGTGCCCGCGTCAGATGGTATCCGTTTGGGATAAAAATCTTGTCCCATCCAAAACCATTTTTACCTGCAGGTTTCTCCGCGATTTTGCCGCCAAGGCTTCCCTCAAATAATTTGAGGATGTCCCCGTCGTAATATCCAAAAACACATCTCGCCATCGCCTTGCGACTTTTTCCGTTGATCATGGAACACATGGTTTTAAAAGGAACCCGCTCAACAAAAAAACGAATGAATGGTCCTGGCAACCCGCCCAATGCTTCAAACTCGAGGGACACATCTTCAACGATGACCGGGCCCTTGATCTGCTCATAGGCCTGCCGAACCTTGTGTTCGACGATCTCTTTCAAATCCAAAGACTGGATCTCCTCCAAATCAAGTTTCACATGCTGCACCGGAAATCCAAGATACTCGGCCACATAGTCCGCTTTCTTTTGGCTTCCCGTGATAAATGTCACCTGTCTCTTTTTCATAGATTCCATCCACATACATTATCACAAAAAAGCTCGCTTTGAAGACTTTGATCTTATCTCCTATAATCGAATCGTCACCTCTTATGAAGAGATACCTATTTAAATCCGATCCATTCAAGCAAGCTCGGGGGGGGTACTCGAGACTCTTAGAAATCAGCTGCGCTAAATGTGCGCGATGGATTTGTTATTACCAAAAGGATGGACCAGGAATGTTGAAGCGCCTGTATTTAGATAGAATCCTTGGAAGAACGAGGTATGCAAAACTCCAAGGTCTTTCGATAAAGGCCGTGCCTCAATTCGTGTGTCCTGAATGTAGAGGGCATCTAGGAGTTCCCATTATTTATCGGAAAGAAAAAAGACCGGCGTATAGACTTTTTGTCGGTTCTGTTATGAAAGAAATCGTCAACTCAGGTGAGGTTCGATGGTAAAACCCAACCACCGTAGCGTCAAAAAAGACGGGATCATCAAGTCAGATGCGTGGTGGTTTGCTAACAAAGATGATGATTGGTGGGTGAACCGAAAGAAAAATACGGAGGAAGACAAAAGATTTTGAACGTACTAAAAATACCTCGCCCAAAAGCGAAGTATTTTTTGTGGCGGAGAGGGAGGGATTTGAACCCTCTGAGAAACTAGGTGGGGAGATTGCGTAAGATTCATTACGATCAAGAGAGACCAAGGATTCAAACGAAGTAAAGACAGATATGTCGATCATGACCAATCGTAGATCGACATAAACTAACTCATTAATGTCTACGAGGTGTCTACCGAAAGAAAGGGCGACAAGATTTTCCCGAAGGGGAGGTCTTGTTTTATTTCTCGTTATTCAACCTCCGTCCAAGACAGGGGCTCAATAGCGAGGGGGTAGATCCAGAACGTAGATCCGCATAGTGGCGGTGTTCCTAGTTTGATAAACCTTCAACAAGGTATTTTGTTTTTACATAAACCACCCCTTCTGATTAACTAATCTCGCCTACGGGCAGAAAGTCGAGTCTGTAATGCCGAGCGTCAAATTCATCCATGGGCTTCGAATGTGTTTGGTTGCTTGGGGCATGATGCTTAAGTGGAATAAGGAAGGGGTGGAGATAGCTATTCCCTCTACAGAGCTGAAGGGTGGAGCTGCCGATGTTCATGAACTGATCGCATTGGTGCGAATCGTTCAAGAAATCATGAACCAGCACCATGTTCTGCTCGAAGAGATGAACACCTCTCCAGATTACGGATGCACGATCTTTCACGCATTCAAACAGGCTGAGCGAGCGGATCGTAGAGAACGACTACGACTTGTCTGGGCGATTCACGACGGCAGCCCAAGCTCGCTGAGTATGGAGGTTTACTTGGAGGATCAATCGGTACACCCCTCTCTCAATGCAGTCGTATGCTACAAGGCAGCGGAAAAGCTCTGGTGGTCAAACAGTCGAGAAATGAAAGACCATCCCATGTTCTTTCGCTTCGTGGGAGATCTCCCAGACGATGGGCTTACGCGTGAAGGCGCGCTTACGCTCGTCGAAAACATGGTGAGCTTCTTCGCTCACTCAGATACAAGTGGTCTTGCCAATGCGAACTGACATCGCTGCAACAAGATCTTCTCCTCCACGTCGGGTGTGGCACGCGCGATTCTCGCGTTCTCCCTCCACTTCTCGCTGACCCGACCAGCGACGTTCCTCTGATATTCTCGCATGAGGATGCAAGAGGAGCTGGCATGTTACTTGGGAAGCACTTTAGCTTGTGAGTAAGTGGTTGGAGTAAGATGGAAAGGAAATGTAAGTAGAGCACCTGTCAGAGCCCTATTCCGATGGCGAACGCTACAACCGCATATGCGTTCTAAGGCAGGAGTTGTTTTCCAGCAGCCTCTAGTTTTAGATTTAGCGCCTGTTTTTTCTTTAACGCGATTTGGGGCTGTACGAAGTAGAAATCGAAAAGCCCTTCGAGTACATCCAAGTTCCATTCTGCTTCACCCGTCTCAACTTCGATAATTTCACCACTTTGTTTGGATTTGATGGGGTGTGCGGCAAAATTGCCGATCACTCTAACCGCATCTAAATTATCTCTGAGATAGGACGGCATGCTGTTTGCATCCATAACCTCCTGTATCTGATCAAAAAGATCGTTCTGTTTTGTCTGAGCGATATTGCGTAGAAGAGCCTGTAGGCACCGACGGCTTAGTGCAGCGCTGGCTTTTGGACTATCTGCAAGGACTAAGCATGATTCCCGATAATCCACAGCATATTCCTCAGGTACCTCTGATGATATTGGCGTACGTGACGCAACCTTGGGATGGACATATGTGGCAGTCTGTCTGTTTCCGCTTCGATTAAGCAATCTGATAATTAACTTCTCACATTCTGGACAGGAGCATTTAATATAAAACCAATCCCCTTGAGCATCGTTATCCCCCATATGCTTTGTATTCGTAGCTATCTTTTGGATTAAAAAGAATCTCTTTTACATGAGATTTGAAGCTCTCTGGCAAAGATTCCATTTGTGAAAAACCAGCCATGATTGAAGGGCCGTAAAAAGTCACAAGCCCCTGTAGGTTTGCAAATACGTGGAGAGTTGAGGTGTCCGAATAGCCCATCAATATTTTCGGATTTTCAGCGATTATTTTCTTATCTACGAAAGGAAGGATCCGAACCGAATCATCTCCCCCAATTGAGGCAAAGACTGCTTTGATTTCAGGGTTGGCAAAAGCATCATTTATGTCCTTAGCACGAACTTGAGGATTTTCTCGCAGAAAACCTGCGTCCATTCGAGCAGTCGGATATTCAACTATTTCAAGACCCCATTCCTTGAGTACTTTGATCCCGTTTTCATATACATGCGGGAAAACACTCGGACCACCCCAAGACGGCGAAACAATCGCTACTTTGTCACTACTTTTTAGTTTTGCCGGTTTCTTGTAAATCATCTTATAATTTTAGCAACAGAACCACTTCTTCAATTGAGTACAGAGCAACTGCGTTGCTATTCACAGTAATATTGCCTCCTGCTTGAAGGTTCGTTGAATTATCGCCAGATTTTTGATTACTTATTTCCATAATTAGTATCTCTGCCAGATTGAACATTTACTGAGTTATCACCAGATTTCTGTTTTTGAATATGAGTTTTCCCATTCTCAGAAAAAAATAATTTCTTGATAAAAAAACCTATTACTCCAAGTATAAATATACTTATCGCTATAAGTCCTTGATTTTGATTAGCCCAATCTGTAATTGTTTGAATGGTTTCAGTCATACAATTATCTTTCCCAAATTTTATCGTCGGGAGCAAAATCAACTTGATATTCTGGTATGCCTAGCGAAATGCCGTAGTTTTTCGCTTCGTCATATTGTTCCTTACTTTTTCGGTCTATGTAAAAAACTTTGTCGCGGAAAATTATGTAATGATGAGTATCGTTTTTGAAATCTGCATACCAGTTATGTTTTGAATCTAGTGCTTTACTTATTTTTTCCGCGACATCCCTTACTTCGTTTTCTGGAATTTCAACAGTATGTAAAGTCCATTGTTTTATCCACGGGGTTTTATGTTCCTCTACAACTTCCTCGACTTTCGTCTCCAAAATTTTTACATCTTTGAGAATGTCTTTATTTTCTAAACTTTCTTCAATTATTACACCTTTGTAATCCA
>OBEQ010232199.1_pt1 | contig 22609 bp, 19 predicted proteins | sample 1670901 | NCBI WGS metagenome assembly OBEQ01 (sample SAMEA104232315, study PRJEB22302) | groundwater metagenome | biome: forest; feature: aquifer; material: groundwater | place: USA | collected 2011-08-07 | depth 5.4 m
ATCTGTTTTTGTGTGGGCAAACTTGACGGTGGGGAAGAGGATGATTGGGATTGGTGGTTTACAGCCGATTTATCCTGGGTGCTGTCATATCGACATCGATGGGATACTGAAAAAACCGATTTGATCTACGGAACAAAAACCTCAGATGGCAAGCCACTTTCAATCAGCAGTATCACCAGAGACAGTGAACTATTTACAATTATTAATGAACCGCTGGACATGGAATTGAGTGTTGAGCTGGTCGTTAAACTGTTAAATCACACCATATTACTCAGCGATGGCACAGTCATCAAAAAAGGTGCTATAACGGAAGCAATTGTCGATATCGTAAATAGGTTGCATCAAGTGAAAGCCAAGTAAAATGTGCTGTGAGATGGTCTAATGCCGGTGGAGTGATTTATTTATCGGTTGCAACTTACTTACTGCAAATCGCATAGGACTTCTAAATAAAGTCGTGTTTGAATTGGAAGATAGTTGAACGCTACAGATCCTCGACATGATTAAGCAAGATTATAGAATAATATAGTAATTTACTATAATTATAATCTAGAGATATAATGTACTATAATCTAATGCTGTGGGTGCGCAATAATGAATGATTGGGTTTACAGTAGAATAGCTTTGGCAGAGTACTATTTAAACTCCCTCGATATTGGGGTTGTTAATAGACTAGCCCTGTTTTCTCCAAGAAGACGCGGCAAAACATTATTTTTGATACACGACCTGATTCCATTAGCAGAGCAGAATGATTATTTCCCCGTCTATGCCAGCCTCTGGGATAATCTCGATCACCCGCAGATTCCTTTATTACAGAGCTTACGAGAGGCAGTCAGTCTGGTTAAAAAAAGGGGTAAATTAACAACTCTGCTCGCAACACCTATTAAGAAATTAACCGTCGGCAATTCTGTTATAAAGGCAGATATTGAGTTTGCGCAAAATCCCTCTGCTCCTACAGGCAATGAATTAGCAGAAATTAGTTCACTAATTACAGAAATTGCCCAAGCTAAGAAAAAGAAAAGCCTGCTACTACTCGTCGATGAAGTTCAACATATTTCTACTCATGATGCTTTCAAACCTATAGCCTTTACACTACGCACAGCTGCGGATAAAAACCTTGGCAAGGTAAAAATAATATTCACCGGTTCATCTAGAACAGGTATGCGGGAATTGTTCGATAAGAATAATGCCGCTTTCTATAATTCAGTCGAGCGATTAGACTTTCCTGTTTTGGATGATAATTTTATTGAATTTTGCAGAACGAAGCTCAAGAAAGATTTCAGGATAAGTACTGACTTTGAAAGCATGAAGGCCGCCTTTGTGAGTTTAGATTTCTCGCCCTATTGGTTTATCTCAGTATTATTCAAAATGATTCTGCATAAAATTGAATTAATGGAAGCCTTAGATGTTGTTCGGGACGAAATCACAGAAATAGAGGGCTATGCAAGTCTCTATAACAAGCTTAAACCGCTTGATCGTATCGTACTGATGGCGCTCACCACAAATAGCCATGATATTTTTTCTGAAGCAACTGCAAAAGAATATAGTAAAATTTTGTCTGAGCCCATTAAAGTGACCACTATACAATACACTGTCAATAAGCTTATCAAGCTACAGCTGGTTACAAAATTGGGGCGCTCAGATTATGTTGTAGAGCGTCCTGGATTGGGTCAATATATTCGTGAGAAGAGTGCGGAGATAGCTGTTGGAAGTCTTGGTAAATAGAATTGCTAAAATCGGACTTCCTATTCTGTTATCCGCGAGGATCGGCGATGAACAAAAAAATATTACAACCCAAAACTAGAGATTAAAATAATATTTATAGAAAATGTCTAGTCGGGTCAGTAAGAAAACATTGTGAACGAGCCATCGTTTCCAACCAGCTCACCTCACTGCCACTAATTCCGATACCCGTAACAGCCCATCATAGGCCAACCAGATCATTGCTCGAATACGCAATGTCGTCGGCCGGGCGTCGTGTGCGATCGTTTCTGTCCAGCGTTGCAAGTCAGAAAAGCGCAAAGCGGTTGCCTGCTCGGATGCTGGATCTATGCGGCGCAGTGCTTTTAATTCGGCAGTGATAAATCAATGGCGGCAAGGGTTCGGCAGATCCAGGGCTTTGTGTACTTGGCCGATGTGCGAAAAGGCGCGAGAAATAGTGTTGGCCTTGACGCCGCCTTGGTGGCGTCGGCGCAGATATCCCTCAATTGAGATGCCAGGGTCGGCGCGAGGCTTTGGCCAATGGACGGGAGGGTAGGGGCTATAGCTCAAAGGACATCTATTCCAGAAACGACATCCGTTTATTTGATGTCAACATCTTCATTAATAAATGAGATTAGAAAAATGCCAAGAAGTAAATTAAATACTTGAAGTAAGTTGGTATTTACACTCGCTGTTACCGACCCTCAGGAGCAAAAGGTTGATTTATCACAATTGCAAATAATAATGATTCTCATTAATATTCATACCCTAATTTCAAATTGATCACTGCTTAGGGGGAATTTTATTCATGTGTATTAAGTTAAGGAATCATCGTTCAATCGTTTTGGCGATTGGTTTTTTTGTGTTCCATTTTTCCTCCCCCTCTCAGGCAGATGAAAATCTGCTGGGGTATGTAAAAGGCGCTGAAACCTTACCTGAAGGCAGCTGGGAAATTTACCAGACACTGACTCGACGCGCTGACAAAGACACGGGCCACTACACTGCTTATAACGCAAAAACTGAAGTGGGGTACGGCCTCACTGATCGCTTTTCTTTGACAGGCAATGTTGGTTTGCAGGCGATCGATACCAGTGGATTAATTATTGATGGCTATCTACCGGAAGATGAGAAATATAGCTTGCGGCCTTCCGGCGTTGAGGTTGCATTCAAATACAACTTTCTAAAGCCGGCACTGGACGATATCGGACTGGCCACCTATCTTGCGCTGAAATACGACTGGTTAGATAAACATTCGGGGCAGGATAAAGACCGGTACTCCGTAGAACTCGAGCTGTTGCTGCAAAAATATTTCATGGAAGGCCAATTGATCTGGACCGGAAACCTGGAAATAGAATCCACCTATGCGGTGCGTGGAGAAATTGATAACTTGCCAGAAAACTTTGATTGGCCTACAGAACCCGAAATGGAAATCGAATGGAAGCTGAGTACGGGTGCGAGTTATCGCTTCGCACCGAATTGGTTTTTGGGTGCAGAAACACTGTATGAAACGGAATTCGAAACTGAAGTGGGGCAAGAACGCTGGTCGTTGTTTGCTGGGCCGACGTTGCATTATGCCAGTGCTGAATGGTGGACGACCTTAACCTGGTTTTCTCAACTTCGCGGCGGTGGTGAACAATACGAAGGTCAATCGGATACGGATCTTCATCTGATCGAAAAAACCAAAAATGAAGTGCGTCTAAAAGTAGGTTGGGAGTTTTAGCGGAATAAATTCACCCAGAGGTAAAAAACGGGCACAAAATGCGGAATTATTTCTGGTTTTTCAAGCAGAGGATTTCTCTATGAATGAACGAGATCTGGCATTCTTCCTATTAATGCCTACCACAGTGCTGGTGGCACCGGCTTATGCGGTGGATTATTTAACTGCGGCGCAAGCACAAAAAATCTTATTTCCCACGGCGCAACTCTTTGTTGCGCAACCCGTATCGCTTACCAACGAGCAAAAAGATCAAATTAAATCTATCGCAGGTGTGCAGCAACGCTGGGATAAACAAGCGGTATGGCGAGCCGAAGTTGATGGCCAGCTGCAAGGCTGGTTTATCGTCGATGAGGTGATCGGCAAGCACGAGTTTATCACCTATGGTGCGGCGCTTTCCCCGGATGGTCATGTCCTTGGCATCGAAATCATGAGTTACCGTGAAACTCACGGCGGTCAGGTACGAAATGCAGAGTGGCGCAAAAATTTCCAAGGCAAAACGCTGCAAGATCCGTTTAAATTAAATAAGGATGTGCCTAATATCAGTGGTGCTACCCTGTCGAGTCGCAATATTACCGATGGCGTGAAACGACTTTTGGCGTTGCAGCAGGTGGCCTTAAATTCTCCTAAAAAGCATGAATAGAATTGTGCGCATGCAGCCCTTGCTGGGCACCTTTGTTGAAATTGGTGTTGTGTTCAATGACACGGATAAATCGCGCGACGATGCTATTCACATTGCCATTAGCCAGGCATTCAACGCCATTGCTCTGATACAGCGGCTACTCAGTTTCCACGACCCCGAGAGTGACCTCTGCAAATTGAACGGCGCAAAGTGCAAATGGATAATCTTGCATCCACAGAGCATCCGTGTGTTGCGGCTGGCGCGCGCATTCACTCAAGCGAGTGAGCATTTTTTCAATTGCACCGTGGGTGGTGCTTTGGTGCATGAACACATCTTGCCTAATCATGTTGGCCATGCCGTGTTAGCGCGGGGCAATGCGGCGGATATTGAATTGAGCCAGCATTCGGTACGCTTGCGTCGATCGGTACTGATCACGTTGGACGGTATTGCCAAAGGCTACGCGGTTGATCTGGCCGTGCAAACTTTACAAAAACATCAAATTACTGCTGGCTGGATCAATGCGGGCGGCGATTTACGTGTCTTCGGTAATATAACTCTGCCGGTCCAACGCAGAGAGTTGGATGACTCCCTGCAATTTCTAGGAGAGGTATCCAATTGCGCTATAGCGACCTCGACGGTAGATGGGGTAAAGGAAGCGCGCTTTCCCGGCAGAGTGGTTTCGGGCAATCATAACGTGCCGCAGCATGGGGTCTGGACCACCAAAGCACCTTACGCATGGCAAGCCGACGCCTTGACGAAAGTCGCCAGTCTTGCACCGGTTGAAAGGAAGCTGGCATTAATTGCGAAACTTGGTGGACAGCTTATTTGCAGCCAGGAGCTGAACGCTGCATGAAAGGATATCCAAAACCGTTCATACCCTTTCTCGTCAGTGTGCTGATCGTTTTACTGTTGACAGGCATATTGCTCACACCGACGACGTCGACCTTTCGCCTGGCGTGGGATGTAGCCTGGCGGCTGGAGGGCGATTATCGACTGTGGATTACCAGCTTACACACGGCGTTGTCGTTTATTATGCTCATGACGTTTGGCGCTTTGTGGCCTGTGCATATCCGTGCGGGTTGGCGGATGAAGGCCAATTTGATCAGTGGGGTGGCGATGACAGTCGTCATCATGATACTCGCTCTCAGTGGATTGGGAATTCTCTACGCGGGTGGCGAGAGTTTTTCTGTTATTGCAGCCGTCAGCCATCTCGTTTTGGGCTACCTGTTAATTTTTTGTTTTCCGTATCACTTTGTCATGGGTCGGCGCCACCACCGGAAAAGAATCCATCCTACAAAGTGAGCTGTAGATAAATTCTGTTCAATAGGTGCTACGAGATATTTGGGATATATTCATCCCTGCGCACGTACAGTAGCTACCGTTTGCTGCGTGAGCGAATCGATACGTCCTATAATGGTAGCTTCATTGAAGCCATGAAATCTTAAGTAGCTCGTCAGCCGATCTAGTGTGTAGTTGTTAAGGTGGCATTCGATATCATGGAATGAGTAACTGCCCAGGAGGCATAAAGAGAATGCCAAATACGCTGAGAGTCCCAGGGTTGCCCTATGGGTAAAGGTAGCGATCGACCTGAAATAATCGCCGTGCCAACGCAAGAGAGGGTGGTTCATTGCCAAGGGTTAACCAAGTCCTATGGAACAGGCGACGCGAAGATATTGGCATTGCGCGGCGTCGATCTCGATGTTCATCGCGGTGAATTGCTCATGCTTGTCGGCCCTTCCGGTTGTGGAAAAACAACGTTGATCTCCATCATTGCATCGATACTGGATCAGGATGAAGGTCAATGCGAGGTGCTGGGGCACAATGTGCAGTCCATGGATCAGAAAACACGTACACGCTTTCGTGGCACGTCGATTGGCTTTGTGTTCCAGGTTTTTAATCTGCTTCCCGCACTGACTGCCACGGAAAATGTCGCCATCCCTTTGCTGCTCAAGGGTGTGCCACGGACAACTGCGGAAGACCAGGCGCGCACTATGCTCGCGTTGGTCGGACTGGGTGCGCGTAGGGGCGCGCTGCCAGCACAGCTGAGCGGTGGGCAGCAGCAGCGTGTGGCGATTGCCCGTGCACTCGTGCACGACCCCAAACTGATTATCTGTGATGAACCGACCAGTAGCCTTGATCACCAAACGGGGCGCGAGATGATGGCGATTCTTCGTGAAGTGGCGCAATCAGCTGAGCGGGCAATCATTGTCGTCACGCATGACAGCCGTATCTTCGGGTTCGCCGATCGTATCGCGCGCATGGATGATGGAAAAATTGTTGAAATCATTCAAGGCAAAGAAAAGGAACGTCCGCCATGATACGCACGTATAGGTTACCGCTACTCGCCCTGTTGGGTGCATGTGTCGCAATTGCTGCTGTTGTCAACAGCAATCAACGGGGAGTGACGGCACCTCCTGTTATTCAACCGGCCCAAGCGCCATTTCCGGTGTACTTAGCGGGCGCAGGCATTGTTGAGGCCAGCACAGGCAACATCACCATTGGCGCACCCGTTGCTGGGGTTATCGCAGAGATCTACGTTAACGTCGGTGATCAGGTTAACGTTGGCGGCCCCTTATTTAAAATCGATGACCGTGACATCCAGGCACAGCTGCTGACGGCGTCCGCTAAAGTCCAGGAAGTTGCCGCAAACCTGGAAAAACCTAAGCACCGTCTTCAATTCGCCAGCAGTCTCAAACATCAGGATAAAGGTGCCGTTAGCGCGAATGAATTGAGCGATCTGCGCGATGATGTGGCGGCGGGGGAATCAACACTGACGCTTGCGAAAGCGCAGGTAGAGCAGATCAGAATCGAGATTGAGCGTCGCACAATTCGAGCACCAGTGGCAGGTAAAATTTTACAGATTAAAGCAAGACCAGGAGAGTACACGCCAGGCGGCGATATCCAAGGCATACCATTGATGTTGCTGGGTGATGACACAACGCTTAATGTGCGTGTCGATATTGATGAGTACGATGCATGGCGCTTTCAGCCAACTGCAAAAGCGATGGCCTTTGTTCGCGGCAATTCGGCGATCGGGACAATGCTCCGGTTTGAATATAGAGAGCCATATGTTGTGCCAAAAACTTCACTGACGGGCCAGAGCACGGAGCGCACCGATACCCGCGTTCTCCAACTGATTTATCGTGTTGAGCGAGACCCTCGTTTGAATGTCTCCATCGGCCAGCAGATGGACGTCTTCATTCAGGCTTCATCTATTGGGCTTGATCATTCCAAAGGGGTACCCTGAATGTTTTACATTGCGCTAAAGATTCTGATGGGAGATCGAGCCAAGTATACTGGACTGCTTTTTGGCATTGCCTTTACCTCGTTTCTTATCACGTTTGCGGCGTCCTATTTCTGCGGCTTCATGACACAGGGTTTTGCGATCATCTCCGAGAACGCGACGGCAGACGTATGGGTCATGGACCCGGCGGTGGATTCTGTCGAACAGACCATCAACCTGCCTGCATCAGCACTGGATCGTATCCGAAGCGTCGAGGGTGTGCGATACGCTGTGCCACTCGCACTGGCGACGGTTGCTGTGCGCTATCCGAATGGGCGATTTCAGTCTTTTCAAGTGATTGGTGTCGACGATGCCACACTGATCGGTGCGCCCTTGTTAAAGGAGGGTGTCATGGCAACGGTGCTCCGCACACCTGAGGCGGTGATTGTCGATCCGGGCGGTACCAGTGGTAAGCTCGAAACACCGGTGTCGAAGATCGATCAGTGGCCACACGACGGGGCGCACCTTGCTGTGCCAACACGCGAGCTCAACACGGGCGATGAACTTTTGGTTAACGATCACCGCATGAGAGTTGTGGGTCGATCCGAGACAGTGCCACGATTTCCACCCCGACCACTCATTTACACGACCTATTCCAACGTCACACGCATCCTGCCCGCAGAAAGAAGTCTATTAACCTTCGTCCTGGTGACCTCGACCGAGGGTGTGTCACCTCAAGCGCTGGCAATGCGCATCCAACAGCATACGGGTTTTCGCGCACGCGCATCGGAGGATTTCAAAGCCGATACGGTCCGTTGGTTTCTGACCAATTCAGAGGATGTGGGCGATATTGCTGCGATGCTGACACTGGCCATGTCAGTTGGCTTTGGTGTTACTGGCATCATGTTGTATATGTTCACCTATGAGAACCTAAAACAGTACGCCGTGCTTAAAGCACTGGGTGCATCCACACAACTCTTGCTGGCCATGATTTTTATTCAAGCCGGCGTCTGCTCACTGATGGGCGCGGGATTTGGCATCGGTTTGTGCGGAGTCGTCGGAGAGCTCGTTGCCATGGCCGGGTATCCATTCCGCATGATGTGGTTTACGCCGATCTTTGGGAGTACAGGAGTTGTAGTGGTGAGCATGGCGGCGGTAGCGATCAGCGCACGCCCCGTGTTAAAGCTGCAACCGGCTGTGGTCTTTGCAGGCCGCTAGGTGTAAATGCTCGAATTCATAAAACTGAATGCGTGCATCAACCGATTAAGTCAGCACTGTCCGCAACCGTACTAATTTACCGTCAGTTGTCTTATGCTCTTCTGTGGGCTCGACCGAGGGCAATAGTCACAAAATTTTTTTTAATTCCGATGGACCGGACCGTCTCGCCACGGGTTAGCCTGTGTTTTCTACGATTATAAGCTCGAACTGATTTCCAACGCAGCGCCATTTTGTATCGGCATTATCCTTAGGAAAGTGCTATTTTCCGCTGCTGGCCCAATAAAGGCGTTATTAATAGTTAAAGCAATAAAATTACCCAGTGCCGCACCGACCAAAACGTCGGTAGTATAATGTTCATTGGCTTCTACTCTCGCCCATGCAACGCTGCCCGCCATCGTATAGATTCCTGTTCGCCAGACAGTTTGCTCACGCTCAGATAGTGAGAAATCATCAATATTTCGCACTGTTTCGGCCGCAAGCGCAAAGGATTCTGTGGCATGTCCCGAGGGAAAACTAAAATCTTGCTTGCCGGTTGGATCATTGGGCCGCTCGCGACGCGTGATCAGTTTAGTCGATTCAGCGGTGACGCCAGCAGAGCCGACCGCCAACAGCAATAAGCCTATTCGCTCAGCTTTTTCATCAACCCATTCTTGATCTGGAATCTGCTGGGGACTGAGCAATACGCTGCTAAGCGCAGTGACGGCTAACGCGACTGTTAGCCCATCGGCAGCATTATTCGCGTTTTTATTTGAGCCAAATACAGGTTGCTTGTCCGATCCCCAATCGGAAATATGTTGGTCGCTATCGGTAGCGACAAGGATTAATGCGCCTGAAAGTGGCAGCCAGGTCGCGGGACTCTTGGCCGCATGCTGAGCGGCATTTTGCCATTCAACGAGCGTTGGGAGAAATCCGTCGCAAAAGCCCAGCGTGCTTTTTAATAGGCTTGCGATAATTGCCGATTTTAGATATTTTTGATCGAAAATAAGAGACCTGCGCGACAGTCTTGGAGAGACGAGCCATAGAGGTTTTGTGTGTGTTCTTGATTTTAGAGCTAGGGATTTGTTTTTCAATTTTGGAGTTATTTCCGCATTAGCATTAATTGTTTGGTTTAGTTGATTAGGAATATACCCGGAATAACATCCGGCTTTATAAGTAATCTGGTTTGCTAATATAATTTAACTGACCTTATACTCCCCAATACGTTATCAAAAATAATGGTTCTTTAGTCATAAATATTGAAGAAATTGTGTAATTAACTAAATTTACGCTTTAAAAGTATCCCATACCGAAGCTTGATTGGCTGAATTAAATTCTCAACTTAATAGTGAAAATGTTTCTCATCTTAGATGAAAACGATAAATCGATTTTTGATTAATTTTTGTGTGATAAGTGCTTCGAATAAATAAATTATAAAGATTTTATTATTATCAATAACCTAGTCATACTCTATCGGACTTCCCCCCGCTTTTGAAAGAACCCCATTCAGAAAAAATCGTAGGCTAAATCCTACGTGCAGCATCCGCGCTGCTGCTGGATCGGCGGACACTTCACCGCGCCGAACGAACAGAACACACAGCAGTCGCCTGGATTGGGCCGCAACAGAGCCTTGCCGTTTCTGCACTCATAGTAGAACTGGCATGAATCAGTGGACATGGTTTCCTGCTTGGAAAAACTGCACTGCGGGCAGATCAGCACAGATTCAAGAATGATAGTACTTATCGCGGTGTCACAGTCACTTTGCATGGTGACATGTAGTTATATATTAACATTACACATTAAAACGGCTGATGAACTTTTTAAGATTTCGTGAATTCAGCGAATCATCAATTCTCAGCCGTATAGAGTCAATCTCGCAGCAAACAGTCCTCAATTTATCAAAACCAGGTGCCTGTGTGAAGATCTTCAGAGAGTGCGTTCCGAGTATAATACTTTTGGGCAAGTCTGGACGCAAACCGCAGAATTTACTGCAACTGGTCCCAAAGTCAAGGGCTTTGACAACTGGTGAGGGCTATTAGCCTTCCGGGTAGCATCGCTTGTTTACCCCGTATGCGGCCCCTTTTTGCTGGGCGGTTCGGGCTCTGGTTCAACCAAGCTGTTGAAAAATTGCTGGGCTTCTGCCAGTGAGGGAAACATGCCTAACTTCTCAGGCGGAGAGGTATACACTTCATAGCGGGTCTGGATGATCTGGCCGTCATCATCCACTTCATTCACTTGAATTAACGTGTAATCGCCATTGTACAGGATCACTGTTCCTATCATGTGTTACACCACGTAACTGCGGCCTTCATCGCTTGCCTCCTTGAGCGCAAAAGATGAGTCTAAATTATCGATGATCAACTGTCTGTAATCTAATGCGCCAATAATCTGTGTTTGGTGACAATGGAAAGTGTAGGTAGTTTTTAATGGTTATCATTGGGACGGGCTTTGACCACTAAGTGAGAAGATTTAGAACGCGGCCGTTAATCAGCTTGCCACCCATAGTCGCTTTTCCGTAAGGCAATTGAGACTCGGCTAGCTCATTATCAAGTCCGTAACCGAAGGATAGGCGAGCACCTTTCAGGACGCCAATCACCACCAATAATGAGAGCGGGATAAGGTGAACCGGTCCACGCAGCAGAACACCGGCGACAATTCATGAAGACTGACTCAGGCTCACTGCCATAGATGAACCGCCGGATCACTTCAATCAAAGCGCCTGTGGTCAAGAGGCTTTGTAGCCAACCTGAGACGTGTGTAGCGCGCAATTTTTTACTGACAACGTACAACGCCAAGCATTACACAGTAGCATCGGCGAACATATCGAGCGAAATGGCAATCAGCCCCATGGATTGGGCCATTCCCCCAGCCCGAATTCAATGAAAAACATCACGGCATTGATTGTCAGAAGTAAACGTAATGTGCTCTATTTTTGGTCTTCTGCGGTATTCGCGAGTAAGGCGGTGTCGAGTCTTTCCTGGTCGGCAATCGTTGTTTTGATCAATGACGCGCCTAGACCGAATGAGAATAATCGCGATGCGATAGGATCAATTTCGCCAACATGAAACACAGACAGGCGACCACGGGGTAAATCAAATTGGAGAAAATACACATCCCTCAATTCGCTGAGTGCGAACTTGATCAAGCGTTCCTCGGAAGGACAGTCCATCTTGGGTATAATGAATTCACTTTCGTGCAATCCAGCTGCCTGGCCTGCCAGACTGAATTCTGAATCCGTCTTGGGTTGAGAGCTGCACTCATAACCTCCGCATGGATTTTTTTCCATGATGTATCTCCTCATTCATTAAAAACTGATCGCATTTAAAACCCTGCAGTTATTAGAGGGTCAAGAAAAAGTGCGATTCCTTTAGCGTGAAAGCGTGTCTTTATACTCACCCGTTGCACCTATGGGTTTACTACAATGTAGGTGTATTTAAATGCCCCATGTTGACATCTATCCCTGAGTATCGCGATAAATTATGCTAGCGTTTTTCTCGGTAATTGAGAGAGAATAGCATGCTTGACTGGCTCTGTTTGCTCTAGAGATTAGATTCAGTTGGTCAAGCGTTAATTGATCGATTCAGGAAACCAACGCATAATTTTTTTAGTTCATTCACCGTTATTTTTTAATTTGCCGGCCGCTATTGGATGAATTATTTCGTTTCGTGTAGGGCGAAGCCGGACCGTGATGTTAATGAAAAACCAGCGCAGGGTGCGCGGATGTCATTTTCAGGGGGCTTTGCTAACTCAGTAAGATTTAGGACGCTGCCGCCAGCTCTGCAACCCCTAGCCGCCACAGACCATAGCCCAACACCATCCAGAACGCCATGATCAGCACTGCGCCCAGATAACTGCGGGGTTTTTGCTGGCGCTGATGGAGCCACGCGTCCGCGTCTTGTCGGCAAACCTCTATCACATGACGTGGCAACAAGGAGGTGGACAACCAAATTAACCCTGGCAATAGCAAGAGATCATCCAGATAACCCAGTACGGGGATGAAGTCGGGAATCAGATCAATGGGGCTGAGCGCGTAAGCCACCACCAAAAAACACAGCAGGCGAACCGCCCAGGGTGTTTCGGGGTGCCGGTAGGCAAACCAGAGGGTAACACTGTCTCGCTTGAGTCGCGATGCCCAAGCGCGGAGGTTGGGTAACCATGACATATCTTGTCCTGCGATATCCGTTGTTTTGATGCGTGGCTTATGTTGGCCGCACATTCTGCGCTTGCAGTCCTTTCTGGTCTTGGGTGACCTCGAAGGTGACTTTCTGTCCTTCGCGTAGGGTTTTAAAGCCATCGATCTGAATAACGCTGTGGTGAACAAACACCTCTCCGCCATTGTCTTGCGTAATAAACCCATAGCCTTTTTTATCGTTGAACCATTTGACTGTGCCGCTGACCTGCTGTGCCATAGATGTTGTACCCTTCGGTTGTTGTTCATCGTCTTAAAGTAAAGCAGAGTGCTAGGTGATAACAACTCACCGGCGAACTATTTTTTTCACGCGAGCAAAACATTCGGGAGGAAGGGGTCGGAGGTTCGAATCCTCTCGCTCTGACCAACAAAATCAATATGTTATACGTATTTTTCGACACCGCAATTCTTAGCAAATCAATATTTACTGCACATTTACTGCTGTAAGGCATTAAACCCACCTTCACTACCCAAAGATCACCATCTTAGCTTTCTCTCTTCAATAATGAATGCTGCCGCAAATCCAAATCTTAAGGTTCACAGTGCTTTTGCTTGACGCAAGGCTTTACGTAGACGGTTAATTGCATTGGCGCAAATCGTCTCAAATGGCGCGTTCAATCTAAATATACCATTCTTGCTGAAGATTGTTTGGAGAAATGACATTGAAGCTTTTAGACCGGAAAAATGTCGTGCCATGCTCGAAGAATACAGACGTTCCTATGTCAACTCGGAAATTTGGCAAGCTGGAGTTCACACCTATAGACCGCAATTCTCGGAGGGTATGGACCAACAAAAGTTCAACGACTGCTTCTGCCACTGCACAGCCCAGTCTACTGCATCGGGGTTAAGATTTCGTACCGTGAATTGAGTACTACACTTGTGTAGCTCTTGATAACAGGGCCTTGCGGCAAAGGACTATGGCCGTTTGTAGGTTACTTGAACCTCAATCATTCGCCTCTCGACGTGGAAACCGCACCCGCATGCACAATCCCTTGCCCTGCGGTCCGGTGCCTGCCAACACGTCCGCACCATGTTGCTCAGCAATGCGTTTGACGATGGACAATCCCAATCCACTGCCGGGCTCGCGACGGTTATCACTGCGATAGAAGCGCTGCCAAATCAAGGCGTGCTCTGCCTCGGGAATACCGGGGCCGTTGTCGCAGACGTCGAGCACCACACCCTGCGAATCATGGCGAACCGAGAGATCAATCTTGCCCAATGGATGGGTATAACGGATCGCGTTGTCGACCAGATTGTTGAGCAGGATGCGAAGGCTATCCGAATCGCCCACCACGGATGCTGTATCGTGTTCGGCAAGTCCAAGGTCGATCTGTTTGGCTTCCGCGAGACGAAACTGATCCGAGATCACCGATTTGCAGAGCGCAGAAAGCTCAACCTGCTGAAGCGGCGGTGACGCCGCATCCGGTTCCAACCTGGCCAGTGTTAACAGTTGTTGTGCCAGATGCGTTAAACGAATGACACCCTGCTGCAATTGCGTCAGTGCCGCCTGCCGTTCTTCCTCATGACTGGCCCGTTGCACCAGTTCTGCTTGAATGCTCAGTGCCATCATCGGTGTGCGCAACTCGTGTGCGGCATCGGCAATAAAGGACCGTTGCAGCATGAATGCCTGGTCTAAGCGCTGTAACAGATCGTTGAGTGCGCTGACCAGCGGCCTGACTTCACTGGGAAGATTGTTTGTGGCGATCGGCTCCATGCTGTTGGCGCTGCGTCGTGCCAGTTCCGATGCGATCTGCCGCATCGGTTTGAGCCCGTAGCCAATGCCAAACCAGAGGAAGAACGCCAGCAGTGGGACCAGCGATAGCACCGGCCAGAGCAGATGCACCGCCACGCTGGCAAGCGCTTCCCATTGCTCATCCTTCTCCTGAGCGATACGAATCAACTTGTCGCCCTGCGCACTAACATAGGTATGCCACATCTTTTCATCAATCAACACATCGTGCAGGCCAGCCACGGTCGGTGGTGGAGGTTGCAGTGTTGCGTCGGTGGTAAATATCAGCTGTCCCGCGCGCCAAACTTGCAACAACACATGCTCTTCGGAGTCATCATTCGCCTGCTTCTGTCGGTCATCGGCGTTTATCACGACTACGTGGCCCGCGTTGTCTGCACTGACGTGTTCCGCGATGTAACGCATCTGGTCGTCGAGCAGAAAATCCAGTTCAATCAGTATTCCCCAGTAGGTACCAACACTGGCCAGCACACCCACAAGGAAGGTTGCTGGCAGCAGCCACAGCAGTAGGCGGCGCCGTAGCGAGTTGAGGGGGGTTGTCTGATGAGGGTTCTTCAATGTCACACTCCGCCAATCGCTGTAGACTGACTTGGTCTGGGCCAGACAACGTCAACTAACATTCGTGCCGAGAAAAATGTTCGGGCAATCGCCCAACAGGCCGAGTGTTTGGTGGTCTTGATCATGTCGGCTCCGAATTGTCGATGCAGTAGCCGACGCCGCGCACGGTACGAATCACCTCGACACCCAGCTTCTTGCGCAGGTTGTGGATGTGGACTTCCACCGCATTGCTACCGACTTCCTCGCCCCAACCGTACAGGCGATCTTCTAACTGTTCGCGTGAAATAACGCTACTGGGTTGACGCAACAGCTCTTGCACAATGGCGAATTCCCTGGCGGACACAGCGATCAATTTATCCCGCAACCAGAGTAAATGTCGCGCCGGATCGAGGCGCAAGGGACCGGCGCAGAGTTCCACTTGAGCTTGCCCCGATTGTCGGCGGCTGACCGCACGAATGCGTGCCATCAGTTCCTCGATCGCGAAGGGTTTCACCAGGTAATCGTCGGCACCGCTGTCCAGCCCCGCCAGGCGATCGGGTAATGCATCTCGCGCAGTGATGATGATGACAGATAATGTCTTATCGCGTTGTCGGAGCTTTTTGAGCACGTGCATGCCATCCCCGCGCGATAGACCGAGATCCAGCAAGAGCAACGTGTAAGGATTAGTCTCCAGCGCCAGGACAGCCGTGTTGCCTTCCTGTACCCAGTCCACCGTGTAACCTTCTTGGCGAAGCCCTTGTTGCAGGCCACTGCCGACCATAGGATCATCCTCCACTAGCAGTAATCTCATCCCAGACTCCCGTTTCTATGCTCGTCGGTTGACCCGTTTATGAGGCGGTGTCGCCACAGTATAGTCGGCGACAGCTTAAGTCTAGCTTAATGGTCACACGGACCAATTTTCCTTAAGGTGGCGTTAAGGTGGCTTTGCTATCATACGACTGAATACCGCACCCACCACCCCAGCGAGGACGGCGTGTGGCCGAACAGGATCGAATTTGGCACACATTTTCCTTCGATATCATCGGGGTTTATAGAAAAGGTGTATTTGATTAAGAGTGTTCGTTCCGTTTGAAAAATAAGGAAACTATTCCGAAGCGGGAATCGTTGCTTTAGGTGACAAAATGAAAGTCAGCCAGTGGTGAACCCCATGGTTATCCTCTCGGATGTTTTGCGAATGCAGGCTTGGCACATGTATACAGTTAACTCGTTTCGTTATTTTATTGAAGTCAGTGAGGCTATCATGATTGCTGAGACAACAGCGCGGTATGTCCCTAATGTCATGACGCGTCGTGCCAATAGGAAAGGCCGCCTTCATTTCCATGCTATCTTTGATGGTGTGCATGAGCAAGGCACTGTGATTGAAGTAGCTTATCATCAAGAGTCCTATCAACCTGATGTAGCACCGCCTCATTTACTCTCATCCAAACGTATTTCAATTTAAAGAATCCTCATGACACGACGCAGCACAATGGTTGGGCTTACGTTATTCCTTGTCTGGCACAGCGTAGCAGCGACACCTGAAAAATCCGTGCACCAAGAACGCCTCTGGGCGTTAGCCATTTTTACACGGGTCGATCAACTGCCTAGCATCCAGTCGGCGAAGCACGCGTTGAATGCGGCAGCGTTTTCTCAAGATGCGGCCAGTAAACCGCTCCATAACCCAGAGCTGGGCATGGAAATCGATAATAAGACTGACAAGACAATCGGACTGTCGATCAGCCAAACTCTGGATTGGTCTGGCATGGGTAAGGCACGCCAAAACACGGCAGAGGCTGAGAGGCGTGTGGCCGAGTCTAATTATGCCGAGAAGTTAAACCAAACGTATGTGACGGTACTGCATGCACTCAATCAACAACATGCGACAAAACAACTGGCAAGCTTGGCAGAAACTCAGATTGAGCTGTTGCAGCGCTTAATAGACGTCACCGATAAGCGACTCGCCGCAGGGGATCTCAGTTTGTTGGATAACGAATTGGCCAAACTCTCTCTTTCAGAGGCGCTCTATGACATTGCGCAAGCCGAAAGTGAATTGGCTAACGCCAATGGTGCGGTCTTTTCAGAACTGGGTGTCATTGATCCGCCCGCGTTTCCCTCACTCACCTGGTCATCCCTGCCAACTCAGCACGCCGGAGAAGACGCAATTGATACATTGCCGTCGATATTAGCCGCACAGGCGCAGTTACAGTCTGCGCGAGGTTTGGTCCAGCAAGCAGCGACGCAACAACGCGCTGACCCAACCCTCGGCCTTGGTGCGGGGAAAGAAGGGGATGAAAATGTTATCGGGTTTTCGTTCTCCATACCCTTGTTGGTGCGCAATCCATTTAGCAGTGAACTTAACGCGGCAAGAGCCAATGAGCTAGCCGTTGAACAACAGGTTGCCGAGAGTAGGCGGCGTGCATTGGCCAACAGGGAGACCAAAGCAAATCAATACCAACGGCTCTACGATCAGTGGCAACGCTGGCAACAGTTAACGACAAAGCGATTTAAAGAAAGTAAAACCTTGCTTACTACCTTATGGGAAAGCGGCGACATCACCACAGCGGATTATGTGTTTGGCTTACAGCAACGCATGCAAGCCTTGAAAGCGGGCATTGCCTTCGAACGAGATCTCTTTGGCGCCTGGGTGGAATGGTTAGACGCGAATGGGCAAGTGGAACCCTGGCTACGGCAATTGGCGGCGAACCCTCCCAACCCATAGACCAAACCAATTCATGTAAGCAATGAATCATTCACACAGGTTTAAATTGAGATGAAACGATTTACGCTGTTAAAGAAGCTACGATTTACGCTACCGAAGGCGTTATGCCTCAGTATGTTCATTTTACTGGCGTTCATGGCCTCTGCGGAAGATCCCCTTAGCGAGGGCACCCATCGCGACCACGACGATGAACGCGATACGCCGAGCAGTGAACATGACGAGTTAGTATCGTTGTCGGCAGCACAACAAGCCATGGCGGGGATTGTAGTAAAGACGCTCACCAAAGAACATTTAGTGCAACAAATTTATGCCCCCGGTGAAGTTGTTAACAATCAGTACCATTCATTGCAGTTAGCACCGAAAGTGGCTTCGCAAGTTGTCAAACGGCATATTGTTCTGGGGCAGGAGGTGAAAGCAGGTGATGTGCTCGTTACGTTATACAGTGGCGATATGGCTGAAGCCCAAGGTAATTTGCAGATAAGTTTTCAAGAATGGCGTCGCGTCAAAGATCTTGGCAGTAAGTCGGTTGGCGCCAAGCGCTTTACGGAAGCCAACATTGCCTACGCGCAAGCCCATGACCGCGCACTGGCGTATGGAATGTCATCGAGTGAAATCGATCTGCTGCTTAGAAACGATCATAATGACCCGCATAAAGATTATCGTCTGGGTGAGTTTGAGTTGGTCGCGACCCAAAAAGGTGTGGTACTCAGTGATAGTTTTTCGCTGGGTCAGACCATCGTGGCAGGAACCACGATCATTGAATTAGTGGATGATAGCAGCGTTTGGGTGGAGGCTTCCTTGGCACCAGAGTTGGGCCTCAAATTACCGACGGGCACCTTGGCACTGATTAAAATACAGGGCTTGACCTTCCAGGGCACAGTGATACAGCAAGCGCATCTTATCGATGAAACCACGCGGACCCGTAAAGTGCGCCTGCTTGTCGACAATCCGGATCACACACTGCTTGCCGGACTCTTTGCCGATATTTATTTCACCCTGCCATTGGCCGAATCCGCGTTAGCCGTACCTGAGTCAGCACTCATGCGCTCAAGCGATGGTGATTGGACGGTGTTTATTGAAGAGCGTCCGGGAAAATTCAAACAGGTCGAGGTCGACATTCAACAGAGTGTACAGAATCTCAAAGTCATTACGGGTATTGCACCGAATCTTCGCGTGGCTGTTGAGGGCGCCTTTTTTATTGCCTCCGAGAAAGCGAAAGGCAGTTTTGCGCCAGATAACGATTAAGTCAACAGAGTCTGTCGCGGAGAATTTTTATGTTTAACAACCTGGTCGACTGGTCGGTGACAAACCGGCTGTTAGTCGTATTCGCACTGATCGCCCTGCTGGGTGCGAGTGCGTATTTTATTCCGAAACTGAATCTTGATGCCTTCCCTGATGTGACCAATGTGCAGGTCGCCGTGGGTACTGAAGCACCGGGGTTGGCGGCTGAAGAAGTGGAACAGCTGATCACCTTCCCCATCGAATCGGTCATGTATGCCTTGCCTGACGTGGAAGAAGTGCGATCCATTTCAAAAACTGGATTATCCGACATTACGGTGGTTTTCAAAGAAGGCACAGACATCTATTTTGCTCGACAGTTGGTGTTTGAGCGTCTGCAAACCGCGAAAGAAATGATTCCCGACGGTGTGGGTGTGCCGGAAATCGGACCCAACACGTCGGGTCTTGGTCAAGTGTATCAATACATCTTAGTCGCCGATGCGGACAGTGGCTATGACGCTATCGGTCTCAGAAGCTTGAATGATTGGGTGGTTAAATTACTCTTGATGCCCGTTGACGGTATCACGGATGTCTTGTCCTTTGGCGGCCATGTTAGACAGTATCAGGTCAATGTCGATCCGTCGCGCCTGTTATCGTTTAAGTTGTCGCTGGATGAGGTTGTTAAGGCGATCAAAGAAAACAATCGCAATGAAGGTGGCTGGTACCTGGACAGAGGACAGGAACAATTGATCATACGCGGCGTCGGGTGGTTACCGGCGGAAGACGACGGCTTAAAAGCCATCGGCAATATCCCCCTGAAAACGGTTGATGGTACCGTGGTGCGGGTCTCTGACTTGGCTCAAGTAGCCTATGGCGGTGAAATTCGACAAGGCGCTGTCACCATGACGCGCCGTAATGCGGCGGGTGGTATTGACGTCATGGGCGAAGTGGTCGCCGGTATTGTTCTCAAGCGCATGGGGGCAAATACCAAAGCCACAATCGATGGTATTCAAGCGCGTATTCCGGTGATCAATAACGCCTTGCCCAAAGGCGTGAGAGTTGAACCTTACTACAATCAAGCCGATTTAGTGAATCAGGCGGTGCATACCGTGGTCAAAGCGTTGGTTGAAGCGTTTGTCTTTATTGTTATCGTGCTGCTGATTTTCCTGCTGAATATTCGCGCCACGGTGCTGGTTCTCCTGTCGATTCCCTTATCGGTCGGCATGGCGTTATCCATCATGGCGTATTATGGTCTGTCGGCGAATCTAATGTCATTGGGTGGCCTCGCGGTGGCCATTGGCATGATGGTGGATGGCGCTGTTGTCATGATGGAAAATATCTTCAAACATCTCACTCACCCCGGCGAAACCTCGGCGCAAGATACGCACGCTATCCCGCGACGTATTCAAGCGGCGGCCAGAGAAGTGGCGCGACCGGTCTTTTTTGCGGTGCTGATCATCATCATTGTGTTTGCTCCTCTGTTTAGTCTTGAAGGTGTCGAAGGGAAACTTTTTCAGCCAATGGCCACCAGTATTGTGATCGCCATGATGGCGGCCCTGGTGGTTGCTCTCGTCGTGGTCCCGGCCTTGGCGAGTTTTTGCTTTCGTGCTGGCGTCAAAGAAAGACACAACCCGATATTTGCCCCCTTGCAAAACGCCTATCGAATGTCACTGACAATGGCTTTACAGAAAAAGCCTTGGGTATGCGCGGCCGCAGGGTTGATGCTGGTCGCTGCTCTGGCGCTGATTCCACAACTGGGTACCGAGTTTGTGCCGGAACTGGACGAAGGTACGATCAATCTGCGGGTGACATTAGCACCCTCCGCGAATATCGCGACGACCGTAGAGGTTGCGCAGAAGTTAGAAAAAGAATTGCTGACGTTCCCCGAGGTGACCTATGCATTGAGCCGTATTGGACGACCGGAGCTGGGTGGTGATCCCGATCCGGTCAACACCATTGAAATATATATCGGTCTTAAACCGGTCGGCGAGTGGACGTCTGCTGCAAACCGTTTTGAACTCCAAGACCTCATCGCAAGAAAATTGGCGACTCACCCCGGATTGCTGCTTAACTTCTCGCAACCCATTGCCGAGCGGGTCGATGAGTTATTGTCCGGTGTGAAAGCACAATTGGCAATTAAATTGTTTGGCCCTGACCTGACCGTCTTGGCCAGTAAAGCGAGAGAAATTGAAACAGTCGTCCAAGCGATTCCCGGTGCTCGTGAAGTCGCAATGGAACAAGTCGAGGGTGAAGCGCAACTGGTGATACGGCCCAAGCGAGAACAGCTCTCCCGTTTTGGTCTATCGGTCGATGATGTCATGTTGTTGGTTCGAAATGGCATCGGCGGTATCGCAGCGGGCCAAGTAATTAATGGCAATGAACGCTACGATATATACGTTCGCTTGGCAAAAAATGCACGCGACACCGCAGAGGCCATCCGTGAACTGCGTTTAGCCGCGCCCGGTGGAGCAGAGCTCAGACTGAGTGATGTGGCGTCGGTTGGCATCGAATCGGGTCCGCCTGAAATTCGCCGCGATGACGTGCAACGGCGGGTGGTCATCCAAGCCAATGTGCAAGACCGCGATATGGGCAGTGTGGTGGCTGACATCAACAACGCCATTGCAGAGAAAGTGGAACTGCCGCCCGGTTACAGCATTGTGATCGGCGGGCAATTTGAGAATCAACAGCGCGCTCAACAACGCCTTATGATCGTTGTCCCTTTGTCGATTGGATTGATCGCACTCATCCTGTATTTTGCCTTCGGTTCCGTCGGGCAGGCCCTGTTGATTCTCGTGAATTTACCCCTGGCGCTGATCGGTGGCATTGTGGCGCTGTATGTCACGGGACAATATCTCTCTGTGCCTGGCTCCATCGGATTTATTACATTGTTTGGTGTCGCTGTGCTGAACGGCGTGGTGATGGTGGAGAGCATTAATCAACGCATAGAGGCCGGTGGTGAGTCGATGGAGATGGCAGTTTTCGAGGGCGCGGCATCCCGTCTGCGTCCGGTGTTGATGACAGCGATCGTCGCGGCGTTGGGTCTGATTCCCATGTTACTGGCAACCGGCATAGGTTCCGAAATACAGCGTCCCTTGGCTACGGTGATTGTTGGCGGATTGTGTACAGCCACGTTCTTAACGCTCTTTGTTTTACCGTCACTCTATCCGTTTTTTTCACGGGCAAAATACGCAGTTGAAGACTGACGGGAGAGTATACTCAGCGCGATGAACACGACACCTAGCCGAAATTTATTGATGCGCTGTTTCCCACAGATGATTAACAGAGGAGAATCCTATGGCCTTACACCAAGACCTTAAGCCCGCCCTACACTGGACGCGGCGTCGTGCGATTGAACTTCTGGCATTGATCTTATGGCTCGTATCGAGCTATAGCGCCGCCTACGGTGAGGCGGAGACAGAAATACGAAACGAATGGGCAATTGATGTCGAAGCACCGGCTACTGCGACGTTTTTAAATGTGAATGTTTATCAAGCCAACCGGGATAGCGTTTACGTTGCCGGACGCGTGCGACGTGAATTTGGTTCAGGTTCCAAGGGCGGTTATGTGATGATTTCGTTGTTCCACCCGCGCGATAGCCTAACCCCCTATTACCAAAAAACGTCAAATTATCTTCTTTTACACAGTGATCGTCGCAGCATGGGGGAGTATTTTCGCTTCGATATCCCCTTCATACCGGATAAATCAACCAGGATTGTTTTACGGTATTTTAAAAAGGAAGAAACGAAGG
>OBEQ011857022.1_pt1 | contig 22609 bp, 30 predicted proteins | sample 1670901 | NCBI WGS metagenome assembly OBEQ01 (sample SAMEA104232315, study PRJEB22302) | groundwater metagenome | biome: forest; feature: aquifer; material: groundwater | place: USA | collected 2011-08-07 | depth 5.4 m
ATAAAATCATATTTTCTGTCTTGAATATTAAAAAGCAAGTGCGCTGCCTCATAATCTATGTCACCATACTCTTTAAACTTATTTGCGTAATTTGGATTAGGTGGTTTGTCACCTCTTTTATACTTGTCCTTAGTATCACCAATCTTTCTTAATTGTATTTCTTCACTCACTTTAATAGTGTCATTGAGAATTAACTCAATTAAATTATGACCACAATTAAGTATATTTTTTATGGCAGATCCATCATCCATCGCATTAATAATTTCTCTATCAGCTTTGCATACAGAACAGAATTTTGTATTCATTTTTATTCCCAATCAACTTCCTCTAATTTTGGGTTAATAGTTTTTAGCTCATCATACCAAGTTCTAAATTTTGCAATTAATTCAGCTTTTAAGTTGAGATCTTCAACTAGTTTATATGTTTCAAAAATCATTTTAGGGCTTCCTATAAATGCACCCAGTTTCCATAACTCAACTAATTTTTCTACTAAACCAGATAAAATTGAAGGCTTATTTTTTGCAACAAACTCCAGTGGTATTTCAGGTTCTATCCATACATTCACCACAGACATTTTATTTGCTTCTGCAAATTTGTAAAGTTTGTCTATCATACCTGCAAACCAAGGTATACATACTTCTTGATTACGTTCAATCCCTGCTTTAATAATTCTCTCAAGACTACTGTAATATTCTTTTTTGTAAGGAAGACTAAAAAATAAGTCCAAGAATGGTTTTAGAGTGTCAAACTCATCTGGAGTTTCTTCTAAAATACGCCAAAAATTCCAAGCAATATTACCTTGTAAATTGCTATTGTTTTCTTTTTGATCAAGTATTATTGATTCAAGCAATTTCCGCAAAGGTTCTGGATTGAACTGAGCCTGATCTTTAAATTGTCTCTTTCTAAATATTCCAAAATAAACAAATAGTGCAGCTACTTCGTGCGCTTTTTTTAGACCCTCAAGAACTATTAAGGCCTCCTCTGTCCTCAAATCTTTAAAATAATAAAAAACGTGCGCTAAAGAATCCGCTATCGCTTGATATTTGGAATAATTTTTTAACATATCAAAAGCTATTTCTCGAAATTGATCATAATGTTTTGTATTATTTTCTCTGTCATATTCCCTTAATAACTGCCTACGTGCTGAGATTTCCACTAATGGAACTAGACCTTGAAGTTTTACGTATAGATTTGGATGGTTAAGAAGTATATTCGTGAATTGAAGAGAATTAACTATATAGTCTTTTCTTACTGCAAGTTTTTGGATAACCCAAGCAAGATGTCCTAATACTGTAGTAATAATATTTGTATCTTCATTATTAATCACTTGTAAGTGATAGTTAAATTTATCTTCTTTCTTATAATCTTCCGGATTTGGAGGATCAGTGTCGTAAATAAATTGTTCAATTAGCCAAATAACATCATCAAATAAGGCTTTTTCAGCAAGCCACGAACCAAGCCTTATCATTTCTTCTCGGGTCTGAGGATTAGGAAAAATCTCATTGGGTTTTTTATCATCTAAAAAATGTCTTAGCCCAAGAAGAAGCTTCCTTTTCTTTTCATCCCCTAACTCCGACAATGCAGAGAACCAATTTGCAAATAGCTCTAAATCCTTCGAATTAACATCTACAAATTTTGACTTTTCAAATTGTTCAAAGAAAGATTTTTTATAAAGTAAATAATGAACAAATCCTTTACTTTTTGTTTCAAATTGATACCAAATCTCGTCAATATTTTTATAAGACAGCAATTCATCGTAAACTCTTGAGATAGCTTTAAATAAATCCCAGTTCCAAACAGGGATGTAGTACTTATTTACTAAAAGTAGTATTTTACTTGACGGTTTAATCTCACCAGGAGAATACCCTAACTGTATATTTGCAGTCGATATTTTATCTTTAATATTCTCATATATAGTATTTGATGGATCTATGAATCCTCCACCGTTAAGGGATCCAAAAACAACAATTTTTTCTTGTTCGCTAACTTTTTTTATCTCAAACTCTACTCCAAAAACCTTTATTGATTCTTTGTTTTCTATAACAGCTTGTAACACTTGTGTAGAAGCATTATCAAATGCTTGTTGTTCTGTTGGAGTTTTAAATGTACCTGGGGTATTTATAAGAAAAGTTCCACTTACTTTAGAAAGTAGTTTGTTTGTATCTACCGCTTTTTGCAATTTATTTATAATCTTTCCCCACTGGGCATGTTTTCGGTTTGATTCTCTATCATGGATTTCTTTTACTTCAATCAGAGTATTAGTCGTCTCAATAAAATAATCTGGACGTTTTTCTTTTTCTTCTATTATTCCGGAAAAATAAATATCTTCTTTTTTAGGGTGATAGTAATAGTCCAAAAATGGAATTATGTCAACGTCTTCTCTTTTGGTAACTGAATGATCTTTTTTAATTATCATAATGATACAGTTGTAATATTGATTCTCGGAACACTAAACTTTCCGCAAAAATCGTTGATTGCTTCATTTCTATCTGAAAATTTAGAAGAGATGTTGTCAAAAATTGAATTATTAAAATTTAAAATACTCTCAAGGGAAATAGTTGCTGATTCCTTTACAGGAAATGGTTGACTTCCTGAACTAATTCTCCTTTTTATTCTGTTTGAAGCTTCCGAAACTAAATTTTCATAACAAGTTCTTATAGCATGATAAATTGTTTCAGCTTTCCCATATCGCTGAATATTATATTGCTTGAGTATTTTATCAATCATACTTATGCATCTCAATTCAAAACCACTAACAGTTAGATTAATATCAATTTCATCCAAAATTTGTTTTACAAAGACCCTATCAGAAAAATCTTGAATAATTTCTATATTTAGTAATTCTTTTATCGCTTCAAATTTCCTACTATTATCTGTAAAATGCATTCTTTCTAAATACTTTCCCTTAATTTGGGAAGAATGAATTAATGTAAATTCGCAATCTTTATCTTGTACGCTTAAGAATAATTTATAGAAATTATCAATAACAGGTTTTAATTCTTCTTTTAAATATAATGATCCTCTGTTTTTAACTTCATAAAATTTATGCTTGTTTCCATTAGTTTTAATATAAAAATCTAAGCTGTAGGATTCATCTGATTCTGAATTAACAACCAATCCAAGTTCTATTTTGCATTCAGCTAAATTACCCTTAATTAGTTCCTCAATAATATGATAAATTACAACTTTTCTTTGATATATAAATCCATCGTCTGAAAGCAACCCAGTCATAGTGAATGTGTCCAATTTTAGCAAAAATATGGGTTATTAGATAGGTTCACATCTTATCTAATAGTTTAAAAAATAATACCGACAGCGTAGCTGTAAAAAAAATGCCATAAAATGTGTATAATCTAAATGGAGAATAGTTATTATGGGTTCAGATGAATTAAAAAACTTAAAAAAAGCAAGAAAAAAATTAGGTTTAACACAAGCTGAAGTTGCAGGTAGAGTAGGGATTACTGCTAATTCTTACGCTAGAATTGAGCGTGGTACAAATCCTTCTTACGAAACACTGAAAGCTATTTGTAAAGTTCTTAAATTAGACTTTCCGTTCCGACATCCTTAGTTAGACTTTGTAAGCTTCAATTTACCTGATTTTTTATCTGCTTTAATCATGCCTACAAGAACATTGCCTAATTTTCCAAAAGTATCAAGAAACTTAATCGCTTGCTCCCGATTTGCTCTTTCTGGATGCTTTTTCTTAAGCTCATTTATCGCCCAATTAATCTCTTTTTCTGTATATTTTGATTCACTCATGGTTGCATTATATATGAAATCCTCAAATAAGTCTCTTCAACTTTAAAAAATTAAACATTTCTATTGCGCATTGCTTATTTTCTATCCTCCTCATAACCTCACCACTTCTTGTTTGAGAAAGAATATTAAGGCTTCCTTCCCAAAGTATTTTTCGGTCCAAGATGGCTAATTTTTGGTGATGATTTCCCTTAGCAAATGAAACTTTAACTCCGCCAATTTCCAATTGTGCAATTTCTCCTTCTGCTTGGACAGCCATATTTTCTTCATGTTCATTAGGGTGACGAGTAATAATATTAACTTTTATACCCTGTTCAACTAACTTTTGAAGAACTGGCCTCAAAACTTGCGCCCTAGAATTGGTAATATATGGACTTATAATAACAACTTCTTCCTCACAAGAGGCTAGATCCTTTAGAAAAGTCTTGTAGAAGGTTATTTCATCATGTATTGAAGAATTAAGCAGCGCTTTTGCCTTTTGGGCTCGATTTCTGTTCCAGAGGTTAAACATTAGGGATTTCCTCCTCTAATGTCATGATAGTGACTTTACCCTCGTAGTATACGAATCCCAGAGCTTTGAGTTTCTCGTTCACACGCAGTAAACTTTCGAAGATTTGGTGCCACCTACTGGACAGGTGGTTCACAATTTAATCATTCACTGCATTTTCTACTGCATGTTTTATTGGTGCATCAACTGGTTCAGTATCTATCTCATCATCTTTTAGGTTTGGTGCTTGCCCAGTATCCTTTAAATCTTGGTCAATTTTCATAACCTCTCCACCATCAGGATCATCTTCATCCATGCTAGTTTCCTGTCTAACCTCATCTAGATCTGGTTTGGGAATAACTACTGTTTTTGGTGGAGCTGCAATTCCATCATTTAGCATAAAAAATCACCCCCTTAACTAGTTACTAGATTCTAGTGGAATAATATAAGTTTTGGGTAATAATTGGTATACTTCCTACATGATTGAGAAGCTTAGGGTAGAATGTGGTGCAATTCCCGTTAAAAATTCTGTTTTGTGGGTTAATCCCCATTTTGACCTACCATTTAATTTAAAAGAGGGTGAGCCCTCTGAACTGGGTGTATTTGTAGTGGGTAATTCTAGTTTGCCAGATATCTCGATGGTTTTACAGGTTGATAACTACCATGGTAGAAGCGGGTTTGTAGGTAGGTTTGAGTTTTATGACGACAAAGTGATAAAGTACCGGGATTTAGATTTAAAAGGAGCAGGTTATTTAAGTAAAAATCTTGATACCGGACAGCCAGAAGTTGCGCCGATCGGACGAAGGGATGAAGAGTCAACTTGGGGCATTTGGAGAATAGAAAAATCTCAGCGAGAAGTTGGTATAACTGAGGATTTAACTGAACGGCAAGTTCGAACAAACCGAATTGCAGCGATCATATTATTAGAAGAAATTGCCTTGCCTGATGGAACCAAGATCTCTATAGCTCAAGCCCAAAAAATGGGACTTTTGCACCCCAATGAGCAGCCTATTGTCGCACCAAGACTTTATCGCCAGCGGGAAAGATATGAACACCCTGATAGCCTTATCACGCAGACAGTTCAAGATTCCAAAAAATTTGCCGAGGAAGAGCTAGGGACACAACTTTCTTGGCAAGAATTTTTGGTATGGTACTCCCAAACTTCAGGTACTAATTTAGCTAGAGTTTATAGAAATTATTGGCATGGGTCAGCTGATATGCACAATAACACCAGAATGGCGGAGCTCGTGGATTTTGGCTTAGGAGATGCCAGCCTTAGTAAGAGAGTCCCTGACTTAAGCTGGAATGTCTTAAGAAATTATTTAGAGAATGATTATGAGACAACGGGGAAATGTCTTGGGAGGATGGTAGGTGATGTCCAACACACTCTAAAGGTTAAAGACCTAATTCCAGGTACCCAGTTTTGGGCGATATTTCAGCAGGCCTTCAATCAAGAAAGCCAGATCAAAATGGAAATTGAAGAACAGTTTCGTCGGCCTAAACCAAGAGTATCGTTTACTAAAAAAGCTCCCAACATTATAGAAAGATTAAGAAGTTTAGCTCGCATTTAGCGCGCCTAGAAGACCTTGGATAGTACTATTTATTTGAGGGTTTAGTTCAACAATTTCAAGTGCTTGAGAAATGCCCGCAGCTTAATTATTGACATATGTATAGAAATGTTATAACATGTTATAACTGTGTCACAAAAAATAATACAAATTGGTAATTCTACAGGAGTTATTCTTCCAAAATCATTACTTGAAGAGGTAGGATTAGAGCCTGGAGCTGAAGTTATCATTGAGCAAGATCCTTCCGATAATTCGTTACGTATAGTTAAAAAAGGTGCCAAAATTCTTAAATCCTCCATATCCCCAAAATTTATGGAGTTACTAGAAAAAGTGAATAAAAATTACGGGAGTGCCTTAAGAGAACTTGCCCAGAAATAACAAGATAAGTGTCAACTATTTTTCTTACATTAGAGCAAATTCTAGTTATTCATGAAGATCAAATTGACAGATATGGCGGAAGTCACGGCATCCGCGACTTAGCTCTTCTTGAATCAGCTATTTTCCGTCCTCAATCAACCTTTTCAAATCAAGAACTTTATCTGACAATTTTTGATAAAGCAGCCGCACTTGTCCATTCTCTGGTTTTAAACCACCCATTTATTGATGGTAATAAAAGAACGGGTATTGTTTCTTTGATATTACTTTTAGAATTAAATGGATTTAAATTAATAACTGGTCAAGAAGAATTAGTTAAAACTGTATTACAAATTGAGAATAAAAATCTCGACATAGAACAAATAGCTAGATGGTTAGAGGAACATTCAAAACCTACTTAAATTTGGCGCCCCTAGAGGGAATCGAACCCCCATTACTGATTCCGAAGACCAGCACTCTATCCATTAAGTTATAGGGGCAAGTTTTAATTTATGCCAACCCTGTTGTACTGCAGTCTTTCTTCGATGACAGTTAGCACATCTCACATCGCATTTATTAACTTCTTGCACTACTCTTATAAGAGAATAACGACCAGTTACCATTTTACCTATTTCTAAATATTTATTTCCTCTATGATCAAATTCTAAGACTAGTATGTCATTTTCACCACAATCCTTACAAGGATGTAAACTTAAGTACTGCCATAAATATACTCTTACTTTTTGCCTCAAAGAATTATTGTTTCTATGAGCTTTTTTTAGATAATATTCTTTATTATTAATATAATGATTTCGAATGTAAAGTCTCGTGCATATTCGGCACTGAGCTTGTCTTATTCCTTTCAACTTAAATTTAAAATTAAATTCTTCTATTGCTTTTTCCTTTTTACATCGGATACAAACCTTCATTAAAATATATTACTCGAAATACCATTAGTTTTCAAGTCCGAAGCGAAGTGCTCTATCCAGTTGAACTACAGAGGCGTATAAGCTGAATTGTTTCAATTTTTAGGTTTGGGATCAAAGTTTAGTTGGTCACCTAGTTCTGTTTGGGATATTTTAATGCTTCCCAGTGGCAGCTCTAACACCCATTGATACTTTGGGTTCCAGAAAAAGAAGTGATTTGGTTCTAAATTTTGCTGCAAATCTACAACTTTTAATTTATCATCCAAGATCAGTATATCAATAGGTCTTTTAAGTAATAATGTATGAATTCCAAACCTAGTTTTAAAAAGTAACTCTGGTGGGTTAGTTAACCAGTGCAGGCCAAATAATAGCTCCATAAAAGTAGTGGCTTGTTTGCAGTTTTTGACCACAATATTATTTTTAGATATATTTTTCACAATCATATCCGTGAAAATTTAACTATTGCAATAGTGTTTTTACCATGATACCATAGCCACCAATATGCCAAGGAAGACGCCATCCAAATCTAGTACTTCATCAGCCAGGGTTAGAGCCAAATCTGCTAAACCTAAAACAGTAGTCAGTCACAAAGCCTCTGAGTCCTCATTACAGGAACGTTTAGGCGCCTTTTTTAGCAGCGTGGGGACAAAACAGGAATCTTCCACTTCTTCAGCACTAAGAGTTAAAAGAAAATATCTACTGCCGCTTTTGGGGTTAGTTTTACTTTTGGTCTTAGCTTGGCTTGCCAGTAGATATTTAGTGGTAGCCTGGGTTGATAAAAGACCAATCACCAGATTTGATTACTACAAACAGCTTGATAAAAAATATGGCAAGGACCTAAAAGAGCAGTTGATTGTGGAGACTTTAATTGATTCTGAAGCCCAAAAAAGAGGGGTAAGTGTTAATGGTCAGGAAATTACCAATGAGATTAAAAAAATTGAAACTGAACAGGGCGGAGCAAGCCAACTTGATCAAGTTTTACAGATGCAAGGAATTAGCAGGGATGAATTAAAAAAATTAGTCAGGCTACAACTGCTGCGCCAAAAGATGTTTGCCAGCTCTGCTAATATAACGGATAATGAGATTAATAGTTATATTGCCCAAAATAAAGCCAGTTTACCCTCCACAGATCCTAACGATGCTTCAGCTGAAGCTAATTTAAAAAATAATGTCAGACAGCAGCTTATGCAGCAAAAACTCAATGCTACCTTTAGCTCCTGGCTAAAGGGTAATTTAAATTCCGACCGTGTTATCCGATTATAAATATGTCAATGAAAGAAGATACAGTTAAAGGTTATGATGGAGATAAATTTCGTCACGGACAAGATCAAGTACTTTCTGCTGGAAAATCCTTACAGGGTATAGCTCAAAGATATAACATTCCCTTTGAGGCTCAAATTGAAATAAGGGAAATTTTAAGAAGATGTGTTGTAGGAACAAGAGAAGCAGCTGATGCAATATACCATCCTGCTCAAACAGAAGATGAGTTAATGGAGATGAGTTTGAAAACTAATATTGGTCGTTCAGGAGATTTTTAAACTGATCAAGGAATTTTAGAGCACTTAGAAGATCTTCTCTGGAGATTTGAACTTTTAAAACCTGAAGAACCCCGATATTAAATTCGACAGAAATCCATTGAGGGTTCTAACCATTTGCGGCCATCTCTCTCAATCAGCTCATCAGCTTCCTTTGGCCCCCAGGTTCCGGGTTTATATCGATGGGGTGTGGTGGATGTGGCAGCGAGGGGATCAATGAAAGACCACTGGGCCTCCACTTCCTGGGCATCGTTAAAAAAGGTCTGATCTCCGCGAATCGTATCAATCAACAGCTTCTCATAAGGGTCGGGAAAGTATGGATTATTGGGGTTTAAGTGGTAACAAAATTGCATAAAATCAGGTTGGAGCTCAATTTTATGACCGGGTTTTTTAGTCAGGATTTTTAAGACAATCCCTTCATTAGGTTGAATTCGATATATTAGGATATTAGGTTCATTATGTTTTAACAACCTATTTTCCGCTTTTTTAAAAACAATCACAATTTCTGTTATAGTTTGTTTTAGTTTTTTGCCAGCCCGAATATATATTGGTACATCCTTAAATTTTTCATTTTCAATAGATGTTTTAAAGGCAAAGAAAGTGTCGGTTCTAGATTTTGAGTTAACATTCCCTTCTTTTAAATAACCTTGATATTGACCAAAAACAACTTTACTGGGAATTGGTTTTAAGGTCTTTAAAATTTTAATCCGTGCGTCGGTTACCGCCCGGTTGGAAAACTCCTGTGGTGCGTCCATCGTCGCAAAAGCCAACATCTGTAAAAGGTGATTTTGGCCCACGTCTTTTAAGGCGCCAACCTTATCAAAGTAACCCCCTCTCTTGCCAATCCCAAAATCTTCGGCTGAAGTAATCTGGATATGATCGACGAATTTATTATTTATTAATGGTTCAAAGATCTCATTGCCAAACCTAAAAGCCAGGATATTTTGGATCGTTTCTTTGCCTAAATAATGATCCAAGCGGAAAATCTGATCTTCGCTGAAATATTTAGCCAGTAATTGGTTAAGTTTTTGGGCAGAGACAAGATTGGTGCCAATTGGTTTTTCAATCATTAACCTAATCCAGCCATTTTGTTGTTTATTCAAACCAACTCGATTTAAATATTCAAAAATCAGATCGTAAAGTTCAGGATAAGTGGCCAAATAAAAAATGATATTCTGGTGCTCAATTTGCTGTTTTAGCTGAGAATAAAAGTAAGGATCATCAAGATTACCGCTCAAGTACTGCATTTTATCAATCAGATTTTCTAAAATCTCTTTTTTAATCTGCAGTTTAGAAGATTTGGCTTGGAGTGAGTTATTGATATAATTTTCAAACTCTTCTCTGGTCAACTTTCGCCTGGCTGAACCAATAATTTGAAAATCCGGTGGTAGAAGTCCTTTTTCCGCCATTTGATATAAAGCTGGGATTAGTTTAATCTGGGCCAGATTACTGGTAATACCAAAGATGACAAAGGTGAATGAATCCATAAATTTGGTGGTAGATAATTGATGACAGAAGATAGATCTTGAGGATAGAAGATTGATTCCCATTTTTTATCTTCAAATACAACTCTTCAACTTCTACCTTCCATCATCAAATTCTCTAGATTATACTTGACTCTTTGTTTAGGATTCTAGATACTAAGTTGTATGGAACTGGCCTCTAAAAAAACCCTGGATGAGTTAAAACCGGTTTTACAAAACCCCAAAGCCTTTGGACCTGATCCGGTTTATTGGGTTTTTTCTAACCTCTCCAAAGATAAATGGGCAAATTTAACCGTGATTGCGCCGGGTTTTTTTAGCCATGATCTGGTGCCAACTGGTGGTGAGCTGCCCAAAACCCATGGGCATTATCACACCAAACAGGTAAATGAGATTTACCATCTGGTAGAAGGCAGGGGGATTTTACTGTTACAAAAAAAACATCTGGAGGGTGATAAATGGATCCCGGAGATGGTTGACCAGGTAGTACTAATCAATGCCAACCCAGGTGATGAAATTTTAATTAAACCTGAATGGGGACATTCTTGGAGTAATGCCGGCCAAGTCCCGCTTTTATCTTATGATAACTGGAGGCAAGCTCATGAACCGACTGATTATGAAGCTGTGGAAAAATTAATAGGCATGGCTTATTACCTAGTAGTGGCAGATAATCAACTTCAACTGATACCAAACCCTAACTACAAAAATCTACCCCAACCTATATGGATGGATGCAGCATCCTGGAAAGTCCGTCAGAGTTTTTAAGCGGTATACTAAGGGCAGAAAGCAGCCCAAATGAGCTGCCTATGAGTAAACCGCCAATTACATCAGTACTCCAATGTTCGCCTAAATAAATCCGGGAGATGATCATTGCAGTAAGAAAGATTCCCAGTAAAAGCGAGAATAACAGCCTGTGGTTAAACCTGCGGAAATACAAAAAAACAATTAAAAAAATGATCAAAAATGCTGCCCTAGTCACATGACCAGATGGGTAGGAATAATCAACCGGCACATATTGGCTGGGAAAATCAAAATGGATCACCCCGCGATATAAAAGGTGGGGTGGGGCGGGGTGGAAAACAAACAATTTGCCAAAAATTTCAATTGCCAAAGCCAAGGGGAGTAAAAAAAGGGCCAAAACTGTTTGATAAAATTTTTTGACCAGGAAAAAAATAACCAGCCCCAGCCAGAATAAACCGATGATTTCCGCTGATCCAATGATTGAAAGCAGGGAAAATGGCAGATCAAACCGATTGGAGATATGGTCCTGAAATTTAACTGTGGTATCAAAATCGAATCGGGTAAATTGTTTTCTGGCTACAAAGTAAGAAAAAATAATATAGATTAAAAAAGTCCCAGTCGAAATTGCCAATAGTAGTTTCTTTTGTGGCATCATTTAATCATAAATGAAAGACAACTTGGGATCAACCATGCGAAGCAAAGCTTGAGCGCTGATGGTCTTTAGCAAGCTTTCCTTTTTTAAACGAAAAACGTAAACTGAGAAAGTGAGGCAAAAAAGAAAACGTTCCCGAAACTGGTGGGTGATTATATTAATCCTTCTAATTACGGCAATTTATTTAAACCGGTCGTATGCTTATTTTTATGATTTTTTAGATAGCCATAAAATTATGCCGCTTCCTTCAAATTCTTTGATTAATTTCAAAAATCAAAATTCTAAAACCCAACCTAAATTGACCTACCTGGCTTTAGGTGATAGCCTAACTTATGGAGAGGGAGTTGATCAAATTGACCAAACTTATCCCTTTTTATTATCTAAATTTCTGTCTAAAAAATCAGAGGTAGAGCTCATCAATTTAGGAATCCCTGGTGCGAGAACTGATGAAGTTATTAAACTTGAATTACCAAAACTTAATGATCTGAAACCTAATTTAATTACCTTACTGATTGGGATTAATGATGCTCAATCTACTGGGACTGAAACTACATTTAAAAAAAACTTTCAAACAGTTTTGGATCAAATAACTGCAGACCCTCGAAAAAAAGTAATAGTGATAAATATTCCAGCATTAACAAGTAATAAAAATATGCTGCCCCCCTATAAATATTTAGTGGATTTACGGATCAGTAGGTTTAATAGTATTATAGTTAACTTAGTAAAAGAAAAACAAAAAGATAATAATAATTTATTTCTGATTAATCTTTATGAACAAACGAAACAAAAATTTATTGATAATCCAAGTCTTTATTCAGCTGACTATTTTCATCCGAGTGCAAAGGGATATAAATTATGGAGTGAAATTATTATAAATGATCCCAATTTCTGACGCTGTTTTCCAAACCCAAATTTTTATTTCCATTTTTTTAGTCACCCTTTTGTTAACTCTAAAATTCAGAAAACCTCTCAATTTTGATAACTCTTTGACTGAAGAGTTAAAAGGCTTTGCCATGCTCTCTATTATTTTTTCCCATATCGGTTATTTTTTGGTTTCTGACCAAAGATTTTTATTCCCGCTTTCCGTGGCCGCTGGAGTGGGGGTGAACTTATTTTTATTTCTGTCAGGTTACGGGTTGACTCTCTCCCAAAGCAAAAGACCGCTCTCAATTTGGAAATTTTACCGTACCAGGCTAATTAAATTATTAGTGCCGCTTTGGATTGTGTTGGTTGTATTTTTTATGCTCGACTATTTTATGCTACACCAATCCTACCCCTGGGATTATATTTTAAAATCATTTTTGGGTTTTTTCCAAACCTCCAATCCTTATTCTGACATTGATTCACCGCTTTGGTATTTAACATTAATTTTATATTATTACTTAATTTTCCCGATTTTTTTCCACCCCAAAAAAAATATTTTAACTGGACTGGGAGTGCTGGTTTTAACACTTGTTTTATTAAAGTTGCCCTTATCCATTTCCGATGCTAATATCCATTTATATAAACTTCATTATTTAGCATTTCCATTGGGAGTAATGGCCGCAGTCTTAAAGAGTTGGGACAAGATTAACCAATTGAGCCATTTTCTGTCCAGAACATGGCTTAGAGCTATAATCTTACTTGTTTTGTGTTTACTATTTGCCTATTTTGCCATTCATTCAGGAATAAGTGAGGGTTTATTTAAAGAACATGCAATTAGTTTAATTAGTACTTTTCTTGCGTTATTAATATTTTTGTTTAAAAATTTTAAATTCCGGATTTTAAATTTAATCGGCAAGTATTCTTATGAAATTTACTTAATCCACTGGCCAATACTTTTTAGCTTTGATCACTTCTTTAAACTTTTACCAGCGGCAGCAGCAGCAGTTTTCTATCTTGTTGAATTTGTGGTGCTGGGAATTATTTTGCAAAAACTGGCGAATCAGATTAGTGAAAGATTAAGATAAGTAGCGCCAAACAGACCATTGTAAGTTGCCAGATATCCCGTTTTCCCAGCGGTAACCCATCAATCAGTTTGCCTCTTTTCCAAATTGCATGCCAATGAGTTGATTGGTGAAAATCATTCTCAAGTTTTATTAACCCAATTTTAGGTAAAAATTTAATATAAATTAAACCGTCTAAGACATCCGGTAGGTTTGATCCGCCAATGCCAAAAAAGATATACCAAAATTTTAAGTCAAATCCAAAATTTTGGTATGCCACATATATAAACAGTCCAAAACTAAGTAAAAAGTCAAATAGAATGGCCCAAATAATCCTCTTGCCATATTCATTATGTTTAAACAGATGGCCATGGGGAATAAAATCAGCGATATAATGGGAAACTACTCCTAAACTTCCTGTGGTAACCATGCCAATAATCGGGGATTGGTTTTTAAATAACTCATAGCCGCCAAGCCCTATTAAACTTCCTATAGCCGTATGCCCAAAAGCGATCATCTATTTAGTATAACAATAATAATTGAATTCTTGAAGTTGGAAGTGAGAAGTTAGAATTTGGATCTTTGAAGTCTTGAATTTTTGAATTAAATCTCAAACTCAAAAAATAAACAAAGCTTAAAACTTTTACTTCACTCAAATTATAAACAAGTTTGCAAGCTCCAGCTTGAAATTGTTTTCAAGCTTCATTTATCAAGAATTCATGATCAAAAATTCCAATTTCTACCTTCAAAAATTTTAGATTTATTCTTACACAATTTATCCATAATTTATGTCGCAAAATAATAACCTGATTCTAATTCTAACTTAGTTCTTACAGATTATTGATTAAATACTTATATGTTAACTGTACTATCTGATCATGATTGAGTTAAAAAGATATACACCACTGGTTGGGGTGCTAATATTGGAGATGCTGGTAGTGCTGGTGGTACATGCAAAACTTTAATTATGATCACCTGGGTAATATTAGGAATTATAACTGGAACAGTGGCAATCTGGCTTGTTCCTAGAACTGCTTCGGTTTTAGGAACCATTATTTTAGGAGTGCTGGGTGCAACTTTGGGAGGATTATTAGGCACTGTGTTTTTTGCAGCAGACCAAACCATAAACTTTAATTTACCGATGATTTTGGTCGTAGCCTTTGGTTCAGTTTTATTAATTTCCCTGCAAAGATCCATTCTTAAAAATTGATTAATAAAATTTGGAGCTATGAGGGTGGAAATGAAATTTTGATGTTTTTAAATTTTTGATCAAAGACTCAAATATTCATTTCAAAAACATCCTATTTTTAATTTCAGAAACGTCCATTGGACTAGCGATTAACAAACAATATCCCAAAAGGCAAATCCCGGCCTGGGCCCATGATGTATTTTCCTCCATTCCAAAGAGCGGTTGAACCGCCTTCATCTAAGTTTAAAGCACTATCCATCCCCAAAGCTTTCATTACCTGGGCTGCATCGCCAGTATCTGCTCCGGAAACATAACCGATGTACACCTTACTACCCTTAGAGGCAATAAAACCTCTGGAACCTTTGGAATTTAATTTTGAATCACCTGAACCGCCATATACGACATTCCCGCCAGCCACCAGCAGCGGATAATTGGCAATAACAGAATCTGGACTAGTATCCCGCCCCCATTCTAAAGATTTGCCGACAAATCTGGCAGAACCAGCCGAGAAAATCACCGCCGGCACAACTGAATAAACATTATTGTCCGAGTTAAAGTAATGTTTATTTTTATTCATCAGTAAGGTATCAAAGGAGTTGGTTTTGCCAGCGCAGCTAGGGTAAGCGGCCGGACAAAAGTAAGGTCCGGCAATCGCTGCCCAAGCACCAGAGCGGGAAGCGAAAGTCCCAAGTGACATCACTGGGCAATTATTACCACAATCTGAATCCGAAGCTGTATCCACAATCACCTTGGTGGAATTTAAATCTGCGCTGATAATATCCACTGTAAAAGTCCCATTTCCGGTGGCAACAGAAATTCTTTGATAACCTGAATTAGGCGGGGTGGTAGTGCTGACTGCCGTCTGACCTGGAGGAGCGGGTGGTGGAGGCGGCGGGGGAGGAGGAGCCAGTTTATCTTTCTCAGTTTGAATACTTTTATCCAACCCATCCAGGGTTTTTGCGGCATCAGTTAATTTGCGGTTGGAGAGTTGGTTAACTGAACTGGCCCAATCCTTTTCCAGGTTATCATAATTTTTTTTACCCAGATTTTTTAAATCCTGGAGGTTTTCATAACTGGTCACTGATCTTTGGAAAGTGTCGTGGATATTTTTAATTTCTGCTTGCAGGTCATCATTTCTTTTAACCTGGTCAGTTTTTTTGATCTTCTCCAGCTCAGCTGAAACTGAAGCATATTTTTGTTTATTATCATTTGCCAAGGATTGGGTGGTTAACAATTGGGATTTCAAGCTTTTGGTTGATTGGTATTGGGAAAGGGTATAAATGCCAATCAAAAGCAGGGACACAGCCAAGGTTATTGCCAGGTTTTTGGTTAACAACTTAATAAGTGTGGTCGGCAAAATAGTGAGCAGTTTAAACATTCTAAATAAATCTTACAGGTAAGTCTCGACTGAAAGCAACTGTTGAGTCTAGTTGACTTTTTGCACAATAAGTATTAATTTGAACGCAATGACAAACGCAGAAATTGATCAGAAATTTACTCAGGATCTTGCGAAAAGACAGGAAACTAGAGCCGCAATTAAGCCAGGTTCAGAACCAGAATTTAGAAGATACAAATTTTTATGGGGTGCAATAAGATATTCGGTCGAGACAGATAGTTCATTAGTGGCCCGAGCAAAAGCTAGAGTTAAGAGGTTAGATGAGTTACATCAAGAATGGGATCAGAGAGTGACGTTTCAAAGGTTATGTAACGAAGTGATAGATCTAATGGGATTTGAAGGAGAAGATCGTCGATTTGTAAGGGAAGTAAGTTATTTTTTAAGTCAAAAGGTTGACGAAGCCCAAAACCAAAGACTTAATCTAAATCAGGAACGAATTTTAAGGCAAAGAAGATTAGGCATTCTAGACATGGAAGTTACTTGGTCAGATAAAAATTAGGATTATCTGTTTCTTTCATTCCTGACAAACATCAAGGTTCCAATGGTCATCATGCCCAAAAACAAGGCTGCAATAATAGCTAAATTAACTCCTGGGTTATAAATTACAACCTCTTTATATTCCGGTCGGTCCCAGTAATAAACTCCCCTGATTAAATCCACAGCATAGGTCATGGGTGCAATTCGGGAAAGGATGAAAAGCGGCAGGGGTAAATTAACAAGGGGTGTAAAGATTCCAGACAGAAAAAATTGGGGGAAGATTAAAAAGGGAAAAATTTGGTTAGCGGATCTTTGGTTGGACAAATTGGCCAAGACTAAGACCCCAAATGCACCACCCAATAAACTGGCCACAAAGCCTGTGGCCAGAAGTCCCAAAACTGCCGGAATGGTCAGATGAATTCCCACCAACAAGGCAAATGCTAAAACTCCAATGATTTGGGCAAAGGAAACGATCGTTTCACCAACGATCTTGCCGGTAATAATGGTGTAACGAGAAATGGGTGAGACAAAGATTTCTTGGGAGAAATCATTCTCCCTATCCTCAATCAAAGAGATGATCCCTGAGGCTGTTGATTGAAACAGAGTTTGGGCAAAAACACCGGTAAAAACAAACTCCAGTAGATTAAACCCAACTTTACTGCCTAAGCTGGCCTGGAAAGTCCCGCCTAAGGCCCCAATAAAAATTAAAGGGAAGACCAATGAGATCAACATTCGAGGTCGATCTCTTACTAGCTTGGTAAAATCGCGGTAAGCGATCACAAAGATGGCGTTGATGTTTTTACTGAAGGCACCAAGAGATTGTTGGTCATTTAATCTGCTCATTTGGTTCCTCCCTGGCATCCCTTTCGATAATTTCAATGTAAGCGTCCTCAAGGGTGGGATTATGGGTCTGGATAAAACTCAAGGGGACTTTAATCTGACAAATGACCTTTTGAATTTGGCTGCTGGGAATATTAATTTTAATATGTTCATTTTTTTCAAAATCCAACTTAAGTTTTTTGAGTTCCAACTCTAACTTCGTTCGATCCTTGGCATCAACCGCGATATATTCCCTGATAAGATGTTTTTTAATTTGGTTGGGAGTTCCCTGAACCAGAACTTTACCTTTATTAATAATACAAACTTGATCTGCTTCTTCTGCTTCTTCTAAGTAGTGGGTGGTTAAAAAAACAGTAATTTTTTCGGTTTTGCGAATTTGTTGGAGATATTCCCATAAATTTTTGCGGCTGATTGGATCCAAACCAATGGTTGGTTCATCCAAAAATAACACTTTCGGCTGGTGCATCAAACTCCTGATGATCTCCAATTTGCGTTTCATTCCCCCAGAGAAAGTTTTGATTGCTTTGTGCACCTCAGCTTTAATACCCAAAACATCCGCCAAATCCTCAACCCGCTTGCGATAAGACTCAGGCATTAATGAGTAAAATGGCTGGAATTGGTATAAACCATATAGGACTACATGAAGCCTAATGTTCTCCTCTGCTGTTAAATTTTGGTCAAGGGATGGATTTTGAAAGATGATCCCAACACTTGAACGGACTTGGGAGGACTCTTTTTCCAGATCGTAGCCTGCAATTTTGACCTCGCCTGAGGTTTTGGACAAGGTGGTGGTGAGTATGGAAATGGTTGTAGTTTTACCGGCCCCATTTGGGCCCAGAAAAGCAAAAAATTGACCTTTATCCACTGAAAAACTGATATCATCAACGGCATTTTTATCAGCTTTTTTATATCTTTTAACTAAATTTTCAACCTCAATGACCTTCATCGCATTAATCATCATACCCTAAATTTGAGGCTATTTCCACCATCTCTTTCACGATTATTACCCAAAACTTAGTCCATTCTGATAGCTTTTGATTATGATATGGTCATGAATTTAGTCTTTTGGGTTATTTTGGGTTTAATTATCAACATCATATTAAATAAACAAGATCCCTTTACTGAAAAAGACTCTTGGATTGGGGCTGGGATTATTATTGCCTTAAGGGCAATTTCTGGGGGGATTGTCAGTAATTATGTTTTCAGTGCTGGCATTGGCTCAACTGACCCTTTAACTTTTATTTATTTAGGAATTATGCCGCTGTTTTTTCTGCTGATTAGTAAGACCTTCCGCAAACAGTTGACATAAAATTACCAATTGCTTAGTACGATCTTCGGTGAGTATCTATCAAAGCACTAGTCTTTAACTTTACGTTTTGCTTACTCAACTTTGTAGGTTATCTTAACCGGGAAAGCTAATATGGGTAAGGTTAGGATTGATTGGTATGGAAACTAGTATAGTTAGGGAGTAAGGTGTGGGTATTATCAAAACTTAACCCTAACTTCAATTCTAAACAAGCATCTAAGCCTAAAGCACTTACTTTACCTAACTAAAAAAAAGGGGGTGAGAGACAGATGGCAAAAAAATCTAACACAATTTTAGCAGACGTTGATGAACCAACCCCAAAAAAGGTTTCTGATTCAGACAATGAGACCCAAGGACAACAAGTATCAATAGAAGATGCCCAAACCCAGCCCAGTGAGGTGGAATTTGAAGATGAAGAAGTTTATATGGTTATTGATCCGGGTCAAAGAAGTAATCGAGGTTATTTAGGAGACTTGGAGGATGAAAATGAAGAGATAGAAGAGGTAGAACCCAAAAAAGCTGCAGTTAAATAATTTAAATCTGAAGATCTGAGAAAAGAGGCAGAGTCAAAGCTGCCTCTTTTCTTGCGTAGTTATTACTTATATGAGGAGAGAATTTAATGGTTGGATAGTATACTTTGATGATGATTGAGATAATTGGCTCATCATTTATTAACTGGTTTTTTCTCGTTTTATTGGGAATTGGAGCTGGATTTTTGGTCCAAAGGTTGGATAACCAAAGAGAAGATTTAATTCCTACCCTTATCGCTTCAATTATTGGAGCAGTTGGAGGGGGAGTTTTAACTAACCTGATTTTTGGTCTTCAAATTACAATCTTTAACCTGTCATCATTTTTGATCTCTTTGACCGGAGCTTTTTTGCTTTCTATAATAACGAGGATTTTACGCCAACAATCAGAAGAAGAGGTTCAGACTAACCTACAGGGAAAACCAAGTAGTTTTGAATATGCCTTCTTTTCTGAGGTTAAAAGACCTAAAGCAAATAGCGTTAAAGATTTTTTTGCCCAGGTCAAATATCCAATTAGCAAGCGTGATTTAGTCCGCCATGCTGAGCAACACGGTTCAGATTGGAAAAGTTTAAATCAATTAGAAAATTTACCAGATCATATCTATGGGTCTAAAGAGGAGATCTCGGCTCATTTTGAATCTATTAATTAGCCTTGGCAGTAGAAATGATTTGATGGAAGTAATCCTGCCCGGTTTGGTCATAATTACCCAGCGTAAAGATATAAATTTGTGGCCCCGGCAACAATAAATAGGCATAAAGGTTGTTGGGAAACTTAAGATTCTTAAAAACGACAAATTCATCTCCCTTTAAAGTTTTGACTGATTCAACTGTGGTAAATTTTGACAGGCTTTGGTCATTTGGCTGGTACTCATTAATAATAATATCTTCTTTTTTAGCGTTATAGACCCGGTTAAACCAGTCTTCATTAGCGTAGCTGGTTTGGATCTGAGTTGTTATCACTTGCCCGCTTATGGCATTATAAATATCATTGCTATGTTTGCCCGGGGTAAATGAATATTGGGAGATATACTGGCCCTCAACAACTAACCAATCAGGCGGATAATAAACTCTCAAATTCTGGTCAACTTTAAATTCTTTCCAATTTCTAGTATCAATAGTTTTGGTAGGCTGTAAGAAACTCAAAAAAGGTAGATTTAATCCGCCAAAAGCCCGCTGATCTTTTAAATAAACCCAGCTCAGTCCCAAGGCTAGGAACAAAAAACCGGCAAATGCCACATATAGAGAAAGCTGGCCTTTATTGCCCAAAAAGTAACTTGGTTTAACCATGATTTCAGTCTACATCTTCCACAATAACACTGTCCAGACCAGTACTGACCTTTTTTAATGCAGCGAATAAGGCAAGGTTTGTTAAGCATTTTATTGCAAAATAAGAGGGTTGTCCCTTGTTAAAATTATATAAACAAAATGCGCGAAGGTTCTTAAGAGAATGTAGTTCTCGTAAGATTTCAAGCACAGTGAGAGATCTTACTAAATTATTACTTGACTCTCCAGCTGAGGCTAAGTATTATGTTTAGAATTGGAATGTTTACTGCGAGTTCTACAACTCAAACTTCTAAATCAAACCACTATTCTGAGCATCAAAGCCCACTGGAATTAATCCAAAAACTGGCCCATTGGGAAGCGATCTTTGAATCTTCCCACGATTCTATTATCACCAAGGATTTAAACGGCATTATAACTTCCTGGAACCCAGCCTCAGAAAAAATCTATGGTTATAATAAAGATGAAGTGATTGGTAAATCAATAACCATCCTTTTTCCGCCAGAATTAAAAAATGAATTCCCGCGGATTATGAATAAGCTTAAAAAAGGAGAGCGGATAGAAAATCATGATACTTTGCGAGTCAGAAAAGATGGTAAGATCATTCACGTTTCCGTCTCCCTCTCACCAATTAGGGACCTGGAGGGTAAAATAGTTGGCGGTTCGGGTATTGGGCACGATATCTCGGATCGGATTGAACTAGAAAGGCGCAAAGATGATTTTATCTCGATTGCTTCCCATGAATTTAAAACACCGCTAACCAGCCTCAAAGGTTTTACCCAGATTTTAATGCAGAAACCCCAAAACTTAGAACCAACCCACTTAATTTATTTGGAAAAGATGTGTGGCCAAATTGAAAAGCTTAACCAGCTAGTAACTGATCTACTTGCTGTTGCCCAAATCCAAAATGGCAAAATGCAATTAAATAAAAAACAGTTTAAGATTGATGATTTAGTCAAGGAGGTGGTCGAAGATATGAAGCAACAGATTAGCCATCACCAAATGATAGTGGAAATCCCTAAAAGCCCAGATCCAATTTTGGCTGACCGCTACCGGATCAACCAAGTCTTGGTCAATTTAATATCGAATGCGGTTAAATATTCCCCCAAAGCAGATAAAATTATCGTTAAAGCCACCAAACATAAAAACCGGATTATTATCAGTGTCCAGGATTTTGGAATTGGAGTTTTTAAAAAAAATCAAACTCAGATCTTTGACCGTTTTTTTCAGGCTAAAAATAAGATCCGGGAGAGTTCTTCCGGGCTTGGGTTAGGTCTTTTTATCTGTTCAGAGATTGTTAGAGGCCATAAAGGCCGGATTTGGGTCAAAAGTACTAAGGGCGAGGGTTCAACTTTTTCTTTTTCTTTACCGATGAAATAATGGCTAAAAAAATTAAAGTTCTACTTTGCGATGATGATGAAGGAATTATCGAGGTAATTAAAATTATTCTGGAGGAGAACGGTTATGAGGTTAAACCGCTCCTAAATGGTAAAGGAATTGAAAAGAAAGTTTTAGAATATAAACCGGATCTGATTTTTTTGGATATTTGGATGCCGGGAATTGATGGCAAAGAGGTAACTAAACTCTTAAAAAATGATCCGGCTACAATGCATATTCCAATTATTATTATTTCAGCCTTAAATGAAGTTGATAAAATTCAGGACAGTATCGGAGCTGATGATTTCTTGGCCAAACCCTTTGAGATGCAGGATCTTTTAAACAAAGTTAAACACCACACCTCCTAGATTCGATTCTGACACGATTATTACCTTTTTTTTGCCTCATTTTGCCCACCAGGCTTTATATTTAATAAAGAAAGTTGGTATTATCTGACATTCTTAAGAATAGGGGTGAAGATTTATGGCAAAAATGGTTTTAGGTGTTTTTACTAACCGCTCCTTGGTGGAAGATGCCTTACTAACACTAGAAGACAGCGGTTATAGCCCAGCAGATAACTCAATTATTATGAAAGATGACCTGGAGGCTCGGAAGTTTGCAGTAGGTACAAGTACTGATGTGACAAATGGAGCAGTATTCGGCGCGACCATAGGTGGAGTTTTAGGAGCTCTAGCTGGTTTAATGGTTGGGGTGGGGATTGTGCCTGGACTTGGAGCATTGCTGATTGGCGGACCGCTGGCTGCGGCTTTAGGACTGACTGGAACTGCGAC